>Ga0180223_1000284_pt1 | contig 76631 bp, 78 predicted proteins | sample eDN5th30CKraftOP_FD_151337 | JGI IMG/M metagenome (GOLD analysis project Ga0180223, IMG submission 151337) | Enriched Organic Plus compost microbial communities from Emeryville, California, USA - eDNA 5th pass 30_C Kraft OP (version 2) (version 2) ...
ATCATCTCCGAGGGGCTAACGAAACTCGCGCCGGATATTCCGGTGCTGTCGGAGGAGCGCACCCATCTGGCGGCGCGGCCCTACCGCGACAGTTTCTTCCTGATCGACCCGCTCGACGGTACGCGCGAATTCGTCAGCGGGACCGACGAATTCACCGTCAACATCGCCCTCGTCACCCATGGGGAGCCTGTTCTCGGCATTGTCGTTGCCCCCGCGCTCGGCATCGTCTGGCGGGGACTTGTCGGCTTTGGGGCCGAGCGTCTGCTGGTCACCAAGGGCGCGGCTGTTTACGGCGCGCCCCAGCCGATCAGGACGCGGGCGCACCCCGGCGCCTCCGCACCATGGATCGTCGCGGTCAGCCGTTCGCATGGCGACCCGCACACCGAGGCCTTCATTACCAAACGTCCCGGCGCGATCCAGCAGGCGCTCGGCTCTTCGATCAAGTTTTGCCGCGTCGCCGAGGGTGGCGCCGACATCTATCCTCGGCTCTCCCCCACCAGCGAATGGGATGTCGCCGCGGGCCACGCCATTGTCACCGCCGCCGGGGGCCTCGTCACCGACGGCCGCGGCCAGCCTTTGAGGTTCGGCGAGGCGCGCGAGGGCTTCCTCGTTCAGGACTTCATCGCCTGGGGCGATCCGCAGGCGGCCCGCAACACGGCGCAGGCGCCCGGTCAGTAGTCAGCGAGGTTCTGGCTCAAAACCGGCCATTTGTCCGCCGCCTGGGCCACGCTGGACGGATCGGCCGCAAAAGCATCGCGATTCTCAATCCGGCTGAACAGATAAAGGCGCTGGCCTGAGATGAGCCAGAGCACCGGCTGCCCGGCGACGATCCGGCCATGCGCGAGATCGACAGGATCGTAGCCGCCGAATTGCGGGCCATAGATGTCCGGGGCCGAAAGAAAGATCTGCCTGTCCCGTTCATCGAAGAAACGCCAGATAGCGCCGCCCTGATACGTCTCGATCCCGGCTTTCCCCGCAACGGGGCAGGACTGAATGAAGTAGCCCACCGGATCGTAGCCATCGATCGCAAGGCCGGTGTGATGGTTCGTCACCACCCTCTCGGTCGATGCCGCCTGCACCGCCGGAGGCTTCAAGACCCCAAACATGACCGCAAATATGGCCAAAATACCCGCTGCGATCAGGCCTTTTTGGCCCCACCCTTTATTTTCCTGCCGCCATGCCGTCATAGTTGCTGCCGATAAAGTTCGAGTCGCGCGAGTTTAGAAGCTGCCCGTCAGCAAGCCGTTAAGCTGTCGGGCCGTCGCCTTGCTCGCTTCACAAGCGCCTTCCTGCCTCATGGGGTTCTTTCATGAATTTCGCTCTGCGTTGTGCAGCCCTGCTTTTCGCGGCGGCGATCTCGTTCTCCACGCCCGCCTCGGCGCAACAGGGACCACGCTCCGATTCCTACCGCTCGGATGAACTCGTCAATGCCGGCCACCGCTTCTTCGGCAATGTCTCGCGCGGCCTTGCCTCGGTCATCGAACGGGCGATCAGCCACTGGGGCCTGCCGAACGGCTATGTGCTCGGCGAAGAAGGTGCGGGCGCATTCGTTGCCGGCCTGCGTTACGGCGAGGGCACCCTCTATACCAAGAACGCCGGCGACCTGAAGGTGTACTGGCAGGGCCCCTCGGTCGGCTTCGACTGGGGCGGAGACGGCGCGCGAACCATGATGCTGGTCTATAACCTGCCCGCCACCAGCGCGATCTACCAGCGGTTCGCCGGAATCGACGGGTCGGCCTATGTGATCGGCGGCTTCGGCATGACCGCGCTGACCGCAAATCACATCGTGCTGGTGCCGATCCGGGCAGGCGTCGGCCTGCGCCTCGGGGCGAGCGTCGGTTACCTGAAGTTTACCCCCCGGGCGACCTGGAACCCGTTCTGACGGGAGATTATCCCACTTTCGGACGGCGCGGCGTGTTTCACGCTGACCGTCCGATCTGCTAGTTTTCCCGCTCGTTCCTCTGCCCGTTTTGTGGCCGGCGGCGGGCAAGGCCGGACCTTATTTTTCGGGAGTTCCATATGGTTGAGCCGATCATGTATCTGGCGATCGGTTTTCTGATCTCGATGCTGTGCGGGCTGATGATCGTGCCGCTGGTGCACAACCGCGCGGTGCGGCTAACGACGCGACGGCTTGAGGCGGCGGCGCCGCTGTCGATGGCAGAGATTCAGGCCGACAAGGACCAACTGCGCGCCGAATTCGCGATGTCCGCCCGCAAGCTGGAAATGAACGTCGAGCAACTCAAGGCCAAGACCACCAGCCAGCAGGCTGAACTCGGCAAGAAAACCGACGCCATCAACCGCCTGAAGATGGAGCTTGGCGAAAAGAGTGCGGCGATCTTCACGCTGGAGACGCGCGAGAAAGCATTGCGCGAGCAGCTTCAAGCCACCGAGAAGGACTTCTCGCTCAAGACCGACAGTCTGCGCGACGCCGAACAGGCGCTGCGCGAAAAGCAGATCGAACTGACGAAACTCTCCGGCGAATTATCCGACCGCTCGCAGACGGCGGAAGCCCGGCAGGCCGAGCTTCTTACCGTCCGCGCCGAGATCGAGGCGCTGCAGGCCCGTGTCGCCCATGCCGAGCAGGAACATACCCAGGCTCGCGCCCATCTCGACGACCAGCGCAGCAAGTCGGAAACGGCGAGCCGCGAGTTGACCGATGCCCGCTCCCACGCCGAAAGCCTGACCGGCCGCCTCGGCGAGCTGGACGGTCAGTTGCTGACGCAATCCCAAAAAGCCGAAACGCTGACAAAGCGCATCGAAGACCTCGAAGCCCGCCTCGTGACGCAGGACAAGGTTCTGGTCCAGCGCGAACAGGACAACAGCGAGCTGCGCAAGCAAATCGAAGCCGCCAATGACGAGCGCGCGAAGCTCACGCGCGAACTGGCTGCCGCCAGACAGCAGGCAGACAAGGTGTCCGCGGAAGAGCGGCAGGAAAACGGGCTGCTGCGCGAGCGCATCAATTCCATCGCCGCCGAGGTCGCCGGCCTCGCAGGCAAGCTTGAGGGGCCGGATTCGCCGATCCAGAAAATCCTCGCCTCGGAGAGCGGGTCCACACCCGCGATCAGCGCCATCGTCAATGGCGACACCGCGAAAGGCGCAGCCGGAGCACAAGGCAGCCTGGCCCAGCGCATCCGCGCACTTCAGGAGGTGCAGGCCGCCCGCATCGGCAAGGCCTGATACGTCCCGGTAGGCCTGAATTCGTCCGATCGGAGCTTGACACCCCGGCCATGAGCTTCGTAAATCCCGGCCTTCTCGGCTCTTGAGAGCCGTCCCGGGCGCATAGCTCAGCGGGAGAGCGTTCCCTTCACACGGGAGAGGTCCAAGGTTCGATCCCTTGTGCGCCCACCATCGATCTCTGCATCAATTCTCGCATCCCCAGCCGGTAAAACCTTCCGCATCGTCTCCCATTAAGAGACGATATGCCGCTCTCACGTTGCTTTGGGTTGCAGCGCACCGCAGAATATGGCCTTTCTGGACGATCAGAATCCACGATCAGATCACCTGAAAGGTCCGCCGATGAAGCGCGTCGTCTCAATGTTGTCCGCCTGCATGCTGCTGGGCAGCGCAGCGAATGCGGCCGCGCAAGGCGCGAACAGCAGCGACGTGATGTTCCCGAACTTCTTCTCCTCCGGGATCGGCCGCTCGAGCCCAATTCCGCGCGAGCGGGTCAGCTATCAGAGCAATTACGCGCCGGGCAGCATCGTCGTCGATACGCGCGAGCGGCGGCTTTATCTCATCACCGGCCCCGGCGAGGCGCTGCGCTACGGCATCGGCGTCGGCCGCGATGGCTTCCGCTGGGGTGGCGTGCATCGCATTACCGCCAAGAAGGAATGGCCGAGCTGGACGCCGCCGGCGCAGATGCTGCGCCGCCGCCCCGATTTGCCGCGCCACATGCCGGGCGGCCCGGAAAATCCGCTCGGTGCACGCGCGATGTATCTCGGCTCGACGCTGTACCGCATTCACGGCTCGAACGAGCCGGAGACCATCGGGCAGGCGGTATCGTCGGGATGCTTCCGCATGGTCAACGAGGATGTCATCGACCTGTATAATCGCGTTCAGGTCGGCGCCACGGTCTACGTCAAGAACTGAGCATGAAGCAGGGAACGCGCCTTACCCTCGCGATCCTTGCAGCGGCCTTCCTTGCGAGTCCGGCATTCGCCGCCGACGCGGATATTTCTTCCGTCGCGGCGAAGCAGCGCGCCGAGAAAACCGACTTCACCGACGCACAGATCACCGAAGGTTTTCTGAAGACAACCTTCGGCGCGGAATATCAGCTCGCGGGCAAGGTCGACCGCATCCGCAAATTCGACAAGCCGGTTCGCGTGTTCATCACCGGTGTGGACAGTCCGGACCGCAACCGGCAGATCGAAGCGGTGACGGCCGACATCGGGAAACACATCGATCACCTCGACATTCGCGTAACCACGAATCGTGAGGACGCCAATCTGATCGTGCAACTGGTGCGCGACCGCGACCTCGACCGTTCGATCCGAAAATCCTACGGCACCACGACAGCCCGAAAGATCAAGAAATCGCTCAACCCGCAATGCCTGTCAGGATTCCGGAAGAACGACAAATACGAAATCGAGCATGCCGAGGTTATCCTGACGGTCGATAGCGGCGACTTCGTCTTTCTCGATTGCGCCTATGAGGAAATGTTGCAATCGCTGGGGCCGATCAACGACACCGGCTCCGTGCCATGGACGATGTTCAACGATGCGGTGTCGATGGGTTTCTTCGACACCTACGACCGCTATCTTCTGAACATCCTCTATGACCCGCGTATCAAGGCCGGCATGAGCGTCGATCAGGTTCGCCCGCTATTGCCCGCCATCCTCAAGGATGTCCGCGCCAAGATCGCTGCGCCTTCCGACAAGCATCACTGAGGCAAAAAGCTTAGGCCAACTTGCGCGACGCCTCTTTCACCTTGCGTGTGGCATCGTCGACGGAACGTGTCGCCTCCGCGATTTCCCTCATGCTGCCATCGATCTCGGACACGCCCTTGGCGGCAATCTGCATGTTCGATGAAATGCTCTGCGTCACCGAGGCCTGCTCCTCGACCGAGGCCGCGATTGCCGAGGAGATTTCATTGACCTGCGAAATCGTCTCGGTGATACCTTCGATCACCGTCACAGCGTTCGTCGTGGTGCTCTGCACCTCGGCGATCTGGCCGCTGATCTCGTCGGTCGCCTTGGCGGTCTGCGATGCGAGACTCTTCACCTCCGACGCCACCACCGCAAATCCTCTGCCCGCTTCACCGGCGCGCGCGGCTTCGATCGTCGCATTCAGCGCCAGCAGATTGGTCTGGTCCGCGATGTTGTTGATGAGCTTGACCACATCGCCGATCTTCTGCGCCGCCGCCGCAAGCCCCGAGACGATCTCGTTGGTTTCGTTGGCCTGTTTCACGGCACGCATCGATATGTCGAGCGCGTTCGCCGCCTGACGGCTGATCTCGCCGACGGAAGCCGCGAGTTCTTCGGCACCGGACGCCACCGCCTGCATATTCGACGAAGTCTGCGTCGAGGCGCCAACAACCGAGGTGATCCGTCCGGTGGTTTCATTCACGGCGCCCGTGATCAGATCGAGATCGCCGTCGATGGCCTTCTGGATTTCGCCGCGGCGGATTCGGTCCTCGACCTGAGCGGTGACATCGGTCGCGAATTTCACCACCTTCATCAATTCGCCGTCCGCGCCGTAAATCGGATTGTAGGAGGCCTGAATCCACACGGCACGCCCGCCTTTGCCGATGCGCTTGAATTCGCCGGCCTGATACTCGCCACGCCGCAGCGCGCTCCAGAACTCGCGATATTCCGGGCTGGCGCGATAGGCCGCATCGACGAACATGCCATGATGCTGGCCGCGGATTTCATCCAGCGCATAGCCGAGGGCCGCGAGAAAATTCTCGTTCGCTGTCAGAATTTTGCCGTCGAGATCGAATTCGATCACAGCCTGCGATTTGTGGATCGCCTTGATCTGCCCTTCGTAATCGGCGCTTTGCATTTTTTGCTGCGTGATGTCGAAGGCAAACTTGATGACCTTGTATGGCTTGCCGCTGCGGTCGAAGAGCGGGTTGTAGGAAGCCTGAATCCAGATTGCGTGGCCATCCTTGGCAATGCGCCTGAACTCGCGTGACTGGAATTCGCCCGCCCGCAGTTTGCTCCAGAATTCCCGGTAGTCGGCGCTGCTGCGCTCGGCCTCGGGCACGAACATGCTGTGGTGCTTGCCCTGCACCTCATCGAGCCGATAGCCCAGGGCACCGAGGAAATTCTCGTTGGCGGTGATGATCGTGCCGTCGAGATTGAATTCGATAACAGCCTGCGACCGGCCCACCGCATCGAGCTTGGAGTGTAATTCCTGGTTTGAATTGAACAGTGCCATCATCCCACCCTTCTGGTTTCTGACAGCTTGCGGCTGATTTCTTTAAACAACCATAACGTGTTCCCGCATAAGGGTTCCACCGAAGAAAGCCCCGCATTGGGGCACCGGATGAACCGTGACAAAGCCAAAATGGCGCCAGCAGCGGCCGTTTTCTTGGACCATCCCGCCATAGCCTTGTCCGCCGGTGCGGTGTATCAGGGGCGCGCTTACACCGTGCAGTTGAGAGGATTGACGTTTGACCCGGGATTCTTCCGCCAAGCCGTTCATCGACGTTCTTTCGGGCCAGCGGCAAACTGTTCCTCCCATCTGGATGATGCGACAGGCCGGGCGCTATCTGCCGGAGTACCGCGCTGTGCGGGAGAAAGCGGGCGGATTTCTCGACCTCGTCTACAACCCCGAGCTTGCCGCCGAGGTGACGCTGCAGCCGATCCGCCGCTTCGGATTCGACGCCGCCATCATCTTTTCCGACATCCTCGTGGTGCCGCATGCGCTGGGCCGCGACGTGCGTTTCGAAGTTGGCGAGGGGCCGCGGCTCGATCCGCTCGATACGCCCGAAAAAATTGCGGCGGAAAAATTCTCCGCGAATTTTGCAACCTTCGAGCCGGTGTACGAGGCGCTGCGCCGCGTCCGCAGCGAACTTGCCCCGAACGTCGCGCTGATCGGCTTTTGCGGCGCGCCCTGGACAGTCGCGACCTATATGGTCGCGGGCCGCGGCACGCCCGATCAGGCTCCGGCGCGGCTTCTTGCCTATCGCGATCCGGCGGCATTCGGTAAAATCATCGACGCCATCGTGGAGACCTCGATCACTTATCTGCTCGGCCAACTCAAGGCCGGAGCCGAGGTGCTGCAGATTTTCGATACCTGGGCCGGCGTGCTGCCGCCTGCCGAATTCGCCCGCTGGTCCATTGAACCCACGCGACGCATTGTCGAAGGCGTCCGCGCGCAGGCGCCGGGCGCGAAGATCATCGGCTTTCCGCGCGGTGCGGGCGCGATGCTTCCGGCCTATGTCGAGAAAACCGGCGTCGATGCCGTCAGCATCGACTGGGCGAGCGAGCCATCATTCATGCGCGAACACGTGCAGAGCCGTGTCGCCTTGCAGGGCAATCTCGATCCGCTAGCGCTGATCGCGGGCGGCGATGCGCTCGATAAAGCCGTCGATGAGGTGCTTGCGAATTACGCAGGCGGCCGACTGATCTTCAATCTCGGCCACGGTATCCAGCCGGAGACGCCCATTGCCCACGTCGAACGCATGATCGCGCGCGTACGGACCTACAGGGGCTAATGCGATAGCGGCCGTGTGCGCGCGATCACATCCGCCGCGCCCTTCTCGAGCAGATCGAAAGCCACCGCGCGCCCCAATTCGCGGGGCCGCCCGACGGAACCGCGGCGCGTCACTTCGATGAAACGATTGTTCGCCTCATCGAGCACCGCCGCCTTCAGCGAAATCTCGTTGCCATTGACAGTCGCATAGCCTGCAATCGGCGAGTTGCAATGACCGTTCAGCACCCACAGCACTTCGCGCTCGGCCTCCCCGCACTGGCGCGAGACGGCATTATCGATGCCCGCCAGATGGGCGAGCGTTTGCCAATCGCCCGCCGCACATTCCACCGCGACAATGCCCTGCCCGGCCGCGGGCAGCATCTCGTCTGGGGAAAATTGGTGAACGATACGATCGGCAAAGCCGACGCGCTCAAGACCGGCACGCGCCATCACCAGCGCATCGGCGGGGCCAACCTCGCCGCCATCCGGCAGCCGCTGCATCTCGCGCCCGTCGAGCTTGCGAATGCGCGTGTCGGCAGCGCCGCGAAAATGAATGACCTCGCATTCCGGAAACAGGCGGCGCACATAAGCGGCGCGACGCACCGCATTGGTGCCGATCTTGAATCCCTTGCCGCGCGAACGCCGCAGTTCATCGAGCGTCACGCCCTTGCGCACCACCAGCGCGTCCGTCGGCGGATCGCGCACCAGCATCGCGCCGATCACCAGACCGGGCGTATCCTCGTTACCGGGCATATCCTTCAGCGAGTGCATCGCCGCCTCAAGACGGCCTTCACGCACGGCATCGCGGATCTGGGCGACGAACGCACCGCCTTTGCCGTCGAGATCGAGCAGCTTGCCGGTCTGGTCCTGATCGCCCATGGTCTCGAACTTAACGATCTCGACCGCGAGACTCGGGTCAGCCGCCGTCAGCTGGCGCGCGATTTCATTGGTCTGCGCCAGCGCCATCACGCTCTTGCGCGTGCCTATTCGCATCGCCTTGCCTGCCACGTATTCCTGCTCCCGCGCCGCGTCCGGCGGCAATGCGCACTCATTAGCTTTGAACGGAGCCTGCCACAAGGCATTCTGCGGCTCCCTTCATTTGCGCCTCACCTGGCGATCAGGTAATCGAAGATGCCGCGACAGAGCCGCCTGAACGGACACGATGAAGATCGCACTGGCCATTTTTCAGCTTGAGACGCTCGGCGGCAAGGAACGCGACTGCCTGGCGGTCGCTGCCCACCTGCATCAGCGGGGCCACGACATTACCTTTGTCACGACACGCGCCACGCCTCAGGAATTGCCTGTCGCGATCGTTCCCCGCAAGGGCCTTTCCAATCACGGCCGCGCCCACCAGTTTGCAAAAGCCGTGATCGCCTATCGCGACAGCCACAGGCCCGACCTGCTGCTGTCGTTCGAGCGGGTGCCGGGCGCGGATTTCCATTATGCGGCGGATGCCGCCGTGGCGCTCCGGATGACGGGGATAAAAAGCTTACTGCCGCGCCAGCGCACCTATCTGCAGCTCGAGCGTGGTGTGTTCGAAAATCCCCGCGCCCGTTTCTTTTTTCTGACGGAAGCCCAGCGCGGCCAGTACGCCGCGTATTACGATTTCGATTCCGCACGCAGCACGGTGCTGCCCGTCATTCTCCATGATGAACGTTTTGAAGCCGCGCGGACGGCAGCAGATCGCAATGCCACGCGCGGCAAACTCGGCTTGCCGCTTGATGCGACCGTGGCGCTCGCCGTGGCTGTCAAACCGAAACAGAAAGGGCTCGACCGCTCGCTCGATGCACTTGTGCAGTTTCCGAACCTGCACCTCGTCAGCGCAGGCAACACCGATCCATGGATCGGTGAGCAGGCCAAGGCGCTGAAAATCGAAGACCGCGTCCACATCCTGCCTTATGGCGCGAATGTCATGGACCTGGTGGCAGCCTGCGATTTCCTGCTGCATCCCGCGCGCGCGGAAGCGGCGGGACAGGTGATCGCGGAATCGCTACTGGCAGGCCGCCCCGCCATCGTCTCCGGGATTTGCGGCTATGCCGGTGAGATTGCGCAATCCGGCGCAGGCCTCCTGCTGCGCGAGCCGTTCGATCCGCAAGATCTCGCCTCAGGGATCACAACAATGCTGGAGCAGCTTCCGGCCAGGACGACGGCCGCACAAGCCGAGTCCAAAAAGCTGCAAACCCAGCGCGGCCAATGGCTGTCCGCGATCGCCGATGCCATCGAGGCATCGACGCCTGCTGCAAAGATTCCCTGTTAACAAGGCTGGCGAAATCGCCTATAACATACATATAAAATCTATCTTATAAGGACACAACGCCGGGAGCAAAGCCGCCCCCGGCGAGAAGGACACCCGATGACTCACGTCGTCACCGACAACTGCATCAAGTGCAAATACATGGACTGCGTCGAGGTCTGTCCAGTCGACTGCTTCTATGAAGGCGAGAACATGCTCGTCATTCACCCCGACGAATGCATCGATTGCGGCGTCTGCGTGCCGGAATGCCCCGCGGAAGCGATTTTCCCCGACTCCGACCCCGCGGCCGAGCCGAAATGGCTGGAGCAGAACCGCAAATATGCCTCGCTGTGGCCGAACATCCCGTTCAAGAAGGCTCCTCCTGAAGATGCCGACAAATGGAACGGCGTGAAGGACAAATTCGAGCAGTATTTCAGCGAAAAGCCGGGCGAAGAGACCTGAAGACGCTCCCTGCAAGCGCGCCCTTCGGACCGCTTGTCGCCGCGGCCAAATCAAGGTGAAATGCCTCTTTGAGACAGTATCGCCCGTGCCAAGCCATATCCCGCCTGCAACCACTTTCGACGACACCCTCCTCCAGCACGGACTGGAGGATTCCGGTATCGGCGCCTGGGATCTCAATCTCGCGACCCGTGAACTGGCGCTGTCACCGACGACGCGCAGGCTGTTCGACCTCACCCCTGATGAGGGCATCGATTACACGCGCTTTCTTTCGCTGATCGAGCCCGAAGACCGCGAACGCACCGAACATGCGATTGAACGCGCCATCGCGGACGGCACCCATTTCGACATCCAGTACCGGATCCTCACGCCGCACCGGGCATCGCACTGGGTCCGCACCCGCAGCGCCGTCGTCAAACAAAACGGCGGGACGCACCTGTGCGGCGTCGTCATCGATATTGAAGAGCAGAAACAGTTAGAGGCCGCGCTACGGATTCGCGAAGGCCATCTGCGCTCGATCCTGGAAACCATTCCCGATGCGATGATCGTGATCGACAGCCGGGGCATCATGCAATTCTTCAGCCAGGCCGCCGTCCGGCAGTTCGGCTACACAGAGCGCGAAGCGATTGGGCAGAACGTCAGTATGCTGATGCCCAACCCGGACAGCGCCCGGCATGACAGCTACCTCGCGCGCTACCGCGCGACCGGCGAGCGCCACATCATCGGCATCGGCCGCATCGTGTCCGGCAAGCGCAAGGACGGCACGATCTTCCCCATGCATCTGTCGATCGGCGAAATGCAGACCGAGGGCGAGCCTTATTTCACCGGCTTCGTCCGCGACCTCACCGAGTATCAGCAGACGCAAGCCCGGATGCAGGAACTGCAATCCGAGCTTGTGCATGTCTCGCGCCTCACCGCGATGGGAGAAATGGCATCGGCGCTGGCGCACGAACTGAATCAGCCGCTCGCCGCCATCAGCAATTACATGAAGGGCTCGCGGCGCTTGCTGGCCTCCGACACCGAGGACAACCGGCAAAAGATCGAATCCGCGCTGGATCGCGCGGCCGAACAGGCCATTCGCGCGGGTCAGATCATCCGCCGGTTGCGCGATTTCGTCTCGCGCGGGGAATCCGAAAAGCGTGTCGAGAAAGCCTCGAAGTTGATCGAGGAGGCCGGCGCGCTCGGCCTCACCGGCGCGCGAGAGCAAGGCGTGTCGCTGCATTTCAATCTCGATCCGGATCACGATCTTGTTCTGGTCGACCGCGTCCAGATCCAGCAGGTTCTCGTCAACCTGTTCCGCAATGCGCTCGACGCCATGACCGAGTCCGCCCAGCGCACCATGATCGTCACCAGCTCCCGCGCCGCCAACGACATGATCGAGATCGCGGTCTCCGACACCGGCCATGGTATCGCGAAGGAACATCAGGCAAGAATGTTCCAGACCTTCTTCACCACCAAGACGACCGGCATGGGAGTCGGCCTGTCCATCAGCCGGACGATCATCGAGGCTCACGGCGGGCGAATGTGGACCGAAGACAACCCGGCGGGCGGCGCGACTTTCCGCTTCACCCTGCCGGCCGCGCCAAGCGAAGGATTGACCGATGCCGGTTGAGGGACTTGTTTATGTCATCGACGACGATCCGGCGATGCGGGATTCGCTCGACTTCCTGCTCGATGCCGCAGGCCTGAAAGCGCGGCTGTTCGACTCCGCGGTGAGCTTTCTTGAAGCGTTGCCCCAACTTGGGCCCGGCTGCATCGTCTCCGATGTGCGGATGCCGAACCTCGACGGCCTCGAGTTGCTCAAGCGGCTGCGCGAAACCAACAAGTCCCTTCCCATCATCATCATGACCGGCCACGGCGACATTCCGCTCGCGGTCGAGGCGATGAAGCTCGGCGCGATCGATTTCATCGAAAAGCCGTTCGAGGACGACCGGTTGATCGGCACCATCACGGCGGCGCTGAGCGGCGCTGCGCAACGCCAGAAGGGCGACGCCGTCGCCGCCGACATTGCCTCACGAATCGCAAGCCTCAGCCCTCGCGAACGCCAGGTATTGGATGGTCTTGTCGCGGGGTTGTCGAACAAGCTGATCGCGCGAGATTATGACATCAGTCCCCGCACCATCGAAGTGTATCGTGCCAACGTCATGACCAAGATGCAGGCTTCCAGCATCTCCGAGCTGGTCCGCTTCGCCATTCGCGGCGGTCTGCTGAAGGATTGAGACAAATCAATGCGCTGAGGCATCACAGCAGCCAGTCTCGAAAGACGCGCCACTGCGTCGACCGGTTGAAGCATGTCCTCCCTGCGCAAAAGCACCATCTACGTCATCGACGACGACCCGGACGTTCTGGGATCGCTGCGCTTTCTGCTAGAGGCGGAAGGCTTCGAGACCCTGACGTTCCGCACCGCGTCCGCCGCGCTGGAAACGGGCGTGCCGCGCCACGCCGATTGTTTCGTCATCGACTACAAGATGCCCGGCATGAACGGCCTCGATCTCGTCTCCCGCCTGCATGGCCAGGACGTGTGGGTTCCGATCATCCTGATTACCGGCGATCCCGACGAGGCCATCGCCACGAAGGCAATGGCGGCCGGAGTGCATCATGTGCTGCGCAAGCCGCATCTGGAGGAAAGCCTGATCGCCCATATCCGGCAAGCGATGCAGGACAGCGCCGCCGCCCGCCCTGCCTGACCGAAAATCGGCCTGTCACCTCCGGTGAATCCCTTAAGGGACCGCGCGAAATACCGCTATCCCTGCGTTTCGGAGACAAGGGTACATCGCCTCACAGGAGATGTGACCATGCTTGCCGAGATGCCCGCCGCCCCCGCCGCTTGTGCCTTCGGACGGATCTCCGCCACCACCCTGGCGCCGCCCACCGACCGCTTTGACGCGATTCTCGCCAGCGCCGGTGTCACGGGAGCCTCCCTCGCCTACGACAAGTATGAGGAAATATATGGCGAAGGCGAGCCTGCCGACCATATCTACAAGGTGATCTCCGGCGCGGTCCGCACCTACAAGCTGTTGCCGGACGGACGCCGCCAGATCGACGCCTTCCATCTTGCCGGTGACGTGTTCGGCCTGGATTCCGGCGATGAGTACCGCCTGACCGCCGAGGCCATCGTCGACAGCCAGTTGCGGGCGGTGAACCGCCATCACCTCGAAGTCGCAGCGGAAACCGAAGTCCGCGTCGCGCACGGCCTCTGGATGCTCACCGCCGATCACCTGCGCCATGCGGAAGACCACATGCTGCTGCTTGGCCGCAAGACCGCAACCGAGCGCGTCGCCACCTTCCTGCTGGAAATGGACCGCCGTCTTGCGGTCACCGGCCTGATGGCGCTGCCGATGTCACGGCGTGACATCGCAGATTATCTCGGCCTGACGCTGGAAACGGTGTCGCGCACCTTCTCCCAACTGCAAAGCCAGGGCGTGCTCGGCCTGTCCGGCGCACGGCGCGTGGCACTGCGCGACCGTCAGTGCCTGCTCGGCATGGATGCCTGAGGCGGCAGGCTCGCCGTGAGAAACACCGGCGCGTAGTTCAGCGCGAATCCGAGAAACGACAATGACCAGCAGGCAGCGGCCAGATAGATCAGGCCGCTGCTCCATGCCGGCACAAGCACCGCCGCAATCCGGACAATCGCGGCCAGCACGACGAGAGCATAGCAAGCCTGCGTCGGCACGGATGCCGCGAGCGGGCGGCCGGTATGCCCAAGGCTTGCGCGTGACATTACCGCGAGCGTCATGATTCCCGCGCCCCCTGCCATCCAGGAATGAATGGCGGTGCTGACACCCACAACGCCAAACGCCGACATACCCGCCAGGACAAAGCCGAGCGGCACGAAGGCGTAGCCGATGTGCAAAATGACCAGAATTTTGTTGGGCCAGGTGCGATAGCCGGCCCAGCGCACAAGCCGCGCAAAATGAAAAAACCCCGCCGCGAGGCAAAGCCCGCCGGTCAGCATTCCATCGGGGCGCACAATCCATGCGATAAGGGCGAGCGCGCCAAGCAATACGGCGAGGCCGTCGAAGCGTGAAAACGGCACCGGCATCGCGCCCTGCGGCCGCCGCATCAGCCATATCCGCGTGAAGGCCGGAACAATGCGGCCGGCGATCACCGAAACCAGCAGGATGATGATGGCCACACCGGCGCGCACGCTGTAGTCGGCGGCACCCTGCATATGCGCCTCGATATGGAAGGCGACATTGCAGGCAAATAGCAAAAGAACCAACGCCACTACTCGCATGTTGCGCAGGTTTTTGGCAGCCAGCACTTCACGGGCTGCGACCGCTCCCGCAAGGAGCAGGAACGACGCATCGACCAGCATCGCCGCACGCCAGCCGATCTCCCCGGAGCACGCCACCGCGATGCGGCCGAGCACCCACACGGCAGCCATCAGCAGCAACAGGTTGCCGCGCACCGCATGGCGGCCGGTCCAGTTCGGAATCGCGGTCAGCAGGAATCCCGCGATCACCGCCGGCAGAAAACCGAACAGCATTTCATGGATGTGCCAGTCGAGCGGAGCAAAGGCTGTGTGGAGCGTCAGTTCGCCGAAATAGACCGGCATCCAGATCGCGATCGCCAGTCCCGAATAGAGCGCCCCCGCGAGAAAGAACGGCCGGAAACCGTATGACAGAAGAGCGAGACCCTGCTCGTCCCGTAACGATGATGCCTGAATTTTCATGACTGGCCCCTGCGGGATGATGACGTTTCCACCGCGCGAGCAGCAACCAATAAAACCAGAACCAGCAATACGATATAGATCGGCATAATTCGCGCCACGGATGCCCGAACCGTGCCGCCTTTCCACGCCGCCGCATTGAGAAAAATCAAATATCTTTTGAAAGATTTTTGCCGCCTGCCGCCGGAAGAAAAAAGCGTAAGTGCCACAGGCGTCATGATGACGAAATGTAACGGGATTTCCCCAGCTTCCGGCATATTTTGCGCTACCGCAAAGACCTTTTTGCGCTGCCAGATAAATTGCCGCTACGATCCTTTCCAGATTCCGAATGACGGCATGCTGAAACGCTCTAAAATATCTTGTGCGCGTCGCGAACGCTCCCTGACGCAAGCGTGGCGACCCTTGAATCCCTTGCCTGCCATCGGCAGGCGGTTGTCGGTGCGGGGCAAATAACGATGCGAATGATCGAACAACTCACCAGGGACGAGCGGGAATCGGCACTCGTCATTCTACTCGTCATGTTCGTCGTCGGCGCGGTGATGACGGTCGCTGGCCGGGCCGACCTGTTCAGCGTTCATGGCGCGCTGGTGATGGTTGCGGCCCTCGCCGGCATTTTCTGGGTCGGCTCCGGTTTCTACGCACCCGAGCCTTCTGCCGATCGCCTCACCCAATATTACGACGACCCGAGCAAGGTCGGCATTCTGCTTGCGATGGGCTGGGCCGTGATCGCAATGTTCGTCGGCGACTGGGTGGCGTGGCTTCTGGTCAATCCCAACCTGACCTTCGACGCCGGATGGGCGAGCTTCGGCCGTCTGCGCCCTGTGCACACCAGCGGCGTCATCTTCGGCTTCGGCGGCAACGCGCTGATCGCAACGTCCTTCTATGTGATGCAGCGCACCTGCCGCGCGCGGCTTCCCGGTCAGCTCAGCCCATGGTTCGTGCTGCTCGGCTACAATCTGTTCTGCGTCATCGCCGCCACCGGCTATCTGATGGGCATCACGCAGTCGAAGGAATATGCCGAGCCGGAATGGTACGCCGACATCTGGCTTGTCGTGGTGTGGGTGGCTTACTTCATCCTCTACATGCGCACGCTCGCGCGTCGCAAGGAGCCGCACATCTACGTCGCCAACTGGTATTACCTCGCCTTCATTCTGGTGGTGGCGATGCTGCACATCGTCAACAACCTCGCGGTGCCGGTGTCGTGGGCCGGCGTGAAAAGCTACTCGCTGTTCTCCGGTGTGCAGGATGCGATGACGGAATGGTGGTACGGCCACAACGCCGTCGCCTTCTTCCTCACCTCCGGCTTCCTCGGCATGATGTACTACTACATGCCCAAGCGCGCGGAGCGGCCGATCTATTCCTACCGGATGTCGATAATCAGCTTCTGGGGCATCACCTTCTTCTACATGTGGGCGGGCTCGCACCACCTGCACTACACGGCCCTGCCGCAATGGGTGCAGTCGCTCGGCATGACCTTCTCGGTGATGCTGCTGATCCCCTCATGGGTGTCCGCGGGTAACGCGCTGATGACGCTCAACGGGGCCTGGCACAAGGTCCGCGACGACGCCGTGCTGCGCTTCATGATGGTCGCCGCGGTGTTCTACGGCCTCACCACGTTCGAGGGCTCGTTCATGGCAATCCGCCCGGTCAACGCATTGTCGCATTACACCGACTGGACCATCGGCCACGTTCACGCCGGCGCACTCGGCTGGGTGGCGATGATTACCTTCGGCGCGATCTACGCTTCCGTGCCGTGGCTGTGGAAGCGCCCGGCGATGTATTCGGCGCGTCTTGTCGAAGCGCATTTCTGGCTCGCGCTGGCGGGCACCGTCGTTTACGTGTTCGCGATGTGGAATTCCGGCATCATCCAGGGATTGATGTGGCGGACCTATAACGAGAGCGGCACGCTCGCCTACTCCTTCGTTGATTCGCTCGTCGCGATGCATCCCTACTACATCGCCCGCGCCATCGGCGGCTTCTTATTTCTGATCGGCACTGTCATCGGCTGCTACAACATCTGGATGACCATCCGCGCGGTGCCTCATGTCGCGACCGAGCCTGCCACCGACCGTCCCGAGCTTGCAGGCACGCCTGCGCTGCAGCCGGGGGAGTAAAACCGATGTCGATGTTTGGATTTCACTATCGCCTTGAGCGCAAGTCGATCGGCCTGGTGCTGATGATCGTCGCTGTCGCCAGCGTCGGCGGCCTGTTCGAGATCGCACCGCTGTTCACCATCCATCAGACGGTGGAGGATGCGCCGAACATGCGCGTCTATACGCCGCTCGAACTCGCGGGCCGCAACATCTATATCCGCGAGGGCTGTTATGCCTGCCACTCGCAGATGATCCGCACCCTGCGCGATGAGGTCGAGCGTTACGGCCATTATTCGCTCGCGGTCGAATCCAAATACGATCACCCGATGCTGTGGGGATCGAAGCGAACCGGCCCCGACCTCGCGCGGATCGGCGGCAAGTATTCCGACGAATGGCAGGTCGCTCATCTCAACAATCCGCGCGACGTGGTGCCGGAATCCGTGATGCCGGCCTATGCTTGGCTGTCGCGCACCGAATTACGGACTGACGACCTCAGTGCTCATTTGAAGGCGCAGCGCACGGTCGGCGTGCCCTACACCGACGACATGATCACCAATGCCGCCGCCGATGCCTATGGGCAGGCTGCACCGGATTCAGACCAGGCCGAAGGCGTGGCGAAGCGTTATGGCAAGGCCACCAACGTCCGCGCCTTCGACGGCAAAGCCAACCAGTTGACCGAAATGGATGCGCTGGTGGCCTATCTGCAGGTTTTGGGACACTTGACCGACGTCGCCGAGAAGCCGGTCGCAGACGCAGGAGGAAAGCCATGAGCGTCGATCACGACGTTCTCGTGTGGTTCTCGAAATCCTACGGCTTGTTCTACCTGCTGGCGCTGTCGGCGGCTGTCCTGATCTACGCCTATTGGCCGTCGAACAAGAAGACGTTCGAGCAAGCCGGGCGCGCCATCCTCGAAGATGACGAAGACCGCCCCGCCAACGGCAAGACTCCGAAGGACTAGACGATCATGGGCGACCATTTCATCCGCGACCCCCACACCGGCCATCTCTCCACCGGCCACGAATGGAACGGCATCACCGAGCTGAACACGCCGGTGCCACGCGTGATCTATTTTTTCCTGATCGCGACCGCACTGTTCGCTCTCGGTTACTGGGTGTTGATGCCGACGTGGCCGATCGGCACCACCTACACCAAGGGGCTGCTTGGCGACGATGTCCGCGCCGATGTTGTTCAGTCGGTGAGGCAGGCCGCGCTCGATCGCTCCCACTGGACACAACAAATCGGAAACAAGAGCTTCGCCGAGATCCAGAAAAATCCGCAACTGATGGAGGTGGTGCGCGAATCCGGCCGCGCTCTGTTCGGCGACAACTGCGCCGCCTGTCATGGCCGCGAAGCCAAAGGCAACAAGGGTTTCCCCAACCTCACCACGCAATCGTGGCTGTGGGGCGGAAGCCCGGAAGAGATCGCCAAGACCATTCGCGTCGGTATCAATTCCGCCCATCCGGATAGCCACAGCTCGCAGATGCCCGCCTTCGGGCGTGACGGCATCCTCAAACGCCCCGACATCGACAATGTCGTTGCGTTCGTCCGCAGCCTGTCCCATCCCGGCGATAAAACCATTCCCGCCGACAAGGTCGCAGCCGGTAAGGAAGTCTTCGCCGCGAACTGCACCGCCTGTCACGGCGAGAACGCCAAGGGCAGCCATGACGCCGGTGCGCCCGACCTGACCGACGCGTTCTGGATTTACGGCGGCGACGCGCAAACGATCACCAATACGGTTTGGGGCGGACGGGCCGGCCACATGCCGACATGGGAAGGCCGGTTGTCCGATGTCGACCGCAAGATTCTCGCGCTCTACATCACCGATCTGCGGAGTCCGGAGCCATGAGCACCAGCACAGGCATATCCCGTGGACGATCTCTTGACCGCCACGGCCGCTTGACAATGTGGGTGATCGCAAGCGCGATCATCCTCGTTTTCGCCGTCGCGAACTGGCATTTCGTGTATGTCGCCGTGACATCGCAACCGGATTGCGTATCGCATTTGAAACTCGGCAACGGCGATGCCGCGCATGGCGCCTTCAGCGCCGCGCAATCGTCCTGCACGCCGAAATAAACGGGGGCTGACATGGTCGTTATTCCGGCGGTTGTTCCGCCTCTGCCACACGAAAACCGCTGGGCCCGCAACCTGCCGGCCGCGACAGCATTCAAATGGCTCGCGCAAGGCTGGCAGGATTTCCGCACCGTTCCTGGCCCGAGCATCGCCTACGGCACGCTGATCTTCCTGTTGTCGGCCGCGATCATCGATGGCCTATTCCTGTTCGGCAAGGACTACATCCTGTTTCCCGCGCTCGCCGGATTCATGGTGACGGGTCCGCTGCTGGCGATCGGCACCTATGCCAAGAGCCGGCAGATCGCGCGCGGCGAGCCTGTCAGCCTGATGCGGATGATCTTCGTGCGCCCGGCGGCGGGAGCGCAGCTCCTGTTCACCGGCGTGCTGCTCTGCCTCTTGATGCTGGTCTGGATGCGCGCCGCCGTCATCGTCTATGCGCTGTTCTTCGGGCTGCTGCCTTTTCCCGGCCTCGACCATGTCGCCGCGATGCTGTTCACCACACCTGTCGGCCTGGCGATGCTGATCGTCGGCAGCGCGGTGGGCGCGCTGTTCGCTTCCTTCTCGTTCGCCATCAGCGCGTTCTCGATTCCGATGCAGCTCGAGCAGCGCGTCGATGCGCTGACCGCGATGGGCACGAGCTTCGCGTTGGTCGGCAAGAACCTGCCGGTGATGCTGACCTGGGGCGCGATCGTGCTGGGGCTGTTCCTCCTTTCCCTCGCCACGGGCCTGCTCGGCTTGATCGTGGTGTTTCCCGTGCTCGGGCACGGCACCTGGCATGCCTATGAGACGATGAAAGCGGCGCCTTCTGCTGTGAAGGCGGACTGAGTTGAATTAACCGGCAGCACCGCTGCTGGTTTGGGAGAAGCCGATGACGTGCTGCACCTCCGCCGGAGGCATCGCGCTGACCGTTGCGAACGACATCAACAAGGATGGCGAAGTCCTGCTGGCGAGCCACCTCGTCGGTGATGGCATCCGCCAGACCGATCTCTCTGTCCCCTCCATTCATTGCGGCGCCTGCATCCGCAACATCGAAACCGCATTGGCCGCCCTGCCCGGCGTCGAGGCCGCGCGCGTCAACCTATCGACCAAGCGCGCGACGATCCGCTGGCACGACGGCGCGCCGCCGCCCTTCATCGAGACGCTGCGCCGCGCAGGCTACGATGCGCATGTCTATGACGCGGGCGCGGATGTGAAGGACACCGCTTTCAGCGAATTGATCCGCGCGCTTGCCGTCGCAGGCTTCGCCGCGAGCAACATCATGCTGCTGTCGGTGTCGGTCTGGTCCGGCGCAGACAGCGCAACGCGCGACTTGTTCCACGCGATCTCCGCCGCCATCGCGCTGCCCGCGCTCGCCTATTCCGGCCGTGTGTTCTTCCGCTCGGCGTGGCGTGCGCTGCGCCATAGCCGCACCAACATGGACGTGCCGATTTCGATCGGCGTGCTGCTCGCTTTCGGCCTGAGCGTGTACGAGACGGCGACCCACGGCCCGCATGCCTATTTCGATGCCTCGATCACGCTGCTGTTCTTCCTGTTGATCGGCCGCACGCTCGATCATCTGATGCGTGAGAAAGCTCGCACCGCCGTCACGGGCCTCGCCAACCTCGCATCGCGCGGCGCGCTGGTGCTGCAACCGGACGGCAGCCGCGTGTACATGCCCATCAACGAAATCGCCGTGGGCATGACGATCCTGCTTGCGGCCGGCGAGCGCATCCCAGTCGATGCAAAGGTTCTTTCCGGCCATTCCGACATCGACAGCGCGCTGTTGAGCGGCGAAAGCGCGCCGCTTGCGGCCGCGCCGGGGGCATTTTTGCAGGCCGGCGTGCTGAACCTCACCGGGCCGTTGACGCTTTCCTCCACAGCCACTGCGAAGGACTCGGCACTCGCCGACATGGTGCGGCTGATGGAAGCCGCGGAGACGGGCCGCTCGCACTATCGCCGGATCGCCGACCGCGCCTCGCAGCTTTATGCGCCCGTGGTCCACGCCACCGCGCTCCTCACCTTCGTCGGCTGGATGATCGCGGCCGGCGACGTCCACCGTGCCGTTACCATCGCCATCGCGGTGCTCATCATCACCTGCCCATGCGCGCTCGGCCTCGCCGTGCCGATGGTGCAGGTCATGGCTGCCCGCCGCCTGTTCGAGAGCGGGATCCTGCTTAAGGACGGCGGCGCGCTGGAGCGGCTCGCCGAGATCGACGCCATCGTGTTCGACAAGACCGGCACGCTGACGTCCGGCACGCCGCGTCTCATCGATCCCACCGCTGTCGATCCGGAAGCCTTGCAGCTCGCGGCGGCTCTCGCGGTTCATTCCCGCCATCCTTACTCGCGCGCCATCGAAGCTGCCTGCGCCGTCCCGATGCAAACCATCAAGCCGGATGCCGTCACCGAGCAGCCGGGCTGCGGACTGGAAGCGCGGATCGGCGCGCACCTCTATCGTCTTGGCCGCGCCAACTGGGCGCTGTCCGATTCCGCCAGCAACGACGCCGGACTTGTGCTCGCGAAAGACGACACAGCGCTCGCGCGCTTCCAGTTCGAGGATCGCCTGCGGGATGGCACGCATGGCGCGCTTGAGACGCTCAAACAGGATTTCAGCATCGAAATCCTGTCGGGCGACCATGACGCGGCGGTTGGCCGGATCGCGGACAAACTCAGCCTTCGGTATTCCGCCGGGATGCTGCCTGCCGGCAAGGTGGCACGTATCCGCGACATCGAGACAGAAGGCCGCAAGGTGCTGATGGTCGGCGACGGCCTGAACGATGCGCCCGCGCTTGCGGCGGCTCACGCCTCGATGGCGCCTGCGACAGCCGCCGACATCGGCCGCAACGCCGCTGACCTCGTGTTCCTGCACGAGAATCTCGACGCCGTGCCGCAAGCCATCGGCATCGCGCGTGAGGCGGCGAAACTCGTGCGGCAAAATCTCGTGCTAGCGGTCGGCTACAATCTGATCGCGGTGCCGGTCGCGATCATGGGATATGTGACGCCGCTGGTCGCGGCGATTGCGATGTCGTCATCCTCGATCATCGTTATCGCCAACGCGCTGCGGCTTGGCGGCCACCGCGGACGGGACACAACCGCCGCTGCCGCAACCAAGCCCGTTCCGTTAAATATCGTGGAGCATGCGTGATGGACGACTTTCTGTTTCTCGTCCCCGTCGCGCTGCTGCTCGGCCTCGCAGGCCTCGGCGCCTTCATGTGGGCGCTCGGCAACGGGCAATATGACGACCTCAACGGCGCCGCCGAGCGTATCCTGCTGGATGACAAGGACAGGCCGCTTTAGGCGGGCACCCATCGAAGCCGGTATTTATCTGAAAATGCAGGGACAATGGCGCTCCCTAGGGGAATCGAACCCCTGTTTCAGCCTTGAGAGGGCCGCGTCCTAACCGCTAGACGAAGGGAGCGTTGGGGCAAGGGATAGCCGCCACGGGCGCAATCCGCAAGGCACGAAAAGCCGATATGAGACCTTAAGGCTCGGTCGCGAACCGGGCCCGGCCCAGCAATTTGAAGGTTTTGGCGTCATAGGTGCGGATTTCGGTCGCCCCGCCGATGTCGAGCGTCACCGCGATCCGGTCATCCAGCGCCGCCGTGGAAACGATCCGCCCGCCCTTGGGCACCATGATCGTGGCTTCCGTCACCGCCGGAGCCCGGCCCTCGCCACGGAACAACCTGTAGCCGATGGCAATGAACACCGCGCCGATCCCCAGCGCCGTGGTCAGGCCCGCGATCAGCATCAGCCGCTTAAGCCGCGCCATCATGGCGGCCTGTTCAGGCGTGAGTTCGGCAGCTACATGTTCGGTCATGAACTCTTCTTCTTCACATCATCAGGGTGCGGAAAGTACCGGCGAACGCCGCATTATCACAGCCGGCGCCGCGGGCAAATCGCAGCGGCTGGACCGCGTGCTCGCCGACCAGTTCGAGGACCTGTCGCGCACCCGGCTGAAAGCCCTGATCGTAGCCGGGCACGTCAGCATTGGCGGCGCCCCGATCCTCGATCCTGCCTATCAGGTCAAGGCGGACGAGACGATCATCGTCGAGGTTCCGCCTGCCGTCGCCCCCGAGCCGGAAGGTGAAAACATCCCGCTCGACATCGTCTACGAGGACGACGACCTCCTCGTGCTCAACAAGCCGATGGGCCTCGTGGTGCATCCGGCGGCAGGCCATGAAACCGGCACGCTGGTCAACGCCCTCATTGCCCATTGCGGCGGCAGCCTTTCCGGCATCGGCGGGGTCAAGCGGCCCGGCATCGTGCACCGGCTCGACAAGGACACCACCGGCCTGATGGTGGTGGCCAAGAACGACCGCGCCCATCAGTCGCTGACGGCGCAGTTCGCCGATCACGGCCGCACCGGCGCGCTGCGGCGCGGCTACATGGCGTTCGTTTGGGGCGCGCCGCTCCGGCCGCGCGGCACCATCGACCAGCCGATCGACCGTCACCCGCATGCGCGGGAGAAGATGGCCGTGCGCCAGGGCGGGCGCGAAGCCATCACCCATTGGGAAATGCTGGAGAGTTTCGAGGGGCGCGACGGCAAGCCGATTGCCGCTCTGCTCGCCTGTCAGCTCGAGACCGGGCGGACCCACCAGATCCGGGTCCATCTCGGCCATGCCGGGCACCCTTTGATCGGCGACGATATCTACGGATCGGGCTTCCGCACCAAGGCCAACCAGCTGAGCGACCCCGCAAAAACGGCTGTAGCGACACTGGGCAGACAGGCCCTCCATGCCTATCTCTTACAGATCGAGCACCCGGCCACAGGAGAAATAATGGACTGGCAGTCGGGGTTGCCGGAGGATTTGGTTCTCCTGCAGAGTGCCTTACGCGCGGCGCCTTGACGCAGGCAAGCGACAAAACTGCCAAGATTACAATGATTTAACGGTCGTCACACCATCGTGACGCCGGTTTGTTCTTCCTTTTTCCCTCCCCTCAGGTGTATGCTGCACCTGCGTGATGGAGATGTCCCGTCACGGAACATTGCAGCTCCGCTGGCTTTGACAAAGCAGCAGCCTGCCTGGCCCGCCGCTATCGGGGGCCTGAACAACGGAGGGCGCTCCTTATGGCCCGTACAGCTACTCTGCCGGTTCTCAACGGGGAATCCGGCCTCTCCCATTATCTCGCCGAAATCCGCAAATTCCCGATGCTTGAACCGCAGGAGGAATACATGCTCGCCAAGCGTTGGCGCGAGCATGACGATCGCGATGCGGCACATAAGCTCGTGACCAGTCATCTGCGTCTCGTGGCGAAGATCGCCATGGGCTATCGCGGCTACGGCCTGCCGATCTCCGAGGTCGTCTCGGAAGGCAATGTCGGCCTGATGCAGGCGGTGAAGCGCTTCGAGCCTGAAAAGGGATTCCGCCTCGCCACCTACGCGATGTGGTGGATCAAGGCGTCGATCCAGGAATACATCCTGCGTTCGTGGTCGCTCGTGAAAATGGGCACCACCGCGAACCAGAAGAAGCTGTTCTTCAACCTGCGCAAGGCCAAGAGCAAGATCTCGGCGCTGGAAGACGGCGACATGCGCGAGGATCAGGTCAAGCTGATCGCCAAGCGTCTCGGCGTGACCGAACGCGACGTGATCGACATGAACCGCCGCCTCGGCGGCGATGCCTCGCTCAACGCGCCGATCCGCGACGATGGCGAACCCGGCGAATGGCAGGACTGGCTGGTTGATACCTCACCCAACCAGGAAGCCATCATGGCGGAGAGCGAGGAATACGATCACCGCCGCAACGCGCTGACCGGCGCGATGGGTGTGCTCAATCAACGTGAGCGCCGCATCTTCGAGGCGCGGCGCCTGGCCGAAGATCCGATGACGCTCGAAGATCTCGCCGCCGAATTCGGCGTCTCGCGCGAACGCGTGCGCCAGATCGAGGTGCGCGCCTTCGAGAAGGTGCAGGCTGCGGTGAAGAACACCGTGGCGCGTCAGGAGCAGGCGGCGCTCGAAGCCGCCTACTAAGGCGAACACGTGATCGAACAAACATGAAAGCCGGCGGCGACGCCGGCTTTTTGTGTATCAGTAATAAGCCTGCAGAAATTCCGCGAGCGAATCCGGATCATTGATATAGCCGCCGCCGAGCGGATCGTTCAGCACCGTCAGGGCGTTGGTCTTGTAATCGGCCTCGACATCGTTGGGTGCCGCACCCAGCGGCTGCGACAGGATCGAGCGATACGACAGATAATTGTCCTTGCTGCCGACAAAGATGCAGACGCACCTTTTGGGGTCCGCAAACAGATAATGCGTCACACCATTGACGGTATGAATCACGAAGCGGTGCGGCGGCAAGGCGTGGAGTGCCTTCTCGCCCTTGGGCCCGTTCGCCAGCTGCACCTTGAACCCGGCGGACGAGAGATAAAAATTATTCTTGTCCAGGAAGGAAAGACTGAGTTCCTCGTCGGCCAGCAGCGGGCTGCCCGAAAAGAGTGAAATCAATCCAACACCGAACGACAACGTCCGCGCTCTCGAGAAAATCATCGAACATCCTCCAGCCGGAACCGAGGATGGGCCGGGACCACCAGCCAATCAAGGAAAAATGAGAGACAGTGAGAATCCCGGCCTTTGGCGTGAACGCATTTCGCACCTAAAGTGACTAACCGGCAGCAGCGCACGTGCTGAACAACATGTAGTGCAACAACGATGCTTCATCGACAAACATTCTAACAGAGATGTCATGAACGAAATCATGAAGAAAAGATGAATTGAACGATTCTGAATTCAGCACGCCGATTTGTCCGCCTTCATTTCTGCATGACTCACAACGGCCTCAATGCACCTCGATGGTGCGCCGGTCATTCACCTGAGGAGACGCGCATGATCAACCGCCCGCCAGAAACTTTCAGCGCAGAAACCGTGGCTGCCTTACGCGAAGTGCTCAACATCGCTGTTGCCCAGATCTCCGAACAGAACAGAACGCCCGCTACCAAAGCCAAGATGGCAGAGACCATCGTGCGTCGTGCCGCCGAAGGCGTCACCGACGCCGTCGATCTCGTCACGTTTGCGGTGCGCGAGGGCGAAACGCCTGCGGCGTGATGTGCAAAGACAGAAGGAAACTGCAATGCCCGGTCCTACGCCGGGCATTTTCATTTTGGCTTACGCCTCGACGGGAGCCTTGATGCGCGGCGCCTGCGTCGCGAACTGCTCGTCCTGCGGCTTAGAGGGCAGTGAGCCGAACGCCTTGGCGTGATCGATCACGCGCGCCATCAGCTTCAACCCGAGCGGCGCCAGCGCACGCTCCCACAATTCGCGCGCGGTTTCGCCCTTCTTGACGAAGCACCATTCCTGCGCGGCGATCGCGCCGCCATCCATCTTCTCCGCGAGATGATAGATCGTGCCGCCGGTGACCGGATCGCCTTCGTTGATCGTCCACTCGACCGCCGCGATGCCGCGATGCCGCGGCAACAGCGACGGATGATAGCCGATGCCGCCGAGGCGCGAGGCCGCGAGCGCCTCTTCCGTCACCTTGGCATGGCTGTGCGCGGTGATGATGAGATCGGTGCCCGGCGGAATTTCCGAAGCCTCGATGACCTTCGGATGCGCCTGCACATGCACATGGAGACCCGCGGCACGGCCTGCGGCAGCGAGGCGGTCCTCGCCATCGGCCACGATCACGCCTGCGATCTCCACGCCATGGGCGAGCAGCATCTCAAGCGTCTTCACTCCGAAATGGCGAGAGCCTGCAAGCGTAATCCGCAAGATCATTGTCCCCAGGCTGAGAAAGCTTCGTTGAAGGCGCGCTCACCCGGCGGGCCCTTCTCGATCGACAGAATGGCGCGCTTGCCGTTGCCGTAAACGATCGGAATGTCGAGCGAGGAACGCTCCTTCAGCACCTGGATGTTACGCGCGCGATCGACGTCGACATTGGACAAGCCGATCAGGAAATAGCCATCCTGCACCTTGACCGAGGTCGCGGCGAGCGGCGTTCCGCGCGGCTGGTCCGGCGACTTCGCGTACACGCCCGGTACGTTGGCGATGGTGGTGCCGAAATCGGGACCGACCGTGAACACGATCTCCATGGTGTGGCTGGTCGCCGGCATCGACGGGTCGGTGTTGCGCATGATCGTCAGCGCCACCTTCATCTTGCGGTCAGGCAATTCCACGTCGGCCTTGATCGCGGTGTCCGGCTTCTGCTTCGGCGAAGCCGCGACCTGATCGAGACGCCACACCACAGTGCCGACAGTCTGCTTGCCCTGCGGATCGGACGGATCTTCTTCATACAAAATCGCGCGTTGCGCGACCGGCGCGACCTGCTGTCCGGACTCCGGTTGTCCGACGCGGTCGGTGATCTTCGGCTGCACGCCGGTGTTGCTGCCCGCCCCGTTCTGAACCGCGGTCCGCGGCGAGGACTTGAACAGCGACTTCATCGACGCGCCGTACTTCTGATAGCCCAGAATGCCGCCGCCGATCAGGATCAGCGCGAGGCCTGCAATCAGCACGCCCTTGAGCGGAAACCCGCTGCGCATTTTCTCGGGGCGGCCGTCATAGCCACGCCGCGCTTTCGCGGGAGTGGCGTCCTGATCCGTCAACTCGTCATAGGATTCGTCGTCGGGGTAGCCGTGATAGGCACCGCGCTGTTCCATGTCCGGCTCGGAGCGATCGAACTCCGGCGTCGGCGAGGACACATTGGCGAATGTCTTGCGCGCAGAACGGTTGGCCTGCGAAGCGGCGCGGCCCAACTCATCGGTATCGGCAACGACATCGCGAAAACCGCGCGTTCCCGCGCCTGACTGCGGACGACCTTGACCTTGTCCCTGACCTGCCGGTGCATGCGGCTGTCCGGGAAATGAATCCGGGGCGCGCGGACGGCCGGGCGCACGCGGACGATCCTCGAAAGGCGGCTGCGCCTCGTTGCGCGATAGCGTTGGGCGAGCTGTCGGTGCGCCGGGCTGCGCGGCACGCCCGGCCGTCGCGGCGCGGGCGCTGTCACGCAGAATGTCGCCACGGCGCGGGCCTTCCCGGGTCGGGGCGTCTGGCCTGCCGCGCGGCGGCTCGGAACGATGGGATTCTCCCCGCATCCGGTGGGCGGCTTCGGCCTCGACCTTGCGGACGGCTTCTTCCAGCGCCAGGCGCTCACGGGTGATTTCGGCTTCGGTGAGTGGCGGCTGCACGCCGCGCAGCTGGGCGATCAGCGCGGTGCGGGCGCGCTCATACAAAGCACGCCGGCTTTCCCCCGAAGCGTTGGGATCGAGGCCGGAGACGGCACGCGCGATGAGGGGATAATAATCAGCCATTCTTGTTCAGCCGGCGAACCCTTTACACAACCCGATGACCGAGGCGCATGCTTGTCACGACATCACGCCTCGAATGGATTTTGCACCAGAATAGTATCTTCGCGTTCGGGGCTTGTGGAAAGCAGGGCAATCGAACATCCCACCAGTTCTTCCACACGCCTGACATATTTAATCGCCTGCGCCGGCAAATCGGCCCACGAACGCGCGTTGGCGGTCGGCTCCTGCCAGCCCTCGATGGTCTCATAGATCGGTTTGACCCGCGCCTGAGCGCCCTCGCCTGCCGGCAAATGGTCGATCTCTTTACCATCCAGTTCGTAACCGACACAAACCTTGATCTCCTCGAAGCCGTCGAGAATATCGAGCTTGGTCAGAGCGAGGCCGTGGATGCCGCAGGTGCGAACGGTCTGGCGAACCAGCATTGCGTCGAACCAGCCGCAGCGGCGCTTGCGGCCGGTGTTGACGCCGAATTCGCGGCCACGCTGGCCGATGAGTTCGCCGGTCGCATCGGTCAGTTCCGTCGGGAACGGCCCCATGCCGACGCGCGTGGTGTAGGCCTTGCAGATGCCGAGCACATAGCCGAGCGAACTCGGCCCCATGCCGGAGCCGCTCGCAGCCGAGGCCGCCACCGTGTTCGACGAAGTCACATAAGGATAAGTGCCGTGATCGACGTCGAGCAGCGCGCCCTGCGCACCTTCGAACAGGATGCGCTTGCCTTCGCGGCGCTTGTGGTCGAGCAGATTCCAGACCGAATCCGCATAAGGCAGCACCTGCGGCGCGATGCCTGCAAGCTCTTTCAGCACCTCGCCCGGATCGATCTCCTTGAGGGAAAGGCCCCGGCGCAGCGCATTATGATGCGCCAGCAGGCGTTCGATCTTGTGTGGCAGCGTCTGCGGATCGGCAAGATCCATCAGGCGGATCGCACGGCGGCCGACCTTGTCTTCATAGGCCGGGCCGATACCGCGCTGGGTGGTGCCGATCGCGGTCGTCTTGCTGGCATTCTCGCGCACCGCATCGAGTTCGCGATGCAGCGGCAGAATCAATGTGACGTTCTCGGCCACGCGCAGATTGTCGGGAGACACCGCGACGCCCTGCTCCTTCAGCCGGCCCACTTCCGTGACGAAGGCCTGCGGATCGAACACCACGCCATTGCCGATGACCGACAATTTCGAGGGCCGCACCACGCCGGATGGCAGCAGTGCAAGCTTGTAGGTCTTGCCGTTGATGACGAGCGTATGGCCGGCATTGTGCCCGCCCTGGAAACGAACGACGATGTCGGCCTGTTCGGACAGCCAGTCGACGATCTTGCCCTTCCCTTCGTCGCCCCACTGGGCGCCGACGACCACAACATTAGCCATTGGGGTAAGCCATTTTCGGAAGCATCCTCGCGTTCATCTCAAGCAGCCGGGCACGGCTGCGCCTACCGGCAGGAACGCTCGCATGCCAGGCCCCCACCCGATAAAGGATGATGGGATGTGACGCAAGCAAAACAGCCTTCTGACAGGGCTATGGCTATGTCAGCAAACTATTGATATCCCCAGTTAAATCGCACTATCGCCGGAATTCCGCCGCCCCATTGGTACCGCCGCCGACATGACCCCGCCCAAGCCGCTTTTTCCGTCCATCCGCCTGATGGACAGGCCCTATCTGTTGCTCTGCCTCACCATGCTGTTCTGGGCGGGAAACATTGTCATCGGCCGCTATGCCGCCGGGCAGATTCCCCCGATGGCATTGTCATACCTGCGCTGGCAACTGGCCTTCCTGTCCCTGCTGCCCTTCGCCTGGTCCGCCCTCGTCGCGGACTGGCCGATCATCCGCCAGAACCTTGGCATCATGGTTCTGCTCGCCTTCACCGGCGTCGCGACCTTCAACACGCTGGGCTACTGGAGCCTGCAATACACCACGGCGCTCAACGCGCTGCTGCTGCAATCGTCCGGCCCGCTCTACGTGGCCTTGTTCGCGCTGGTGCTGTTCAACGTGCGCCTGACATGGATGCAAGCGTTCGGCATCGTGATTTCGCTGATGGGCGTGCTGACCATCATCCTGCAGGGTCAGTTGTCGGCCCTGCTGCAGATTCACTTCAACAAGGGCGACATCGGCTACACCGTGGCGCTGTTCGTCTTCGGGCTTTATTCCGCGCTGGCCTCACGGCGGCTGGCGCTGAAGCAGCTCTCCTTCCTCGCCTTCAACTGCGGCGTCGGCTCGCTGTTCATCCTGCCGCTGTTTGTGTGGGAAATGGCCTCCGGCCGCGTCGCGCCGCTGAATGCCCACACCATTCCGATTCTCGCTTATGTTGCGATCTTCCCTTCGACGCTCGCCTATCTGTTCTACAATCGCGGCATCGAACTGATCGGCGCCAACCGCAGCGCGCCGTTCCTGCATCTGATCCCGGTGTTCGGATCGGCAATGGCGATCGGGTTGCTCGGCGAGGAACTGCACCTGTATCACATCGTCGGCTATGCGCTGGTGTTCGCCGGCGTGGTGATCGCCGCGCGCAAGCCGAAAGATGCGCAGGACTAGCTGCAAATAAAACGGGCTCCCTCTCTCGCGAAAGGAAGCCCGTCGTCTTTCCAGATTGCAGCGTTCTTCAGAACGTCAACGCCTTCGCCTGCTTCACATGCGGCAGCTTCGCGACCTTGGCGAGGATTTCGGCCGGCACCTTGCCATCGACCTCGACCAGCGCGATGGCGTCGCCGCCCTGCTGGTTGCGGCCGAGATGGAAGGTCGCGATGTTGACCTTGGCATCGCCGAGCAGCGAGGCGAACTGGCCGATGAAGCCCGGCTTGTCCTCGTTGGTGATGTAGATCATCGACTTGCCGAACTCGGCATCGACACGGATGCCCTTGATGTTGACGAGGCGCGGCGCGCCGTCGGCATACACCGTGCCGGACACCGAGCGTTCCATGTTGTCTGTGGTGACGGTGACGGTGATGACGCTCTCGTAATCGCTTTCGGCGGCACGCAGCACTTCGTCCACCACCATGCCGCGCTCCTTGGCGACGACCGGCGCGGACACCACGTTGACGTCGCCAAGCATCGGACGCAGCAGCCCCGACAGCGCCGCGGCCGTCAGCGCCTTCACCTTCATTTCGGCGACCTCACCTTCGTAGGTGATCTGCACCTTGGCGATGTTGCTTTCGGTGAGCTGGCCCGCGAACGAACCGAGCTTCTCGGCCAGCTCAATGAACGGCTTCAGCTTCGGCGCTTCTTCCGCCGTGATCGAGGGAAAGTTGATCGCGTTGGTGATTGCACCGGTCAGAAGATAATCCGACATCTGCTCGGCGACCTGCAGCGCGACGTTCTCCTGCGCTTCGTTGGTGGAAGCGCCGAGATGCGGGGTGCAGATCACGTTGGGATGACCGAACAGCACGTTGGCCTTGGCCGGCTCTTCCACGAACACGTCGAAAGCCGCGCCCGCGACATGGCCGCTGTCGAGCGCAGCCCGCAGCGCCGCCTCGTCCACAAGGCCGCCGCGCGCACAGTTGATGATGCGCACGCCCTTCTTGGTCTTGTTGATCGCGGTAGCGTCGAGAATGTTGCGGGTCTTGTCGGTGAGCGGCGTATGCAGCGTGATGAAATCGGCACGCTTGAGCAGGTCTTCAAGCTCCACCTTCTCTACGCCGATGTCCTTGGCGCGCTCGGGCGACAGGAACGGATCGAACGCGACTACCTTCATCTTCAGGCCGAGTGCGCGGTCAGCAACGATCGCGCCGATATTGCCGCAGCCGATCACGCCGAGGGTCTTGCCGGTGATCTCGACGCCCATGAAGCGATTCTTCTCCCACTTGCCTGCCTGCGTCGAGGCGTCGGCCTGCGGGATTTCGCGCGCCAGCGCCAGCATCAGGGTGATGGCGTGCTCGGCGGTGGTGATGGAATTGCCGAACGGCGTGTTCATCACGATGATGCCGCGCGCGGTGGCGGCGGGGATTTCGACGTTGTCGACGCCAATGCCGGCGCGGCCGATCACCTTGAGGTTCTTCGCGTTGGCGAGAATCTTCGCGGTCGCCTTGGTGGCGGAGCGAATGGCGAGACCGTCGTAATTACCGATGATCTCGGCGAGCTTGTCCTTGTCCTTGCCGAGCGCGGGCTGGAAATCAACGTCGACACCGCGATCCTTGAATATCTGCACGGCGGCGGGAGACAAAGCGTCTGAAATGAGAACCTTGGGTTTGGTCATGGGGTGTGATCCTGATTTGAATTCGGGCCGTTTTAACCCTCTCCCCTTGTGGGAGAGGGTGGCGAAATCGAGTTGGAGAATTTCTTCTCCCTCGCCCCGTTCTTACGGGGAGAGGGTCGGGGTGAGGGGTCTGACCGCAATCGTGAGGGAAGGAGCCCTCACCCGACCGCTTTGCGGTCGACCTCTCCCCGTACACGGGGAGAGGTAAAAAGCGTCACGCCGCCTTGGCGAGCGAAGCCTTGGTCTCGGCAAAGGCCCAGTCGAGCCAGTGCGTCAGCGCGGCAACGTCGGCGGTCTCAACCGTCGCGCCGCACCAGATGCGCAGACCCGGCGGCGCATCGCGATAGGCGCCGAGGTCGTAGCCTGCGCCTTCCTTCTCCACCAAAGCGACCAGCGCCTTGGCGAAGGCAGCCTGCGCGTCAGCGGCCAGCGAGGTGATCGCCGGATCGACAACCTTGAGACAGACCGAGGTGTTGGAGCGGATCGCCTTGTCAGCCGCAAGAAAATCCACCCACGGCGTTTTCGCCTGCCAGTCGGTCAGCACCTTGGTGTTGGCATCGGCGCGCGCCATCAGCGCCTTGAGGCCGCCGATCGACTTCGCCCAGTTAAGCGCGTCGAGGTAATCCTCCAGCGCCAGCATCGACGGCGTGTTGATGGTTTCGCCGACGAAGATGCCTTCGTTCAGCTTGCCGCCCTTGGTCATGCGGAAGATTTTCGGCAATGGCCATGCCGGCGTGTAGCTCTCGAGCCGCGCCACTGCGCGCGGCGACAGGATCAGCATGCCATGGCCGCCTTCGCTGCCCAGCGCCTTCTGCCAGGAGAAGGTGGTGACATCGAGCTTGGCCCAGTCGAGCTTCTGCGCGAACGCCGCCGAAGTCGCGTCGCAAATCGTCAGACCTTCACGGTCCGCCGCGATCCAGTCCGCGTTCGGCACGCGAACGCCGGAGGTGGTGCCGTTCCAGGTGAAGACGATGTCGGAATTCTTGTCGGCCTTGGCGAGGTCGGGAATTTCGCCGTAACCGGCGGTGAGCTTGGTCACGTCTTTCAGCTTGAGCTGCTTCACCACGTCGGTGACCCAGCCTTCGCCGAACGATTCCCAGGCGATCATGGTGACAGGCCGCGCACCGAGCAGCGACCACAGCGCCATTTCGACGGCGCCGGTGTCGGACGCAGGCACGATACCGATGCGGTAGTCGGCGGGAACTTCAAGTACCTCACGCGTCAGATCGATCGCGAGCTTGAGCTTGGCCTTGCCGATCTTCGCGCGATGCGAGCGACCGAGGGCAGCGTCCTTGAGATTTTCGGGGGTCCATCCGGGGCGCTTGGCGCAGGGGCCGGAGGAAAAATGCGGCACGTTCGGCTTTGAGCCGGGCTTCGCTACAGTCATGATCTATCCTTCCAGATAGTAAGCCTCCCGTTGGGGGGAGGTGTCCCACAGACGGAGATACGCGAACCTGGCGGGCAGGTCAAGGATGCAGAGGAGCGGTACCGCCGCCGGCATACCTGTTCCCAGCGATACGAGGTAAATTACCCACGAAATCACTCCCCCACTCCTGCCAAAGGTGCTCCACCCCAAATGCCGACGCATGTGCTCCTGCTCGTCCTGTTCGCCGCCATGATGCATGCGAGCTGGAACGCGATCGTCAAATCCAGTGAGAACAAGCTCGAGGACGCAGGACTGGTGGCGGCCTGCGCAGGATTATTGTCGGCTTGCGGACTGGCTTTCGTCGCGCTGCCATCGGCGGCGAGCTGGCCCTGGCTGCTCGCTTCGGTGGCAATCCACCAGATCTATTTTGCCATGGTCGCGGCCGCCTATCGCGCCGGAGATATGGGCCACACCTACCCGCTGATGCGCGGCACCGCGCCGCTGATCGTGGCACTCGTCAGCGCACCTTTGCTCGGCGAAACGCTGACGCTCGCGGGCTGGGCTGGCGTCGGTCTAATTTGCGGTGGCATCCTGCTGCTCGCGCTGCATCGGCATACCGACCATCGCGCGACATTGATCGCGCTCGGCAATGCCCTGGTGATCGCATTCTACACGGTGGTGGATGGCACCGGCGTGCGGTTGTCCGGCGACGCCATCGCCTACGTGCTGTGGCTCACTTTCCTGAGCGGGATTCCGATCCTGCTCTGGCTCTGGCTGCGCGACGCGCCGAAGCTGCGGGGCCTGATCCGCACCCGCGGCCTGATTACGCTTGCAGGCGGCGGATGCACCGTGGCGTCCTATGGCATCGCGCTGTGGGCCATGACGCAAATTCCCGTCGCCGCGGTTGCGGCGCTGCGCGAAACCTCGGTGCTGTTTGCGGTGGCGATTTCAGCCTTGATCCTGCGCGAGCGCAGCGGCCTGCGCCGCGTCGCGACCAGCATTCTCGTTGTCGCCGGAGCGGCGGCGCTGAAACTCGCGTGAGTTTGGCAAATCAGAATTTGTAGCCGAGACCGCCGCGGAAAGTATTGATGCTGGTATCAACCGGGCCGGCAAATTTGAGATATTCCCACTCGGCACGAGCAAAGACATTTCCCCACAGCATCATATCCAGACCGAGACCACCCGCGTAACCATAGATGAAGCGGCCATTCTGACTTGATGCCGCCGCCAAGGAGAAATTGATATTATCAAAAGGCGGCGTCGCGGAAGGATTCACCTGCGTGCCGGAAATCGATACGGACTTCGCAATATTTGCGCGGCCTAGCGAGATGCCCCCGAACGCATAGGGCAAGAACGATCCAAAAGCATAGCCGGCACGTGCGCGCACCGAGCCCATATCGGTGATTTTGAACCTCGCGTCGGCCTGATACGTGACGCCGTTCGTGTATCCATCGGTGGTTGTAAAGCTGAGGCTCTTACTGTTGGAATCGCTGCCTCCAAAAGCACCGTGCATATAGTTGGCCTCAATACCGAGCACGACATCATCCCATTGGCTGTTGTAACCAAAGAAGCCACCGAAGCCGTGGCTTTGCTGCGATTTCTTTCCCAAAACCGGCCAGTCAGAGACATGGCCTTCAGCTTCGATCGTCGTGCCCCACAAAAGCTGGCTGGCGAGATCGCTCGTCGCTCCGGAGAAATTCATGTCGCTTGAGCCGATGCCCGCCTGCCCGCCGGCATAGAAGCCCTGCCAGTTGACCACGCCGCGGCTGATGCCGACCGGCCCGCGCAAGGCTGAAAAATCCGGAAGGTCCGCGGCCTGCGCAGCTTGCGCCGTTCCCGCAACCATCATCGCCACCACCAGCCGACGCATCGCAACGCTCCTCGATACCAACGCTTAACCCTGTCCGATCATCGCCTGTTAACCCTAACAAATCGTGTGCAAGCTCCTTCCCGCGCAAAAGAAAACGGCGCGGTACAAGCCCGCGCCGTTCTCGAATTATATCGTATTGGGAAGATCAGCCCTTGGTGATGAGCGGCGCCGCATAAACCGGCTCCGGATCGATCGCCCAGCGCACGCCGAGCTTCAAGTCTTGCGAGGTGATGTGCTTGAAGGTCGTCGGATTGTAGATGCTGTTGGTGCCATCGTAGGCAATCACGTCGCCGGTCACGCCGTCGCCCATATCGACATAGCGATAGGCCAACTCCATGGTCAGGCTCGGCGAGATCTTGTAGGCCAGACCCGCATGAATGGCCCAGGCGAAATTCCACTTTGCTGCAGAATCGGCGAAAGCCGAGCTCGTCGAGGTGACGCCGCCAGATAATGTCTGCCCCACATCGGTGTAGTTCGCGATCGAAACCCGCGCCGTGCCGACACCCGCGCCGACGAACGGCGTGATGCACCACCAGGTGCCGAGATCAACGTAAGCGTTGGCCAGCACCAGCCACTCGGACTTGGTCGCGTTGTAACCATTGAAGCCGTTCGATGCGACACCACCGTTCGAGAAGGTGTTGACTTCGTAGCCGCGGAAATTCGACTTGCCGCGATATTCACCCGTAATGTCGGCGCGCAGCCAGTTGTTGAACTGGTAACCGGCACCGATGCCGAAGATACCAGCGGTGTTGAACTCGCCGTGCTGGCTTTGCGAAGTGAGATTCGCTTCCAGCGCGTTGCTCAGGTGCTTCACGCTCTGATTGGAAAAGCCGATATCGCCGCGCAGATACCAGCCGCCGAACTCCTGCACCGGCGGCGGCATGTAAGGCGGAGGCATCGGCAGGTCGGCGGCGAGCGCCGCGCCCGATAACAAGGAAGCTGCACCAGCGGCGGCAATCAATTTCACGTAACGCATCGGATGGTCCTTTCGTCCAGTGAGGCAGGACGACGCAAAGGCCTCACTCAAAAATCCTCAGCCGGACGATGGCACCAAATGCTTAAGCCGCACTTAACCCTAATTCTTAACTGCGATTTTTAATGCAGGTGAAGAGATGCGATTAACGCTTCGCTAACGCGCGCGCCAAAAGCCTTAACGAGAGATTGATAAAAGCACCGCGACAGGAGCGCGAAAGCCTTTTCGCGCGAAAACCAAGCGGCTGGAAATGTCAGGCGTGCTGACGTTTGAGCTGCGGCAGGAACACCGCAAGCAGTCCGATCGCCGGCAGGAATGCGCACACCTGATAGACGTAGTCGATGCTGGTGCGGTCGGCGACATACCCGAGCACGGCTGCACCGATACCACCGATGCCGAACACGAATCCGAAGAACAGGCCGGAGATCATGCCGAAGCGATGCGGCATCAGTTCCTGTGCATAGACGATGATCGCGGGCATCGCCGATGAAATGATGAAGCCGATCAAAATACTCAGCACGAGATTTCCGGTCAGGCTGGCATAAGGCAGCATCAGTGTGAACGGCAGTGCGCCGACGATCGAAAACCAGATGACGTATTTGCGACCGAAACGATCGCCGAGCGGGCCGCCAAAGAACACGCCGCAGGCGCTCGCGGCCAGAAACACGAACAGATAGATCTGCGCGGTCTGGGTCGAGACACCGAACTTATGGATCAGGAAGAAGGTGTAGTAGCTGTTGATGCCGGCGAGATAGAACGCCTTCGAGAAACACAGCACCACCAGAACGGTCAGCGCGAATTTCACGCGGCCCGGAGGCAGCCCAACCGATTCACGCTCCGCATGCGCTTGCTTCCGCGTCGTCATGCGCGGCTTGTACCAGGCTCCCAGCCGCCACAGGATGACAATGGCAATCGCCGCCACACCGGAGAAGCCCACAATACTGCCCTGCCCGAACGGCACCACGATCAGCGCCGCCGCCATCGGGCCCAGCGCCTGACCGAAATTGCCGCCGACCTGAAACACCGATTGCGCCAGGCCGTAACGCCCGCCCGAAGCCGCGCGGGCGATGCGCGCCGATTCCGGATGGAAAACGGCCGAACCGGTGCCGACGAGCACGGCTGCAATCAGGATCACATAGTAGTGATGCGCGACGCTGAGCAGGATCATGCCGAAGAAGGTGAAGCCCATGCCGATTGCAAGCGATTGCGGCTTCGGATGGCGGTCGGTGTAGATGCCGACCAGCGGCTGCAACAGCGACGATGTCACCATGAACGCCAGCGTGATGAGGCCGATCTGGCTGAAGTCGAGGGAATAATTCTCCTTCAGAACCGGATAGATCGACGGCAGCAGCGATTGCAGCAGGTCATTCAGAAGATGCGACAGGCTCACCGCGCCGAGCACGGCGAACGCCGCCGCCGGCGTTTGCGCGGGCGGCGCATCTTCCGCCACGATGGGAGCGGTGGTGACGTCTTCCGACAGAATGACTGGCTTGTTCAAAATGCGCACCGGGGCCGATTGAAAATCGAGCGTAATCTACGGGGCGATTCCCGGTTTCGCCAGACGGCTTTCGCCATAGCAGCGATGCAACCGGCCTTAAACGGCCATCATATCGTAGCGGTATTTAGGCTGCGGCACTGATGCCGAGAGCGGCCACGATCATGTCCACCGCCTCTTCGACCCGATCGCGGTCGTCGCCCTCGCCCATCACCCGGATCACCGGCTCGGTGCCGGAAGAGCGCACCAGCAAACGGCCGCTGCCGTTCAGCTTGGTTTCGGCATCGGCGATCGCCGATTTCACCTGCGGATTTTCCAGTGGCTTGCCGGAACGGTAGCGCACGTTCTTCAAGATCTGCGGCAGCGGCTCGAACCGATGGCACACTTCCGAGACCGGACGCCCGAGCTTCTGCACCACGGCCAGCACCTGCAGCGCCGCGACGAAGCCATCGCCCGTGGTGGTGAAGTCCGACATGATGATGTGGCCGGAGGGCTCGCCGCCGAGATTGTAACCCTGCGACAGCATCTGCTCGAGCACGTAGCGGTCGCCGACCGGCGTGCGCACCATCGACAGGCCTTCGCCCGCGAGGAAACGTTCGAGGCCGAGATTGGACATCACGGTGGCGACAATGCCGGGCTTCGTCAGCCGGCCGTCTTCCTTCCAGCTCTGCGCGATCACAGCGAGCAACTGGTCGCCATCGACCAGATGGCCGTGCTCGTCGATCACCAGCACGCGGTCCGCGTCGCCGTCGAGCGCGATGCCGACATCGGCGCGCATCTCGCGCACCTTGCGGCTCAGCGCCTCGGGAGAGGTCGAACCGCATTCCTTGTTGATGTTGAAGCCATCCGGTTCGGCGCCGATGGTGATGACGTCCGCACCCAATTCCCACAGGGCTTCGGGCACCACCTTGTAGGCGGCGCCATTGGCGCAATCGACCACCACGCGCAAACCTTCGAGGTTGAGGTCGCGCGGCAGCGTGCGCTTGGCGAATTCGATATAGCGGTCATGCACGCCGTCGATGCGGCGCGCGCGACCGAGATGCGCGCTCTGCGCCAGCCGCTTGTCGATGTTCTCGTCGATCAGTTCTTCGATCTGCGCCTCGACATCGTCGGACAGTTTGAAGCCTGCCGGGCCGAACAGCTTGATGCCGTTATCGTCGAACAAATTGTGCGAAGCGGAGATCATCACGCCGAGATCGGCGCGCATCGATTTGGTCAGCATCGCGACGGCCGGCGTCGGCATCGGGCCCAACAGCAGCACGTCCATGCCAACGGAGGTGAAGCCCGCCACCATCGCGGTTTCGATCATGTAGCCGGACAGCCGCGTATCCTTGCCGATCACCACGCGATGACGGTGCTCGCCGCGCTGAAACACCAGCCCCGCCGCCTGCCCCACCTTCAGCGCCAGTTCCGGCGTAATCAGGCCATTAGCGCGACCGCGAATGCCGTCGGTGCCGAAATACTTGCGAGCCATTTTTGTCCCCGAAATCCTGAACCCCGCCGCGAACGTCGCCCAGATGGCGCGTTTCGTCAGGAGTGCTTCTTATAAAGAGCAGGCGTTGAAACCGCTTCAAAAAATATGATGAATCATTACCGCCGCCAAGCCGCCGGAACATGACAATGCCGATCCTGCTTAACGCCGGCCTGCCGCCTTAACGCATTGAATTCATTGAGACCCCTTGGGAGTTTTGGGCGGTTCCTTTCCCTTACGCGCCGGATGCGGCTGGGTCACGCTGACAGGATCGGATGCCGGGAAGGAGTCTTCCAGTCCCTCCTCGAGCTGTTCCTCCAAATCTTTCTGTTTGTTCTCCGCCTCCGCAGGGCGGTTCCTATCGGCCATGATCGCCTCCATGGGCAAATGAGTCGGGCCGAAACGTAGCTGCCACAACACGACAGTCATCAACCGTCTCAGTCTTGGACCGTCCGACGATAGCCCCAAACGGGGGTGGGGCCTATCACAGTCTTGCAGTCGTGATGTGCACGAAGACGCACCCGCCTCTCACATCGGCGGCGTCAGGCCGTTGAGGCCGACGCTGATGCGTGACGTCTCCAGAGCGCCATCGGCGGTGCGCGCCGTTGCGGCGACGATCTTGGCGCCCTCCTGAAGGTCGGAGCGTTTGCCCGGCACAAGCTTCACCACGGCTGTCTCGGGCGTGACCACAACCTGCTTTTCGCCGCCGCGGTATTTCACCGTCAGCGTGCGGCCGTTATTGCTGTCCACCATCTTGTCGAGCCCGCCATTGGTCATGCTGCTGTTGGGCGCCGTGTCCCATGATCGTGTGCCTTCGCCCGCGCCGCGCAGCGAATTTGGAAACAGATGAACCTCGGTGGCTTTCTGATTGCCCTGTGAATCGGCGACCGACGTGACGCCGACATACGCGCCGGGCGCAATATCCGACAGCGCAATCTTCTCGACGCCAGTGACGGCAGCGTTCGGAGTCATCTTCATCGTAACGTTGTGGCCGTCGTTTTTCTTCACGATCAGCAGATCGCCGTTGATGGATTCGATCATGCCGCGCACGCGGGACATCGGTGGTTGCCGCACATCGGCAAAACCGGATGTCGAAGTCAGCAACGAGGCAACAAAGCAAAGGGCGAGAAGGCGTAACAACGGCATAGCGATGCTCCTGTGATTCGGCCTTCAAGTTACGCAGCAAATCTGTCGAACGTTTCGACGCTCACGCAGAGGTGAGATCGGCCTCGACCAGCGCGCGCAATTCCGGCGTGACCTGCGGCCGCTTCCCGAACCACAACTCGAATCCGCGCACGGCCTGATGCAGCAGCATGCCGAGGCCGTCGGCCGTCCGCAGTCCGCGCGTCTTCGCAGCCTTCAGCAGTTCGGTTTCGAGCGGCACATAGACGAGATCGGCAATCGTCGCGTCCGGCCGCAAGGCGGACACATCGAGCGGCAAAGGCGGCTGCCCTTTCATGCCGAGCGAGGTGGTGTTCACCACAAGCCCCGCCTTCGGCAACACCGCACCCAAATCATCCCAGCCGATGACGCGAACCCGGTCGCCGTAAGGTTGCGCCAGTGCCTGCGCGCGGTCGCGGCTGCGATTGACGAGATAGATGCGTGCAACACCGCGCTCCGCGAGTCCGAACACCACCGCCCGCGCCGAGCCGCCCGCGCCCAGCACCACGGCCTCGCCATTCGCGTTCCAGCCCGGCGCAGATGCATCGAGATTGCCGATAAAACCTTCGACGTCGGTGTTGGTCGAATGCAGGCTGCCGTTCACAAAATACAGCGTGTTGGCCGCACCCACCGCACGGGCGCGCGCATCGGGCGTCGACAGCGCCAGTGCCTGCTCCTTGTGCGGAATGGTGACGTTCGCGCCGCGATAGCCGCGCGCGGCAAGCGAGCCGATGAAATCCGCGAAGGCCGCAGGCTCGACCGCCTCGATCCGATAGTCGCCCGCGATGCCGAACTGCTTCAGCCAATATTTGTGAATGATCGGCGAGCGCGAATGCGCGGCCGGCCACCCGATCAGACATGCGGCGGGACTTATGCTCACAGGCTTGCGCTCATCAGAACGGCTCCGTTGGATGACCGCGAGTGACGCGGATCAGCGGTCAAATCACGCGGCGGCGGAGGCTGTCAATGCAGCCTGGCGCTTGATCTCATCGACCGCGCCCGCAATGTCGCGGCGATAGCGCACCACGGGCGGCCGCGCACCGTGGATCAGCAATTCGCGCCGTACCTGATGCGATGTGCCGGTCAGGATCACGCGAATGCCGCGTTGCCGGGCTTTCCCGGCGACACGCGCGATCACATTGGCGGCGGAAGAATCGAGCAGCGGCACGGCTTCGAAATCGATCACCAGCCCCTTGTGGCCGCTTGGCACCTCGTCGAGTACTGCGCCGATGGTGGACGCCGCGCCGAAAAAGAACGCACCCGAAATCCGGTAGACGATGACATCGGGATCGGTGGCAAGCGCCGGATCGTAGGGAACGCGCTCGCTGGAGCCGTCGGCCTTGTCGTCTTCAACCCATGGGCCGGGGATTTCGGTCGCGGTCGCCGCCGAGGCCATGCGGTGAATGAACAGCATCGCGCCGAGCGCAAACCCGACCACGATGCCTTCGGTAAGATCGCGAAACACGGTGAGCAGGAACGTCGCGAGCAGCACCGCGGCGTCGCCCCACGACGAGCGCACCAGTGTCGCGAACTCGTGCTTCTCCGCCATGGTCCACGCGACCACGACCAGCACTGCCGCCAGCGTGCACAACGGAACATAACTCGCGAGCGGTGCTGCGATCAGGATAAACAGCAGCACGGACACCGAATGCATAATCCCGGACACCGGGCTGCGTGCGCCGGCGCGAATGTTGGTGGCGGTACGCGCGATCAAACCCGTAACGCAGATGCCGCCAAACAGCGCCGACGCCATGTTGGCGACACCCTGTGCCACCAGTTCGCAGTTCGAGCGATGCCGCCGCCCGGTCATACCGTCGGCAACGACGGCCGACAAAAGCGATTCGATCGAGCCCAGCAGCGCGAAGGCGATGGCGTCGGGCAGCACCGCCTGCATCTTCTGCAGCGAGAACACCGGCAGCGCGGGCGCTGGAATCGATTCAGGAATGCCGCCGAAGCGCGAACCGATAGTCTCCACCGGCAGGCCCAGCATCGCCGCCGCCACGGTAGCCAGCGCCACGCCGATCAGAATTCCCGGCCAGTTCGGGCGCAGGATGCGCAACGCAACCATCACGGCAATGGTCACGGCCGCCAGCGCCACCGCCGACACATTGATAGTGCCGATCACGCCACCGAGCGCGGCGAGCTTGGGCAGAAACGCCGCCGGTTCATGGCCCGGCAGATTCAGGCCAAGCAGATCCTTGATCTGGCTGGCGAAGATGATGACCGCGATACCGGCAGTGAACCCCACCGTCACCGGATAGGGAATGAACTTGATATAGGTGCCGAGCCGCAGGAATCCGGCCGCAATCAGAAACACACCGGCCATCATCGTCGCCAGGATGACGCCGTCGAGGCCGTGATTCTGCACCGTCTGCGCGACCAGAACGATGAAAGCGCCGGCAGGGCCGCCAACCTGAAAGCGGCTGCCGCCGAGCAGCGACACGCATAAGCCGCCAACAATCGCAGTGTAGAGTCCGCGGTCGGGCGTGACCCCCGAGGCGATGGCGATTGCCATTGACAAAGGCAGCGCGACGATCGCAACCGTCAGTCCCGCCACCACATCGGCACGGAAGCTGGCAAGGCCATAACCCTCGCGCAGAACCGTGACGATCTTCGGTGTGTAGAGTTCGACAAACGTAGGCGCGGCCGCCTTGCCTGGCGATATAGGCAAGGCCTCGGTAGGCCGATGTGCTGCCTGGCTGTTCACCGGCCCGGACGCAGTTCGAGGCTTTGCACGCCGGCCGCGACGTTAAGGCCGGTTTGTCCCTGCACGCTCAACGGCTGCAAGGCATAGGAATTCGCCGAGCCGCCGACCAGCGCGTTGGCGCCGAGGCCCACGCCGACCGCGGCGCTGGCGCTGACGCCGGCATAGTTGCCGGACAGATCACCGGGGCCGAGTTGGACGGTCGGGGCGAACACCACCCACGATACGGCGGTCTGATCCGTGATGCCGAGGTCGAGGCCGAGTTTCGTCACGGTCGCGACGTACAGATCGTCCGGTCGTCCCTCGGAGCGGAAAACGCAGCCGAGATTGTTCTTCGATCCGAGCACCAGCCCGACATGGGGCCCGCCGCGGCATTCAATGACACCGGCCTGCACCCGGCCCTGTTGGGCATCGGCGGCGGCGGTGAGCGAGAAAAGAGCGGCGGCGGCAAAGGACAAAGCTGCGAAAGCGCGGCGCATGAAATCCCCCAATCGGGCCGCGCGGACTCAGGAAGCGGCCCTGCCCTTTTTTATCCCCTCCGGCCGGGAGAGTTCAACCGGATCGCATCTGCGGAAGCGAAAGCGCCATAAAAAAACAGGCCCGCTTGCGCGGGCCTGTCCGATATATTCCGCTCTTTGAAATTAGCGGTGATGACGATGGTGACGGTGATGCCGCTTCTTGGCATGGCCGCGGTGGACGTAGCCGACCGGGCGCAGCTCGAGGTTGACGATACCGCCGGAGACATTCAGGCCGGTCTGGCCCTGCAGGCTGAGCGGCTGCAGCGCGAAGGAGTTGGCCGAGCCGCCAACCAGGAAGTTGCTGCCGCCGCCGACGCCGATCGCGGCATTGCCGCCGACGCCCGCGTAGCTGCCGGACAGGTCGCCCGCGCCGATCTGCGCGGTCGGAGCATGCACGCGCCAGCCGAAATCGGTCTGATTGGTTGCGCCAAGCTCGAGACCGAAGCGATGGATCGTGGCGACGTAGCCTTCAGGACGACGACCACGGCCCTCGAATACGCAGTCGAGTTGGTTCGTGGACGACAGGATCTGGCCGACATTCGGACCACCGTGGCAGCGAAGAACGCCGACGTTAACGCCTTGCTGGGCGTTCGCGGTCGCGAACGACGCAAGAAGAAGGGCGGATGCTGCGCCGACAAGGTAAGAGAGTCGCATGGGAAGTCTCCGGCTACACGAATCGAGATTGATGCGTTGGGATAGGGAAGGAAGATAGAGAGAGGGAAGCGGATAACACGCTGCCCCCTCGCTGCAAGTCACAAAGCTGAGAATAGTTCCAATTATCTACCGCAAATTGGCACAGAACCGCTGGATGCGATTGCATGCTTCTTCGAGGTCGCTGTTCTTGGTGGCGTAGGAAATGCGGAATGCCGGACCGAGCCCGAACGCCGATCCGTGCACCACCGCCACGCCCTCGCTCTCCAGAAGCTCGGTGACGAAATCCTCGTCGTTTTCCAGCTTCTTGCCGGAGGGCGCCGTCTTGCCCATGGTCCCGGCGCAGGACGGATAGACGTAGAACGCACCTTCCGGACGCGGGCACTGAATGCCGTTGGCCTGGTTGAGCATCGACACCACCAGATCGCGCCGTCCCTTGAACAGTTCGGCGTTGGTCGCGATGAAATCCTGCGGACCGCTCAGTGCTTCCAGCGCCGCCCACTGCGAGATCGACGACGGGTTCGAAGTCGACTGCGACTGGATGGTGGCCATCGCCTTGATGAGTTGGGTCGGGCCGCCGGCGTAACCGATGCGCCAGCCGGTCATCGAATAGGCCTTCGAGACACCATTCACCGTCAGCGTGCGGTCCAGAAGCTTGGGCTCGACCTGCGCCGGAGTGACGAACTTGAAGTTGTCGTAGACGAGATGTTCGTACATGTCGTCGGTCATCACCCAGACATGCGGATGCTTCACCAGCACATCGGTGAGCGCCTTCATCTCCGCTTCGGTGTAGGCCGCGCCGGTCGGGTTCGACGGCGAGTTCAGGATGATCCACTTGGTCTTGGGTGTGATCGCCTTTTCCAGATCGGCGGCCTGCAGCTTGAAGCCATGTTCGGCGGTGCAGACCACCGGCACGGGCTCGCCACCGGCCAGCGCCACCATTTCCGGATAGCTGACCCAGTATGGCGCCGGGATGATGACCTCGTCGCCCGGATTGATGGTCGCCATCAGCGCATTGTAGAGCACCTGCTTGCCGCCGGTGCCGACCGTGATCTGGTTCGGCACGTAGGTCAGGCCGTTCTCGCGCTTGAACTTGGCGACGATCGCTTCCTTCAGCTCAGGAATGCCGTCCACCGCGGTGTATTTGGTCTTGCCGGCCTCGATGGCCTTGATGGCCGCCAGCTTGACGTTTGCCGGGGTATCGAAGTCCGGCTCGCCCGCGCCGAGGCCGATGACATTGCGGCCGGCCGCTTTCAACTGCCGCGCTTTATCCGTGACCGCGATGGTCGCGGACGGCTTCACGCGGTCGAGGGCGGCGGACAGGAACGGCATCATGGTCTCCATTTGGGCAAGCGAAGGCGGGGCTGACGCACCGGGATTCGCGGGTTTTGGGGTAAAAGTGCGCTGCACAGTAAGACCGCACAGGCCGGGGCGCAAGGCGATACCGCCCTCTATTCCCTCGTAAAAGAGCCTCCGTCCATCACGAAAGATTAAACGGCGTCACCTACCGTGCAGGGCCTTTCCAATAAGCGAGACTTGACCCCGCATGCGCCCCTTCTGGCACCGACTGAAATCAGGAGACTGGCTGACGCCCGAGCGCATCCGCGCCTACAGCCTGATCGTGCTGGCGCTCAGTCTCGCCGCCATCGTGATCTGGATCGGCCTGTCTCACGGCGGAGTCGACCGCAACGGCAAACCACTCGGCACAGACTTCTCCAGCTTCTACGCCGCCGGATCGCTGGCGCTGGAGGGACATGCGGCCGCTGCCTACGACTTCGCTCTCCATCATGCCCGCGAACAACAGGTGTTCGGCGCGGCCACGCCCTATTATGCGTGGCTCTACCCGCCGCTGTTCTTCCTGATCGCCACCCCGCTCGCGTTGCTGCCTTACCCGGCGGCCCTCGCGGTCTGGCAGTTCGGCACGCTCGCATTTTATGTCGCGGTCATCGGCATGATCCTGCGCGGCGTTCGCAACGAGCCCGTCGTGCGGCGCAACTGGCTTCTCGCAGCCGTCGCCTTTCCGGCGGTGCTCATCAATCTCGGCCACGGCCAGAACGGGTTTCTCAGCGCCGCGCTGTTCGGGGCCGCGCTGCTCGCGTTGCCGGCGCGGCCGCTGCTGGCTGGCGTCCTGTTCGCGGCGCTCGCTTACAAGCCGCAATTCGGCATTGCGATTCCATTCGCGCTGCTCGCATCCGGCCGCTGGCGGACCATCGCTGCCGCATGCCTCACACTCGCGGTCCTGATCGCCGTCACGGCGTTCCTGTTCGGCATCGAGTCATGGAGCGCCTTCCTCGCCTCCGCGGACGTCTCGCGCAAAGTCCTGCTCGAGAGCGGCGCGGTCGGCTTCGAGAAACTGCAAAGCGCGTTCGCCGTGGTGCGGCTGTGGGGCGGCGGCGTGACGCTCGCCTATGCAGTGCAGGCGTTCGTATCCTGCGCGGTCATCGCCAGCATCGTCTGGTGCTGGCACTCGGCCTGCGATGAAGCCCACAAGGCCGCACTGCTGGTGACCGGCACCCTGCTCGCCTCGCCCCATATTCTCGATTACGATCTGATCGTACTCGCGGTCGCGATCGCGTATCTCGCCCCGCACGGGCTTCGCGCCGGCTTTCGTCCATTTGAAATCACCCTGCTCGGCGCGCTCTGGATCGTGCCGCTGCTGGCGCGCAGCGCGGCGGGTGCTCTTGCCTTGCCCATAGGCTTTTTCGTGATCGCCACGTTCTACGTGACCATCCTGATGCAGGCTTGGCATGAGGCCAAAGGGGCCCCTCACCCGGACTTCGCGAATACGTGATCCCGTTGCGGCATGGCAAAATCCTGCTGCCAGAACCGCTCGAAAGAGAGCTTTCAACTATTCCAGCCCGGCGGCCTTGCGGGGACGCTGCCCGCACCTCATTGTCTGGGCCAACGATTTTTGCGGTCCGCCGCCCAGTGAGACGAACGACGGATGTACAAGCTCTATTCGATGCAGCGGTCGGGCAACAGCTACAAGGTCCGGCTGGCGCTCGCCCTTCTCGGCATTCCCTACGACGTGGTCGAGATCGACATTCTGCGCGGGGAAAGCCGCACGCCGGATTTCCTGGCGATGAATCCGCGCGGACAGGTGCCGCTGCTCGAAGTCAGTGAAAAACACTACCTCGCCGAGTCGAATGCGATCCTGTGGTATCTCGCCATCAACACGCCGCTCGCACCTGAAAGCCCCATCGAGCGCGCGGAAGCCCTGCAATGGATGTTCTTCGAGCAGCACGCGCTGGAGCCGAGCGTCGGCGCGGCCTATTTCTGGCTGGCGCTGGTGCGCGGCGGCCGCGACCTGCAGATGCATGCGCTGGAAGACTGGATGGAGCGCGGCTACGGCGCACTCGGCGTGATCGAAGCCCATCTCAAGGCGCACGACTATTTTGTATCGGGCCGTCTCACCGTCGCTGACATCGCGATGTACGGTTACACCCACGTCGCTGAACAATGCGACTTCAGCCTGCGCGAATTTCCCGCGATCCGCGACTGGCTCAAGCGCGTGGAAAATCAGCCGAGCTTCGTGCGGATGGACTGGGTTCGCGAGTCCTCCCTGAACACGGAAAAGGTGTGAGGATACGATAGAAAATAGCGGGCATAATTCGGGAACCCGCCGCGTTTCCGCCACAGTTCTGACAGCCCGCGTCAAATTTCAAACGGTAAAATCTGCCACATCTGGAGGCCGTGGTGATTCGCGCCACGTCAGGATGCCGTACCATGATGCGTTCGAAGATCGTTGACCGGGGCTTCCAATATCCCTCCGCCCCCCTGCACCGGGCCGTCCGTGACCTGGAAGCCGCAGCGATCGCAGCGGCGTGCCTGTCGGGCTGCCTTGTCATTACACTCGCGATCCTGTCGATCCGGTTCGTGAGCGCCATCGCTTGAATCCCCGCCCGCCCTTCCTTTCGGGATCGCCGATGAAGATACCTGTCATCTTCGTGGCCGTTTCGCTGGCGGCGGCGATTCTCGTTCTTGCGTCGCTGCTGATCCTGACGCGAACGGACGCGAGCGACGTGAAGATTCTCGGCAGCACGGCGCTCTCCACGCCAAAGCCTTATCCCTCTCAGAACTTGTGGAAGATGAAGAACGCGCCGACGGCGATAAAGGCAAAGCCGACCGCCTGACTCCAGCTCAGCGGCTCTTTGAGATAGAACGCCGAAAATCCCGCGAAGACGATCAGCGTAATCACTTCCTGAATAGTCTTGAGCTGCGCCGGCGAATAGACCGCACTGCCCCAGCGATTGGCCGGCACCGCCAGCCAGTATTCGAACAGCGCGATGCCCCAACTGACCATGATCACCAGGACCAGCGGACTCTCCTTGAACCGCAGATGCCCGTACCAGGCGAAGGTCATGAAGCAATTCGAGGCAAACAGCATCAGGATCGGCAAAATCGCGGGCGAAATGGTCGGCATCGGTTTTCCTGGGTGAAAATGGAGGAAGGCTCGTTTCAACGCCTCCGGCCGCGAATAGATCTTTGCGCCGGAGAAAAAATCTGTCGCGTGGATGTAACAAACCCCAGCTAGCTTGTGAAAGTGGGCACTCCGCCCCGCCGTTCGCCTTTGCGGCCTCAGTCAGCCCCCTGCAGCTCCCCCTGCACCATGACTGGCGGTCGCATTTTTTTGCGACCTGCCCTGCGGTAGCGGGATATAAGCGGCTCGCCCGATGTCTTATTCCGGTTCGTGATGATCCGCGCCGCCTTCGCCATTCTCGCGCTGAGCCTGACCTTTCTGGTGCTGGCGCCCGTGCATCTGCTCGGCCTCGCCCTGCAGAACGATTTGCAGCGCAAGGTGCCGGTGCTGTTTCATCGCATCGTCTGCCGGATTCTCGGGGTGCGCATCCACGAAATCGGGCAGCGCGCCTCAGCCGAGCAAATCCTGATCCTGTCGAACCATGCATCATGGCTCGACATCTCCGTTCTCAGCGCACTGGCGCCGGTTGTGTTCGTGGCGAAGTCCGAAGTCGCAGGCTGGCCGGTGTTCGGGATGCTTGCCAAGCTGCAGCGCACCGTGTTCATCGAGCGCGAGCGGCGGCACAAGACCGGCGAAGCGACAGCCGAAATGGCGAGCCGCCTGCATAATGGCGACAGCGTCGTGCTGTTTCCCGAGGGCACATCGAGCGACGGCATCCGCATCCTGCCGTTCCGCTCGGCGCTGGTCGGCGCGGTGCATCACACCATGGGCGATGTGAGTGGCCGGACAAACATCGTGGTGCAGCCGGTGTCGCTCGCTTATGTCAGATTCGGCGGCGTGCCGGTGGGCCGCGCTCTGCGCGACAAGGTCGCGTGGTACGGCGAAGCCGATCTCGTGCCGCATCTCCTGGGCGTGCTCGCAGCCGGCGCGGTCGATGTCACGGTGACATGGGGCGAGGCCATCGCCTGCGATCTCGACGCCAGCCGCAAGCAGATCACGCGCGACGCGGAAACCGCCGTGCGCGCGATGACGGCTGCGGCGCTGCGCGGTCTTCCGCAAGCCACCTAAAGCGATCACACAATCAAGCCCCGTAGCGGCCGCACCGAGCCGCTATCCGGGAATATCTTCTCGGCCAACACACGCTCGCCAAGGCCGAGATGGTCTTGCAGAAGGCCTTTCAATACCCCGCGCAAATCCGTCGTCGGTTTGAGATCGCGCGCCTGATACAGGTCAGCGGTCTTCAAGCCCGGCCAGTCCGAGATCACACGTCCGCCCTTGATGGCGCCGCCCGCCAGCAACGCAACGGTGCCGGTCCCGTGATCCGTTCCCGACGTGCCGTTGATGCGCGCGGTGCGCCCGAATTCCGTCACGACCACGATCGCGGTATTGCGCCATTTGTCGCCAAGTCCGGTTTCAAAATCGGCCAGCGCGCCATCCAACCCTGCCAGTAATTGTGCAAGCCGCCCGACAGGACCGCCCTCATTCGCGTGGGTATCCCAACCATCGAACGCCAGCGCGGCAATCCGCGGCCCGTCATCTTTCGCCATGATCCTTGCAGCGCCCTGCGCGGCAAGCCGCATCGCATTCGGCCCGCCGAACATCGGCTTCATGCCGCCGTCGTTCGCCGCGAACTTGTCGATCTGCAACCCTTGCGACAAAGCGGTGGCAAGCATCGGATCGCGATGGTTGTAGAGTTCGAGTAGGCGCATGGCGGTGTCATCCGCCGCCTGAGGAAGCCGCGCCGGCACCCAGCCGACCGTGGGCGCCGCGCCGCGCAGCACCAGCGGCGTTGTTGCTCCCACGCCCAGGCCGCGCGAGACATGTTCGCCACGCGGCAGATTTTCCAGAGCGCGATTGAGCCATCCGCTTTGCACCCGCCCGGGACCGGCAAAACCGCTTTCCAGCACATCCTGCCCGTCGAAATGCGAACGGTCGCGATAGCCTGTCGCGGTGGCATGAACCACGGCGGCGTTGCCGCTTCTGTACATCCGCGCGAATTCCGGCATCGACGGATGCAGCGCGAAGAAGGAATCGAGCGCGATCGCGGGATGCAGCCCGTCAAGCGCAAGTGCGATCGAGCCGTGCAGCCCAGCGTAATCGGGGTCGGCGACGGGCGCGACGGTGGCAAGACCATCAAGTGCGCCGCGCAGGATGATCGTGACCAGATGAGGGTCGCGCCCATCGGCGGCATGAGCGAATTTCGGAAGATAGGCCCATGCGGCGAAGGCCGCACCACCGGCCAGCAGCGTGCGCCGGGACAGGCCGCGCGGCGTCCCGTCTTCGCAACATGCAAGGAAACGATCATCCATCGCTCATCTCCTCTGAAATTCCGGCGACATCAAAAGCAGAGCCAGCGCCTGTTCGCGCGTCTCCGCGCGCACGACGGCCTTGCGCGTGTCTTGCGAGGCGGCTTCTCCCGCGCACGCCTCCAGCACGTCGTTCGGATTGAGCCGGTCGGCGATGCGCGAGGAAATCTGCGAGGCAACGTCGAGCCGCAGCTTCATATTCTCAGGCGAGGCCCACATGGCGTTGGTGTCGGCGAAACCGTTCGGTCCCGGCGGTGTCCAGAGCGGCTCGCCGAGCAGGTTCAGCGCGCCAAGGTAACGGCCCGGTCCTTCGGGAATCCGGCCCATGATCCGCCCCGTCGCGACGAGAAACTCGTTCGGCGTGCGGATCTTCGTCATCGGCGCCGCCCAGGCTTCATCTGAATCGACGAGCGTCATGGCGAGCGATTTCAAATCGCCATCCGTCCGCTGGAAGCTCGTTTCCAGCCTTGCGACCAGTGCGGGCGGCGGATCGTCCGCGACGAAATGCGCCGCAAATTTGTGGGCGATGAACTTCGCCGTCGCAGGCCGGCGCGCAATATCCGCCAGCGCGGTTTCGCCCTGCGTCACGCCCGTGTCGTCGTAAACCTTGCTCAGCAGTTTTTGCGGGCCGGGTTCATGTGCATTGGCATTGAAAATGAAAGTACCGGGCTCGCCGAGCCGCCCCGCGCGCCCGGCGAAGGTCCATCCCGTCAGGATAGCTGCGAGCGTGGTGACATCCTGCTGGGTGTAACCGTTGCCGACCCCCAGCGTGTGCAGCTCCATCAATTCGCGTGCGAGGTTTTCATTCAGGCCGCGCTTGCGATTGCGCCCGGCCCGCGAGTTCGGCCCCACCGACCGCTGATTATCGAGATAGAACAGCATCGCCGGATGCTGTTCGACAGCCAGCAGCATATCGCTGAACCGGCCGAGCACATGCGGACGGATGGCTTCGCGCTCAAAGGCGCCTGCCCAAATCCGTGCGAGTTGTCCCTTGTTTGCGGAAATACAGAAATGGTTCGACCAGAACGCAACGAGCCGTTCCGCGAAACCGCTTTCGGCCATCGTCGCGCGTTGCACGCGCGCAAGAGCCTCGGCACGGTACGTCTGCTGGATCACATTGGGCGAGTGCCGCGGCGACGGTTTGCCGACGGCGGTCGAAAGCGGCCGCATGATCGTGCCGGCTGTTGAAGCCGGCTTGGCCGGATCGGCCGGCTTGCCATCGGAAACCATGGCAAGGCTCTGCGCCGCCGCCTTGCGTTGTTGTTTGACTTCGGCCTGATAATCGAAAGCAGCCTGCGCCAGTGCCGGTGTCCCCTGCAAACCGGGAACATCGAGCAAAGCGACATTCCGGCGATTGAGTTCCGCCTTCACGAAATCTCTCGGGTCGGAGGCCGCGCTGGCAAAGTCGCCCGCGCCACCACCGCGCGCGCCCAGTCCAAAGCGATTCAGTGCTACCAGCGCCGCCTGCGGATCGCGTGCCATCTTGCAGATCGCCCGTTTGTCGGTTCGTATAGAACAGGCGCAGATAACGCGCCCGTTCGCATGAACAGCACCTGAAAGATTTGGCTGAATTTCGTTGGCCGGAATGAAAGATACGTCACAAAAGCTCGATCAATCCCGCCGGATCACCTGCACGCACTGCGGCACCGCTTTCACATGCGACCTGTCGGGACATTGCTGGTGCGCCGAGGAAGCCGCGCGCCTGCCGATGCCGCGCGAAGGTGAGGACTGCCTGTGTCCCGCCTGCCTGCGCGCCAGCGCCCACGGCCTCGATCAACCGAAGCCGTGAGCCACGCAGAAGCCTAGGCGGCTTCCACCACCGGCGCTTTCCGCGCCATGCCGTCGAACAGATCGAGCATGCGCTCACGCCATGCATGGATCAGGTCGTCGGGCTTCAGCAGTTCGAACGGGCTTGTCACCCGCGCCCACTGGAACGGGCCGAACACGATGTAGTCGGCATAGTTCGGCTTGGCCCCGCCGATGAAGGGCTGCGTACGCAGCGTCATGCGCAGCGGATGCAGCCATTTGTGCAGGCTATCCAGACGCTGCTCGCGTCCGGCGACCACTTCCTCAAGCGGCTTGCCCATGTTCTTCTCACGGGTCCGGCGAAAATACTCTTGATCGCCGGCGTCGAGTTGGTTGTGGATGTCAGCGATGATGAAAGGCGCGATCTGACCGACCGACACATCGCTCCAGTTGTTGAGAAGACGCGCCATGCCTCGCCCGCCTTCGCCGCCGAACAGCGACGGCTTGTCGGGATAGGTGTCTTCCAGATATTCCGCGATCGCCCATGAATCGTTGACGCGGGCTTCGCCATCGACCAGCACCGGCACCTTCTCCGCGCCGTGCGCGATGATCGCGTCCTTCTGCGCAAACCGCCACGGCACCGTTTCGAAATCGAGCCCCTTATGCGCCAGCGCCATGCGCGTGCGCCAGCAATACGGGCTGAAAAGGCGTGCGGGATCGCTGCCGGCGAGTTCGTAAAGCTGCCGTGTCATCAGTTCCTGCCCGCGACCTGGCCGAACAGGATCTTCTTCGAGTCCTCATTCACCGTCGGCGTCTTGTCCGGATTGACCTGCTTGGCGACCTTGTAGGCGCGCGCGGTTGCGGGGCGCGCATAGATCGCCTCGAACCAGCGTTTCAGGTGCGGGAAGTCATCAAGATTCTGCTGCTGGTTCTTGTAGGGCACGATCCACGGATAGCAGGCCATGTCTGCGATCGAATATTCGCCGGCGATAAACTCGCGATCGGCGAGGCGCTTGTTGAGCACGCCGTAGAGCCGGTTGGTCTCCTTGACGTAACGCTCCATCGCGTAGGGAATCCGCTCCGGCGCGTACTGCACGAAATGATGGTTCTGTCCGGCCATCGGGCCGAGGCCGCCCATCTGCCACATCAGCCATTGCAGCACGTCGAAACGCTTGCGCATGTCGGTCGGCAGGAATTTTCCGGCCTTCTCGGCGAGATAGATCAGGATCGCACCCGATTCGAAAACCGTCACCGGCTTGCCGCCGTCGCTTGGAGCCTGATCGATGATCGCGGGCATGCGGTTGTTCGGCGAAAACGCCAGGAATTCCGGCTTGAACTGGTCGCCCTTGCTGATGTTGACCGGCACAATCTTGTAGGGAAGGCCGCTTTCTTCCAGAAACATCGTGATCTTGTGGCCGTTCGGCGTGGTCCAGTAATAAAGGTCGATCATGTCGTGCGTCCTGACGGAATTGAAGGCAGATTCATGCGAGTGCATGAACTTTGCGCGATTGCCCCTTCAAGTCAACCAGAACGCCCTGCCCTCACCGATTGTTCATCGCCGGACCGCGATGCGTGTCTCGCATTGAACCCATGCGTTTCCGATGAGACAAATAACGAATAGCGCCGATCCTCTGCCGGAAACCACATGACGTATTCCAAGACCGACCTGCAAGCTGCGTCCGACGCCGGCATCATCTCGGCCGGGCAGCTGGAGACGTTGCTCACGTTCCTGCAATCGCGCGGAGCGGCTTCGCCCTCGTCGCCGAAATTCGATGTCGTGCATGTGCTGTGGTACGCGGGCGCGCTGATCGTTATCGCCGCCATGGGCCTGTTCAGCACGCTGGCGTTTTCGCAGATGGGCGGCAAGGCGCTGACCGCGACGGCGCTCGTCTATGCCGCGCTGTTTACATGGGCCGGTCATTATCTCTGGACCGTGAAAAACCTGCGCACACCGGGCGGGCTGCTGATCGCGGTCGCGGTGTCGATGGCACCGCTGGCGGTTTACGGCATTCAGGATTCGCTTGGCCTGTGGAGCAAGTTCGGCAAACCGGGGACCACACGCGATTTCTATGTCTGGGTGCGCGGAAGCTGGATCTTCATGGAGATCGCAACCATTGCTACCGCCGCGCTGGCGCTGCGGTTCTACCGCTTCCCTTTCATCGTCTTTCTGGCCGCGTTCGCGCTGTGGTTCCTGTCGATGGACATCGTGCCGTGGATCACCGGCGCCAAACTTCGTGATTTTGAAACCGCGCGGATCGTCTCGATCTGGTTCGGCCTCGCCATTCTCAGCATTGCCGTGGCGGTGAATTCATATCAGCGCACCGGCGATTTCGCCTTCTGGCTTTATCTGTTCGGCGTGCTGACATTCTGGGGCGGGATTTCCTTCACTTCAGGCGGCACCGCCCTGCAGAAAGCTCTCTATTGCGCGATGAATGTCGGCTTCCTGTTCCTCGCCGTCTTCCTGGGCCGCCGCGTGTTCGCGGTGTTCGGCACCATTGGCATCGCGATCTACCTTGGCGATCTGGCCGAGAAGGTCTTTAAAGACTCGCTGCTGTTCCCATTCGCGCTGTCCCTGATCGGTGTCGCGATCATCGCTTTCGGCCTCTATTACCACCGCCATCAGGCTGCCATCGCGGCCTGGGTCGATGCGCGGATGCCGGACGCCTTGAAACGGCTGCGGCCCGCCAATAGCACCGCCTGAACCCTTTTCCTGCGCGTCCCGCGGCCCCATATTCCGCGCATGGCGAAAAATCCCGATTCTCCGAAAAAGCCGGCAAAAGCTCCGAAATCCAAAGCCCACCGCGCCGATGTGAAGCCCATCGGGCCCGCGCTGGCGGAGCTTTTGAACCCCGCGATCAATCGCGGCGAAAGCGGCCTCGGCTCGGGCACCGGCCTGCAACCGCCGCCGGACAATTCATGGGACCGCCGCAATGGCGGCGAAGCTGCCGCGCACCGCGCCCGCAAATCGACGCCGAAGACATTCGATCAGGATAGCCAACCACGTCCGCAAGGCTTCGAGGAAGCACCGCAAGCCAATTACGGCACCAGCGCCACCATTCCGACCCTCGATCCTGAACTGGCGAAACAACTCGGCTACGATATCGATGACGACGACTCCTTCAAGCCCGCGCGCAACAAGATGGAATCGCTCGGCGTCAAGGCCACCGCCGAGGCGCTGGAGTCGCTTATCAAAGAGGGCCGTCCGGAATTCCGCGGCGACAAGATCTGGACGCCGCACCGCCCGCCGCGCCCGGACAAATCCGAAGGCGGCGTGCGCTTCGAGCTGAAATCCGAATACCAGCCGAAAGGCGACCAGCCGCAGGCGATCGCAGAACTGGTCGAAGGCATCAATCGCAACGACCGCACGCAGGTCCTGCTCGGCGTCACCGGCTCGGGCAAGACCTACACCATGGCGCAGGTGATCGCGGCGACACAGCGCCCCGCGCTGATCCTCGCGCCGAACAAGACGCTGGCCGCGCAGCTCTACGGCGAGTTCAAGAATTTCTTCCCGGATAACGCAGTCGAATACTTCGTCTCGTATTACGACTACTACCAGCCGGAAGCCTACGTTCCGCGCACCGACACCTATATCGAGAAGGATTCCTCGATCAACGAGCAGATCGACCGGATGCGCCACGCCGCGACGCGCGCGCTGCTGGAACGCGACGACGTGATCATCGTCGCGTCCGTGTCGTGCATCTACGGTATCGGCTCGGTCGAGACCTACACCGCGATGACCTTCTCGCTGAAGAAGGGCGAGCGCATCGACCAGCGCCAGATCATCGCCGACCTCGTGGCGCTGCAATACAAGCGCACGCAGGCGGATTTCACGCGCGGCACATTCCGCGTCCGTGGCGACACCATCGACATCTTCCCGGCGCACTATGAAGACCGCGCCTGGCGCGTGAACCTGTTCGGCGACGAGGTAGAGAGCATCGAGGAGTTCGATCCGCTCACCGGCCACAAGAGCGACGAGCTTGAATTCGTCAAGATCTACGCGAACTCGCACTACGTCACGCCGCGCCCGACGCTCATTCAGGCCATCAAGGGCATCAAGAGCGAACTGAAATGGCGGCTCGACCAGTTGCACGCGCAGGGCCGCCTGCTGGAAGCACAACGCCTCGAGCAGCGCACCACGTTCGACCTCGAAATGATGGAAGCGACCGGAAGCTGCGCCGGCATCGAAAACTATTCGCGCTACCTCACCGGCCGCAAGCCGGGCGAGCCGCCGCCGACGCTGTTTGAATACGTGCCCGACAACGCCATCGTGTTCGCGGACGAAAGCCACGTTACCGTGCCGCAGATCGGCGGCATGTTCAAAGGCGACTTCCGCCGCAAGGCGACGCTCGCCGAATACGGTTTCCGCCTGCCCTCGTGCATGGACAACCGGCCGCTGCGCTTCGAGGAATGGGACATGATGCGCCCGCAATCGGTCGCGGTGTCGGCGACGCCCGCCGCGTGGGAGATGAACGAGAGCGGAGGCGTGTTCGTCGAGCAGGTCATTCGCCCAACCGGCCTGATTGATCCACCGGTCGACATCCGTCCTGCGCGCACGCAGGTCGACGACCTGCTCGGCGAAGTCCGCGCCACGGCGGCGAAGGGCTATCGCTCGCTCATCACCGTGCTGACCAAACGCATGGCGGAAGACCTCACCGAATATCTGCACGAGCAGGGCATCCGTGTGCGCTACATGCATTCGGACATCGACACGATCGAGCGCATCGAGATCATCCGCGACCTGCGCTTGGGTGCGTTCGATGCGCTGGTCGGCATCAACCTGCTACGCGAGGGCCTCGACATTCCCGAATGCGCGCTGGTCGCGATCCTCGACGCCGACAAGGAAGGTTTTCTGCGCAGCGAAACATCGCTGATCCAGACCATCGGCCGCGCCGCGCGCAATGTCGACGGCAAGGTGATCCTCTATGCCGACCAGATGACCGGCTCGATGCAGCGCGCCATCGCCGAGACGGATCGCCGCCGCGAAAAACAGGTCGCTTACAACGAGGCCAACGGCATCACGCCGGAGAGCGTGAAGAAATCCATCGGCGACATTCTCAATTCGGTTTACGAGCGGGACCATGTGCTGGTCGAAGTCGGCGATGGCGGCATGGCCGACGATGTCATGAGCATCGGTCACAATTTCGAGGCGGTGCTGGCCGATCTCGAAACCCGGATGCGGGAGGCCGCTGCCGACCTCGACTTCGAGGAGGCCGCGCGGCTGCGCGACGAGGTGAAGCGCCTGCGCGCGACCGAAATGGCCGTGGTGGACGATCCCACCGCGAAGCAGAAGGCCGTCACCGGCAAGGCCGGTGCTTATGCCGGCGCGAAGAAATACGGCGACAGCGCCAACCTGCCGCCCACTTCTCCCTCTCCCCGCTCGCGGGGAGAGGGTCGGGGTGAGGGGCGTTCAAAGATCCACAAGCCTTCGCTGGACGAAATGGGCATCGCCACATGGCACGAAGTTCTGCCGGACCGCAAAGGTACGAAGCGCCCGCGCAAGCCGACGCTCGATGAAATGGGTCCGGGTACGGAAAGCAAGATTTACAAGCCGAAATCGATGCGCGAGGGCGGACAGGAATTCGGCGGCGTCGTCAAAGGCCCTTCGCCGCGTTCAACCGGCGGCGCACCGGGACACAGAGGTGGGTGGAAGAAGAGGTAGGCACTAACTTCTTGCTGAATCCCAAGACACCAACATATGTTGGCGTCGATGAAACTCGGTTTTGAAGAAACTCAATCTTCCTACTCGAGCGGCTCGCAGAGCGCCCGCGCTTGGACAGAAGGCTGGGTCCGCAGTTGGGCATATTGTCCGAACTGCGGACACGAGCAGCTAAGCTCTTTTCCCAATAACCAACCTGTTGCCGATTTCTTTTGTTCCTCTTGTGACGAGGAATTTGAACTCAAAAGCAAGAAAGGAAAATTTGGTCCGAAGCTCGTAAACGGTGCATTCAAGACAAAGTGCGAGCGCCTTGCTGCAAATAATAATCCGAATTTCTTTTTGATGAACTATGACCTGACTACGCTCTCAGTTCGAAACTTGTTTATTGTGCCAAAGCATTTCTTTGTGCGTGAAATCATTGAGGAACGGAAACCGTTAGCGGCCACAGCTCGCAGGGCTGGATGGATCGGCTCAAACATTTTACTCAACAGAATCCCAGAGACCGGCAAAATCCACATCGTACAAAATGGCATTATTCGCCCGAAAGAAGATGTCCTCAAAGAATGGCATAAAACCCTTTTTCTTAGACAAGAATCCCAAGAGACGCGCGGATGGCTACTCGCTGTTATGAAATGTGTGGAAGCACTTAGAAAACGCGAGTTTACGCTGGATGAAATCTATGCATTCGACCGCCATTTAGGCAGCTTGTATCCTGACAACCAAAATGTTCGGCCTAAAATCCGACAACAACTTCAATATTTGCGTGATCGAGGCTACATTGATTTTCTAGGACGAGGTAACTACCGCCTCCGGTCGTAGGATCGCTCGTTATGGCCTGGTTTCTAAATCACTACATATGTGAGCGTTGCCACCGGCATTGGGTCGATGAATGGTCCTGCATGTGTGACGATACGTGCCCACATTGTGGCGCACGCGATATGACTCCGGCGACGAGCGATGACCTCACGACTTTGATTGCAAAAAAAGATGACGCCTTTGTTGTGCTTTTCTCTCCAGAAACCGCAGAGCATGACCCTGATTATTGTGAGCTAGGCCGGTTCTCAACCGAGCAACAAGCGGTCCAGTTTTTATCCCGGAATCGGTGAACTCTGGAAAGTTTTCTGACTACCCCACTCCCGGCGCCTCATGTCCGGTGCGCTCGACATATTCCGTGTAGCCGCCGCCATATTGATGGATGCCGTCGGGCGTCAATTCCAACACGCGGTTGGAGAGCGCACCGAGGAAGTGCCGGTCGTGCGAAACGAACAGCATCGCGCCCTCATATTCCGACAACGCCGTGATCAGCATTTCCTTGGTCGCGATATCGAGGTGGTTGGTCGGCTCGTCCAGCACCAGAAAGTTCGGCGGATCGTAGAGCATCTTCGCCATCACGAGGCGCGCCTTCTCGCCACCGGAGAGCACGCGGCACTTCTTCTCCACGTCGTCGCCGGAAAAACCGAAGCAACCGGCCAGCGCACGCAACGAGCCCTGCCCCGCCTGCGGGAATGAATCCTCCAGCGACTGAAACACGGTGCGCTCGCCGTCGAGGAGATCCATCGCGTGCTGGGCGAAGTAACCCATCTTCACGCTGGCACCGACTGCGACATCGCCCTCGTCCGGCTCCGACGCGCCTGCGACCAGTTTCAGCAGCGTGGACTTGCCCGCGCCGTTGATGCCCATCACGCACCAGCGTTCGCGGCGGCGGACCTGAAAATCCAGCCCGTTATAGATACGCCGTTCGCCATAACCCTTCTGCACGCTTTTCAGCGTGACCACATCCTCGCCCGAACGCGGTGCCGGCGGAAAATCGAACGACACGGTCTCGCGCCGCTTCGGCGGATCGACGCGCTCGATCTTGTCGAGCTTCTTCACCCGGCTTTGCACCTGCGCGGCATGCGAGGCGCGCGCCTTGAAGCGCTCAATGAACTTGATCTCCTTGGCCAGCATCGCCTGCTGGCGCTCGAACTGCGCCTGCTGCTGCTTGTCGGCGAGCGCGCGCTGCTGTTCGTAGAATTCGTAATTGCCAGAATAGGAGGTCAGCGTACCGCCGTCGATCTCGATGATCTTGTTGACGATGCGGTTCATGAACTCGCGGTCGTGCGAGGTCATCAGGAGCGCGCCGTCGTAATTCTTGAGAAAGCCTTCGAGCCAGATCAGGCTTTCGATGTCGAGATGGTTCGACGGCTCGTCCAGCAGCATCACGTCCGGCCGCATCAAGAGAATGCGCGCCAGCGCCACGCGCATCTTCCAGCCGCCGGAGAGATTTCCGACATCGCCATCCATCATCCCCTGCGTGAAGCTCAGGCCTGCGAGCACTTCGCGCGCGCGGCTTTCCAGCGCGTAGCCGTCAAGCTCCTCGAAGCGCGCCTGCACCTCGCCGTAATGCGCGATGATCTCGTCCATCTCGTCCAGACGGTCGGGATCGGCCATCGCGGCCTCGAGCTCTTTCAGCTCGGCCGCGACTTCGCTCACCGGCCCGACGCCGTTCATCACCTCGGAGACGGCGCTGTGGCCAGCCATCTCACCGACGTCCTGGCTGAAATAGCCGATGGAGACGCCCCGCTCGACCGCGACCTGGCCTTCGTCGGGAAGTTCCTGCGCGGTGGCGAGGCGGAACAACGTGGTCTTGCCGGAACCGTTGGGACCGACGAGGCCGATTTTCTCGCCCTTGAGCAAGGTCGCCTGCGCCTCGATGAAAATGATCTGGTGGCCGTTCTGCTTGCCGATATTGTCGAAACGAATCATGACGCCGTTGAATGATGAGAGATAATGGCTTTGCGCAGGCTCTTACGGCATGCAGGGCGTTTGCGAAAGGGGTGCGGTTCCCGCTAAGGGCGGTTTTGTACGTCTTGAGAAATGCGACATCATTGCGGCAACGCGCATGAGAAATATTTGTGCATGACGTGATGCACCGAGGGCTGAAACGCGGCCTCGAAACATGTTATTAACCGCCATCGTTTGAGGTCGGCGGCGTGTTGCCCCGTCTTGCGAGACACCGATGATTTCTTTCCTTGCCACTGTGCCGCGCCAGATCCGGGCGGCGTTTGTTCTGCCTGCCGCGATGCTGATGCTGTCGGCGGCGGCCGCGCGTGCCGGTGCGCAGGACGATCCGTCCAGCCAGCCGACGCAGACCAAGGATGCCGCGAGCGCCGACGTGCCGGAGCCGACCGCGTTCGAATGGAGCCTGCTCGATCCTTCCATTCCAGTGACCGTGGACAAGCCGATCAAGTATCACGCGCCCGCGACGCTCTCTGGGCCGAGCGCAAGCTGGGATCGCACCGAGAAGGACGACGGCGGCTCTGCCGTCACCGTGAAACGGTCGGTGCTGCCGTTCTGGGACACTAAAGTAGGCGCCGATATGAACGTCGCGCCCGATGGTCCGGTCACCTCGGGCGAGTTGATCGCGCGGCAAGCGCAGGGCGATACGACGTCGTTGCAATCCGGCGGCAGCGTCTGGGCCAGCATGAACGGTCCCGGCGTCGGCGGCATCTGGGACAAGACCTCGCTCGATGCGCGAATCGATCCGTCCGCCGATCAGAACAAGATCGGCACCGCGATCAGCAAGACGATCCCGATGGACAACAACCAGTACGCGCTCACCGTGCAGAACGGCTACGCGATCACGCAGCCGCTGGATACGCCGATTGCGGGCCTCGGCCCGCGCACCGGCCGCAGCATTGAAGTCGATCGCTCAGCCAAACTCGAATTCCGCGACACCGGCACGAGCCTCATCGCGGGAGAGACGCAGTCTTCGCTCGACAACAGATGGCTCGGCCGCGTCGGCGCCGAACAGAAGCTTTTCGGCGGCGTCAGCATTTCCGGCACCTATGCGCAGACCGCTGACGGCTTCGACAACAAGAGCGTCACCGCCGGATACAAATATCACTGGTAACCACACCGCCCGAACGCCGGCGGGAACTCGTTCATTTCGCAATACGATGTAAATGCAATCTTAATGCCGGGGCGGGCTCACCGGTCATATCGCCTTGTCCACAAAAGGCGCGGACGATTACCCTACTCCTGCCTCGTTATGGTCATGATCCGTTGAAGTAATGCGGCTCCAACTTCGTCGTGCGGGGGACAAACCGCTCGCAAGCGTTGCGACAGGAGAAAGCCGATGAACGCCATGCCATCAGAAAAGATCGAGAATAACGAAATCGACGATAACCTCGCTGCCGTCACCGATGTCGAAGCCGGCATCCGCGATTTCGTCCGCAAGGATATTGCCTACTTACGCAAGACGCCCTCGATCCTCAACTCCGGCGATTCGCCGGATGCAGCCGCCGAAGCCACTGTTAATAACGTCAACACGCTGATCCAGCGCGTCGCCGGCGCCTCCGCGAGCGAGATCGACACTTTGATCACCGAACTCGAGAACCTGCGTGGCTTCATGCACGAAGAAGGCCAGCGCGTGCAGCGCGAACTGGCAAGCTTCGCGCAGTTGAGCCAGACCGCGATGAAATCGACCCGGATGATCACGGACAGCATCGCCCAATGGAAACGGCCTTCCGAACAGTAAGGCCTCCTTCCCGACCCATTGCCAACAAGGCCGCCCCCAAGGCGGCCTTGCCGGTTTGAACCTGCCGCGCGTCTCGCGCGACCCATGACCACGCCATCCCGGCGTGTCATGCAGGGGCCAAGCCGTGAAGATCATCAAGCCGGATACTGCGGAGCCGATTCCGCTTCCTTCCTCAAAACAGCACATCGCGATCATCCTGATCCGCTTCGTGCTGTTTCTCGCCATCGCCGTCGTGGTGCTCTCGCTCGCCTACATCAAATAACCGTTCGCGAAAAAGAACGCCGTTGCGGCTTTCTCCGGCGCATGCGCCGTGCGAGAATTGGACCAAACGCAACAGGGGATTTGCGCATGTTTCAGATCAACGATCTTTTCCAGTGGGACCGCTTCATCACGCCCACAATCATCAAGACCTTCTACTGGCTGGTGATCGCGCTCGTCATTCTCAGCGGCATCTCGGGCATCTTCGGCGGGCTGCTGCAAATGGCGGTCAGCCCGTTCGCCGGATTCATCATGGTGCTGATGGCGATCGCAGGCGTGATTGCGGGCGTGGTGTTCTCGCGCATCGCCGCCGAATTCGTGCTGATCGTATTCCGGATCAACGAGCATCTCGGCGCAATCCGCGAACAGGGGCGCGCCCACGAACAGGGGCGGCTCTGAATAGCTTCACCTCTCCCCGCAAGAGCGGGCGAGGGAACAACAATCAGGTATTGAACCGGAAGTGCATCACGTCGCCATCGGCGACCACGTATTCCTTGCCTTCCAGCCGAAGCCGGCCTGCATCGCGCGCGCCCGCTTCGCCGCCCAGCGACACGTAGTCCTCGTAGGCGATGGTTTCGGCGCGGATGAAGCCTTTTTCAAAATCGGTATGGATCACGCCGGCCGCACCCGGGGCCTTGGTGCCCTTGGTGATGGTCCAGGCGCGGGCTTCCTTCGGGCCGACGGTGAAATAAGTGATGAGATGCAGAAGGTCGTAGCCTGCGCGGATCAGGCGATCGAGACCCGCTTCTTCCAGTTCGAGAGTCGAGAGGAAGTCCGCGCGCTCTTCGCGTGACAGCGTCGCGATCTCGGATTCGATCTTGGCGGAAATCACCACCGCCACCGCGCCTTCCTTCTTCGCATGCTCGAACACGGCCTGCGAGAAAGCATTGCCGTTGGCTGCAGCGCCTTCCTCGACGTTGCAGACATAAAGAACCGGCTTCGAAGTTAGCAACCCGAGCATGCGGAATGCCCGCTCCTCCTCCGGCTTGCGCTCGAGAAAGCGCGCGGGCTTGCCGTCGCGCAGCAGCTTCAGCGCGCGTTCGACCAGATCGAGTTGTTCCTTGGAATCCTTGTCGCCGCCCTTGGCTTTCTTGCTGAGGTTGTCGATGCGCTTCTCGAGGCTTTCGAGGTCCGCGAGCATCAATTCGGTTTCGATGGTCTCGATGTCGGCCAGCGGCGCGATGCGGCCCTCGACATGGGTGATGTCGGAATCCTCAAAGCAGCGCACCACATGCGCCACCGCATCCACCTCGCGGATGGTGGCGAGAAACTGGTTGCCGAGCCCTTCGCCCTTGGACGCACCCTTCACCAGGCCCGCGATGTCCACGAATGTCAGCTGCGTCGGAATGATCTGCGCCGACTTTGCGATTTCGGACAGCTTGTCGAGCCGCGGATCCGGCACCGCGACCGCGCCAACATTCGGCTCGATGGTGCAGAACGGATAGTTCGCCGCCTGCGCCGCTGCCGTTTCCGTCAGCGCGTTGAACAGCGTGGACTTGCCGACGTTCGGCAATCCGACAATGCCGCATTTGAATCCCATGACATCCCCTTGATCGTCAGCGCCAGTTTACTTGTCGCTGGTGTCGTTCTTCGGGCCGAAGCCCTTGGCGTCCATCGCCAGATGGACCTTGTTCTGAAACGCGGAGTCCTTGCCCTGCGCAAGCAATGCAGCGTTGTCGGACACGACATCGCACAATGCCTCGACCCATGGCCGCTCCGCTTTCGCGAAATCGTTCAGCACATGAATGTGCACCAGCTCCTTGACGCCGGGATGCCCGACACCGAGGCGGACGCGGCGATACTCGTTGCCGACATGCGACGAGATCGAGCGCAACCCGTTGTGCCCGGCAATGCCACCGCCGACTTTCACGCGAACCTTCGCCGGCGGCAGTTCGATCTCGTCGTGGAACACCACGACTTCGCTCTCGCCGAGCTTGAAGAAATTTGTAGCCTCCTGCACCGCGCGGCCCGACTCGTTCATGTAGGTCGCGGGCTTCAGCAGAATGACGCGCTCGCCATCCAGCACACCCTCGGAGGTCTCGCCCTGAAAGCGACGGCGCCACGGTGAGAAACCGTGACGCCGCGCCATTTCGTCGAGAACCATGAACCCGATATTGTGCCGGTTGCCCTCGTATTTCGATCCGGGATTTCCCAGTCCGACAAAGAGGCGCATGGCGTAAGGGTTCTTCTCTTACTTCTTCTTGTCGCCGCCAGCCGCTGGGGCCTTGGCAGCGCCAGCCGCAGGCGCCGCAGCACCGGCCGCAGGAGCCGCAGCACCGGCCGCAGGCGCCGCCGCAGCAGCAGCTTCCGCAGCAGGCTTGGCTTCTTCGCCCATGCCCGACGGCGGCACGACGGTGACGAGCGTCACGTCATCGCGCGACACCGGCTTCACGCCCTTCGGCAGCTCAACATTGCTGAGGTGCAGCGAGTTGTTGATTTCGAGCTTGGAGACGTCGACCTCGATGAACTGCGGAATGTGCTCGACGTCCGCCTCGAGTTCGACCGTGTGGTTCACGATGTTGACCGTGCCGCCACGCTTCACGCCCGGCGAGACTTCGGCGCCCTTGACGTGCAGCGGAACGCTGACGCGGATGGTCGCGCCTTCGCCGAGGCGGAGGAAATCGACATGCAGCGGGAAATCCTTCACCGGGTCCAGCGAGTAGTCGCGCGGAATCACGCGATGCTTCTGGCCATCGAGATCGATGTTGAACAGCGTGGTGAGGAAGTGGCCTGCGAAGATGTTCTGACGCAGAGCCTTGTCATCCAGAGAAATCGTGACCGGCGGCTTGTTGTCGCCGTAGATCACTGCCGGCACGCGGCCAGCACGACGTTCAGCCCGAGCGGCCCCCTTGCCGGCCTTCGGACGAGCGGTCGCCTTCAATTCCTTGACGGTCGCCATTGTGGTAAGCCCTTGTTTTTGCAAAATTTAAGGGCCGCAAACGCGGCCCGTTCGGTCGCCGCGGCAAGCCTCCAGGGGTGCGGGGGCCGCGAACGAGCCGGTTCTTAGCCCCAACAGCCTGAAAAGACAAGGAATGGCACATGAAAACCGGGCTGAAACCCTTCCGCTGGGCCAAATAGGGGCCGGATCGGCAAAAATCGGCCGAACGGTAAAATTCTAAGGGTTCCGAAACGGTTTTATCGGAACTTTGCCCTAAGTTCCCGGGGCCGGAAGAACGCCTGACCCGGCAAAATGGGGTTCCAGAAGAGGCCAAGATGACGCTTGCACACCGGTCCACCGCCAGAAGGCGCGTGCTCCTTGCATCCGACCGTTCCGACCGCAGCGACGACCTGACTGCCATCCTGACCAAGGCGGCCGAGGTCGAACGCATGACGACCGCGGAGATGCCGGACAATCCGGATAATTATGCAGGCATCGTCATCGACATCGACCTGTCATCCGTTCCGAGCGTCCAGACCGTCCGCCGCAAGCTGACCGGCAAGGCCTATCAGGGCGTGCCACGGCTGTTCGTGCTGTCGGATTCGCTGCACCGGGAAGCAACCCAGGCCTGGTCGCTGGGTGCCACCGACACCATTCGCTGGCCGTTCGATCCCGGGACCATCCTGCAGCGTCTTGCCCTCTCATTCCCCCAGACCGAGGAAGAGACCAACGCCAGCATCGTCCTCAGCGAAGGCATTGCCGCCGCACAGGACGTGATGGTGCGCATGTTCGAGAAACTGCCCGCCGGAGTCCCGCTGACCTATGACAACGTCGTTCGCGCCGAGGACAAGATCCTGCGGGCGTTGCGGCGCTCCAGCCTGCGCGAGTGGCTCGTCGCCATCAACAAGCATCACGTCCGCAGCTATCGTCACACACTGTTCGTCACCGGCTATGCCGTTGCCTTCGCGCAGCATCTGGGGATGCGCAATGAGGACCAGCGCCGCCTCGCCCGTGCCGCCCTGATCCACGATGTCGGCAAGGCCTACATTTCACCCGCGATCCTGGACAAGCCCGAGGCGCTGACGCCGGAGGAAGAAGCCGAACTCGCCAAGCATCCGCAGATCGGCCACGACGTTCTCAAGGCGCATGGCGACTTTCCGCCGGAAATGCTGGATGTGGTGCTTCACCACCACGAACTGCTGGACGGCAGCGGCTATCCGCAACAGCTGAGCGGCGACCAGATTTCGGACATCGTGCGGATGACCACCATGGTCGACATCTTCGCGATGCTCGTCGAGGATCGCGCCGACAGCCCGCCGATGTCGCATCAGGATGCGATTGCCGTGATGGAGCGGATGGAGACGCAGATCGACCAGCCGCTGCTGCAAGCGTTCCGCCCGGTGGTGCTGGCGACCTGACGGCTTTTCGTTAGCCGCCGGAGCCGCTGCCAAGCCTGCCTTCGAGCGCGTCGATCCGCGCCTTCAGCGCCTCGTTCTCCTCGCGCGCGAGCCGTGCCATGTCCTTGACCGCGTCGAACTCCTCGCGCTTGACGAGGTCGAGGTCATTGAGGATGCGCTCGGCCTGATGCCGCACCACTGTATCGATCTCGCGCTTGACACCCTGAGCGGCGCCGGCGGCATCGTTCATCAGGCGCGCAACTTCATCGAAAAAACGGTTGTTGGTCTGGGTCATCTTCATCTCCGATGGCGGCCATGGCCGGTTCTGAATGACACAATGGGGATCGGCGGGGCCGCGCGCAAGCCGTCTCGCGGTGCTTTGATCCGGCCACGCCATGGGCGTGCTTGACTTCCCCCTGCCGCAACGGTCATCACCGCAGGCAGATGATCGCGCTCAGGGATTCGAATTTTCCATGCACGCCTTTTCCATGCACGGTTTGCCGCTCGTCCCGCTCCTGATCCAGTTTCCCGCCTTCGATCCGATCGCGATCAAGCTAGGGCCGCTCGCGATCCGCTGGTACGCGCTGGCTTATATCTGCGGCATCATCATCGGCTGGCTCTATGCCCGCAGCATCATCCGCAATGAAAAGCTGTGGGGCGGCCCCGCGCCGATGACGCAGCTCGATTTCGACGACTTCATCCTGTGGGTGACGCTCGGCATCATCCTCGGCGGGCGCACCGGCTATGTGCTGTTCTACAATCTCGATTTCTTCCTCGCGCATCCGGCGCAGATTTTCGAATTGTGGAACGGCGGCATGTCGTTCCATGGCGGCTTCCTCGGCTGCGTCGTCGCCGTGCTGGCGTTCGGGTATCGCCGCAAGATTCCTGTGCTGTCGCTCGGCGATGTCACCTGTGCAGTCGGCCCGATCGGACTGCTGCTCGGACGGCTTGCGAATTTCGTCAACGGCGAATTGTGGGGCCGCCCGGCCGACCCGAACCTCCCATGGGCGATGATCTTCCCGACCGGCGGTCCGGTGCCGCGCCATCCGAGCCAGATCTACGAGGCCGGGCTCGAAGGCGTGCTGCTGTTCACGATCCTCGCCATCGCGATCCGCTGCGGCGCGTTGAAGCGGCCCGGACTTATCATCGGCATTTTCGCCACCTGTTATGGGCTGGCGCGCATCACCGGCGAATTTTTCCGTGAACCGGACCCGCAGCTCGGATTTCTGTGGGGCGGTTTGACGATGGGGATGATATTGTCGGTGCCCATGATCGTGGCGGGACTGACATTCATCGGCGTGGCGCTGCGGCGCGGCGCGCGCAACAACGAGGCATCGTGATCGACACCGAATACACGCCGTTCGAGCTTTATCTGCGCCAGTTGATCGCCAATGCGGGACCGATGCCGGTTTCGCGCTACATGCAGCTTTGCATGACGCATCCGGAATACGGCTATTACGTCAACCGCGATCCGCTCGGCCGCGGCGGCGACTTCACCACCGCGCCGGAAATATCGCAGATGTTCGGCGAACTGATCGGCCTGTGGGCCGCTTCGGTCTGGAGTGCGATGGGCATGCCCGAGCGCATCCAATTGATCGAACTCGGACCCGGCCGCGGCACCATGATGGCGGATGCGCTGCGCGCCATCCGCATCCTGCCTGCGTTCTTCGACGCCATCGACGTGCATCTCGTCGAGGTGAGCCCGTCGTTGCGCGCGATCCAGCGCGACACGCTTGCCGACGTCAAACCGTTCCAATGGCATCACATATTGAGCGACGTGCCGGACGGGCCTGCGATCATCCTCGCCAATGAATATTTCGACGTGCTGCCGGTTCATCAGATGGTCAAGAAAGACACCGGCTGGCACGAGCGCATGGTGGGCGTCGACGACGATGTGTTCATCTACACCACCGCGCCTGAACCGACGCCACGGTTTGAAGTCTCGGTGCCGCCGCATGTCCGCAATGCGCCGAACGGCACCATCTTCGAATGGCGCGAAACCAACGAGATCATGTCGCTGGCGCGCCGCATCCGCGAATTCGGCGGCGCGGCGCTGCTGATCGACTACGGCCATGTCCGCTCTGACGCGGGCGACACCTTCCAGGCCGTCGCTAAGCATAAATACACCGATCCCCTACGCGCGCCCGGCACCGCCGACCTCACTGCCCATGTCGATTTCCAGGCGCTGGCCGATGCTGCGCAGGCGATGGGCGTGCTTGCGCATGGCCCCGTCGAGCAAGGCACCTTCCTTGGCCATCTCGGCATTGAGACGCGCGCGCAAACGCTCATCAAGCATTCCACCTCGCAGAGCGCGGGCGACGTCGCCAGCGCGCTGAAACGGCTGGTCGAGAGCGGCCCGAAGGCGATGGGTTCGCTGTTCAAGGTGCTCGGCCTGTCGCATCCTTCGATCCCGACACTCGCAGCCCTGTCCGACACACCGTCATGATCGTCACGTCATCACGTCTGTCGGAATTGCCCGGCCTGCGCCACGCCTTCTTCTCCCGCGAAGGCGGCGTGTCGGAGGGAATCTATCAAAGCCTCAACGGCGGACTCGGCTCGAACGACGAACCGGCGCGCGTGCATGAAAACCGCCGCCGCATGGCGCAGGCGCTCGATGTGGCGCCCTCGCATTTCCTCACCGTCTATCAGGTGCACTCGCCCGACGTCGTAACGGTCAGCGAACCATGGCCCACGGAAGAACGTCCGCATGCCGATGCGCTGGTGACGCGCACACCGGGGCTCGCCATCGGCATCACCGCTGCGGATTGCGGCCCGGTGCTGTTCGCCGATCCGAAAGCGCGGGTGATCGGCGCGGCGCATGCCGGATGGAAAGGTGCGTTCGGCGGCGTGATCGCGGCAACGGTGCAGGCCATGGAAACGCTGGGCGGGCGCAAGGCGGACATCCGCGCGGCGATCGGTCCTCTGATCCGCCAGCCGAGCTACGAGGTCGGCGCGGAATTCGTGGACCGCTTCACCGCGACCGATGCCGCCAACGCGCGCTACTTCATCCCCTCCTCCAAGGCCGGTCATGCGATGTTCGATCTCGCGGGCTTTATCCGCACGCAACTCGAACGCGCCGGGATCGAAGCCATCGACGATGTCGGGATCGATACCTATGCCGATCCGCGTTTCTTCAGCTACCGCCGGACCACGCATCGCGCCGAGCCCGATTACGGCCGCAACATCCACGCGCTGGTGCTGGATTAACCACGCTCCCACGGCCGCCGCTGCTCTGCCCTAGACGTTAATGCGTTTTAACTATATCGATTTGGCCCACGGCGCGCAGACGCCGGTGGGGATGCGATCCTTGATGCCTTCGACCGTGACCATGGCAGCGGGCAGATTCAGCCGGGCGAGAAGCCTTTGCCGGAGAAAGAATTTCGGCTGGCTGGCGCTCGGTGCCTTGGCGCTGCTGACCGCAGGCTGCACGGCGGAAGGACCCAGCCCGGCGGCGTCCTCGCAAGGGTTCGGCCCGACGGTCGCTTTCGAATCCGTGGACGGACCGCCGCCGCAGGTGTTCCAGCGCCTTGTCAAAGTGCTCGAAACCGAAGGTGCCACCCGCCATATTTCCGTGGTGCCCCGCGACGCCAACCCCTCCTACCGGGTGCGCAGCTATTACGCCGCCCAGATCAAGCGCGGCACCCGCAACGCCTCCATCGCATGGGTCTGGGATGTCTACGCCGGCGACCAGAGCCGGGCGATCCGCCTCAGCGGCACCGAACCTGCGGGCACGGCTGGTGCCGACGCCTGGGATGCCGCCAATGACCAGGTTCTGCGCAAGATTTCCCAGGCTGGGCTGAACGGGCTCGTCAATCTGGTCAATGGCGGGGATGCGCCCGCTCAATCGGCGCCCCCGGTTCCCGAGGCGGCCAGCGCCGCCGTGGCGGCCCTGCCAGCCACCGAAGCGCCGGAAACCGGCGCGCCCCCCCAGGCGCTGGCCTTCAGCGGCCAATAGTTTCCCGATTCGGCGGGAAAATAACGCACGTCTTATTGCCAGCGGCGGTATGCGCTTGTTATCACCCCGCCAACTGTAAAGAGCCGGGTATCAGGGGCCTGCCGACATGCTGACGAGCGTAGGAACGAAGACGCGGGAAAAAGGCGCGTCGGCGAAAAACGGTTCGATCAAGCTCGTCACCGGCAATTCCAACCCGGCGCTCGCGCAAGCCATATCCACGTATCTCGACCTTCCGATGACCAAGGCCGTCGTCCGGCGCTTTGCCGATATGGAAGTCTTTGTCGAGATTCAGGAAAACGTCCGCGGCTCCGACGTGTTCGTGGTCCAGTCCACGTCCTACCCGGCCAACGACCACCTGATGGAATTGCTGATCATCATCGACGCGCTGCGCCGCGCCTCGGCGCGCCGCATCACCGCGGTGATCCCCTATTTCGGCTACGCCCGGCAGGACCGCAAGGCAGGCCCGCGCACCCCGATCTCGGCCAAGCTCGTCGCCAATCTCATCACTCATGCCGGCGCCGACCGCGTGATGACGCTCGACCTGCATGCCGGACAGATCCAGGGCTTCTTCGACATCCCGACGGATAATCTCTACGCCGCGCCGGTGATGGTGCGCGACATCCGCGAAAAGTTCGACCTCGGCAGCGTCATGGTGGTGTCGCCCGACGTCGGCGGCGTGGTCCGCGCGCGCGGCCTCGCCAAGCGCATCAATGCGCCGCTCTCCATCATCGACAAGCGCCGCGAGCGCGCCGGCGAGTCCGAAGTAATGAACGTGATCGGCGACGTCTCCGGCTACACCTGCGTGCTGGTGGACGACATCGTGGATTCCGGCGGCACGCTGGTGAACGCGGCCGACGCACTGCTCGCCAACGGCGCCAAGGACGTCTACGCCTACATCACCCATGGCGTGCTGTCCGGCGGCGCGGTCGCCCGCATCTCCGCGTCGAAGCTGAAGGAGTTGGTCATCACCGACTCCATCGAGCCGACCGAAGCGGTGCGCAACGCACCCAACATCCGCTCGCTCTCGATCGCGACCCTGATCGGCGAAGCCATCGACCGCACGGCTTCCGAAGAGTCGGTGTCCAGCCTGTTCGACTGAAGCCGCCCGCCTCCGCGCGGCCGCATCGCTCTCTCTTCTCATATCCTCGATTCATATCGCACGGTCTGGCCGGGCGCGTTTTGAGTCATGCGAACGGCCGCTGGCGGGACTCGCATGACGCGAAATTTTCGCGCCGGAGTCGTACCCGCCGATTTGATTCCGGTTTGTTCTCTTTTCGCCTGTTGATGACTGCGATTTTTTCCCGAATGCCTGTGGAACGAGTCGCCGTTCGATTGCGCCCGAGTCGCAAATCACAGATCAATTCTCGTGCACCTTCGGACGGCCTGAAAGACAAAAGCCGGTTCGGATTTGTGGCGACGATGATCGTCAAACCGTTTTGCATCTCGTTCCGCGTGCACCAATCAACAGGATGAAGCCGGCATGTCCCTCTTGGACATCTCTCTCGATTCAGCATCCAGTCCTCTCGCGGTCGTCGAGGAAATCGCGGCCAGCAACGATCTCGCCTTCGAGCGATCCGGCGAAGACGAGGTCACCATCGTCTACAAGGGACGCTTTACCGACTATCAGGTGTCCTTCACCTGGATGCCGGAGATCGATGCGCTGCATCTGGCCTGCGCCTTCGACATGAAGATTCCTGCTGCCCGCAACGCCGAGGTGCAGCGCCTGGTCGCAGCCGCGAATGAACAGATGTGGGTCGGCCATTTCGATCTATGGTCTCAGTCGGGCATGGTGATGCACCGGCAATCGCTGCTGCTGCCGGGCAACATAACGGCCTCGAACGCGCAATGCGAAACGATGTTCGAAACCGCCGTGATGGCCTGCGAGCGTTACTTCCCCGCCTTCCAGTTCGTGGTCTGGAGCGGCAAGACCGCAGCGGAGGCGATGTCGGCGGCGATGTTCGACACCATGGGCGAGGCCTGAGCGGCCTCGCCGTCATGGCCGGGCTTGACCCGGGCATCCCTCACAAGACAATTTGCGAAGCGATGATTGCTGCGGCCACGCCCGCAGCATGTCCCGAAAGGCTGCTTCGATGACCACATCTACCAACGCGCTCGCAAACCTGAACGGCTCCATCGTGCTTGCCGGCGCGGGCAAGATGGGCGGCGCGATGCTCACGGGCTGGCTCGCGCAGGGCGTCGCAGCCAACAAACTCGCGGTGATCGATCCTGCACCTTCAAGCGAGATTACGGCAATGACCGCCAAGGGCCTGCGCATTAATCCCGCACGGGCAGAACTGGGCGATGTCGCGGCGCTGGTGCTCGCAGTGAAACCGCAGATGTTCGCGGACGCCGCACCCCAACTGCGCGCACTCGTGGCGCCTTCCACGCTGGTGATCTCGATCATGGCGGGCACCCCGATCGCAAAGCTGTCGCAGGCCTGCGGCGGCAAGGTGGTGCGGGCGATGCCAAACACGCCGGCGGCCATCGGGCGCGGCGTCACGGTCGCGGTTGCCGAGGCAGGCGTTGAGAAATCCCAGCGCGCCACCGCCGATGCGCTGCTGCGCGCCACCGGCAGCGTCGAATGGATCGAGGACGAGGCGTTGATGGACGCCGTCACCGCCGTGTCAGGCTCAGGTCCGGCCTATGTGTTCCTGCTCGCGGAAGAACTCGCCCGTGCCGGTGTTGCCGCAGGTCTTTCGCCTGAATTGGCAACGCGGCTTGCGCGCGAAACCGTGGCAGGCTCCGGCGAGCTTCTGCACCGCTCGGAGTTGACGAGCGAAACCCTGCGCAAGAACGTCACCTCGCCCGGCGGCACCACCGCCGCCGCGCTCGACGTGCTGATGGGTCCGGGCGGCTTTCAGCCGCTGCTGACGCGCGCGGTGGCTGCCGCGACAAAGCGTTCCAAAGAACTCGCGAAGTGACTTCCCCCTCTCCCCGCCTGCGGGGAGAGGGTCGGGGTGAGGGGCAAGTATTCGAGACGATCTTGAACAGAGAGCCCCTCACCCGGATCGCCATAGCGCGCGCGCTGATGGCGATCCGACCTCTCCCCGTAAACGGGGAGAGGTGAAGCGCGCTACACCGGCACGCGCACCGCCGCGCGCAGGCCGCCAAGCGGGCTATCGGCCAGCGTGATGTCACCGCCATGCGCGCGGGCAATGTCGCGGGCGATGGCAAGGCCGAGGCCGGTGCCGCCCTCGTCTTGGTTACGCGCATCATCGAGCCGCAGGAACGGCTTGAACACTTCCTCGCGCAGATGCAGCGGAATGCCGGGGCCATCATCGTCCACCGTCACCGTGAGCCAGCGGTCGTCGCGATAGCCGGTGATCGAGATTGTGTCGGCGTGGCGCGCCGCGTTCGAGACAAGATTGGCGAGGCAACGCTTGAACGAGGCCGGACGCACCGTGACCATCGGATCGCCCTCGAAGGTGACGGTCGCGGGATGGCCGTGGCGTTCGGCGTCGCCGCGCAACTCCTCCAGCGCCTGCGCCATGTCGGTCGGCGTCGCCTGCTCGCCACTGTCGCCGCGCGCAAAGGCCAGATAGTCCTCCAGCATGCCGCTCATCTCATCGACGTCCTTGCGCATGCCATCCGCTTCCGCACCGTCGCCGATCAGCGCCAGTTCGAGCTTGAAGCGGGTCAGGATGGTGCGCAGATCGTGGCTAACGCCCGCAAGCATGGTGGTGCGCTGCTCGAAACTCCGCTCGACGCGCTCCTTCATCTCCATGAAGGCCTGCGCCGCGCGCCGTACCTCGCGCGCACCGCGCGGACGGAAGTTCGGCGCGTCGCGGCCCTTGCCAAAATTCTCCGCCGCATCAGCCAGATGCAAAATCGGCCGAATCTGGTTTCGCAAGAACAGCACCGCCACGATCAAGAGGATCGAGGACGTGCCCAGCATCCAGAAGATGAAAATTTGCGAGTTCGAGGCATAGGCCGCGCTGCGCTGGGCATAGACGCGCATCACCGCGTCATCGAGCTTGATGCGGATTTCGACGAGGTTCGAGCGCCCGACCGTGTCGATCCAGAACGGGCGGCCGATCTGCCGGCTCAGTTGGAGCGACAGCGCCTGGTCGAGCAGCGAGAAGAACGGTTTCGGGCCCGGCGGCGGCATGTCGTTCGGCGGCAGGAAATCCACCACGAGGCCGAGCCGCGTCTGCGCGATGCGGCGCAACTGCACGCGATCCTTGTCCTGCGGATAGGTCTTGTAGACGTCGATCAGCCCGGAGATGTCCTGCACCACCGCAGCCGACAGGCGCCGCGTCACCGTGTTCCAGTGCCGCTCCATGAACACGAACGCCACTACCGATTGCAGAATCACCATCGGCACGATGATGATGAGTAGCGCGCGCGCATAGAGTCCCTTCGGCATCAGCTCCTTGAGGCCGCGGGCGAACCACTCGTTCAGCACCGACAGGCCCCGGAGCAGAGGATGCAGCACGGATTTTGCGGACTCGAGCATGCTCATGGCGAAGCGACGAGCCGATAGCCGATGCCCCGCACTGCCTGCAGGAACAAGGGATTGGCGGGATCGCGCTCGATCTTGCGGCGCAGACGGTTGATCTGAACGTCGACCGCGCGTTCGTTGCCGTTGGCTCCATTTCCGGTCAGCGCGCCGCGCGGCACGGTTTCACCCGGTGCCGCCGCGAGGATGCGCAGCATCTCGCGCTCGCGGTCGGTGAGATGCACGACCTCCTCGCCGTTGCGCAATTCGCCGCGCTCAAGGTGATAGACGTAAGGC
>Ga0180223_1000285_pt1 | contig 76409 bp, 70 predicted proteins | sample eDN5th30CKraftOP_FD_151337 | JGI IMG/M metagenome (GOLD analysis project Ga0180223, IMG submission 151337) | Enriched Organic Plus compost microbial communities from Emeryville, California, USA - eDNA 5th pass 30_C Kraft OP (version 2) (version 2) ...
CGCCGCCGCGCGGAATGATGGTCAGGTCCAGCTCGATACAGGCCCGCACCAGCGCGGCGACTTCCTGCTCGGAGTCGGGCGTCAGCACCACGAAGGGGTATTCCACGCGCCAGTCGGTGGCGTCCGTGACGTGCGACACCCGCGACAGGCCGTCGAACTTGATGTTGTCCCTGGCGGTTGCCCGCGACAGGCGGCGCAGCACCTTCTTGCGCAGATCGGCAGTCTGGCCGAACTCGGCCTCGAAAGCCGACACGGCGCCGCGCGCGGCCTGCAGCAGCTGCGCCACCTTGGCGTCGCGGGCGGATTCGGCCGGGTCGCGCCGCCTGTCGACCTCGGACAGGCGGTGGTACAGCGCCTGCACCAGCGCACGCAGGCGCTTGGGGTTGTGCAGCAGGTCGTCCTGCAGATAAGGATTGCGGCGCACCACCCAGATGTCGCCCAGCACCTCGAACAGCATGCGCGCCGAGCGGCCGGTGCGGCGCTCGGCGCGCAGGTCGGAAAGCCACTGCCACGCCTGTTCGCCCAACAGGCGGGACACGATCTCGCGGTCGGAAAAAGAGGTGTAGTTGTAGGGGATTTCGCGCAAGCGGGGCGTATCCGCGGGCAAGGCCTGGGCGGCAAGCAGTTGACTGGCGAGAGGGGCGTTCATGGCGATACGGAAGGAAGATTGTGCTGTATGCAGGCGTCAGTTTACTGCATCGCGCCCTTCGGGCCGCCTGCCCGCGGCCGGCCGCAAGCCCGCTACAAGCCGGGAAACACCCACAGCAGAGCCGCCGTCATCGCCACGTAGCGCAGGAACTTGCCCAGGGCCATGAAGCACAGCGAGGGCCAGAACGGCAGGCGCAGCCAGCCCGCCACGACGCACAGGGGGTCCCCGACCACCGGCAGCCACGAGAAAAACAGCGCCGAAGGGCCCAGGCGGTGCACCCAGCGGCTGATCTGCGCATGCCAGCGGCCGGCCGCCTTGGCCCGGCGCGCCTGCGCCGCCGCGTGGCCATGCTTTTCACGCCAGCGTTCGTAGCCTTTTTCAGCCCCCAGCCCCATGGCATAGCTGACGGCGCCGCCCAGCGTGTTGCCCAGCGTGGCCACCAGCACGGCGGGCCAGAACATGTGGGGCGCCAGCTTCACATAGCCGAACAGCGCCGGCTCGGAACCCAGCGGCAATAGGGTGGCCGACACCAGGCTGACGACGAAAATGGCGCTCAGGCCCACCCGGGGCAAAGCCAGGGCGGCCAGCAACCAGTGGATCGACGCACGCAGCCAGGCTTCCATAGCGCGTAAGTTTAGCCGCGTTTGCCGGCCCTTGCGGCCCGGTCCGCTGTGATATTCTTATTGCGGCAAGCCGCCAGCACGACCCGCCCCCCTATTTTTCTCTCGCCATGTCCACCGACTATCTGAAACGCATTCTCACCTCCAAAGTCTACGACGTCGCCGTCGAATCGCCGCTGGAACTTGCCCCGCAGATTTCGTCCCGCATCAGCAACAAAGTCCTGCTCAAGCGCGAGGACACCCAGGCGGTGTTCAGCTTCAAACTTCGCGGCGCCTATAACAAAATGGCCAACCTGAGCCCGTCCGAGCTCAAGCGCGGCGTCATCGCCGCCTCGGCGGGCAACCACGCCCAGGGGGTCGCGCTGTCGGCCAAGCGGCTGGGTTGCCGCGCCGTCATCGTCATGCCCACCACCACGCCGCAGCTAAAGGTCGATGCCGTGCGCGCCCTGGGCGGCGAAGCCGTGCTGGCCGGCGACAGCTATTCCGATGCCTACACCCATGCCATGGCGCTGGAGAAAAAAGAAAAACTCACGTTCGTCCATCCTTTCGACGATCCCGACGTCATCGCCGGCCAGGGCACCGTGGGCATGGAAATCCTGCGCCAGCACACCGCCCCCATCGACGCCATCTTCGTGCCCATCGGCGGCGGCGGGCTGATCGCCGGCGTGGCCGCCTATGTCAAGCAACTGCGGCCCGACATCCGCATCGTCGGCGTGCAGACCGAGGACTCCAACGCCATGATGCGCAGCGTCAAGGCGGGCCGGCGCATCGAGCTGAGCGACGTGGGCCTGTTCTCGGACGGCACGGCGGTCAAGCTGGCCGGCGCCGAAACCTTCAAGCTGGCCAGGCAGTACGTCGACGACTTCGTCACGGTGGACACCGACGCCATCTGCGCCGCCATCAAGGACGTGTTCCAGGACACCCGAAGCGTGCTGGAGCCCGCCGGCGCGCTGGCGCTGGCCGGCGCCAAGCGCTACGCGGCGCAGAACAAATGGAAGAACAAGACGCTGGTGGCCATTACCAGCGGCGCCAACATGAACTTCGACCGCCTGCGTTTCGTGGCCGAGCGGGCCGACGTGGGCGAGGCGCGCGAAGCCCTGTTCGCGCTGACCATTCCCGAAGAACGCGGCAGCTTCCTGAAGCTGTGCGAGGCCATCGGCAGCCGCAGCGTCACCGAGTTCAACTACCGCATCTCGGATTCCGACACGGCGCACGTGTTCGTGGGTCTGCAGATCAGCTCGCCCGCCGAACCCGAGAAGCTGGCGGCGGGTTTTCGCAAGAAAGGCCTGGCCACGCTGGACCTGACCGGCAACGAAATGGCCAAGACCCACCTGCGCTACATGGTGGGCGGCCGCTCGGCGCTGGCCCAGCACGAGATGCTGTTCCGCTTCGAATTCCCCGAAAGGCCCGGCGCGCTGACGCGCTTCCTGGCGTCCATGAGCCCCGAATGGAACATCAGCCTGTTCCACTACCGGAACCAGGGCGACGACTACGGACGCGTGCTGGTCGGCATGCAGCTGCCGCCGCCGGTCGACAAAAAAGCCGTCAAGGCTTTCCTGGAATCGCTGGGGTATCCGTACTGGGACGAAACCGGCAATCCGGCGTACCGCCTGTTTCTATAGACAGAAGCTGCAGGGCGGGCTTTGGCGGAGCCGCCGCCGGTTCAGAAGCTGCAGACGGAATAAATCGGCAGGCCGGTGTCCTTGATGGCCTGCGAGCCGCCCAGTTCGGGCAGCTCGATGATGGAAGCGGCCTCGACCACATTGGCGCCCAGGCGCTGCAGCAGCTTGGCCGCCGCCACCATGGTGCCGCCGGTGGCGATGAGGTCGTCTATCAGCAGCACCCGCTGGCCCGGGCGCACCGAGTCGGTGTGCATCTCGACCGTGGCGTTGCCGTATTCCAGCGAGTATTCCTCGGCCAGGGTGCGGAAGGGCAGCTTGCCCTTTTTGCGGACGGGCACGAAACCCAGGTTCAGCTCGTAGGCCAGCACCGACCCCAGAATGAAGCCGCGCGCATCTATGCCAGCCACCAGGTCCAGCCGCTGACGCATGTAGCGGTACACGAACAAGTCCACCAGCACGCGGAACGACTGGGGGTCCTGCAGCACCGGGGTGATGTCGCGGAACGTGACGCCGGGCTTGGGCCAATCGGGAACGCTGCGTATCGCATTGCGGACGTAAACGACGGGATCGGTATACATTTGAATTGCCAGAAGAGACGAAATCGCCAGGCGCTAACTATAACCGCAATAGCGCCGTTACAGTGTGCCGTCCCGGCATAAACCGGCTCATCCGCGCCGGAAACAACAGATCCACCGTGTGCGTTTAAAATCACGAAATGAAAAACACGCCTTCCCCGACACCGTCCGACGCCATCGCGTCGGCGCGCCGCACGCTTGGCATCGAGGTCAACGCCCTGCAGGCCCTGCGGGACCGCCTGGACGACAGCTTCTCGCGGGCGGTGTCCATGGTGCTGGCCTGCCGGGGCCGGGTTGTCGTCAGCGGCATCGGCAAGTCCGGGCACATCGCCAAGAAAATCGCCGCCACGCTGGCATCCACCGGCTCGCCGGCGTTTTTCATGCATGGCGCCGAGGCCATACACGGCGACCTGGGCATGCTTACCCCCCAGGACGTGGTGCTGGCCATCTCGTATTCGGGCACGGCCAGCGAGCTTCTTACTGTGCTGTCGGTGGCCAGGCGCATGGGCGTGCCGCTCATCGCCATGACCGGCAACCCCCAGTCCGAACTGGCGGCCAACGCCGACCTGCATCTGGACGTGCACGTCGAACACGAGGCCTGCCCCCTGGGGCTGGCCCCCACCGCCAGCACCACCGCCACGCTGGCCCTGGGCGACGCCATCGCCGTGGCCTGCCTCGAGGCGCGCGGCTTCAGCGCCGAGGACTTCGCCCGCTCGCACCCTGGCGGCGCGCTGGGCCGGCGCCTGCTGACGCTGGTAAGCGACGTCATGCGCTCAGGCCCGGCCCTGCCCATCGTGCACGCCGACACGCCCATCCCCCAGGCGCTGGAAGAAATGTCCCGCAAGGGCATGGGCATGACCATCGTCGTCGACTGCGGCCGCAGCCCCATCGGCATATTCACCGACGGCGACCTGCGCCGGCTCATCGCCGCCCGCGGCGACATCCGCCCCCTGACGGTGGCGGACGGCATGTCCCCGCATCCCAAAACCGTGGCGCCGGGCGCGCTGGCGGTCGAGGCCGCCACCCTGATGAACGCCAATCGCCTGACCCAGGTCGTGGTGGTGGACGAGGACGGGCTATTATTAGGCGCCCTGCACATGCACGACCTGCTTGCCGCGAAAGTGATCTGACCATGAAACCCACTGCCCCCCATCCCGCCGAAGCCCTCATTCTGGCCAAGGCCGCCCCCGCCGCCGTCGAACGCGCGCGCCAGGTGCGCCTGATGGCCTTCGACGTGGACGGCGTGCTGACCGACGGCAGCCTGTGGTACGGCGAAAACGGCGAAACGGTCAAGCGTTTCCATGCGCTGGACGGCCACGGCCTGCGCCTGATGCGCGAGGGCGGCATCGCCGTCGCCCTGGTCACGGGGCGCGAAGGGCCCATCGTGGCGCGGCGCGGCGCCGAACTGGGCATCTCGCTGGTGCTGCAAGGCGTGCGCGACAAGGCCCAGGCCGTCGCGGGCCTGGCGCAGGAACACGGCTGCACACTGGACCAGGTGGGCTTCATGGGCGACGACATTCTGGACCTGGTGGCGATGCAGCGCGCCGGCTTCGCCGCCAGCGTGCCCGATGCGCCTGTCTACATCACCCAGGCGGCCCATTGGGTGTCTTCGCGCCCGGGCGGCCACGGGGCGGTGCGCGAGTGCTGTGACCTGATCCTGGCCGCGCAGGGCCGCCTCAGCCCCTTCTTCGCTCCCAACGCAGTCATTCTGGGCGGCATCACCCAGTAGGGCCCATGAAAGAACGCATTCCCGCCCTCGTCGCCGTAGCCCTGCTGTTCGTCCTCGTCGGAGGCACGTGGTGGGCGGCCGACTACACCCGGCGGTCGGTGCACCTCGAGGCGCCGCGCCGCATCACGCACGAGCCCGATGCCTGGTCCAGCAATTTCGTCATGGTGCGCACCGATCCCCAGGGCATGGCCGTCAACCGCATGGAAGGCCAATACATGCGGCACTATCCGGACGACGATTCCTACCACATCACCACCGTCAAGGCCGTGGGCCAGCAGGCGGGCGCGCCCATTACCGTCGGCACCTCGAAAACCGCCGTCATGGACCAGGACGGCAGCCGCATCACCATGCAGGGCGACGCCCACCTGCACCGCAAGGCCGACAAGGACCGCGCCGCCCTGGACGTCACCAGCGACACCCTCATCCTGCTGCCCGACGAAGACGTGGCCTACACCGACCTGCCCGCCACGGTGGTCAACGGCAAATCCACCATGCACGGCAAGGGCATGCGCTACGATAACAAGACCCGGACCCTGCAGGTGTATTCGGCCAGCGACGTGAAGATTTCCTCTGAAGACTCCCAATCCGCGTCGCGCTCCCGGAACGCCCGCCAACCCGACAAGCAACCATGAACCTACGACGCATTCATTCCCTTTCCTCCTGGCTGCTGGCCTGCGCGCTGGCCGCGGCCTGCACGCAGGCGGCGGCGCAGACGGACGCCGACGCGCCCGCGACGGCCCTGTCTCCGGCCGCCCAGGCGGCGGACACGCCCGCCCAAGCTGCCGGCCCGGCCGCCGAACCCGGCGCGCCAACAGACACGACGGCCGGAGACACGAAAACCGGAGGCAAGAAAGCCGAGGAAGAACCCGATACCCTCATCCTGTCGGACACGCTGCACTATGACGACGCCAAGCGCGAAAGCACCTTCAAAGGCAACGTCATCATGACGCGCGGGCTGATGACACTGCGCTCGGACACGCTGGTCATGCACGAGGACGCTCAGGGCTTCCAGTACGGCACGGCCACCGTCGGCGCCAACAAGCGGGTCGTGGTCCGCCAGGAAAACCCCGAAAAATTCGAAGTCGTGGAAGCCAAGGGGCTGCGCGCCGAGTACAACGGCAAGACCGACGAAATCGAGATGATCGGCCAGGCCGTGGTCACCAAGTTCGTGTGCGGCAAGCCTTTCGACAGCATCAGCGGCGAACGCGTCAAGTACAACCAGTCCTCCAATGTGTACCAGGCATTCAGCGGCCCGCAGTCGGCCGGAAGCGGCGGGCGCGTGCGCTCGCTGGCCATGCCCAGCGCGAAGGCGGACGCGGCGGCCGCGGCCTGCAAGCAGAAATCCGGCAACGGCTGAGCCAGCCGTCCCAGCAACCTTTCCTGTAAAGTCACGTCATTTATGTTTTCTTCCGCTACGCCGCGTACGGGCCCGGCTCGCCCACCAAGCGACCAGCACGGCAGCCTGCGCGCCACCGGGCTGCGCAAGACATACGGCAAGCGCACCGTGGTGCAGGACGTGTCGCTGTCGGTGGACAGCGGCGAAGTCGTGGGCCTGCTGGGGCCCAACGGCGCCGGCAAGACCACCAGCTTCTACATGATCGTGGGCATCGTGCCCACCGACGCCGGCCGCATCGAGATCGACGGCACCCCTATCACCGCCATGCCCATGCACAAGCGGGCGCGCCTGGGGCTGTCCTACCTGCCCCAGGACGCGTCGGTATTCCGGCGCCTGACCGTCGAGGAAAACATCCGCGCCGTGCTCGAGCTTCAGCAGGACGCCGCCGGACGGTCCCTGTCTTCGACCCAGATAGGCGAACACCTGGAAAGCCTCCTGGACGAGCTGCAGATAGGCCACATCCGGCGCAACACCGCCATCTCGCTGTCGGGCGGCGAACGGCGCCGCGTGGAAATCGCCCGCGCGCTGGCCACCAACCCCCGCTTCATCCTGCTGGATGAGCCCTTTGCGGGCGTGGACCCCATCGCGGTCATCGAAATCCAGCGCATCGTGCACTTCCTGAAAAGCCGCAACATCGGCGTGCTGATCACCGACCACAACGTGCGCGAAACCCTCGGCATCTGCGACCGCGCCTACATCATCAGCGAAGGCAAGGTGCTTACCAACGGCCACCCCAGCGAAATCATCGACAACGAGGCGGTGCGCAAAGTCTACCTGGGCAAGAATTTCCGCATGTAGCGTCCCCCGGCGCCGTCGAAGACGCGCTCGGGCGCCGGCCGCCAAGCGCCCGGCCGCGCGCCCCGCCAACCGGGCTTGACGAGGATCAAACGCCGCGTTCCCCCCACTTGATTTAGTTTTCCCAAGCGATACACTGAAGCTGTTGCAGGCACATTACAAGGAGGGTTTTTCATTCTGGATACAGCGCATCGCCGATGCGCAAACTGTGTTTTTTTACAGGAGAACGCTGCATGAACCTGAACATTAGCGGTCGTCACCTAGAAGTCACACCTGCCATCCACGAATACGTCACTAACAAGATGGCACGCGTTGCACGACATTTCGACAATGTCATCGATACACAGGTCATGCTCTCTATAGAGCGCCTCAATCACACGGCCGAGGTCACCATGCGGCTGCGAGGCAAAGACATCCATTGCGCAGCCACCGACGAAAACCTCTACGCGGCCATCGATCTGCTGTCGGATAAAATCGATCGCCAGGTCCTGAAATACAAGACCAAGGTCCAGGACCACGCCCACGAGCCGGTGAAACGCCAGGAAATGCGCCTCGAATAGCCGGGGCCTGTCTCGCGTACACACGCATCCCGCCCGCTGGGGCGGCAATCGCAAGAAGGGCCTCAATCTTCCGGTTGAGGCCTTAAGTTTTATATGGAAGCCCCGAAGCTCATATAATGCCCCCTATGAACTTAATGTCGCGTATCCTGCCGCTGGAAAACATCGTGCTCGACCTGCCCGCCACCAGCAAGAAACGGGCGTTCGAACAGGCCGGCCTGCTTTTCGAGAATCACCACGGCATTGCCCGCACAGCTGTATTCCAAAGCCTCATCGCGCGCGAACGCCTGGGCTCCACCGCGCTGGGCCACCATATTGCGGTGCCGCATGGGCGCATCAAGGGCCTGAAAGAACCCTGCGCGGCCTTTCTGCGCCTGGCCGACCCGGTGCGCTTCGACGCCAGCGACGGGCGGCTCGCCAACCTGCTGTTCTTCGTGCTGGTCCCCGAAACCGCCACACAGCTTCACCTGGACCTGCTGGCCGAGATCGCCAGGCTGGTTTCCAACCCCTCGCTGCGCCAGGCGCTGTCCACCGAGACCGATCCGGCCATCATCCACCGCCTGCTTACCACCGATACGGCCGACGCCGAAGCCGGGTAAAAAGGGGGACGCCATGCTGACCGTCCAAGAACTCGTCAACGACAATACCGACAAGATATCGTTCGCCTGGATCGCGGGCATCGAATCGGCGGGACGCGCCATTTCCAACGGGGGCCTGTCCGGCGCCGACCTGGTCGGCCACCTGAACCTGATCCACCCCTCGCGCATACAGGTTTTCGGCAAAGAAGAACTGTCCTACTACTCGCGCTTCGAGCCGCGCCGCCGCCAGCACCACCTGGAAGATCTGGTCGCCGGCGGCGTGCCGGCCATTCTGTTGGCGGGCAACCTGCCCGCCCCCGACGACCTGCGCGAATTCTGCGAGCGCCAGCACATCCCCCTGCTGTCCACGGCCATCGACGCCGCCGAGCTCATCGACCTGCTGCGCATCTACCTGGGCAAGCGGCTGGCGCCCACCATTACCATACACGGCGTGTTCATGGACGTGCTGGGCCTGGGCGTGCTCATCACGGGCGATTCGGGCCTGGGCAAAAGCGAACTGGCCCTGGAGCTCATCTCGCGCGGGCATGGCCTGGTGGCCGACGACGCGGTCGAGCTCTCGCGCATCGCGCCCAACATGATCGAAGGCCATTGCCCGCCCCTGCTGCAGAACCTGCTGGAAGTGCGCGGCCTGGGCCTGCTGGACATCCGCACCATCTTCGGCGAGACCTCGGTGCGCCGCAAAATGAAGCTCAAACTGGTCGTGCAGCTGGTGCGCTCGAATGCCGACGCCTTCGAGCGCCTGCCCGTGCAGGACCTGACCCAGGACATCCTGGGCACCCCCATACGCCGCGTCATGCTGCAGGTCGCCGCCGGGCGCAACCTGGCCGTGCTGGTCGAGGCCGCCGTGCGCAACACCATACTCGCCCTGCGCGGCATAGACACCATGGGCGAGTTCATCGAGCGCCAGGCCCTGGCCATCATGGAAAGCAGCCGCCCTGACTAGGGCGACCCCGGGGCCATATCAAGCCATGCTGAAAATCGTATTGATCACAGGGATTTCCGGTTCGGGGAAATCCGTCGCCCTGCGCCTGCTGGAAGACTCCGGCTATATATGCGTGGACAACCTTCCCGTGCGCTTCCTGCACGACTTCATCGCCAGCACGCGCGAAGACGGCCTGGAACGCGTGGCGGTCGCCATCGACGTGCGCTCGCCGGGCGAACTGGCCGAGCTGCCGGGCGTCATCACCGGGCTGCGGGCCATGGGCACGGAATTCCGCGTGGTGTTCCTGGATGCCAACGACCATACCCTGATGCAGCGCTATTCCGAATCCCGCCGCCGCCATCCGCTGACCGACCGGCTGCAAAGCGGCGGCAAATCGCCGTCGCTGCAGGAATGCATCAACACCGAGCGCGAGCTGCTGGCGCCCCTGCGCGAGCAGGAACACGTCATCGACACATCGGACCTCACGCCCGGCCAGCTGCGCGCCTGGATGCGCGACCTGGTGCAGGCCGACCGCTCGTCCGTGGTGCTGACCTTCGAGTCCTTCGCCTACAAGCGCGGCGTGCCGGGCGACGCCGACCTGGTGTTCGACGTGCGCTGCCTGCCCAACCCCCATTACGACCGCGAACTGCGGCCCCTGACTGGCCGCGACGAGGCCGTGGCCCAGTGGCTGGCGCAGTTCGGCAGCGTGGAAACCATGATCGAGGACATTGCCGGCTTCATCCGCCGCTGGCTGCCGCTGTACATGCAGGACACCCGCAATTACCTGACTGTCGCCATAGGCTGCACCGGCGGCCAGCACCGGTCGGTATACATCACCGAACAGCTGGCCAAGCGCTTTGCCGACCATTCGCCGCTGCTGGTGCGGCACCGCAACCAGCCCCCCACCGAAATCCCATGACATCTCTGCGCACACTCATCGCCCTGGCGGCCCTGACGTGCGCCGCCCTGCTGACCGGATGCGCTTCATCCGGTTCCGGCTCCCACCGCGGCGGCGGCTACTACAAAGACGACGGCCCCGGCTCCGACATTCCCTCCGACATCCTGTCCACGCCGGACGCCACCCCCCGCATCGAAAACCACGCGCGCGCCAACCGCAGGCCGTACCGGGTCTTCGGCAAGACCTATGTGCCCCTGGATGGCGACACGCCCTTCCGCCAGGAAGGCGTGGCCTCGTGGTACGGCAAGAAATTCCACGGCAACAAGACCGCCAACGGCGAGACCTACGACATGTACGCCATGACGGCGGCGCACCCCACCCTTCCGCTGCCCAGCTATGCGCGGGTCACGCGCCTGAGCACGGGCAAGTCGGTGGTGGTGCGCATCAACGACCGCGGCCCTTTCCACAGTTCGCGCATCATCGATCTTTCCTATGCCGCCGCGGCCAAGCTGGGCCTGATCCGGCACGGCAGCGGCCGGGTCGTGGTGGAAGCCATCACAAATACCGAGATCGCCCGGGCCCAGGCAGGCCAGGGCAAGACGGACGCCCCGGCGCCCACCCTGGCGGCGGCCGAACCGGTCGCCGCCACTCCGGCAGCCGATGCCGCGACAGGCGGTCCTGCGGCAGGCGCCCCCATGGCGACCGACGCCGCCGCAGCCGCTGTCGCGACGCCTGTCTCCGCCTTGCGCAAAGCGAACGCCGCCGCGCCTGCGCAAAGCCCACACGCATCCGACACCGCCGACGCCCTGTCGGCGCTGACGCGGGCGGCGGATGCCGCGCCGCCCCCCGCCGCCCCCGTTGCGTCACGCTCCATCGGCCAGGGCCCAAGCTCCGGCGTATACCTGCAGTTCGGCGCCTTCAGCGGCCAGCGCAACGCCGAGCTGCTGGCCCGGCGGCTGAACCCCGACATCCAGCGGATAGAAGGCCGCCAGGTGCAGGTGGAGGCCATAGACCAGTTCTATCGCGTCCAGCTCGGCCCCTATGCCAGCCGGGACGAGGCCACGGACGCGGCCCTGCGCATCCAGCAGGAGACCGGCAGCCACGCCACGCTGGCCGTGCGATAAGAGCGGCCCGGCCACGACGGCCGGCAACCAAGGCCGGCGCCGAATGCCCGTCCCGCAAGGCCGCCTTGCCGCAGGCAGGCCTTCTTGGCGATCAGCGCGTGCGCTCCAGCGCGGCGGCATACAGCACGTCGCGGGGCAGGCCCGTGACTTTGGCGGCGACGCGCGCCGCATCCCGTACACTGACCGTTTCCAGCAAGGCATCCAGCAGGGTCAGCGCGGAGGCATCCGGCAGGGCCTCGCGCGGCGCGTCCGGAGCCTGGTGCACGATCAGCACGAATTCGCCCTGCTGGCGCCGGCCGTCCCCGGCCAGCCAGGCCGGCGCCTCGCCCAGCGGCATCGTCGCCACCTGCTCGAAGCGCTTGGTCAGTTCGCGCGCGATGGTCAGCTGGCGCTGCGGCCCGCAAATCTGCAGCAGGTCGCGGACCCCAGCTTCCAGCCGGTGAGGCGATTCGAACATGACCACCGGCGCGGGCACAGCGCACCACTGCGCCAGCCATTTCTGGCGGGCGGCGGCCTTGGGCGGCATGAAGCCCGCGAACACGAAGGCCGGGTTCTCGTCGGAAGTGACGCCGCTGGCCATCAGGGCCGTGATGACGGCGCTGGGCCCGGGAATGGCCACCACGCCATAGCCGCCCTCGCGCACGGCCCTGACCACGCGCGCGCCCGGATCGCTGACAGCCGGCGCCCCCGCGTCCGAGATCAGTCCCACCCGCTCGCCCTGCGCCAGGCGCTGCAGGATGGCCTGCGCGGCGCCGGCCTCGTTGTGCCGGTGGGCGGCCGTCAGCGGCGTGGCAATGCCCCAGGCGTCGAGCAGCGCCCGGCTGGCCCGCGTGTCTTCCGCCGCGATGACGTCGCAGCGCGCCAGCGCCTGCCATGCCCTGAGGCTGAGGTCGCCCAGATTGCCGATGGGGGTGGCCACCACGTACAGCGTGGCTTGCGGCCAGGATTGGGCATGCACGCGTTCGGCGAGACGATTCCATGTCTCGGAATCTGCAAATCGATGGCTTTGGTTCATACTATGACGCAGTGATTAAAGGGGAGAGCCCATGATGGATGATACGGCAGACGCCCATGCACTGGCGCGCGCGGCGCAGCGCAAGGCCATCCGCCGCCGTCGCCGCGCCCCGGCCCCCCGTGGCCCGGCGGACGAACCGCCCCGGCTTTCCCCCTCCCAGCGGCTCGGCCGGCAGGCCGAAGACCTTGCCCGGCGCCATCTCGAAGCCGCCGGGGCGCGCGTGCTGGCGCGCAACCTGCGCTGCGCGGCGGGCGAAATCGACCTGGTGTGCGAGGACCGGGGCGTCCTGGCCTTCGTCGAGGTGCGCCAGCGCCGCAGCGGCCTTTACGGGGGCGCCGCGGCCAGTGTAAACCGGGACAAGCAGCAGCGCCTGATCCGCGCCGCGGCCTACTTCTTGCCGCGCCTGGCCGCCAGGCACTTCCGGAGCCGCACGCCGCGCTGCCGATTCGACGTGGTGGCGCTGCAGGGGGACGCCCTGGCCTGGATAAAAGACGCCTTCGGCACCGATAACTGACGCGCCGGCAATGCCGGCAGGGGCCTGGGCCTGGACCGCCATTGCCGCTGTAACATTCGGCCTCATTTCCCCCGGGGCAGCCGCCCCTTGGCGCGTGCCGTTTGCATACCGCCATGAGATAATAGCCGCCATGGACATGACCTCACGCATGGCATCGCACTTCGACGACGCCATAGATACTTTCAAGGCCAGCGCGCAAACGCTGGCCCAGCCGCTGGCGCAGGCCGTGGACCTGGTCTTCGGCGCGCTGGCGAACAACAACAAGATACTGGCCTGCGGCAACGGGGGCTCGGCCGCCGACGCCCAGCATTTCATCGCCGAACTGGTCGGACGCTTCGAGCGCGACCGCCTGCCGCTGGCGGGCGTCGCCCTGAACACCGATACCTCCATACTGACCGCGGTCGGCAACGACTACGGCTTCGATTCCGTGTTCGAGCGCCAGGTCGCCGCGCTGGGCCAGCCGGGCGATGTGCTGGTGGCCATTTCCACCAGCGGGAACTCCGCCAATGTATTGCGGTCCATAGAGGCGGCGCACGACCGCGAGATGTCCGTCATTGCGCTTACCGGCAAGGGCGGTGGCAAAATGCTCGAAACGCTGTACGAAACCGACATCCACCTGTGCGTGCCGCACGACCGTACCATGCGCATCCAGGAAATCCATATACTGCTTCTACACGCGCTTTGCGACGGCATCGACGCCCTGCTTCTCGGAGACACACTGTAATGGCCAAACAAGCACTTCCGCATACCTTGCTCCTGGGCTGCATGGCCCTGGCTTGCGTCGGCGCCCTGTCCGGCTGCGCCCCCCTGGTGGTGGGCGGCGCGGCCGCCACCACCGCCGTCGTCGCCACCGACCGGCGCACCGCCGGCGAGCAGGTCGAGGACCAGGCCATCGAAATGAAGGCCGATGCCGAAATGCGCAAGCTGATCGGCGAAAAGGGACGGGTCAAGGCCGTCTCGTACGCCGGCCGCGTGCTGCTGACGGGCGACGTCCCCACCGAGCAGGACAAACAGCGCGCCGAGCAGCTGGTTTCGGGGGTCGAGAAAGTCAAGCAAGTGGTCAACCAACTGCGCGTGGGCGACATCACCCCCTTGAGCGTGCGCAGCAACGACACCTGGCTGACCACCAAGGTCACCACTGAACTCATCAATACCAAGGGCGTGCCCACCCGCACCATCGTCATCACCACCGAACGCGGTGTCGTCTACCTGATGGGCAAGGTCACCGATGCCGAGGGCCAGATGGCGGCCAAGGCGGCGGCCAGCGTAAGCGGCGTCAATAAGGTAGTAAAATTGTTCCAGATCGTATCGGCCGAAAGCCTGGCTACGGACACCCAGCCCGCGCCCATCGAGAACAAGGCGGCGCCAAGCAGCAATGGGCAGCTTGACGACAGCTCGGCCGAAGTCCAGACCATGCCAGTCCAATGAAAAAAATCCTCTTCAGCCTCATCGCGCTGGCGGTGGTCGCCGGCGTCGGACTGTGGCAGTTCCAGGGGGCCGCCAAAGCGGCCGCGCCCGACGTCGCCTTCACCGCCCTGGACGGCCGGCAGTTCGCCACCCACGACCTGCGCGGCAAGGTCGTGCTGGTCAAGTTCTGGGCCACCAGCTGCGTCACCTGCATACAGCAGATGCCCGACACCGTGCAGGCCTACAACGAGCTGTCACCCAAAGGCTACGAGGTCGTGGCCGTGGCCATGGACTACGACCCGCCCGACTACGTGCGCAACTACACCGAAAGCCGCAAGCTGCCCTTCACCGTCGCCATGGACAGCAACGGCCAGATCGCCAAGGCATTCGGCGACGTGCAACTGACGCCAACGGCCTTTCTCATCGACAAGCAGGGGCGCATCATCAAGCGCTACCTGGGCAATTACGACAAGGCCGCCTTTCGTGCCACGGTCGAAAAAGCGCTGGCCGGCTGACGCAGCCATGCTGCGCCCGGCAATCCGACACAAGCCGCCAACCCGAAAGCGCACCAATGCTTTCGGGTTTTTCACACCCGTCCATCCTGTCGCGCCATGAATACACCCTCCAACGACTCAGCCGCCCACTCGTCCACCGTCAAGGCCGACGTCCTGTCGGAAGCGCTGCCCTACATCCGCCGCTTCCACGGCAAGACGGTCGTCATCAAGTACGGCGGCAATGCCATGACCGAAGAAGCGCTGCAGCGCAGCTTCGCCCACGACGTCGTGCTGCTGAAGCTGGTCGGCCTGAACCCCGTGGTGGTGCACGGCGGCGGACCGCAGATCAACGACGCCCTGAAGCGTATCGGCAAGCAGGGCGCTTTCGTGCAGGGCATGCGGATCACCGACGCCGAGACCATGGAAGTCGTCGAATGGGTGCTGGGCGGCCAGGTGCAGCAGGACATCGTCATGATGATCAACGAGGCGGGCGGCAAGGCCGTGGGCCTGACCGGCAAGGACGGCTGCCTGATCCAGGCGCGCAAGAAAATGCTGGCCGACCAGGAAAACCCCGGCCAGTGGCTGGACATCGGCTATGTGGGCGACATCACGCGCGTCGAGCCCGCCGTGGTCAAGGCCCTGCAGGACGACCAGTTCATCCCCGTCATCTCGTCCATCGGCTATGGCGAGGACGGGCGCGCCTACAACATCAACGCCGACGTCGTGGCGGGCAAGATGGCCGAAGTACTGGGCGCCGAGAAGCTTATCATGATGACCAACACGCCGGGCGTGCTGGACAAGAACGGCGGGCTGCTGCGCAGCCTGTCGGCCCAGAGCATCGACGAGCTGTTCCAGGACGGCACCATCTCGGGCGGCATGCTGCCCAAGATATCCTCGGCGCTGGACGCCGCCCGCAACGGCGTCAATTCCGTCCATATCGTCGACGGCCGCGTGCCCCACTGCCTGCTGCTCGAGATCCTGACGGACCGCGGCGTGGGCACGATGATCAGCTCGCACTAGGGGCCGACGGCACCCATGCTGCGCGCCGCTGCCCCCGCCCCATCTCCACGCACGCTGCTGCGCCCGGTCGCCCCGCATCGCAGGCGAGGCGCGGCCTTGGCGGACCGAAGCGGGCAGCCGGTCTGGCTGTTCGACCTGGACAACACGCTGCACGACTGCTCCAAGTCCATTTTCAAGGTCATCGACCGCAACATGACGGCGGCCGTCATGGCCTCGCTGGGCGTTGACATCGACACCGCCAACCGCCTGCGCCTGCAGTACTGGAAACGCTACGGCGCCACCGTCATAGGCATGGTGCGCCACCATGGCATCGATCCGCGCGAATTCCTGGAAGCCGCCCATCGTTTCGACCCGGCGCCGCTGGTGCACTCCGAGCCCGGACTGGCCTACAAGCTGGGCCGGCTGAAGGGCCGCAAGATACTGCTGACCAACGCGCCCCTCAAATACGCCCGGGAGGTCCTGAAGACCCTGGGGATACTGCGCCATTTCGACAGCCTCTGGTCCATAGACCACATGACGCTGCAGGGCCGCATCAAGCCCAAGCCCACGGCCGCCCTCATGAAACAGGTGCTGGCCCGCGTGGGCAGGCGGCCCCGCGACGTGATACTGGTCGAAGACACCTTGCGCAACCTCAAGGCCGCCAAGCGGCTCGGCGTGCGCACGGTGCACGTGTACCACCCCGGCACCCCTTTCTCGGGCATGCACAGCGGACGCGGCGGCTACGTGGACTTGCGGGTCAATTCCGTCAGCCACCTGCTGACCGGCCGGCGCTGCCTGCCGCGCTGAACTCCCCCCGCTTCCGCACGGACCATGCCATGCGTGACGACGCCCCCCTGAGCAAAAAGGCGCAAATACTGAATACCCTGGCGGACATGCTGGCGCAGCCGCATGCGGGGCGCGTCACCACAGCGGCGCTGGCGCAGCGCCTGAACAATTCGGAAGCCGCCCTGTACCGGCATTTTGCCGGCAAGGCCGCCATGTTCGAAGGCCTGATCGCGCAGATCAGGGCTCAACTGCTGGAAGACCTTGCCCACGTGCAAACTACGGAGAACAATGGCCGCTTGCGGCTGCGCAAGCAGCTGCATGCCCTGCTGCTCTTCACCGAGCGGCATCGCGGCATGACGCGCGTGCTGGCCGGCGATGCGCTGGCCACGGAAGCGCCGCACCTGCAGACGCAGGTCAACGAACTGATGGCCGAAATCGAAGCTGTGCTGGCCGGCAGCGCGCAGGCCGCCATGGAGGCGAGAGCGCCCATCAGCGAGAAGCCAGGCGGCGCCACGTCGGAAAGCGCCGCTGCGGCCTCCGCGCAAGCCCGTCTGTATGCCTGCGCCCTGGCAGCCTGGGTGCAGGGCCGCTGGATGCGCTACGCCCAGACCGGTTGGCAGGCATTGCCCACCGAAGACCATGCGCGGCAACTGGATTTGCTGGGATTGGGCACGCCGACGCGTTGACGCGCGGGGTGCGGCTCAGTCCGCAGCCTGCCCCCTGTGGCTGCATACGGGGCAGCCCGGGTCGCGGCGGAAGCGCACCGTGTTCCATTGCATGGACAACGCATCCAGGCACAGCATGCGCCCCACCAGCGGCTGCCCCATGCCCGCCAGCAGCTTGATGGCCTCAGCCGCCTGCGTGCTGCCTATGATGCCCACCAGCGGCCCCAGCACGCCCGTGGTGGCGCAACTGATTTCCTCGGCCTCATCGGCCTCGGGGAACAGGCAGTGGTAGCAGGGCGAGGCTTCGTCTCGCATGTCGTACACGCTGACCTGGCCCGCGAAACGGATGGCGGCGCCCGACACCAAAGGCTTGCGGTGCCGGACGCAGGCGCGATTGACGGCGTGGCGGGTGGCGAAGTTGTCGCAGCAATCCAGCACCAGGTCGACCGAGGCCACAGCGGCGTCCAGGGCTTCACCCTCGAGCCGCCGCGCCACCGCCTGGACACTCACGCCGGGGTTCAGTTCGCGCAGGGCCCGGCTGCCGGATTCGGCCTTGGGCAGGCCCAGGCGCGCGGTGGAATGCAGTATCTGCCGCTGCAGGTTGCTTAGTTCGACCACGTCATCGTCGGCCAACACCAGCGTGCCGACGCCGGCCGAAGCCAGGTACAGCGCCGCCGGCGAGCCCAGGCCGCCGGCGCCCAGCACCAGCACCCTGGCCGCCAGCAGCCTTTCCTGCCCTTCGATGCCCAGCTCGTCGAGCAGGATGTGGCGCGCGTAGCGCAGCAGCTGCTGGTCATCCATTTACTTGACCGGCACCAGCCCGTCAGGCGTCAGGCGGAAGCGCTCTATTTTTTCGGGAGGAGCGGATTGCGCCGGCTGGTCACTTTTTTTTTGCGCCTGCGCCGGTTCGGCGCCCTGCGGCTTGGCCTGGGCCGTCGCCGCCACCTTGGCGGGGTCGTTCCGCTTGACCGGGCGGCCCTGCAGGAAGTTCACCGCCTGCTGCAGCTGGAAGTCGTCGTTGCCGCCGAATTCGAACATCTTGGGCTCGGGCTGGTCCTTTTCCTCGTCCTCGTCCTGAACCGGCGTGACGACTTCGGGAGCCTCGGCGGTATTGACCAGGTGATGGTCCAGATCGGCCTCGCGCGGCAGGCGGAACAGATTGCCCTGCGCGGTGTCATCGACCACCAGGTCGGGCTGCACGCCGGTTACCTGGATGGAGCGGCCGCTGGGCGTGTAGTAGCGAGCGGTGGTCAGTTTGATGCCGCTGTCTTCGCTGAGCGGCAGCACGCTTTGCACCGACCCCTTGCCAAAGCTGCGGTTGCCCATGATCTTGGCGCGCTTGTGGTCCTGCAGCGCGCCCGCCACGATTTCGGACGCCGACGCCGAGCCCACGTTGACCAGCACGACCATGGGCACGGTCTTGGTCCAGTCCGGCGTGCCGCGCAGGGCGTCGGGAGTGTCGTCCGGGGTCGAGCGCGAGTAGTCGCTGGGCTTGGCGAAGTACTCGCGGTTGGCCGAGGCGATGCGGCCCTTGGTGGACACCACCAGGACATTGGGCTTGAGGAAGGCGGACGACACGCCTATGGCCGCGTCCAGCAGGCCGCCCGGGTCGTTGCGCAGGTCCAGGATGAGACCTTTGGGCGTCTTCTTGGCGCCGAGGGTACGCAGTTGGCTGACCAGATCGCTTGCCGTGCGCTCCTGGAACTGGGCGATGCGCACATAGGCCACGTCGTCGGGCAGCATCTTGCTGCGCACGCTGCGCACCTTGATGAGATCGCGCACGATTTTCACGACCAGCGGCTTGTCGCGCTCGGCGCGCTTGATGGTCAGCACAATGGACGTCTTGGGTTCGCCGCGCATCAGCTTGATGGCGTCGTTCAGGGGCATCCCCTTGGTGGGCTTGCCGTCGATGTGGGTGATGAGGTCGCCCGCGAGTATGCCCGCGCGCGCGGCCGGCGTGTCCTCGATGGGCGCAATGACCTTGGGCATGCCGTCTTCGCTGCCGATTTCGATGCCCAGCCCGCCGAAGCCGCCCTGGGTGATGGCTTCCATTTCCTTGAAGGCGTCGGGGTCCAGGTAGGACGAATGGGGGTCGAGGTCGTCGAACATGCCCTTGATGGCATCGTTGATCAGTTGCTTGTCCGACACGGGCTCGACGTAGCTGGCCTTGATGGCGGCAAATACGTTGGCGAACTGCTGCAATTCCTTGAGGGGCAGCGGATCGGCGCGCTGCGCCAACGCCGATATGCCCAGGCTGAGCAGCACGCCGCCAACGGCGCCAAGGACGACCAGACCGAAACTACCTACCCTGCGAGTGCCCATGCACATTCCCGAAATGATTGTGTACCCGTCGGCACGGCAAATACCGCGCCTGCCAGGCAAATAGTAACGAAATTAGCGCGCCAGCCAAAGCAGCGGGTTGACCGGAGCGCCGTTATGGCGAATTTCAAAGTATAGACCGGACTCGACCTGTCCGCCCGTGGCGCCCACGGTGGCAATGGCCTCGCCGGCATCCACCATTTGCCCCACCTGCTTGAGCAGGCTCTGGTTGTAACCGTAGACGCTGAGATACTTGGCGCCGTGGTCGACGATGATGAGATTGCCGAAGCCATTGAGCCAGTTGGCGTAGACCACCCGGCCGGGCGCAATGGCCCGCACCGGCGTGCCCTCGTCGGCGCGCAGGACGATGCCCCGCCATATGCCGCCTTCCGGGCGCTCCATGCCGAAACGGCCCTGGACTTCGCCTTGCACCGGGTAGGCCATCCCTTTGCGCAGGCCCTGCATGGCGCCGCCGGGGGGTTCGGGCTCGACGCGGGCCGGCGGCGGCGCCGGCTGTTCGCGCGCCGCCTGCTCCGCTGCGCGCGCCTGGGCGCGGGCGCGTTCCACCTGCTGCCGCGCCTGTCGGGCAGCCTGCTCGTCGCGTTCGCGCTGCGCGCGCGCCTGGGCTTGCCGGGCCGCCTTTTGCGCGGCCAATGCCGCCTGGCGCTGGCGTTCGATCTCGCGGCGGCGCGCCTCGGCCTCGCGGCGGGCCTCTTCGGCCTTGCGTCTTTCCTCGGCCAGGCGGGCCTGTTCGGCCTGGCGGGCGATTTCGGCCTCCAGGCCGGTGACCAGCTTGCCCAGCCGCTGCTCGTCCCGCTGCATGGTCTCGGCCCGGGCGCGCTGGCGGCGCAGTTCCCCGCTGATACGCGCCAGCACGCGCCGGCGCTCTTCTTGCTGTTCCTGGAGTTCCTGCTTGCGCTTCCCGGTTTCGTCGGCAAGCCGGACGAGCTCCTGCCGGCGCGTCCGGGCGTCTTCTTGCAGCGAGGCCAGGCGGTCCAGCGCGGCGCGCACCGCGCGCACCGCCTCGGCCTGGGCCTGGGAAACATAGCTCAGATAGCCGAGTTCGCGGCCGATGGCCTGCGGATCGTCCCCCGACAGCAGCGCCGTCCAGGGCGACAGGCCGCTGGCATACTGCGCCCGCAACTGGCCGGCCAGCTCGGACTGGCGCTGCGCCAGCACCTGCTTCTGTTCGGCGATCTGGCCTTCGAGCCGCTTCAGCTCGCCTTCGGCCTTGCGTTTGCCGGCATCCAGCTCGTCCAGGCGGCGGCTGACGGCCGATATGGCGGACTCGGACTCCCGAAGCGCGACGGCGGCGTCCTTGCGCGAACGCTCTTGTTCTTCGATGTCTTTTTGCAGCGCGCCTATGCGTTCGCGCAGCTGGGACTGCTGCTTCTGGGCCTCGGCCTGCCTGGCTTTCAAGGCCGCGCCCGGGTCGGCGGCCAGCGCGGCGCCGGCCCACAGCACAAGCAATGCCAACCCGATACGTATCATGCAGTGTCCTAAGCCTTGCTGGCCTTGCCTTGCGCGGCCACGGCCGCCATGGCGGCCTCGATTTCGGCCTGGTCGCCAAGGTAGTAGTGGCGCACCGGGCGCAGGTCGTCGTCCAGTTCGTAGACCAGCGGCTGGCCAGTGGGGATGTTCAGGTCGATGATGTCCTCGTCCGAGATGGAGTCCAGATGCTTGATGAGGGCGCGCAGGCTGTTGCCGTGAGCAGCCACCAGCACTCTCCGTCCGGCGCGCAGCGCGGGGGCGATGGAGTCGTTCCAGAAAGGCACGACTCGTTCAACCGTGTCCTTGAGGCACTCGGTGGCCGGAAGAAGCTCGGGCGCCACCTTGGCATATCGCTTGTCGAAGCGCGGATGGCGCGGGTCATCGTTGCCCAGCGGCTCGGGCGCCACCGCGTAGGCGCGGCGCCAGACCAGCACTTGCTCGTCGCCGTACTTGGCGGCGGTTTCCGCCTTGTTCAGGCCCTGCAGCGCGCCGTAGTGGCGCTCGTTCAGGCGCCAGCTGAGGCCCACGGGCGTATGCATGGCGTCCATGGCGTCCAGTGCGATCCAAAGCGTGCGGATGGCGCGCTTGAGCACCGAAGAAAAAGCCAGGTCGAACTCGAAGCCCTCTTTCTTGAGGAGTTCGCCCGCCCGCCAGGCCTGTTCGCGACCAGTGTCGGTCAGGTCGACGTCTTTCCAGCCGGTGAAACGGTTTTCCAGGTTCCACTGGCTTTCGCCATGGCGCATCAGTACGAGTTTATGCATAGTAAAGCCCATCTATTAGTTGAAATATGGCGTCCATTTTATAATCGCGGCTTACCCTGGCCCCGTTTCCGAAACAGGCCCGGAAACAACCCCAGAAACAAACCGAGACTTATCGTGGACTTCCTCCTTAGCCAGAACAACATTTACATTGTACTTATTGCCGTCATTTCCGGCGTCATGCTGCTGTGGCCCAGCCTGGGCAAGCGGGGCGGCGGCAGCGCCGTCAGCGCGCCCGAAGCCGTCCAGCTGGCCAACCGCCGGCAGGGGGTCTTCGTCGACGTGCGCACGCCCGAACAATTCAAGGCGGGCACCATCGCCCAGGCACGCAATGTGCCTGCCGCCGAACTGGAAGCCAAGCTGGCCGCCCTGCCCAAAAACAAGCCGCTCATCGTGTTCTGCGACCAGGGACGCGAATCCGCCCGCGCCGCGGCGGCGCTGCGCAAGCATGGCCTGGAGGCGGTCAGCCTCGAAGGCGGCCTGCGCAACTGGTCCCAGGCCGGCCTGCCTGTGACGAAAAAGGCCTGACCCATTCTTCAGCCACCCGAGGACACCATGGCTAACGTAACGATGTACTGCACCGCAGTGTGCCCTTATTGCGTCCGCGCCGAAATGCTATTAAAACAGCGGGGCGTTGCGCACATAGAAAAAATCCGCATAGACACCGACCCCCAGCAGCGTGCCATCATGATGGAGTGCACCGGCAGGCGAACCGTCCCGCAGATATACATCAACGACACGCACGTCGGCGGCTACGACGACCTGGCCGCGCTGGACCGCGCCAACAAGCTCATGCCGCTGCTAGAAAGCTGAGCCCCGCCGGCCCAGCCCCACACCGACGCGAACGCGTTTTTACTTTTTAGGAAAGCAAATGGCCGAACAGGACCAAAACAACCAAGGCGCACAAGACAACCAGGACCCCAGCTTCGGTCTGCAACGCACCTATATCAAGGATGTCTCGCTGGAGATGCCCAACGCACCGCAGGTTTTCCTTGAGCAGGAAAGCCCTTCGGTGGAAGTCTCCATCAACGTCGGCGGCCAGCGGCTGGCCGACACCGTCTTCGAATGCACCGTCACCGCCACCGTCACGACGCGCATCGAAGACAAGGTGCTGTATCTCATCGAAGCGACGCAGGCCGGCATTTTCGAGGCCGCCAACATCCCGGCCGAACAGCTCGACCCCCTGCTGGGCATCGTCTGCCCCACCATGCTGTATCCCTATCTGCGGGCCAACGTGGCCGACCTCATCAACCGCACCTCGCTGCCGCCACTGCACCTGACCGAAGTCAATTTCCAGCATCTGTACGAACAGCGCCTGCAGCAGCTGGCCGAAGAACAAGGCCAGGGCGGCGCTCAGGGCCAGGAATCCGGCATCGTGCTGCCTCCCGGCGTCACCCGCCAGTAAGCCATGACTGCGCAGCGCATGCGCGTGGCAGTGCTGGGCGCCGGCAGTTGGGGAACGGCCCTGGCCGCCCTGGCCAGCGCCAACGCCGACACGCTCTTGTGGGCGCGCGACGCGGCGCTGGCCGGCGAGATTTCCGGCCGGCATGTCAACTCCCGCTATCTGCCGGGCGTCGCCCTGCCGGCCGGGCTGCAGGCCACGGCGGATTTCCGGCAGGCCGTGGCGCATGCCTGCCCGCCCGGCGGCCAGGCGGGGCTGGTCATCCTGGGCGTGCCGGTGGTAGGCCTGGCGGATGTCTGCGCCCGGCTGGCGGACACGCTGGCGACCCTCGGCGCCGGCCCCAGTGTGGTCTGGACCTGCAAAGGCTTTGACCGGAACAGCGGGCTGCTGCCCCACGAAATCGCCCACGCGGCGCTGGGCGGCCTGCCCGGGCTGGGGCTGGGCGTGCTGTCCGGCCCCTCTTTCGCACGCGAAGTCGCCCAGGGCCTGCCGGTGGCCCTGACCATAGCCAGCGCCGCGGACCGCGTCTGCGATGCCGCCACCCTGGCGCTGCACGGCGGCGCCGCGCGCATTTATGCCAGCCGGGACATCGTCGGCGTCGAAGTCGGCGGCGCCCTGAAAAACGTCATGGCCATCGCTTGCGGCATCTCCGACAGCCTGGGCCTGGGGGCCAACGCGCGGGCCGCCCTCATCACGCGCGGGCTGGCCGAGATGCAGCGGCTGGGCGTGGCGCTGGGCGGCCAGGCCGACACTTTTTCCGGGTTGACCGGCCTGGGCGATCTGGTGCTGACCGCCACGGGCGACCTGTCGCGCAACCGGCAGGTGGGCCTGGCCATAGGCAAAGGCGAAAGCCTTGCGTCCATTCTGGCAAGCGGCATGACGGCCGAAGGCGTGCGCTGCGCGCGGGCCGCCCTGCGGCTGGGCGGCAGGCTCGGCGTGGACCTGCCCATTACGCAGGCCGTATGCAGCGTGCTGTTCGACGGCATATCGCCGCGCCAGGCGGTGTCCGACCTGCTGTCGCGCGAGGCCCGGTCCGAAGCGGGAAGCTGATCACACGGCGTTCATGTCCGCCCCGACCAGGTCCACGACTCGGCGGTAATCGCCGGGCGTGATTCCCAGATGCTGGCGAAAGAACCGGGTAAAGTGGCCCGGCGCCGAAAAGCCGATATCGTAGGAGATATCGCAAATTCGCGTGTCGGGGTTGCACAAGGCGCCAATGGCGGTTTCGACGCGCAAGGCATTCGCGTACACCGCGGGCGTCAGGTTGGTGCTGCGGCGAAACAGCTCGAAAAAATGCGCCCTGGACAAGCCGCTTTCGGCCGCCAGCTGCGCCAGGTTTTCGCCATGATGCAGGTTCTGGCGCATCCTGAACACCGCGCGCCGGATGCGAGGGTCCATGGTGTTGGCCTGCAGGCTGGAAAACAGGGTGGAATAATCGCGCAGCGAGGAATTGTGCTCGGCTGTCGCCATGAACAAGTCGAAGATCTTGCCTTCGAGAATGTCGGCGGGAATCTCTTGCGACACCAGCATTTCGGAGGCCAACGCATTGGTCAGGCGCCGCGCCCCGGGCGGCAGGGTGGCGCAGGGCTGGGGGAAGAACCGCGGATGCCGGCTGACCGTCAGTGAGCGCAGCACCTGTCCCAGCCAGGCGGTTTCCAGATAAAGCGCCAGCAGGATGCAGCGGCCTTCGCCGCTGGGGGTATGGTCGTAGGCATGCGGCTCCCATGCGTTGACCAGCACGACGCTGTCGTCGGTCAGCGGCTGGCGGCGGCCTTTGACCGAAAAAAAACTGTCCACGCCGCTGACCTTGATCAGGGCATGGCAGTGATGGTGCGCATGAGTAACCAGCGGTTTGCTCATGTCCAGCAGCGATACGCGGCCGAACGCACCCTGGAATATCTTGATTGCCTTGGACATATGGCTACGGGGAGGAAGCGCAAGGGAGACGGCAAACAGGCATGGCCGTCTCCATTATATATGGCCCCCGCCTCGGCCCGAGGCCGCCTGGCTACGCCGGCTTTTCCGCATCCACCGTGCTGGCGGCGGGACGCACCCTGTCAGCCAGCATGGAGGCGAGCACGCCGAAGACCAGCGCCCAGAAAGGCGCGCTGACGCCGAACAGCTTCAGGGAACTCATGCCCACCACCAGCGCCACGAACGCGCCGATCTGGTTGCCCAGGCCGCGCCCGAATGCGCTTTGCAGCGCGCTCAGCAGGACGCCTATCATGGCCAGCCCCGCCACCACGCCGATCAGGGCCTTGGGCAGCGCCATGACAAAAGGCACGGCGAACCCCGCCACGAGACCGAACGCGGCGAACAGCACTCCGTTGACCACCGTGGCCCCATAACGCCTGCCCGGGTCCGCGCCCGCCTGTTCAGACGCGCATATGGCCGTCATGGGCCCGGCAATATTGGCATTGTGTCCGCCCATCAGGCCGGCCACGATGCCGCCCACGCCGCTGATGATCGTCATGGCGTTGATGGGAGGCTTGTATCCTTCGGCCATCAGCACCCCGATTGCCTGGGCGTTCTCGGCGCCCACCACCAGCGCCGCCATGGGTATGGCAATGCCGAAGAAGGCGCCCAGCGTAAAGACCGGCGCGGTGAACTCGGGCGCCACCATGGCGATGCGGGCTTCCTGCCAATGCAGGCCGCCGAAGGCCACCGTGACGGCCAGGCCCACGATCAGTGCGGCCAGCACGGGCGGAAAACGGTTCGTCAGTCGGCCGGTCAGGAAGAAGGCCAGCGCCGCCGAGCCCGCCACGGCGGGCATGGCGGCAATGGAATCGACCGCGCCGACGCCGAAGCGAATCATGGCGCCCGCAATCATCGCCATGACGATGGGCATGGGAATCCACCGCATGATGCGTCCAATGACGCCTGTAAGCCCCATGGCCAGCACCAGCACCCCGGCCAGGATGAATGCACCCACCGCCTCCGCATATGAGAACGAAGAGAAAGCCGCGACCATGATGGCCGCCCCGGGGATGGAATAAGCCCCATTGATGGGCATGCGGTAACGCATGCCCATCAATATGCTGATCAGGCCGCCCAGGACATAAATGGCCAACAGCCAGGCGACGGTCTGCCCATTGCTGAGCTTGCCCGCCTCGGCCGCCCCTATCACGATGAGCGCCGGGCCGGAGCAGCCGAATATGGCCGCGACCACCCCGGCGCTGCATGAATTCAGATTCAGGGCGGCCGGCAGGCCTTTGAGCCCGGCCAGCCAGCCCGCAAGGGCCGATTCCCGCCGGGAATCTCCTTGCACAATGCCTGTTTGATGCGTGTTCATGTGCTTGTCTCCTGTCATGCCCCGATCGGCGGGGCGTTGTTATGGGTTCAACTCATCACTTGCCGGTGAATGTCGGTTTTCGCTTGGCATGGAAGGCCTCCACGCCTTCGCGGAAATCGTCGGAACTGCGCAGCCGGCTGTAGCAATGGCCCTCCAGTTCGATGGCGGCGCTCAGCGAAGCGTCTTCGCTGTCGTTCAGCAGTTTTTTGGCGGTACGCTGCGCCAGCGGCGAAAACGCCAACAGCTCTGCAACGAGCCGGTCGGTGGCGGCTTCCAGTTCCGCATCGGGCACGCATTCGAGGACGATGCCCCAGTCGAAGGCCTGACGGCCCGGAATGCGGCGCGAGCGCATCACGATGTCCTTGGTGCGGCCGATGCCGACCATTTTCTGCAATCGAGCCGAGCCGCCCGAGCCCGGTATCTGCCCCAGCTTCTGCTCCGGCAGCGCATATTCGGATGTGTCGGTGGCGATGCGGAAGTCGCAGGCCAGGGCGATCTCGAACCCCACGCCGAAGCAATAGCCGCGCGTGGCGGCGATGACGGGCTTGGTGCAGCGCTCGGGGGCGGCGATATTCCAGGCCAGCCTGGAAACATGCTCGGGCGACGCATCCAGGAAGCCCCGGATGTCGCCGCCGCTGGAGAAATGGCTGCCTTCGGCGCGCAGCACGATGATGCGCACATCGTCGTCGGCGTCCAGCGCCTCGAACACCAGGCGCAGCTGTTCCCGCTGCGGCATGGAGACAATGTTGAATGGGGGGCGATGCAGGACGATGTCGGCCCGCTGCCCGGCGGCGTCCACTTCCACGCGGAATCCGTCCAGCTTGTCCAGCAGCTCGTGCGCCGGATGTTTGATGATGCTCATGCGATGTTCCTTTTTCGTGAATCAACTGGCAGCGTCGAGCGTGGGCTCGCCGCTGGTATCGGTTTCGTACTCGCCCGCCACCAGCTTGCGGCGCAGGATCTTTCCCACCGGCGACTTGGGCAGGGCGGCGACGAAAACATAGTCGCGGGGACGCTTGAAGTTGGCCAGGTCGGTGGACCGGCAATACTCGTCCAGCGCCTGCGCATCGGCCTGGCCGCAACGCTTGACGAAAGCCACCACGCGCTGGCCCCAGCGTTCGTCCGGCAGTCCGGCCACGGCCACTTCGTCCACGGCTGGATGAAGCGAAAGCACCGATTCGATGTCGACGGGGGAAATGTTTTCGCCGCCGCTGATGATCATGTCGTCCACCCGGCCGCTGACGAACAGTTCGCCGTCCGCATCGAAATACCCGGTGTCCCCCGTGAAGTACCAGCCGCCTATCAGGGACTTGGCGTCCGCGTCCGGCCTGTTCCAGTACTGCTCGAAGGCTTCGTCCCCGTCCAGGCTGGCGATGATCTGGCCTTCCTGCATGGGCGCGGCCAGGTCGGCCGGATCCTTGCTGCCCAGCTTCACCACGCGCAGGCGGCAATTGATGGCGGCTCGCCCGCAACTGCCCGCCTTCAGGCGGGCGTTCTGGCTGATGGCGAAGGTGTAGACCTCGGAACTGCCGTAATGATTGACGAACAGGTCCGGGGCGAAAGCCTGGTCCAGGCGGCGCAACAGCGCCTCGGACATGGGCGCGCCCGCAAAGCCGAGCTTGCGCACGCTGCTGACATCGGTGGCCTTGAAGTCGGGATGCGAAAGCATGTCGTGGTACAGCGTGGGCACCAGGTACAGATTGCTTACGCGCTCGGCCTGGATCAGCGCCAGGGCCTGGCCGACGTCGAATCGGGGCATGCAGACGAAGCAGCCATCGATGAGCGCCATGGAAAGCAGCGACCGCACACCCATGGTGTGATACAGCGGCATGACGCCCAGTGTGCTTTCACCGATGGCATACAGGTTCTGCGCCACATGGGCCAGGGCTGCGGCGCGCTCGTGGCGATGGCGCCTGGGCACGCCCTTGGGCCGGCCCGTCGTGCCCGATGTGTACAGCATCAGCGAAATATCCTCGGCGCTGGCGCGCGGCACGCCGTCCATGGGCGCCGCCCGCAGCAGGATGTCGAATGGCTGGCTGCCGGCCGGCGCCTGGCCGACGGCGATGCGGGGCACGCCCCGGCAGGCCGACGATTCGCACACCGCGCCGGCGCTGGATTCGTCGTGGATGACCGCCCTGGCGCCGGCATCCATGATGCAGTAGTCGAGTTCGTCGGCCTTGGACCGCCAGTTCAACGGCGTGACGATGACACCGAGAAGCTGGCATGCCCAATGCAGGGTGGCCATCTCCCAGCGGTTCTGCATGACGACCGCGAGGTGGTCGCCGCGCGCCAGCCCCAGCGTTTCCAACCCGCCCGCAACCGCCCTGATCTGGTCGAACCACTGGGCATAGGTAAGTCTCTTTCCGTCGGCGACCAGCGCGGGCGCATGAGGATTGCGCTCCACGCTCTGAAGGAAAGTGCTTCCGAGATCAAGCATCTGAAGTCTCCGTGTTTTCGTTCTTCAATTGTTCGGCCGCGTCCAGGACCGCCTGGACAATGGGCGTATAGCCCGTACAGCGGCACAGGTGCCCGGACAGCATGTCCCGCACTTCTTCTTCGGTGGGCGCGCTGACGCGGCCCAGGAAGTCCATGCAGGACATCAGAATGCCCGCGGTGCAAAATCCGCACTGCAGCGCATGGTGCTTCTGGAAAGCCTTTTGCAGGGTGTTCATCGCACCCTCCTCGCTTGCCAGGCCTTCCACGGTCAGCACTTCACGCCCGTCGGCCTGCATGGCCAGGCACAGGCAGGAGCGCGTCGCCACGCCGTCGATCTGGATGGTGCAGGCACCGCATACGCCATGCTCGCAGCCGACGTGGGTGCCGGTGGCGCCCAGTTCGTGCCGGATGAAATCCGACAGCAGCATCCTGCTCTCGGCATGGCCGACGCGCGCCCTGCCGTTTAGGATGAGGGAAATGCGATGCTTTTGATTGCGCAGTTCTTGCATGGATCAGTCCTTCTGTGTGTTGCCACGCCGCTGCGCCGCCTGTATGACCTTCAAGCCCAGCTGGCGTACCAGCTGGCGCCGGTACGCCGCCGTGGCATGCTGGTCGTCCTGGGCCTGGAGCTGCCAGGCCAGGTCATTCAGGTGCTGGCGCAGCGCGTCGTCGCCCATGCGCGGCCATCGGGCGACGACGGGCTTGTCCGCCACGCCCCCGACGCCGATCCGAATGCCGTCCTCGCTTGCCTGCGCGGCGCAGGCCACGATGGCGAAGTCGCCGCGCCTCAGGGAAAATTCGTCGAAGGCATAGCCGCAACCCGGCTGCGCGACGGGAAAGCGCACTTCGGTGATCAGTTCGTCGCTGCGCTTGGCCGTGGTCAACAGCCCCTGCTGGAAATCGCCCGCCTGCAGCACCCGCGTCGCCTTGCGCGAACGCAGCACCACCTGACCGTCCAGCGTCGCCAGGCACAGCGCCAGCTCCGCGCTGGGATCGGCGTGCGCGATGGAACCGGCAACCGTGCCGCGGTTGCGGATCTGGTAATGGGAAATGAATGGAATCGCCTCCGCCAGCAGCGGCAGCCTTGCATCCAGGCCGGACCAGGCCTGAAGCCGGGCCTGCGTGGTGCTTGCGCCCACGCGCACGAAGCCGTCCTGTTCGCGCACGTAGTCCAGCTCTGCGCATCCGGAGATGTCCAGCAGGACGCCGGGCTGCGCCAGCCTCATGTTGAGCAGAATGACGAGCGACTGGCCGCCGGCCAGTATGCGCGCCTCGTCGCCCTGCTCGTGCAGCCATTCGGTTGCCTGGGCAATGCTTTGGACGCGCCGGTATTCGAACAGGGGCGGCTTCATTTTCTTATCCTCAGGATGCGCAGCAGGCGGGTCCACAAGCCGGCGCGGGCGGGCACGTCCTGGCCGCAGGCCTGGCGCCCCAGCTGTTCGAACAACTGGCCGAGCACCATGCGGGCGGCGCCCTCCAGCATGCGCCCGCCCACGGCGGCCACTTTGCCCTGGACCTCGGCCTCGTACTGGTAGGTCATCAGCGTGCCCTGCCCGTTAGGCTCCAGCACGACTGTGCCCCCGCCCTGCGCCCCGCCCAGGGACGACACGCCCGAACCCTGCAGGCGCAGTGAATGGGGCCTATTGATGTCGGCGAAGGCGATCCGCGCCTCGTAGCGCGCCTTGATCATGCCGATGCTGACCGTGACGTCCGCCCGGTACTGGTTGTCTCCCACCTGCTTCAATTCCCGGCAGCCGGGAATGACCCTGGCCAGGGCGGCCGGGTCCAGCAAGACGTCGAAGACTTTTTCGGGCGGCGCGGGAATCTGCGTGCTGCCCGATGCCGACAAGGCATGGCCGCGCCCGGACTTTTTCGCCGCGGGCTTTGCAACCGATATGCCGGCGGACGGCGCCGGATCGTCGAAACCGATCAGTTCCAGCACGCGGTTGGGCGTCAGCGGAAGACGGATGTCCGGATCGCCGCCCAGCGGCGCCAGCGCGTCGGCAACCGCGTTGGCCACGCACACCGGGGTGCTCATGTTGTTGCCCTCGCCCAACCCTTTGGCGCCCAGCGGCGTGAAGGGACTGGGAGTCTCCAGATGCACAATGACCGGGTCCGGCACTTCGCAGCTGGTGGGCACGAGATAGTCCGCGAAAGTGCCCGACTGGAAGCCGCCGTCCTGGCCGTACCTGAACTCCTCCATCAACGCCGCGCCCAGCCCCTGCGCAAAAGCGCCGCGTATCTGGCCGTCGGCCATCGCCGGATTCAGTATGGTGCCGGCATCGTGCGCCGTGACATAGCGGTCTATGCGGACTTTGCCTGTCTGGCGGTCGATCTCCACCGCGCAGATGTCGAAGGCAAAGCCGTACGCCGCCGATGTGTTGACGCGATCGTCGGGCGTGGGCGCGGTCAGCGACTCGGGCGTCCAGAATTCCGTCACGCGCATGCCGGGGGCCATGCCGGGCGGCAGTTCGGCGGGAGACCAGTGCGCCCCGCTGGCCAGGCGCGCAAAAGGCAGCGCCTTGCCGGCATGCCCGGCCCGGTAGACCTTGCCCGCTTCGAAAACCACTTCGGATGCTTCGCACCGCAGCTGATGGGCGGCCAGATGCGCCAGCTTGTCACGAAGCCGGACCGCGGCCAGGTGCACTGTCCCCGCGACGGCGCCGGCGAAACGGCTGGAATAGTTTCCCGCGGCGACCGACCAGGCGTCCTTGGCCGTATCGAAATCGACATTGACGCTGATGTCCTTGGGCTCCAGGCCGAATACATCGGCGGCTACCTGGGCGCATACCGTCATGTGCCCCTGGCCGGCCGGAGCGGACGCGATGATCACCGTCACCGCGCCCAGCAGGTCTATGTCGACGGTGGCCGCCGCGATGCCGCCGTTCTTGGGCCCGGCCTTGGCGCGCTCTTCGGGCGTCAGCGCAACGGTGATGTAGCCCATGTTGGAGATGGACGGCTCCACGATGGCCGAATAGCCGATGCCGTACAGGCGGCCCTGCGCGCGCGCCTCGTCGCGCCGGGCCTGCAGTTCCCGCAGCCCGCCGCGCTCGATGGCCAGCTCCAGCGCCTTGCGGTAGTCGCCCGAATCCAGCAGCGCGCCGGCGGCTGCCCGGTATGGAAACGCATCGGACGGGATGAAATTCCGGCGGTAGATGTCCAGAGGGTCCATGCCCAGGTGCATGGCGATGCGCTGCACCATGCGTTCCAGCGCAAAATAGACCTGCGGCCCGCCGAACCCCCTTACCAGCCCGGACGGCATTTTATTGGTCGCGACGACGCGGTTGCGTATGCGCACGTGCTCGATGCGATAGGCCCCCGTCACGATGCCGTGCATGCGATAGAAAGTGGCCGGCTCCGGCGCGCGCAGGTAGGCGCCCACGTCGTCCACCTGGTCCAGGTCCAGCGCGTGGATGCGGCCGTCGCCGCCGAACGCGGCCTTGATGACCGCCTGGCGGCCGTTGGCCGCGGTGGCCGCGCTGAGATGCTCGAGCCTGTCCTCCACCCACTTCACCGGCGCGCCGCCCGCCTTGCGGGATGCCAGGCACATCAGGACCACGGCCGTGAACACCGCCTGCTTCACCCCGAAGCTGCCCCCGGAATCGCGCGGCGAGCGATGGCGCAGGCGATTGCCCGGCACATTCAGCGCAAGCGCCATGACAGCATGCATGGAAAAAGGCCCCATGAAGTTTGAACAGACGTCGTAGCCCTCGTCGCCGGCCAGGTATTCCGCAGTGACCACACCGCATTCGATGGGCGTACAGGAGTTCCGGGGGTAGCGCACCTCCAGCGACAGCACATGCTCGCTGTCCCGGAAGGCGGCTTGCGGGTCTCCATAGGAAAAATGCCGTTCATGCAGGACATTGCTGCCCACGGCCTCGTGCAGGACGGCGGCCTGGTCCTGCAGCGCCATGTCTATGGAGCTGATGGCGGGAAGCGTCTCGTATTCCACCTTGATGCCGTCCAGCGCGTCCTCGGCCTGATAGCGGCTTTCCGCAACGACGACGACTATCGGCTCGCCGACGTAGCGCACTTTTTCCATGGCCAGGGCCCACATCTGCATGGGCAGCTTGACGCCGTTTATGAAGGGACGGGACCAGGCTTTCACGTCCTGCGGCAGCAGGATTGCGCGCACCCCGGCCATTTCGCGCGCCCGCGACACATCGATGGACTTGATGCGCGCATGCGCCTGGCTGGAGCGATAGACCGCCGCGTGCAGGGTGCCCGGCTTGACCGCCAGGTCGTCCCCGTAGGCGCCCCGGCCCGTAAGCAGCGGTATGCTTTCAAACCGTTCGAGCGGCCGACCGATATGTTTTCTGGCGCCGATATCCGGCGCACTGCCCAGGGGGTGCATGCACTGCCTCCATAAACCCGACTTCGGAGGCCGGCGGGACCGCGCATCGACACATCGGTGCGCGGACCGCAAGGCCCCCGGCTGTCCGCCAGAGCGTCGTTGTTGTTCTTTGCCGGGCCGCGCCTGGCGCCCGGGGTCTGGACTGTGGGAGGCAGTATAGGAGCCGGCCCCGCGCGCCGGCTTACCCTGGAGTTGGACGAATTACCCTAGAGTCTGATTTTCATGCCGCGCCGTCATAGCCCGACTGACGCCAGGCCTCGTACACCGTCACGGCCACGGCATTGGAAAGATTCAGGCTGCGCTGGCCCGGCATCATGGGCAGGCGCAGGCGCTGCGCCTGCCCGAACAAGGCCAGGTGCTCGGGCGACAGGCCGGCCGTCTCGCGGCCGAACACAAATACGTCCCCCCGCATGAAGGCCTGCCGCCCCACATGGTTGACGGCCTTGGTCGTCAGCGCGAAACGCCTTTCGGGCGCGCTTTGCGTCGCCGCCAGCGCCTGCTCCAGGCTGTCGTGCACCTGCATGGCGGCCCATTCGTGATAGTCCAGGCCCGCGCGCTTGAGCTTTTTGTCGTCCAGCTCGAAGCCAAGCGGACGCACCAGGTGCAGGCTGGCGCCGGTATTGGCCGCCAGCCGGATCACATTGCCCGTGTTCGGCGGGATTTCCGGCGATACCAGCACGATATGGAACATGAATCATCCTAAAAAGCCCACGGCGGGTTCATCCGCCGCGCGTATTCCTGCCAAGCCCATGGCCTGTTTGTCGCTCGAATCCGCAAAAGGGTTCCGGGCACGAGGACTGCCCGAAAGCGGTCCCACGCCAGCTGGCCCTGGCTGCGCAATCCGTCCGCTGTACGGGTAGCGGCCGTTGCTATTTATACGGCGTGCGCGCCGCCACCAGCCCGTGCACCGAAGCCGCCCCGGCAGCCTTGAGTTCGCGCGCGATGCCGTGCAGCGTGCTGCCGGTGGTCAGCACATCGTCGACGACGGCGACGGATGCGCCGTCCAGGCGCGCCGTGCAGCGATACAGCCGCGCGGCCTGGCGGTAGCGCTGCGCGCGCGTCAGCAGCTTCTGACTGGCGCCTTCGCCGCGCCGCGCCAGCAGGCCGGGACGGTATGGCCATTGCAGCTGCGCAGCCAGGTGACGCGCAATTTCCGCCGCCGGATTGAAGCCGCGCCGCAGCAGGGCCGCATGGCTGGCGGGCACGCAAACCAGGATTGTATTCTCTGGCAGGCCGGGCGAGGCGGTGCGCACCGCGTCTGCGATCAGCGCGGCCAGCATGCGGCCGTGGTGAAAGCGCCGCTGGGCCTTGAGCTGATGGATCAGCTGTTCGCCGGACGCGGCGTAGTCGAAGGCCGCGACAATGCCGTCGAAGGCGGGCCGCAGGGCGGCGCAGTCCGGGCAGGCCGGGGCAGGCCCCAAGGCCAGGCCGCAGCGCGGGCAGCGGCGCCCGCCCTCTTGCATGGAGCGCAATACCTGGCCGCGGCAGCCAGGGCACAACTGCCCGCCCGCGGCCCTGGCGCCGCATAGCGGGCAATCGGTGGGCACGGCAGCCAGCGCATGGCGCCATGCCGCGCCGGGCGCGGCGCCCCACGCGGCCAGATACCGCCGCCATTCGCGCCAATACAGTGGATGAGCCATAATAGAAAACAGGACGCCCTGGGGCCTGACCAGATCCGGCCCATCTAAGCATGATACGTTTACGCTTGCCAGCCCTTTCCACGCAAAAATGCCACAGCCGCCTTCCCTGCCACTGAACCCCGCTTACGTGATCCGGCAGTTCTCACGCCGCAGTCCCCTGGACGAGGCTCAGTTCCTGTATGGCGAAATCGCCCAGCGCATGCTGCAGCGCCTGAGCTATATCCGCCTGGCCCCGCAGGCCGTGCTGGATGCGGGTTGCGGCGCGGCCCATGCGCTGGAGCCTTTGCGCGCCCGCTATGCCAGCATCCGCTATGTGGGGCTGGACTCCTGCCCCCGCCTGCTGCAGGCGGCCATCGACCGCTACGCCTCACGGCCCAGCCTGTGGCAGAAGCTGCGCAACAAGCCCACCATCGCCGCGCAATTCGTGCAGGCCGACATGGCCGCGTCGGGCCTGGCCCCCGAAAGCCAGGACCTGGTCTGGTCCAATATGGCGCTGCACTGGCACAGCCGACCGCATGCGGTGCTGGCGGAATGGCGGCGGCTGTTGAAGACGGGCGGGCTGGCCATGTTCTCGTGCCTGGGGCCCGGTTCGCTGAAGGAGCTGCGGCAGGCGGTGGACGAGGCCGGCATCCGCACCGTGACGCCGCAATTCGTCGACATGCATGATTTCGGGGACTTGCTGATCGAGCATGGCTTCGCCGATCCGGTCATGGACCAGGAAGTCCTGACGCTGACCTACCACACGCCGGAAAAGCTGCTGGCGGACTTGCGGGTGCTGGGCGGCAACCCGAGCCTGGGCCGTCCGCCGGGGCTGGTGGGCAGGGGCTGGCGCCAGCGCCTGATGGCGGCGCTGGAGAAGCAGCGCCACATCGACGGCACCATCCACCTGAGCCTGGAGGTGGCCTACGGTCATGCCTGGCGCGCCGCCTCGGTGCGCGCGGCGCCGGGCGAGACGCGTATTTCGATCGACGCCATCGGGCGCGGGCCGCGGGGGAAGGGGTCGTAACGGGCGGCGCGGTCATCACGGTGTTTGTTTGTACGGCCAGCGTGCGTGGATATGGGCTGGGCCTCTTTTACGGCACAGTCGGGGTGGGGCTTGCGGTTGTCCTTTTCCGACACGACCGTTGGGTGCGGGGGCGCATTACGCGTCGTTTGTTCTTGATACGGCCGTTGGGTGTGGGGGCGCGTGACGTGTCGTTCGTTTCTGACACGGCCACAGGGTGTGGGCGCGCGTTACGTGTCATTCGTTTCTGACACGGCCACAGGGTGTCCTGAGCGGTTATGCTCTTTCTAATACGGCCACAGGGTGTGTGGGCCGGGCAAATCCGGTCGGTCGGCCGGTTCGGCGCCTGCGCGCCTCACACCGCGTCGTCCCGCTCGTGCGCGCCTGCGCGCTCCCTTCGCGGGCGCCTCGCTCTGGCCTCCAACGCCCGGATTTGCCCGGCCCACACACCCTGTGGCCTGCGTTGAATGCATGCGTATCGCCCCTGGGGCGGGTGGCGTGCTTGGCCTGCTTGGCCGCGTAACGTGTTGGGGGCAAGATCTCTGGCGCTCGCTGCGGCCGGCCCCTACGGCGGGCCGGCCTCGCATCGGATTGGGGTATGCATCGGGGTGGCATTGGCTCTTTGGCCACCGCTTTCTCGGGTTGGGCGTGTCTTTCTTGCCGAACAGGTTTCGGGGCCGGGCCAATGGCCCTTGTGGCATTGCCGTGGAACTTCGGCGCCGTCTCAAGCTGCCCCGATGGCGCGGCCCGACGTCGGGCCGCGGGGACGCCACGGCTTGCGCTGAGTGGGTTCAGTAACGACACGCCACGGGCCGGGGGCATCGATGCGGCGGGAGACGGCCAAAAGGTTCAACGGCAATGCCGCCATCCACTCTAGCCTGTATCAGAACGCTCGCCCTTGGCAAGACGCAAGTTGAATTCGCCTCCCCATGGCCTTGGCACCCCACCGCCACCCCGTGGCATGCCTGGGCCCGATGCGAAGGCCGGCCCGCCCGTAGGGGCCGGCCGCAGTGAGCGCAAGAGACCTTCCAACGCATACCGATCAATCGCCAGAAGGCCAAGCACCCCACCGGTGGCAGCAATGGTTCAATAAACCCCACCGCAGGGCGGCGGGTACAGGGGGTGGCGCCAGCCGGGCGTTGGAGGCGCGAGCGAGGCGTAGGCGAAGGGAGGCGCGTACGCGCCAGACGAGCAAGCCGATGCGGTGTTCGGCGCGCAGGCGCCGAACCGGCCGACCGACCGGATGACGCCGCACCCTGTGACCGGCGGCCGTCTAAAGAACCAATACCCTGTAACCGGCAATCAATCGTCTCAAGAACCAATCCAACCAACACAAGAAACACGACAGCCAAAAATATATCCTCTGTATCCGGGGAACGCTTCAATAACCAATGCGGCAATAAACGCAAACGCAAGAACAAAGCCGCCGAACGCGGAACACATCCGCGCCGCCCCACGGCATTTCCACCTGGCCTACAATCATGCGGCAGGCATGGCCCCGCCGTCCGAGGGGCCGCCGCGCATTGCCAAGGAACAACCATGCGTCAAATCATCCTCGATACCGAAACCACCGGCCTGGACCCGGCCCAGGGGCACCGGGTCGTCGAACTGGCCTGCGTGGAGATGGTCAACCGCAGCCTCACCGGCAACCATCTGCACCTGTACCTGAACCCCGACCGCGACAGCGACCCCGAGGCGCTGGCGGTGCACGGGCTGACCACCGAGTTCCTGTCCGGCCATCCGCGCTTCGAAGAAGTGGCGCACCAGCTCATGGCCTTCGTCAAGGACGCCGAGGTCATCATCCACAACGCGGCCTTCGACAAGAAATTCCTGGACGCCGAGCTTGGAAGGCTGGGCCATCCCGCCTTCGACACGCTGTGCGCCAAGATCACCGATTCGCTGCTGTTCGCCCGCGACCTGCACCCAGGCAAGCGCAACTCCCTGGACGCGTTGTGCGAGCGCTACGGCATCTCCAACGCCCACCGTACCCTGCACGGCGCATTGCTGGACTCCGAACTCCTGGCCGAGGTATGGCTTGCCATGACGCGCGGGCAGGACGCCCTGATCATGGATTTCGAGCACGAAGCCTCGTCCGGCGGCGTTGGCCTGACCTTCGAGAAATTCGATGCTTCGGTCCTGCGGGTGCTGCCCGCCGCGCCCGACGAGGCCGCGGCGCACGAGGCCTACCTGAATGCGCTGGACGAGGCGGCGGGCAAGCCCTGCGTGTGGCGCAGCATATAGGGCCTGCTTGCCGCTTTCACAGGGCTGGCGATACAATTGCCCGCGATGCGAAAACTGCTGCTTGTCCTTCTGCTGGCTCTTTTGCCGCTCCAGGCTTCCTGGGGCGTGCTGAGTATGTACGGCCAGGACACAGAGGCCTGCCTCTTCTGCCCCGAGGGTCATGGGGGGCAGAAGGCCGGCGCTGCCGACCAGTCCCGGTCTTCGCCTGACGGCACGCATGGCAGCGACCACTTCTGCAGCCTGCACGCCTTGTGCCTTTTCGAAAGCGCATCCCCTTCCGCCCCTGCCATCATCGACAAAGCTGTGCTGCTCAGGTATGAGCCATGGCTTTTGCTGCGCACCTTTGCCAGCCGGCCCGAAAAGCCCGACTGGACGCCCGTCGCCTGAGGCGGGACGGACCAAGGCTGCCGCGATAACCTAATCCCCTTTTCTTCAGCCTGCTGCGACCGCGCCATGCGCGGCCGAACGGCCTGTACCGCTTGACAGAACCTTCCCAAGCCTGTGTTTTTGGAGTATCTGCATGCGCGGTACATCTTGTTTTTCTGTGATCGGATTTCTGGTCTTTCTCTGCGGCGCCGTCGCGGCGCAGCCCATGCCTGCGGCGCCGGCCGAGCCGGGCCGGCTTGTGGAAAACGCCGCTCCACTCACCCTGGACGAGGCCATGCGGCTCGCCTTTGCGGGCAGCCATGCGGTTTCGTCGGCGCGCCATCAGGCGTTGGCGTCCGAGGGCGTCCTCCTGCAGTCACGTGTCTTGCCCAATCCCGTCCTGAATGTGCAGGTCGAGGACACCAGCAGGAAATCGACGCGCAAGCTCACCAGCACGCTGGACGTCCCGGTGGAACTGGGCGGCAAGCGGGGTGCGCGCCTGGCGGCCGCCGAGCTTGGCCGCCAGGTCGCTGCCAGTGAATTGCGCAAGGCGCGTGCGGATCTGCGCTTCCGGGTCGTCTCGGCCTTCTTCAAGGTGTTGGCAGCCCAGGAGCGCATGGAGCTGGTCCGGGGCACGACTCGGCTTGCCCATGAAGCCGCGCGCGTGGCCAAGCAGCGCGTGGCGGCGGGAAAAGTCCCTCCTCTGGAGGCCGATCGCGCGCAGGTGGAACTGGTCAAGGCAAGGCTGGAGCAGGACGAGGCGGTCCACACCCTCGCCTTGGCCCGGCGCGCTTTGTCGGCGTTGTGGGGCAATGCCTCGCCGGCCTTCACGCGGGTCGAGGGCGATTTCGAAGCGGTGCCGCAGCGCCCCGTGCTGGACAACCTGGCGGCGGCGCTTGCGCGCTCGCCTGTCCTGGAGGCCGCCCGTCTGGCCGCAGACCAAAGCCGAGCCAGGCTGGAAGTCGAGCGCAGCAAGCGCTCCCCGGACCTGACGGTCAGCGTCGGCGCCGTGCGCGACTACGGCCTGGGCCGCAACCAGGCGGTGGTCGGCGTCTCGCTACCACTGCCGCTGTTCGATCGCAATCAGGGCAATGTGTACGAGGCGTCGATGCAAGTCTACAAGCGCCGTGACGAGTACCGTGAGCTGGAAGTCCAGTTGATGACGCAATTGCAGCAGGTGGCGGGCGAGTTCGACCTGGCTGCCCGCCAGGCGGACAGATTCCGGGACGGTGTGCTGCCCGTCGCGGAAACGGCATATGAACGCGCTAGAAACGGCTTCGGCGCCGGCAAGTACGGCTTTACGGAAGTGCTCGATGCGCAGCGGACCTTGTTCGCCGCCCGCGCCGGCTATCTGGTGGCGCTGTCCGATGTTTATCAGGCCCTTGCGCAGATACAGCACATCCTGGATCAAGAATAGAGAGAACCCATGAACAGTAATGCGTATCGATCGGCGGCCTTAGCCCGCCGCATACCTGGCAGCCCGGCCCTTGCCGCGCTGGTCCTGGCGTCCTTGTTTTCGCTACACGCCGTGGCTGGCCAGGACGGCGCGCGGCCGGGGCCGCAGGGCGCCGCCTCGGCTCACAGTGAGAGCGAACACGAGCATGGCGCCCAGGGCCAAGGCGGCCACGGCCAAGATGAACATGGCGCGGACGATCACGGTCATGGTGAGCAAGGTCATGGCGGGCACGAAGAGGGGCGGATACGCCTCACACCGCGGCAGGCGGCCGACAGCGGCATCACCATAAGCGTGGCGGGTCCGGGATGGCTGGAGGAGACCCGCAGCTTTCCGGGGGAAATCCGGCTCAACGCGGACCGAATCGCTCATGTCACGCCGCGTCTGCCCGGCATCGTGGAGCGGGTCCAGGCGGATCTGGGCCAGCAGGTCGAGACGGGCCAGGTGCTTGCCACCCTGTCCAGCCCGGCCCTGGCCGACATGCGCAGCGAATTGCTGGCCGCGACGAAGCGACGCGCGTTGGCGGCGGTGGTCTACCAGCGTGAGCGCAGGTTGTGGCGCGAGAAAATTTCCGCGGAACAGGACTACCTGGAGGCCCGCGGCGCCCTTGCCGAGGCGGACATTGCCGTGGAGAACATCAGGCAAAAGCTCGGCGCCCTGGGGGTTTCCCAAGATTCTTCCGCGCAGTTGGGAAGACTGGATCTGACCGCGCCTTTCGGCGGCATGGTAGTCGAAAAGCATTTGAGCCTGGGGGAATCGGCTCGCGAGGAGGCCAGCGTATTCACTATTGCCGATCTGGGCACTGTCTGGGTGGACTTCCAGGTGGCGGCCTCCGACCTGCGGCACGTCCGTGTCGGCGGCCAGGCGCGGATATCCAGCCCGGCGCTGCCCCAGGCCCTGCGGGGAACCGTCTCGTACGTCGGCGCCCTGGTGGGGCAGCAGACGCGGGCTGCCACGGCGCGCGTCGTCATGGAGAACCCGGACCTAATGCTGCGCCCCGGCATTTTCGTCACCGTGGAAACGGCCGACCCTGGAGCCGAGGCCGCGGTGACCGTGGCGTCCGAGGCCGTCCAGGTCCATGAGGGCAAGCCCGTGGTGTTCGTCGAAGCGCCGGACGGCTTCGAGGTGCGGCCAGTGACGCCTGGCCGCAAGACCCTCGCGCTGACGGAAATCGTTCAGGGCTTGGCGGCGGGCGAGCGCTATGCCGCGCAGAACAGCTTCACGCTGAAATCCGAGCTGGGCAAGGCCAGCGCCGAACATTCGCATTGAGGATCCGACATCATGTTTGAGCGCATCATCCGCTGGGCCATCGCGCAGCGCTGGCTGGTCATGCTTGCAGTGCTGGGCATGAGCGCGCTGGGCATTCACAGCTATGGGCGCCTGCCCATCGATGCCGTGCCCGACATCACCAACGTGCAGGTGCAGATCAACTCGTCCGCGCCGGGATACTCGCCGCTGGAGGTCGAGCAGCGCATCACCTACCCCGTCGAGACGGTCATGGCGGGTCTGCCCGGGCTGGCCCAGACGCGGTCGCTGTCCCGCTACGGCCTATCACAGGTCACCGTCATTTTCGAGGACGGCACCGACATTTACTTTGCGCGGCAACTCGTCAATCAGCGGCTGCAGGAAGCCGCCGCCGCGCTGCCGCCGGGCGTCGTCCCCGCCATGGGGCCGATTTCCACCGGCCTGGGCGAGATCTACCTGTGGACGGTCGAGGCGCGCGAGGGCGCGGTCAAGCCCGACGGCTCTCCTTATACGCCGGCCGACCTGCGCGAGATACAGGACTGGATCATCAAGCCACAGTTGCGTAACGTGCCGGGCGTGACCGAGGTCAACTCCATTGGCGGCTTCGCCAGAGAATATCAGGTCGCGCCTGACGTGGCGCAGCTATTGTCCCACCGGCTGTCCATGGACGATATCGTCCGGGCGCTGGAAAGAAACAATGCCAATGTCGGGGCGGGCTACATCGAGCGCAATGGCGAGCAGTACCTGATAAGAGTGCCCGGCCAGGTGCGCTCCGTGGACGATATCGGCGACATCATCGTCAGCGATGTCCAGGGAGAGCGGCCCATACGCATTCGTGACGTCGCCCGGGTGGGAGAAGGGCGAGAGTTGCGCACAGGGGCGGCGACAGACAATGGCCGCGAGGTCGTGCTGGGTACGGTCTTCATGCTGATAGGCGAGAATAGCCGCGCCGTGGCGCAGGCCGTGGCGCGCAAGATGGAAGGGATCAACCGTACCCTGCCCGAGGGCGTGCAGGCCATTACCGTGTACGACCGCACCGTGCTGGTCGACAAGGCCATTGCCACCGTCAAGAAGAACTTGCTGGAAGGCGCGGCCCTGGTCGTTGCCGTCCTGTTCCTGTTCTTGGGAAATATCCGCGCCGCCGTCATCACCGCCCTGGTGATTCCCCTGTCAATGCTGTTCACGTTCTCGGGCATGGTGGCCTACAAGGTCAGCGCCAACCTGCTCAGCCTGGGGGCTCTGGACTTTGGCATCATCATCGACGGGGCCATCGTCATCGTTGAGAACTGCGTGCGCCGCCTGGCCCATGCCCGCCAGCGGGCGGGGCGTGCGCTGTCCCGGGCCGAGCGTTTCGAGGAAGTATTCGCCGCGGCCAAGGAGTCGCGCCGCCCGCTGGTATTCGGCCAGATCATCATTATGGTGGTCTACCTGCCCATTTTCGCCCTGACGGGCGTGGAGGGCCGGATGTTCCATCCCATGGCCATCACTGTGGTGATCGCGCTGATCGGCGCCATGGTGCTTTCCCTCACCTTCGTGCCTGCGGCGGTCGCGCTGTTCATGGGCGGCCCGGTTTGCGAGAAGCGCAATCGGCTCATGTCGGCCGTGGCGCGGCTGTACGGGCCGGCGCTGGGCTGGGTGCTCGGGCATGGCCGGATGACGCTGGGCCTGGTCCTTGCGGTCGTGCTGGCCACCGCCGTCGCTGCGACGCGGCTGGGTGCCGAGTTCGTGCCCAGCCTGGACGAAGGGGACATGGCGATTCAGGCGCTGCGCGTGCCTGGCACCAGCCTGTCGCAGTCCGTGGCTATGCAGCGGCAGCTGGAAACGCGACTCAAGAGAAAATTCCCCGAAATCGAGCGCGTGTTCGCCCGGACGGGCACAGCCGAGATCGCCTCGGACCCCATGCCGCCGAATATTTCCGACGGCTACATCATGCTCAAGCCGCGCGTGTTGTGGCCCAGGCCGCGAAAGACTCCCGAGGCGCTGCTGCAGGCCATCAAGGATGAGGCCGAACAGGTTCCGGGCAGCAACTATGAGTTTTCGCAGCCGATACAGCTGCGTTTCAATGAGTTGATCTCTGGTGTGCGCAGCGACGTGGCTGTCAAGATATTCGGCGACGACAACGAGGTATTGGAGGCGACGGCGCGGAAAATGGCTGCCGTGCTTGCGCGCGTGCCGGGTGCGGCGGACGTGAAGGTCGAGCAGACGGCCGGCCTGCCCATGCTGACAGTGGACATAGACCGCGCCCACGCGGCCCGCTACGGCCTGAACATGCAGGATGTGCAGGATACGGTTGCCATCGCCCTGGGGGGTAGGGAGGCCGGCACCTTTTTCCAGGGCGACCGCCGCTTCGCCATCCGCGTGCGGCTGGAAGATGCGGCGCGCAACGATCAGGACGCGATCGAACGCCTGCCGATCGCGCTTCCCGGCCCTGCGGGCGCGGCAGCGTCCATCCCGCTGGGCGAGGTCGCGGCGTTGCGGCTGGCACCGGGCCCCAACCAGATATCCCGCGAAGACGGAAAGCGCCGGATCGTGGTCAGCGCCAATGTGCGGGGGCGCGACCTGGGGACTTTCGTTGCCGACGCGCAGCGGGCCGTGGAAGAGGTGGACGTTCCGGCGGGCTACTGGACGAGCTGGGGAGGCGCTTTCGAGCAGCTGCAGTCCGCGGCGCAGCGACTCAGGGTCGTCGTCCCAGCGGCGCTGCTGCTTGTATTCACCTTGCTGTTCGCCATGTTCGGCAATATCCGCGACGGCCTCATCGTGTTCACGGGCATTCCTTTTGCCCTGACCGGCGGCGTCCTGGCGCTGTGGGCGCGAGGCATACCCCTGTCCATTTCGGCCGCGGTGGGATTCATCGCGCTCAGCGGCGTGGCGGTGCTGAATGGCCTGGTGATGTTGAGTGTCATCAAATCGAACCGGGAACAGGGCATGCCGCTGGAGCAGGCCATCCGCCTGGGCGCCCTGGCGCGCCTTCGCCCGGTGCTGATGACTGCGCTGGTCGCCTCACTGGGCTTTGTGCCCATGGCGATCGCCACCGGCACGGGCGCAGAAGTCCAGCGGCCCTTGGCCACAGTGGTGATAGGCGGGATACTGTCGTCGACGGCGCTGACGCTGCTGGTGCTGCCGCTGCTGTACAGGCTGGCTCACGGGGTCGAGGCGTCCCCGGAAGAAGCGGCGGCCGCGCCGGATCGGCGCAGTGTCCGGGACGGCAGCTCGCCATAGCGGCGCTGGTAGGCCGCCGCAAACTGCCCCAGGTGCGAGAAGCCCCATTGCAGCGCCGTGCCGGTCACGCTGGTGTGGGCGTCGGGCTCGCACAGCGCCTGGCGCACTTTTTCCAGGCGTACCGTACGCACATAGGCCATGGGCGTCGTGTCGCGGTAGGCGCGAAAGCCGGCGAACAGGCTGCGCGTGCTGACGCCTATGCCGGCGGCGATGGCGCCGGCGGTCAGGGCTTCATGCGCATGCTGGCGGATATAGTCTTCGGCGCGGCGCACGAAGGCGGGCGCCAGGCCGTCGCGTTCGCGCATGGCCTGGCTCTGGTTGTGCGGCAAGGCGCCCAGCAGCGACAGCATAAGGGTTTCTTCCAGTCGCGCGGCGACCAGGGGCTGGTCGAACAGCGTGCCGTCCGAGGCCTCCAGGAACTGCCAGGCCAGCAATTGCCGCAAGGCCTTGCCCGCGTGCGACTGCAGCGGCACGCCGGGAGAGAATTCCAGGGCGCCGCGCAGCGGGCGGCCGCAATATTGAGCGAACTGCCGCTCCAGCGCGTGGCGGTCGATGCGCACGAACAGCTTTTCCGTGTGCTGCTCGTGGCGCATGCGGAATGACAGGGTGGGACTGACGATGGAGGCGTGCCGGGGCGTGGACTGCATGGGCCGGCTGCCGGTGATAATGGTTTCCGCGCCCCGCAGGGGAATCTGCAATAGGAAGAAGCTGCCCAGGCGGCCGGGGTCGATGTCGACCGCCGCACCGTACAGCATCCGGCCGTAGCCCAGTTGGCCGCAGGCGCGGTAGTGCATGCGCGTGTCCAGGCGCTGCCGCCTGCCGACGATGTTCAGCTGGTGGTCGCAGAAGATGCCCGCCACCTGGCGCCGCACCTCGTCCAGGTCGGTCGAGCGCACGGCGGGAAAGCGGCTGAGCAAGGGGCTGCGCAGGGCGTCGCGGTGAGGCATGGGGCCAGTTTATAGCCAAATCGCGTCGCGCTTGACGAGGGTTTTCCTTAGGTGGCGGGCTTAGCGTATGCCGCGCGCCTGCAGGATGGGCAGCACCGTATCGCGGAAGTAGGGGAATTCGTCCACATAGTCGAAAAAGGACAGCGTCGTGCCGCGAAAGCCCGCCGCATGAAGCGCGCACAGCCCGTCCGCCACCTGTTCCGGCGTGCCCACCAGCGGGAATCCGCCGTGGCCCGCGGCCATGCGTTCGCGGATGAGGGCCAGCAGGTCGTGCGGAAAGGACTGCGCATGGGCGAACTGCAGGCGCACCAGGTTGTCCACCGCGTCCCAGTCGGCGTTGTCCAGCACTTCCTGCCAGCGGGCCTGTGCCTGCGCCTCGGTCGGCCGGCATATCACGTGCGAAAACGTCAGCACGTCGACGTCGCGCCCGTTCTCGCGTCCCTTGGCCTTCAGCTCGGCGACTTCTTTTTTTGACCGTTCCAGGTCGATGGCGGGCGTGAACAGGAAGTTGGCATTGCGGCTGGCGAAGTCCCGGCCCAGCCCCGAGCCAGCGGCGTTGAAGATGGGCGGGAAAACCGCCGGCCGCGGGTTGCCGTAAGCATGCTTGAGCTTGAAGTACTGGCTGTCCCAGTCGAAAGGCCCGTCGTGCGTCCACAGCTTCTTGATGACGTCGAACCACTCCTGGGCGTAGCCGTAGCGGGTTTCGTGGTCGTCGGGCAGGTCCAGGCCCAGGGCTTCGTACTCGGGCTTGTTCCAGCCGGCGACGATGTTCAGCCCGACCCGGCTGCCGCTGATCTGGTCCATGGTGGCCAATTGCTTGGCCACCACCACCGGATGGTTGGCGGCCGTGTGAACCGTGCCGAACACCGTGATGCGGCGCGTCCTGGCCAGCAGGGCGGTCGCCCAGGTGATGGTTTCCAGCACGTAGCCATGGAAGTCGGTTTCCCCGCCGTAGCCTATCCAGCGGGCGATGGGCAGCATGAAGTCGATGCCCGCGTCGTCCAGCATCTGCCCGATGCGCAGATTGTTTTCCCAGTCAGCCACCCAGCGGTCGGGTAGGCGCGAGACGGTCATGCCGCCCGAGCAATTGGTGGAAAACGTTCCCAGCAGGAAATGGTCGCCGGAAAGAAAGGGGTGTGTGTCCATGGCATGGGTCTCCGTCGTCGGCCAGTGGGGAAAGCGGCGCCGCGCTTGCGCCGCATGACTACGGTAAGGCCTGGACCGGAAAAGGACTATCTGTTTTGCGCGGCGGCTATCCCGAAAGCGCAGGTATTTGTCATGTGTTTGCGCGCATTTTGTTGCGTGCCAGGCCGCGGGCGCGAAAGCCCCGCCTGGTTCAGGCCTGCGCCAGCGCCAGGGACTCGATGCGCTCCAGGTCCAGGATCTGCAGCGCTTTCTGGATCTCGCGGAAATAGTCATCGTCGGCCGCATGCTGCGGGGCCACGCGCGCCAGCCAGCCTTCGATGTCGGTCAGGCGGCCGTCCCTGGCCATGACGGCAAGTTCCATGCGTTCGTGCGCCGGCAGGTCGGCGTGGGGCGCGATGGCGGGAGGCGCCGCGGGCAGCTCGGGCGGCGATGCTTGCGGCGCCTGCCAGTGGATGAGCCCTTCGCCCACGGCGGACACGCTTATCTGGAAGCTGAAGACACTGCCTTCGCCGGGGCGGCTGTGCAGCCGCAGTTCGCTGCCCATGCCGCGGAGGATGCTCTGCGCGATGAACAGGCCCAGGCCCACGCCGCCGGAATGCGGCCGGGCCTGCTCGAAGGCGTCGAAAATGACGCTTTGCTTGCTGGCGTCGATGCCCTCGCCGGAATCGCTGACCGTGAAGTCCAGCAGCCATGCGCCCTGTGCGGGGCGGGCGGCGATGCGCAGTGACACCAGGCCGTCATGGGTGAACTTGGCCGCGTTGGACAGCAGATTCAGCAGCGCCTGCCGCATGCGCCGTCCGTCCAGCAGCAGGGTTTCGGGCAGCGGGCCGGACGCCTCGCACTGGAAGCGGTTGCCGTGTTGCGCGCTGAGCAGGGCGGCGTGCCTGACGACATCGTCCAGCAGCTCGGCGGTGTCGGCGGGGGCGTCGACCAGTTCCAGCGGCTTGAGCTCGTTGCGGGCGTAGTTGAGCAATTCGTCGATCAGGGTCATCTGATAGTTGGCGCTGCGCACGATGGCGTCCACGTGCGCAGCCTGCCTGTCGGGCGGCGCCTGGGCGAGCAGCCTCGCATAGCCCACGATGGTGGCCAGCGGGGTGCGCAGGTCGTGTCCGATGTAGCCCAGTATCTCTGTTTTCTGGCGGTTTTTCTCGTCGGCGTACTGCAGCGCCTGGTTCAAGGCCTGTGTCTGGCGCGCGACTTCGTCCTCGAGGCGCTGGTTTTCCTGCTGCTGCCACTGCGCCAGCGCCCTGGTGGCCTGGTTGCGCTGCCAGCCGACATGGTGGATCCAGGCGGACAATGCGGTCAGGTTGATATAGAAGATGAGCAGCGAGATCAGGGGGTGGGTGCCGACGGCATAAGGGCCCAGGTCGTAGAAGAATTCCGGCAGCATGCCCAGCTTTTCCAGGATTTTCAGCGACATTTGAGCCAGGCTGGTCACCGCCACCAGCAGCATCAGCCTGCGTGTGGGCGCGTGGCTGCGATACAGCATCACGGCGACCGCCAGCACGACCAGGCCATAGATGGGCGCCGAATACGTGGAAATTTCCGCGGCTATGCGGGGGTCGCCGACCAGGTCGAAAACAATCATCGCCAGTTCCAGCAGCACGACGCCCTGCAGCATGCGCCGGCCGGGCAGGCGCATGTTCTCCCGGCGCGCCACGGCCAGCACGAAAAGCGCGAACAGCAGCCCCGCCGCATGCTGCAGGGCAGGCAGGCAGCGATGGCTCCATTCAACGGCTTCCGGCCATAGATAGAGTTTGCCGTAGCCGCGCCTTGCGGCTTCAAGCAGGCAGATGTCCCAGGTAAGAAGGCTTAGCGCCAGAAACGTGGCGCTGCGGGCCAGCACGACGATGACCAGGCTGGCCCAGCCCAGGGCCAGCAGCCCGCCGAACAGCAGGCTGTCCCAGCCGGCGGCGCGGGACTCGGAGGCCTGATAGGCCGAATGGGAATATATATAGGGCCGCAGTTGCAGCGGCAGGCCATGGCGGGCGCGGACCAGAACGGTTATTTGCTCTCCGGGCGACAGCGTCAGCGGCAGGCCGGGAAGCCGGCTGGGGTGGGTGTGCTGGCTTTGCGGTCTCGTCTGGCCCGCCAGCGCATGCCGCCATCGGCCATCCTGGTAGACATAGAAATCCAGCTCGTCGATGCCGTACAGGCTCAGCACCAACTGGGACGGCTTGACCTTCGTGCCGTTATTGGAAAGGCGCAGCCGCAGCCACCACGCCGATGACGAAACGCCTGGATGCAGCCGTTCCGGGGTGGCGGGCATGAAGCCGCCTTTCTGCGTGCCGGCTCTGGCGGCGACGTTGCCCGGGCTGAGGGAGGCCGAAGGATCTTCAAGTATGGAGACCGAATCCGCAAGATCCACGGGCCGGTCGCCCAGCCCGCCGATGTCCAGCGCATCGGCGGCATGGACAGGCAGCGACAGGGCCAGGGCCAGCAGCATCAGGGCCCGGCGCGCCGCGGCCGGCCATGCCTGGCGGGGTCGCCGCAACATGGTCACCATTGCAGCTGCACGCCCGCGTACAGCGCGCGTCCCAGGCCCGGGTTGAACGCCTGTGTGCCGGCATCCGCGACGGCAAAGTATTCGGTGGAGGCCGCATAGCGTTTGTCGGCCAGGTTGCGCGCATCCAGGTACAGTTGGTAGCGCGCGCCCGGCGGCGCGTATCCCAGGGTGAAGTCCACGATGCCGTAGCCCGGCGCGCGCAGCGCGTTGGCCTGGTCGGCGTGCCAGCCGGAAGAAAACGACAGGCTGGGGCCCAGGTAGACGCCGCTGGGGTGGCGGTAGCGCAGGTCGAGCCGGCCGTAGTGGTCGGGCACGCCGGGCACGGCATTGTTGCCGAACTTGGGGTCGTCGGCAAAGCGAAAATGGTTGTAGGTGTAGGCCAGCGCCCAGTCCAGCGCGCCCGGCAGGCCGCCCGGCGTCAGGGTGCCCGCCAGCCGCAGCTCCAGCCCCGCGTGGGTCGCGCGGTCGATGTTGCCGCCTTCGTAACGGCCCAGCAGGCCCGGCTGGGGAATCAGCAGCAGTTCATCCTTGACGCGGCTGTGGTAGACGGCGGCTTCCCAGTTGAACCGGCTGGAGCCGCCGCGGGTGCCGACTTCATAGGTGATGGCGCGCTGTGCCATGACGGTGCCGGCGGAGTTGAAGAACTCCGTGTTGCTGGGCGGTTCATAGCTGCGGCTTACGTTGGCGAAAACCTGGGCCTGCGGAGCAAGCTGCCACAGCAGACCCAGCTTGGGATTGACGCCGGTGTAGCGCGCGGCCTCGTCCTTGTCCGAAAAAGCGGGGATGCCGGGCGGGTTGCGCAGTACATCGTCACGGGCTTCACGGCGGGCCAGCACGGCTTGCGCGCCGGCCACCAGCGTCAGCGACGGAGTCAGCGCCAGGCTGTCCTCGGCATACAGCTCGGCGGTTTGCCGGCGCCCCCGGATGTTCTCGAACTGGTCTGTGGAAGGGTCGTAGATGTGCCCGCCGGGCAGTTGGAAGGGCCCATAGCTCTGGTTGTGGCTGCGTCCCTGGCTGAGGTTGGCGCCCCACACCAGGCGGTTGCCCAGGCCGGCCAGCTTGCCGTGGTGCTCGGCCCGGGCCGACAGGCCGTAATCGCTGGCGTCGTAGTAAATGGGAACCGCGCCGCCGCTGATGTCGAAACGGGTCTTGGTATAGTGCAGCCCGAAAACCAGGCTGTCTTCTCCGCCCAGCCGCAAGGTGTGCCGATAGGCCAGGCTGACGTGGGGCTGGGTGGATATCCGGCGCTCTGGCCAGGAAGGCGGCGGCGCATCCGCCGGGCTGTCGCCCAGTAGCTGCCCCAGGGTGACCGGATTGACGATGTCCTGCTTGTGGCCGTCGATGTTCAGGTACAGGCGCCCTTCGGAGGCGGCGCTGAAGCGCATGCCCAGGTTGCCGTAGAAGCGCTGCACGGACTGGCGGGCGTGGTCGACCGAACCGCCGCTGTCATAGCCGCTGACCGCCGCGTAGGCGTCCATGCCATTGTCGAATACCTGGCCCGCCCGCGCCTGCGCCTGGATGTGGCCATGCGAGCCGGCTTCCATGCGCAGTTGCAGGCCGGGGCGGCTGCGGCCCGTCGGCGAGACCAGGTTGACGGCGCCGCCCAGCGTCGCGGCGCCATATTGCAGCGCATTGGCGCCGCGGTAGACCTCGATGTAGTCCACATTGAACGGATCGGCATAGGAAGGATCGGAAATGCCGTCGGCGCGCGACAGGGGCATGCCGTCGCGCAGCAGCAGGACGCCGCGCAGCCCCAGCGGCGAGGCCAGTCCCGATCCTCGTATGGAAAGCTTCACCGACTGCTGACCGGCGGCGGACTGCACGTAAATACCGGGTTCGCGCGACAGGGCGTCCTGCAGGCCCAGAATGGCGCCGTCGTCGTAGCGGGAGGGATCGATGACGGCGGCGCTGCCGGGCGTCCGGCTGACTTCGCGCAGGGCCGACTGATAGGACGGGTCTGCGGCATTGTCGTCCGAAGCCTGGACGGTGATGGGGGCAAGCACGGGCGCGGAAACGGCGGCGTGGACGCCTGCGGCGGGCGCAAGCGTGGCCAGGCAGACAAGGGGAAGTGAACGGATATGGGTCATGGGGTAACAGGGCACGGCAGGGCGGCCGAGGGGGCGTGCGGAGCTGGCCGACGGCCGCGGGCGCCGGAGGCGCAGTGGCATGAGAACGGAAATGGATGTGGATATACCGCATTGCGTCCCTTGGCGGTATATGGGAGGCAAAATTTTTCAATAGGGACGGTGTGTAAGAATATAACAGCCGTATGTAAGTGTAAACACGTCTGGTATTAATCTATTGGGCGTATTTATCATGGCGTGATTGATTGCCTTATCGGCCATTTGGCCGTATCGGTCGAAGCACAGCAATGCCTACAACCCATCTTGCAGCAAGCGGCGCCCACCTCCTCATCGTCGATGACGACACGGACCAACTGCGTTTGCTGATCGAGGGCTTGCGGGCTGCGAACTACCGGCTCAGCGTGGCGTTCGACATCATCCAGGCATATGAGCGCGCATGCGCCGCGCTGCCCGAACTGGTGCTCATGGACGCCGGCGCATCCCGTGCCGATGGCCTGGCGTTGTACCGGCGTCTCAAGGCCAATCCGGCCACTTCCTCCATTCCTGTGTTCTTCCTGTGCGGGGCGGATGACATGGCCGAGCGCTTGGCAGGCCTGCACGACGGGGGCGTGGACTACATCATCAAGCCTTACCAGGCTGATGAAGTCGTGGCGCGGATACAGATCCATCTGGGGCTGGCCGTCCGGAAGTCCGCCCTCGTGGCGGGCGCCGAGGCGCCCTTGGGCGACGAAGTACTGGTGCGGGCCGCCAAGCGCCACCTGCAGGCCACGCTGGGCGAAACCCCGCGCCTGGACGAACTGGCGGTTTTGCTGGGCGTCAACGAAAGGCGGCTGTCCAGGGCGTTTCGCAAGCTGCTGGGCATGACGGTGTTCGAGTACCTGCGCCAGGAGCGCATGCGCGTCGCAGAACGCCTGCTGACCCAGACTTCGCTGAGCATGGCAGCCATCTCCGAAGAAATCGGTTTCTCCAGCGCGGCAAATTTTTCCACCGCTTTTCGCGAGCATGCGGGCATCTCGCCCTCCAATTTCCGCCGCACATCCCCCGGTTATCCCCTGCAAGACGGCTCGGCCGTTCCGCCCAGTTCCGACGAAACCGTGGTCTAGCCCATATTTCGGGGGTTGCCTGCGGCTCGTGCGTCCTGCTTCCGATATGGAAGGAAAAAATTACCTGAATGTGAAAATTACCGCATATCAGGCCGGTAGTTGCACAGTTTTTTGTCTGTTCAGCAAAATAAGCTTTTGCTGAAACAAACGCTGCTTGTGTATCTTTTTGTTTCTTATGGTCGCATTATGCTGTATCTTGCGCTGCGGTATCGGGGACCCCTCGCACAGAGTTGGCCGGGGCGCCGGCGCAAAGCATGCTATACTCTCGGTCCTCGCCTGAATGCATATTCCATGTTTTCGAGCGGGCGGTTAGCTCAGTGGTAGAGCACTGCCTTCACACGGCAGGGGTCACTGGTTCGAACCCAGTACCGCCCACCATATCTTCTTCAGTCCCCAACCGCTTCGAACACCTTACCCGCCGCGTCGTAGGCAATCAATTCGACTGGTACTGCCAACCGATCGGCCAAGGCTCGCGCCAGATCCACTGTGACGCCCGTCAGTTCGCCACGCAAGCCGCGGCGCTGGGCCAGCACCGTATTGCCGACATTGATCGCAGCCCGCAATACCGTTTTCGGCGCCAGGTCCCGCAGTATTTGTTCGTCAATGATAGTTATTTCTTGTTCTCCAGATTTCACAGCCGATCACGTAATTCCTGCGCGATGCCGTCGAGCGTTGCGCGGATCATGAGCTTGCGCTCCGCGTTCAAGGTTTCCGTCAGAGCACTGATACTGATGGCGACGTAGCCGTCCTCGGCATGGCTGCTCGAGATTGTCGTGGCCACGCATGACAGTCCGGAGACAGTTTCCTCGTCGTCATGTGCGTAGCGCATCTGGCGGACCTCTTCCAGTTCTTCCAACAGGCGGCTTCGTTCGGTAACCGATTTCGGAGTCATGCCGGGCAGGGTGCCGTTTGGCATCCGCCTTTGCAGTTCGGACGGCGAAAGCAGGGCCAGCAGCGCCTTGCCGCAGGCGGTGCAGTTGGCCGGCACCCGCCGGCCGATCCCGCCTCCCAGCCCCAGCCGCAGGCCGCTGTTGCAATCTTGGTAGCCGAGATAGACAGCGTTGAACTCTTCGTCCAGCACTGCAAGCTGGATGGTGGCGCGTAGGTCGGCCGAAATGGATCGGCAGATGTCGTAGAACTCGCCTACCAGGTTGACGCTTTGGACATAGGCAGAGCCAAGCTGCACCAGCCGGCGGCCAAGCTGGAAGCCATCGCGTGAGCGCCGCAGCATCTGGCCTTCGACTAGGGCGCCGCAGATGTTGAACGCCGTGGACTTGGGAATTTCCAATTGGCGAGCGATGTCGCTCATGCTGAAAGTCTGCTGCGGGGACGATTCCAGCAGCGCCATGATGCGCATGGCGCGATCCACTGCCGGCACCAATTGGCGTGCGTTCGACAGCATTTTGTCCGGCCTGGCGTCGCCAGTGCCTGCACGCGTTATTTTTGTCATGTATCCGGTGTCCATAGACTTGCCTCGCTGAAGTGCATATTGATCTCTAGATTAGACTATACCATGATGTTCAGTATATTGAACTCAAATTCAATTGATTGATAAAAGTTCATCGGAATGATAGTATGGCGTCACAAAACAGATAGAACGACATTCCGCCGTTCAAAGAAAATGGAGACATCAATGAGCGCCTACATTACTCGCTCCCCTGGCGACACTTCTGCGCCGCCCGCTGCCCCGCGTGACGATTACCCTGCATTGACCTATGCCTGGTATGCCGTCGTCGTTCTGTTGATCGTATACAGCATTGCCTTCGTCGACCGCATCATTCTTAGCCTGATGGTCAAGCCGATCCGGGCGGAGCTGCTGCTTAGCGATACCGGCATTAGTTTGCTGCAAGGTTTCGCCTTCACGATTTTCTATAGCGTGTTCGGCATTCTGCTGGGCCGCCATGCAGACCGCGCCAATCGCAAGGCCATGATCATCGTCGGGGTAACGGTGTGGTGCATCGCCACGGCGGCCTGCGGCATTGCCGAGAACTTCTGGCAGCTCTTCATTGCACGCATTTTTGTCGGCGCGGGCGAGGCCTGTCTTTCACCCGCGGCCTATTCGATGATTTGCGACAACTTTCGACGCCACCACCGCTCCCGCGCGATCAGTGCCTACAGCACGGGGGTCTTTCTGGGTACTGGCTGCGCCCTGATCTTCGGAGGCATGCTGGTCGCTTCCATTTCAAAGGCTGGTGTTGTCGGCCTGCCGCTCATAGGCGAAGTGGTGGCGTGGCGCGCCTCGCTTATCGTGATAGGGCTGGTCGGCCTGGTCGCTTTGTTGCTTCTGGCTACGTTAAAAGAGCCCAGCCGCAAGGAAGTGACCCAAACCGGGGCCACGTTTGCCGATTCGCTGGCGTTCTTCAAGAGCCGATGGGTGGCATTGGGAACCATTTTCTTCCTGAATGCATTGATCGCCCTGATCAACTACAGCATATTCGCGTGGCTGCCCACTTATTTCATGCGCGTGTTCAACTGGAGTACCGCCGCCATTGCCACCACATATGGGATAGTGCTGCTGACCATTGGTTGCGCTGGCATCCTTGGCGGAGGCTGGCTGGCCGACCGCCTGCTTGTGCGCGGACGCCGCGACGCCATGATGTTCGTGCAGCGCTGTTCCATTTCGTTGTTGGTCGTCGTTTCGGGATGGGTCGGATTCGTCGGATCGCCCGCGGCGGCAATTGCATTTCTAGCCGTCACGAGCTTCTTGACCGGGGTGTCGACCGGTTTGACGCCGGCCGCGCTGAACGCCATAACGCCGAATCAATTCCGAGGCCAGGTGATGTCGGTGTACCTCTTTTGCGCCGCCCTGCTGGGCCTGGGTCTCGGGCCCACTGCCGTAGCCCTGTTTACGGATTATGTATTTCACAACGATAACGCTGTCGGCATGTCCCTGGGCATTGTCCTATTTGTGGCTAGCCTGCTGGCCGCCATCTCGGCGTTTGCGGGCGCCCGTGCGTATCGGAAAGCAGTAGATATGGTCGAAGAGGGAGGCGGGCGCAGCTTGGCTGCGGCGCCGGCTGCCCCTTCCATGCCGAACGCTCCGGCGCTGCGGGAAGGTTGAGGGATAAGCAAGCAAAGCCGGCCCCTGGGCCGGCCCTTTCAGACATGAACGAATGAGGAGAACAGTCATGTGGTTGAAAAACGCCTGGTATGTGGCGGCTTTTTCCAAGGAGGTAGGCAATGACCTGCTGGCACGCACATATCTCGGCACCAAAATCGTCCTGTACCGCCAGAGCAACGGCAAAGTGGCGGCGCTGGAGGATAGCTGCCCTCACCGCCGCCTCCCACTTTCTTTTGGAATGCTGCATAACGATGAGGTGGTCTGTGGCTATCACGGCATGGCTTTTGGGGCCGACGGAAAATGCACTTCGATTCCCGGACAGGAGCGCATACCGCATTCCGCTTGCGTGCGCTCGTTCCCAGTAATGGAAAAGGACAATCTGGTCTGGATCTGGCTTGGCGACGAGGCCCTGGCGGACAAGACCCCGACTCCCGACGTCGGGCGCCTGGACCACCCGGAATGGGTGCCCAGCGAGGGTTATTGTCATCTGGAGGCGGACTACCGTCTACTGAATGACAATCTGCTGGACCTCTCTCATGTCACCTTCGTGCACGGAAGGACCATCGGCAATGCCGCGGTCGTCCAGTCGCCGGTCAAGGTCAGTGAGAAGGACAATGTAATCAGCGTTCACCGCGATGTGGTCGGCGCCATGGCACCGCCGTTCTATGCCTATGTGGGAAAGTACACCAAGCCAATACATCGATGGCATACGGTGAACTATCACGCTCCATCCACATGCATTATCGAGGTGGGATGCGAACCCATGGAGCGAGGCGACGGGCTGGGCCGGATCGAAGGCGTGGTGTTCCATCTGGTAACGCCCGAGACGGAACGCTCATCTCATTATTTCTGGGCATTTTCGCGCAAGTTCCGCCAGGACGAAGCCGACCTGACTGACTACATCCGGGACGCGGTGAACAGTACCCACAATGAGGACAAGGTGGTGGTGGAACTGCAGCAAGCATCGCTTACGCCGGAACAGCTCAAGGCGCCGGTCAATCTGGCCCTGGTTGTCGATGGCGGGCCGATACGCGGCCGCCGCGTGCTAGAGGAAATGATTCGAAATGAAAACTCCGCCCAGGCTGTTGACGTTGCGGCGGCGTAGTCCCGTGGCGTCGGGAGAGGCATCGCCGGGCAAGCCTTGCCGCGCCCATAGTGCCACGTTCCAGTTCAATTCAACAAGAGAAGAAGCACGATGATCATCAAAGACCAATTGCATGTCACCGAGGCCGTCATTCATGAACTACGGCGTGCAAAAAATCCGCGCCTCAAGGAAATAATGGAGTCGCTGGTGCGCCACCTGCATGGCTTCATCCGCGAGGTGCGTCTGACCGAGGAAGAGTTCAATGCCGGCATCAATTTGATTACCCGTCTTGGGCATCTGACCACGCCCAGCCATAACGAAGTACGGCTCATGGCCGGCACCCTAGGGGTGTCGTCGCTGGTGTGTCTACTCAATAACGGGAATAGCGGCGAGACCGAGACGTCGGCTAATCTGCTTGGGCCGTTCTGGCGCGAGAATTCGCCCGCCACGCCAAATGGCGGGTCCATCGTGCGCTCCGACACCCAGGGCCCGCCGGTATTCGTGAAGGGAATTGTCCAGGATGGCGATGGCAAGCCCGTCATCGACGCCGAGGTCGATGTCTGGCATGCCTCGCCTGTAGGCCTGTATGAAAACCAGGATCCGGCTCAGGCGGAGATGAATCTGCGCGGCAAATTCCGTACCGATAAAAATGGCGAATTTGCCTTTCGCAGCGTGAAGCCTGCCGGGTATCCAGTGCCGATGGGCGGGCCGGTGGGCGACCTCATTAACGCGCTGGAGCGCCACCCCTTCCGTCCCGCGCATCTGCATGTACTGGTCCACAAAGAAGGTTACAAGACAATTGCGTCGCAGCTGTACAGCCATGACGATCCCCACCTGGAAGACGATGCCCAATTCGGCGTTACGCAGGCGCTGATCGCCACTTATGTCGAGCACGAGGGCGAACCGGCACCTGATCCCGATGTGACCGGAAAATGGTATTCGGTGGAGCATGTTTTCGTGCTCGAACCCGGCGAGTCCTGGCTACCGACACCACCTGTCTCCGCCAAGGCGAAACAGTCTCCCGCCAACCCGGCCCATGCTGCGGCCTGATCCTAGCTGAAAAAGGAAACAATAGATGAGTGCAAAATATACCGAACCCGGCATCCCCGAGCGTGCGCAAGAAATGGAAAAACTGATGCGTACTTACTTTGATGCGTGCAACGCAGCGGACGTCGACAAGCTGACCGCCTGCTTCGTGCCCGACGCAGTCCACTATTTTCCGCCTGATATGTACGACGGTCCTTTCATCGGCGCGCGCAGGATCGCCGAGAAATGGCGCGATGCGGTCAACAACATCGGTTCATACTGGACAATCGACCGCTTGGTCATCGATCCGCTCAGCTATCAGGCCGCCATGGAGTGGACCCACTTCAAGACCAAGCAGAACAAGGTCCTGCGCGGCATAGAGTGGTACGAGTTCGATGCCGCTACCGGCCTCATCAAGGAGATCCGCGCCTATTATGCCTCGCCGCAGGCGCCCAACCTGCAAACACTAGAGTTGGGCGGCTTCGACTACGCCAGCCGCAACTATCCCGCTGCTCCGCCTGCCGGCGCCCGTTGAGTTCCAGGAGAAAACACATGACCGAAACCCGCCGCATCGTCATCGATGGCGTTGTCCGAGAAGTGGCCGTCGAAGACGGGGTATTCACCTGGATAGACGGCAGGAAGCTGCAGGTGAGCGATGCCGGCCATTTGCCCCCAGTCGTGCCGCGTAACATGGTTTGCGTGCACTTGAACTACCGCAGCCGCCTGGAGGAACTCCAGCGCAAGCGGCCGCCCGCGCCCACCTACTTCTGGAAATCCGTTGCCAGCCTCAATGGTCACAAGGGCAAGGTCCTGCGGCCGCGCAATTGCCGCTTCCTGAACTACGAGGGCGAGATTGCCCTAGTGGTGGGCCGCACCACGCGCAACATTCGTCCAGAAGAGGCTGCCGGCTACATCCTGGGCTATACGGTAGCCAACGACTTCGGGCTGCACGACTTCCGCGACACGGATGACAACAGCATGGTGCGAGTCAAAGGCAGCGATACTTTGGGGCCTCTTGGCCCCGGCCTGATTGCGGGATGGGACTTCCGCGACAAATGGCTGCGCACCATCGTTGACGGCAAGGTCGTGCAAGAAGCGAACACCAGTGAATTCCTGTGGGATCCGCATTATTTGCTGGCTGACCTGACGCGTACTATTACCTTCGAGCGTGGTGACGTGATACTGACCGGAACGCCGGCCAACTCGCGTCCGATCGATCCCGGTTCGAACATCGTAGTGGAAGTGGAAGGCTTGGGGCGGCTCGAGAACTCGATCGTCGAGGCGCCAATCGAAGTGCCCGCCGATTTCGGTGCGCAGCCTTCCGCGTCGGATGCGGTGCAGTCAGTGGCTCTAGGCGGCGATTTCTTCAAGCACAGGTGAACCCCGAACAAGCGAGAGAACGATGATTCTTGAAATCACGATGTTCGACCTAAAGCCTGGGACATGCCAGCGTTTCGAAGATGCAGTCGCTTTATGCCGGGACCTGTTCGGACGTGCCAAAGGCTGCCGCAAGGTGGAGCTGTACAAGTCGCACGAGACCCCAGACCGCTACCATCTTATGGTGGCCTGGGACAGTATAGAGAACCACACGGTCGATTTCTGGCAATCGGGGGATTTCGATATCTGGCGCTCGCGCGTAGCCGACTGTTTTCTGCGGCGTCCTGTCGTGCAGCATGCCCAACTGTGCATAACGTATTCCCTCATTGAAGATAGACAGGCGCTTTCCGCAGACTTGTTGAGAGAAACGGATTCTCTTTAAAAAACGATCTGGAACGACATGAAAGACGACATTGATATGGCGCCGAAAGGCCATATACTCATCGGTGGTTGCTCACGGCCCGGCGCGGGCGGTGTATTCACCGCGCTTGATGCCGCAAGTGGCGAACCGCTTCAGCCTTCTTTTGGCGGCGCAGGGCCGGTCGATGTGGAAGAGGCGTGCGCATTGGCCGAGAAGGCCTTTGATGCCTATCGAGATGTACCGCTCGAGTACCGTGCGTGCTTGCTCGAGACGATCGCGGACAATATCATGGCGCTTGGCGATATGCTGGTTGAACGCTGTGCCGTCGAGTCGGCGCTGCCGCGCGCCCGTATCGAAGGCGAACGCGCTCGCACGGCGGGCCAATTGCGTATGTTCGCCGCCATCGTCCGCGAGGGTGGGTTCCTGGGTTTGCGTTTCGATCCGGCTCAAGCCGGACGCAAACCTGCCCCACGCGTAGAACTGCGGCTGCGCAACGTGCCGCTGGGTCCGGTTGCTGTTTTCGGGGCGTCGAATTTTCCCTTGGCGTTCTCCGTGGCTGGAGGCGATACTGCATCGGCGCTAGCGGCGGGGTGTCCGGTTGTCGTCAAAGCGCATCCTGCTCATCCCGGCACATCTGAGTTGGTCGGGCGTGCGATACAGAGGGCGGTGCGCAGTTGCGATTTGCCGGATGGAATATTTTCCCTTTTGTTCGATCATGGTCACGAGGTCGGTGGGATGCTAGTTGCCGACTCCCGCGTTAAGGCAGTTGGATTTACCGGCTCGCATGCCGGCGGCATGGCCCTGATGCAAATTGCAGCGGCTCGATCCGAGCCCATTCCGGTCTATGCTGAAATGAGCGCAATCAACCCCGTGCTGATTTTCCCCGAGGCGATGGCTGTGCGCGGACAGGCCATTGCCAAGGCTTTCGTGGCATCTATGACGATGGGAGCTGGGCAGTTTTGTACCAATCCCGGGCTGGTGCTTGCAGTGCGGGGCGCGGCCCTGGACGACTTCTTGCGCGCGGCCGCCGCTGCCGTGCGCGGCGTGCCCGCCGCGCCCATGCTGACGCCGGATATTCTGAGGAGTTTCTGCGCCGGGGTTGAACGGCTGTCCCGACAGGCGGGAGTCGAAATGATCGCCCGTGGCCAGAAAGGACAGAAGCTGCAGGCGCAGGCCGCGCTGTTCACCACGGATGCCAGCCATTTTCTGGCGGATCATGTAATGCATGAAGAGGTGTTCGGCCCCTCATCGCTAGTCGTCCGCTGCAGCAGCGAAGAAGAGCTTGTTTGTGTCGTTCGCGCGCTTGAGGGGCAGCTTACCGCCGCCCTGCACATAGATGAAGGTGATTATGCCGCCGCGCAGCGGCTGCTTCCATTGCTGGAGCGCAAGGCGGGACGGCTGCTTGTCAATGGTTTTGGTACAGGTGTGGAAGTAGGCCATGCCATGGTCCATGGAGGCCCCTTCCCGGCTACTTCCGACGGTCGATCGACATCTGTCGGCAGTCTTGCCATCGGCCGCTTCCTGCGCCCGGTTTCCTATCAGGATATGCCCGCTGCATTGTTGCCCGCGGAACTGCGCGATGATGTGCTGGCGAAATGGCCCAGGCATGTTGACGGCGTGGCAATACCCGGCGCCGCTGTTGCGCAGCACTGACTTTCGTTCTCCGTCTTTTGTTTCTTTTCACACCGGTCATCCCGATTCTAAAATAAAATGATCATGATCTATTTAGATCATAATCATAATAGAAAGGGATGTGCGGGGACGTAGCCAGCAGATGGCAAGCCGCGCCGTCCCACGAGATGCTTTTCGAGAAAAATTTCATCCGCTGATTGGATTTCCTGGCGGGCGTTTATTTTTCGGCGATAAGCCGTGATAATGCCTCGCAGGAGGAGCGCGGTACCGGGCGGCACAGACCCGGGCCGTGGCATCGGACAGGCATGCGCGCGGGGCGCATCGGGGTTACGGGACAAAAGAAAATGAATATCAAGACGGTGGACCTGAATCTGTTTCTGGTGTTTCGCGCGGTGTACATGACGCGCAACGTCACCCAGGCGGGCGACTGCGTCAACATGACGCAGTCAGCCGTCAGCAACGCCCTGAAGCGCATGCGCGAGCGGTTCGACGACCCGCTGTTCATACGCACCTCCACAGGGGTGGCGCCCACGCCGCTGGCCGACGAGCTTTTCGGCCCTGTCGAAGAAGGCCTGCGCAAGCTGTCGCTGGCCATAGACAAGGCGCGTGGCTTTTATCCAGCCACGTCCGACCGCCTATTCCGAATCGCCATGAACGACATCGGGCAACTGGTGTTCCTGCCCAGCTTCCTGAACAGCGCCCGCGAGGAAGCGCCGCAGGTGCGCTTCGAGACCGTAGGGGCCTCCAGCGGCGAAGAGGCGCGGGCGCTGCTGCTCGAGGGCAAGATAGACGTGGCCCTGGGAAGCTGGCGGGACATGGGGGAGGGCTTTGCCTCGCAGGTGATCTGCGAGGAAATCTTCGTGGCGCTGGTGGGCAGGCGCCACCCCATCCGCTCGGAGGCCTTTTCCATGGCCCAATACCTGGACTCCGAGCACATCACTTATCGTCCCAGCGGCGCAAGCGACACGGTGCTGCAGGATGCGCTGTTCGCGCAGGGCGTGCACGCCGACCGGCGCGTGGCGGTAACCGTCTCGCATGCGCTGGGGCTGGCCGAGGTTGTGTCCGAGTCCTGTCTGGTGCTGTCCATACCGCATCGCCTGGCGCGCTCGCTGCAGCGTTCGCATCCGGACCTGCGCATCGTCCGCCTGCCGTTCAAGGTGGGGCCTTTCCAGGTGACGCAGCAGTGGCACGAGCGCCTGGAATACGACAGCGGCAACCGCTGGCTGCGCGAGCAGATATGCGCGGCTTTCCGCAGGTCGCCCATGGTGGAGTAGGGCGCGGCCGTTATTTCCGGGCTTGATCGCGGTCATCACGACTTTTTGTTGGACGGGTCGGTCCAGCCTCCCTATTCTGGATGTCTGTGAAATATTTCATGCAGGATGTCCATGAGTCATGTGGTGACCTTGCTGCCCAGCGGCCATCGTTTCGAATGCGAGCCGCGGCAGACGATACTGGAGGCGGGGTTGGCCAGCGGCTTGGGGCTGCCTTTCAGCTGCCGTTCGGGAATGTGCCGCACTTGCCGCGGCAGGCGGGTGGAAGGGCAGGTCGACCTCGGCGACGTGCATCCGGCCTACCTTAGTCCGCAGGACAGGGAGCAGGGCTTCGTGCACCTTTGCCAGGCCCGGGCCCTTGGCGATTGCGTCATTCATATCGAAGAAGTCGACGCTTCGCGGCTTTTTCCGGTGGGCCGCTTTCCCGCCCGCATCCTGGCCATGCAGCGCCTGGCGGACGACGTCATGGCGGTCGAGCTGTCCCTGCCGCCCAACGAGCCTTTGCGATTCCACGCCGGCCAGTACGTCGAGGTCACCGACAAGGGCGGCGTGAAGCGTTCCTATTCCATTGCCAATGCCTGCCCCGGCGAAGGCGCGCGGCGGCTGGAGCTGCACATACGCCATATGCCGGGCGGGGCCTTTACCGATACCCTGTTTTCCAGCACGAAGGCGCGCGATATCTGGCGGCTTGCGGGCCCCATGGGCCAGTTCATGCTGGACGACTCGGATGCCCCCATTGTCATGCTGGCCGCCGGCACGGGCTTCGCGCCTATCAAGGCCATCATCGAGGACAGCCTGGCGCGCGGCGTGGGTCGGCCCATGCATCTGTACTGGGGCGGCCGCCGCAGGCAGGACCTGTACATGAGCGCCCTGGCCGAGCAGTGGGCGGCCGGCCATGCGCACATCCAGTACACGCCGGTGCTCAGCGACGCCACCGAAGCCTGTCAGTGGCAGGGGCGGACAGGCTTCGTGCACCTTGCCGTCATGCAGGATTATCCCGACCTTTCCGGCCACCAGGTCTATGCCTGCGGCGCGCCCGTCATGGTCGAGTCGGCGCGCCGCGACTTTGTCGGGCATTGCGGGCTGCCCGAGGCGGCATTCCGGGCCGACGCCTTCGTCAGCGAGGCCGACAAGGCCCCGCAGGACTGACCGATCACAAGAACAAGGAGGAAACCATGCCTGACCAGACACCCATGCCCGAAAACTGCCGCATCGACCCGGCGCCCAGGCAGTCCGTGCTTCAGCCCTATGTGCTGGGGCATGGCACGCTGGAATGCCGCGACCTCAGGGCCTCGAGGCGGTTCTACCAGGAATTCCTGGGCCTGGAATGCGTCCAGCACGCCATATCGGCCATGGCGGTCAGGCTGGGCATGGCCTTTCACATCGTCTGCGTCGAAGTGGGCGACGAGGTCCATCCCTGCCACGTGCTGAACCACTGGGGACTGGACGTCGCCAGCAAAGAGGAAGTCGACGAGGCGCATCGCAAGGCGCTGGAGCACAAGGACGAATACGGCATCCTGCAGGTGCTGGACGTCATGAACATGCATGGCGTATACAGCTTCTACCTGGAAGACCTGGACCACAATTGGTGGGAAATACAGTACTACGAGGGCGGCTTCCAGCACGACGACTATTTCGACTTCGGCGACCGCTTCGAATCCAGCGCGGAGGGGGCGGCGGCATGAAGCTGGCCACGCTGGATGAGGGCGCGCGGGGCGCGCCGGCCGCCGTGCTGCAATCGGGCGAGTTCCTGCATCTGGGGCGGGCGGCGCGCCGCGACAGCCTTGAGCGCTGGATGCCGCACAGCATGCGGCGTTTGCTGGAGGCCGGAGAGGCCGGGCTGGATCTGGTGCGCGGCATGGTGGCGCGGGCCGAGTCGGCGTCCGAAGACCAGCGCGGGCGGTGGCGAGAGCAGGGTGTGCTGCTGCCGGCGCAGGCGCGCCTGAAGGCGCCCGTGCCCGATGCCGGGCTGGTGCTTGCCGCCGGGCTGGCCTATCGTTCGCACCTGGCCGAGATGTCCGGCACGCCGGCCCCGCCGCATCCCACCGCATTCATCAAGGCCAGTGATTCCATCAATGCGCCGCAGGCGCCGCTGTACCTGCCTCCTGGCGCCGATGCGCAGGTGGATTTCGAGGGGGAGTTGGCCGTCGTGTTCGGGCGTGACTGCCACGGCGTGTCCGAAGCGCAGGCCATGGCCTGCGTGGCCGGCTACACCATCGCCAACGACGTGTCCGCCCGCGACTGGGTGAAGCAGGTATGGCAGGCCCAGTCGCCGTGGGAGGCACGGCTGTCCTGGGAGGTCAACATCATGGGCAAGCAGTTTCCGGGCTTCACCTGCCTGGGGCCGGTGCTGCTGACCGCCGACGAGGTGCCGGACGTGACGCGGCTGTCGCTGCAGACCCGCCTGAACGGCGAACTGATGCAGTCCGCACCCGTCAGCGACCTTATTTTCAGTGTGGCGCGCATGATCGCCCATTTCTCGCGTTGGTATCGCTTCAGGCCGGGCGACGTGCTGCTGACCGGCACACCGGCGGGAGTCGGGGCGGGGCGCAAGCCCCAGGTCTTCATGCGCCATGGCGACATCATAGAAGTGCAGGTAGAGGGCATAGGCGTCCTGCGCAATCCGGTGCTGGAAAGCGCAGGCGCCTGACGACGCGGCCATCGCGGCGAAATCCGCCAGGCCGGCTCCCGCAGAGGTAGCCCGGCGGCCATTAATAAAACAAAAGGAGACATCATGAACAATCATTCACAGGGGCGTGAATCGTTTATCGACCCGTCGGGGCGGGTATATCAGGGATGGGCGACCACGCTGGCCAGCACGGTGGGGCTGTCGCTGGGGCCCAGCGTGCTGCTGGTATTCTGCTTCGGCACGTTCATCACGCCGCTGCACAAAGAATTCGGCTGGAGCATCGCGTCGATTTCCGCGGGCGCGATGATCATCTCCATCATGATCGTGCTGACCTCCGTCGTCCAGGGACGCCTGGTCGACCGCTTCGGCGGCAGGCCGCTGGTGCTGCTGTCCGTGCCGCTGCTGGCGGCGGGCTTTGCGGCGCTTTATTTCCTGCCCGGCAATATCTGGGTTTTCTATGCCGCATGCGTGGCCGTGCCATGGCTCGCCGTGGGCGCATGGCCGATTTCCTATCTCAAGATGACGGGCGTCTGGTTCGAGCGGCGCCTGGGCCTGGCATTCGGCATCGCCAATGCGGGCATCGGCATCGGCGCGGCCATTTTCCCGCCCTTCGCGGTGTACATGATCACCCACTATGGCTGGCGCAGCGCCTATGCGGCCCTGGGCGCGGTGGCGCTGCTGGTGACATGGCCGATCGCCTTTCTGTTCCTGAAGGACCGCAAGGACGCGGACAGGCACCACGGCGCGCCGCTTGCTCCGGCGCAGGCCGGCATGGACCTGCGCGAGGCCTGGAAGACGCGCGACCTGAAAGTCATCGCCATCGCCTTCGCGCTGCTGGGCCTGGTCACTACCGCGGCCATCGTGCACCAGAGCAGGATACTGATAGACCTGGGCATGACGCCCCAGGCGGCAGGCGCCCTGCAGGCGGTATTCGGCGTGGCGCTGATCTTCGGCCGGGTGGGAACCGGCTGGCTGCTGGACCGCATCCACGCCGCCACCATCATGATGGTGCTGTGCGCCTGCGCGGCCCTGGCGCTGCTGGGCCTGGGCATGGGGGCGCCCATGAATTCGGCCATTCTGTGCTGCGCGGCCGTGGGCTTCATCGTGGGCGCCGAGTTCGATGTGCTCAGCTACATCATTCCGCGCTATTTCGGCATCAAGGCCTTCGGCACCATCTATGGCGTCGTCTTTGCCGTGTTTCAGCTGTTCGCCGCCATGGGCGTGGTGGCGGTGGGAATCAGCCGCAGCAATTCCGGCGGCTACAGCCAGGCCCTGCTGGCGCTGGCCCTGCTGCTGCTGGTTTGCGCATTCTGCTTCCGTTTCCTGGGCCAGTACCGCATGGGCGGCCACAAGCCCGCCGCGCAGCCGCCCGAGCCGGCCGTGGCCGGCACCTGACGGGGCGGGTCATGGTCGACGTCAATGTCCAGCCATTCGAAATCGAGTTCGCCACGCGCGCCGGCGTCATGGTGCGCGCCGACGTCTACCTGCCGCCGGGCCGCAGGGACGGCTGGCCCGTGCTGCTGGCCGCCTCGCCCTATCAGAAGGCGCTGCGGCGCCTGCCGGCGCATTGGGTGTTCCCCTTCGTGGAATACGGCCCCATGCAGCTTTACCTGGACGAGGGCTATGCCTATGTGATCGTGGACGTGCCGGGCAGCGGGCGATCCGAAGGGATCTGGGACCCCGTCTCGCGCGCCGAGGGCGAAGCCATCCACGACGCGATAGAGCACGTGGCGGCGCAGCCCTGGTGCGATGGCAATGTGGGCATGATTGGGCAGTCGTACTTCAGCTGGAGCCAATGGAATGCCGCACGCACCCGGCCCCCGCACCTGAAGACCATCGTGCCCTATGACGGTTCCGTAGACATGTACAGAGACTGGCTGTACCACGGCGGCATCCCGCAGCATGGCCTGCTGGGCTCGTGGCTGATGGGCGCGGTCATGATGCAGCACCAGGCCCAGGGACACGACGTGCGCGGCGGACGCCGCCACGAACTGCTGCCCGACATCATGTCCCATACGCTGGACGACGACTGGCACAGGCGGCGCTCGCCATTCTGGGAACTGGGCAAGGTCGACATTCCGGTGTTCTCGATAGGCGCGTGGGCCAAGGCGGGCCTGCACCTGCGCGGCAATGTCATGGGCTTCGGGCGTGTGGCGGGCCCGCGCCAACTGCTGCTGGTGGAGTCCCATGTCTTTGCCGACGCGCAGCGGATATTCGACGACGAGGGTTTTCACCGCCGGGAAATCCTGCCCTGGTACGACCATCACCTGAAAGGGCGGGACAACGGCGTCATGGACCGTCCGGCCGTGCGCTTTTTCGTGAACGGCGAAGGCCGCTACAGGTCGTCCGAGGCCTGGCCGCCGCCCGAGTCCCGGCCCGACACTTTCTATCTTTCGGGCGCCCGCAGCGGCGCAGTGCGTTCGCTGAACGACGGTTCCCTGGACCGCCGGCCGCAGGCGCAGCAGGCCAATGCCACGTCGTGGTCCTATCCGGATCCGCAGTGGATGGCCGGCGTGACCACCTTCATCGATGGCGTGCCCGACCACACTGCCCGCGTCGTCACTTACACCAGTCCCGCATTCGGCCAGGCTTGCGAATATTCCGGGCAAGGAGTGCTGGTGCTGCATGCATCGACCGACCAGTCCGACATGGACGTCATCGTCAAGGTGCAGGTGCTGACGCCCGTGGGCCATGGCTTCTCGGCCCGCAAGGCCACGCAGGGCTGGCTGCGGGCCTCGCACCGCGCCGAAGATCCCGACCTGACCAGTACCATGCAGCCTTTCCACACCCATGACAGGACCGAGCCGCTGGCGCCGGGCCAGGTGTACGAGCTGCGCATCGAACTGCTGCCCATGTCCTTCCTGGTCAAGCCGGGCGAGCGGCTGCGGCTGGAAATCAGCAACTTCGACTCGCTGATGGTCGATGCGCCCATGACGCACTGGTACGGGCAGAAAGTGGGCACCGACAGCTATCACCACGACCAGGCGCATCCCTCGCGGCTGGTACTGCCCCTGTGCCCAAGGTAGCAGGCCGCCGCTGCGCCGCCGATGGGCATTGCGGCCGCACCGAGCCGATGCGCTTGTCGTGAACGGGAGGTGCGGACCGGCGTAGAATGTCCTCTCCTGACTCATGGAGAGGGCGTAAATGGCTTCTTACGATGCAATCGTGATAGGGGCCTGGCGGCGGCGGTGTGCCTGGCCGACCGGGGCTGGAAGGTCGCCGTGGTGGAGGGGCGCGACGAGCCCGGCGGCGCGGTCAAGACGCGCGAGCTGACGCTGCCCGGCTTCAGGCACGACCTGTGCGCCATGAATCTTTCCATGTTCGCGGGCTCGGCCTTTTTTGCGCGCTACAAAGACGCGCTTTGCGCCCACGGCCTGGCGCTGGCGCCGGCGGCCGACTGCTTTGCCAGTGTATTCCGCGATGGCGGTTTTCTGGGCGTAAGCACCGACCTGGAAAAAACCGCCGCCCGCATCGGCGCGCTGTCGCCCGGGGACGCGCAGGCCTGGCGCGGCATGCAGGCGCAGTTCCTGCGCAATGCGCCGCACATTTTCGGCGTGCTGGGCGCGCCCATGCCCTCGTGGCAGGCCTTGCGCGCCGGCTGGAAGGCCTGGCGCAGCCTGGGAACCGGCGGCGTATACGACCTGGCGCGCCTGGTGCTGGCTTCGCCGCGCGACTTTCTCGACGCGCACTTCACGCATGAGCGCGTCAAGGCCATGATGGCCGTATGGGGCCTGCATCTGGACTTTACACCCGACACCGCGGGCGGCGCATTGTTTCCCTACCTGGAGTCCATGTCCAACCAGGCTTTCGGCATGGTCATAGGCCAGGGCGGGGCCGATACCATCATCAAGGCCATGACGGGCCTGCTGCAGGCCAAGGGCGGCGAAGTGCTGCTGGGCGAGCCGGTGCAGGCCATCGAGCTTGCGGGCGGCGCGGCCACCGGCGTCCGGCTGGCGGACGGCCGCCGGCTGGCGGCGAGGCGGGCGGTCATCGCCAACCTCAATCCGCGCCTGGTGTTCGGCCGCCTGCTGCCGCGGGGCGCGGCGCCGCAGGGTTTCGAGTCCCGTGTCGACGCGTTTCGCGCCGGGCCCGGCGCGATGATGGTCCATCTGGCGCTGGACGGGCTGCCGGACTGGTCGGCGGGCAGCGAACTGAAGCAATACGCCTATGTGCATGTCGCGCCGGACCTGGCCATGATGTCGCGCGCCTACGCCGAGGCGGCCGACGGCCTGCTGCCGGCCGAGCCGGCGCTGGTGGTGGGCCAGCCCACGGCGCTGGACCCGACGCGCGCGCCGCAGGGCAGGCATGTGCTGTGGGTGCAGGTAAGGGTGGTGCCGGCGCGCATCCGCGGCGACGCCCTGGGACGCATCGACGCGCGGGACTGGGCGCAGGCGCGCGAGGCCTATGCCGACCGCGTGCTGGATATCCTGGAGCAATACGCGCCCGGGCTGCGCGGCAAAGTGCTGGGGCGCAGCGTGTTCTCGCCGCTGGACCTGGAACAGGAAAACCCCAGCCTGGTGGGCGGGGACAGCCTCTCGGGCAGCCATCACCTGGACCAGAACTTCGTGTTCCGGCCCGTGCCGGGGTATTCGCGCTATCGCACGCCGGTCAAGTCGCTGTACCTGTGCGGCGCCTCCACCTGGCCCGGCGCGGGCACGGGCGCGGGGTCGGGCTTCATGCTGGCCAATATGCTGGCGCGCTGACAGCGTCACCCGCGGCGCCACGGCGGCCAGGGCTTCAGCTGGCGTCGCCCTGGACGCATTCGATTCGGTTGCGGCCGTTTTCCTTGGCGCGGTAAAGCGCCATGTCGCTGCGCGAGAGGGGCGCATTGATATGGGTGTCGTCGGCGCTCATGAGGGCGATGCCTATGCTGACGGTCAGCGAGATGAGCCGCCCCCCGTCCATCAGCGGCGCCTGTTCTATCTGCCGCTGTACGCGCCTGGCGAAGCTGCGGCCTTCGGACAGGCCCGCGTTGCGCAGCACGATGGCGAATTCCTCGCCGCCCATGCGGCCGGCGATGTCGGTCCGGCGCAGGTGGCTGCGCAGCACGGCGGCGAAATGGCACAGGGCGCGGTCGCCGGCGGCGTGGCCCCAGGTGTCGTTGATGGACTTGAAGTAGTCCAGGTCGCACATCAACACCGCGGCGGGGCCGCTGTGGTCGCGCTTGATGCGGGCCAGCTCGGCCTCCATTTGCGCCAGGAAATGGCGCCGGTTGGGCAGTTGCGTCAGGACGTCGGTGGTGGCGTGCTCTTGCAGCTCGGACTCGATGCGCTTGCGCTTGGTGATGTCGGTGATGAAGCCGTGCCACACCGTGCTGCCGTCGTCCAGGCGCTGCGGCCGCGCGTCGCCCTGGCGCCAGCGCAGGCCCTGGCGGGGCAGGCGCACGCGGTATTCCAGATGCCAGGGCGCCAGGCTGCCGGCCGAGGCGTCCAGCGAAGCATGGTAGACGGGCAGGTCTTCGGGGTGTATCAGGCCGTTGATCAGGGCATCGCTGTCGGCCACCTGTTCGGGCGTAAGCTCGTATATGTCGCCGATGCCGTTGCTGGCATAGGTGAAGCGCGAGGCGCCGTCCGGCGCGCGCCGGTACTGGAACACGAGGCCGGGCACGCCGTTGGTCAGGTTGGTGACCAGGTCCAGCGTCTGGCGCAGTTTTTCGGCCATCGCGCGCAGGGCAGTGATGTCGGTGAGGGTGCCCACCATGCGCAGCGGCTTGCCCGCGCTGTCGCGGCGGACGACCCTGCCGCGGCACGCCACCCACCTGTAGCCGCCGTCCTTGCAGCGCATGCGGTGTTCTTCTTCGTAGACCTCGGTGCGCTGGTCGAAATGCGCCTGCATGGCGGCCAGGACATTATCCAGATCGTCGGGGTGGATGCACGCATAGCAGTCTTCCACCCGAGTTCCCGGTTCGGCCTGGCTGCAGCCCAGCAGGGCGGCCCAGTTGGCCGAGAAACGGACGAGGCCGCCGGGAATGTCGCGGTCCCAGATGCCTATGCCGCTGCCTTCGATGGCAAGCGCCGCCGTGCGGTGTTCATCGCCGAAAAAAGCGCCATCGCCGGACGGCGTGTTTGCGGGGCCGGGCGAGATACCTGCTTCATCTGGTCGGGAAGGGGCGGGCATATCGAATTCCGTCGATGGACTGCTGAATAGATATGCCAATTTGTAACACAACTACATGGTATGTGTCTCGAAGAAACGCTATTCCACCCCCAGCAAATCGTAGACGCGGCGCACGTAATCGCCGAATTCGCGGCTGGTCTTGACGTGCAGTCGGCGCGGCGCCGGCAAGTCGATGGGGAAAAAGTCGGCCATGCGGGCTGGCCCCGCCGTCAGCACGGCGCAATGCGTGCCCAGGAACACCGCTTCCTGGATGCTGTGCGTGACGACGATGAAGGTCTTGCCGGTTTCTTCCCAGATGCGCAGCATTTCAAGGTTCATTTTTTCGCGCGTCAACGCGTCCAGCGCCCCGAAGGGTTCGTCCATCAGCACCAGCTTGGGGTCGTGCAGCAAGGCGCGCGCGATGGCGGCGCGCTGCTGCATGCCGCCCGACAGCTCGTAAGGCATCTTGTCGGCGAAGCCGTTCAGGCCAACCATTTCAAGCAGTTCACGCGCGCGCTGCGCGGCGGCCTTGCGGTCCAGCTTCAGGATGTCGGCGGGCAACAGCACATTCTGCAGCACTGTGCGCCATTTCAGCAGCACGGGCTGCTGGAACACCATGCCCACGTCGCGGCCGGGGTTGAACGCCGCACCGGGCGCGCCGATGCGCAATGTGCCGCCGTCATGGCCATGCAGTCCGGCCAGTATCTTCAGCAGGGTGGACTTGCCGCAGCCCGACGGGCCGACCAGGGAAACCATGTCGCCCGCGTGGACGTCCATGGAAACGTCGGACACGGCCAGGAATTCCTGGTGCTTGCGGCGGTACACCTTGCGCAGCTTGTCCATGTGGATCAGCGGCGTCCCCGCGCGCGGCGCCAGGCCGGCCGTTTCGTGGCGGGCGCCGTTCATGCCAGCCACCGCTGCAGGTTGGCGCGAACGAAGTCGTCGTCGCTCAGGTCGCCGTGCACGCGGCAGACGCGGTCGATCTGCTCCGCCTGGCCGGGACCCAGCCCTTCGGCCGGATCCAGGCACCATATGCCTTCCAGCAGGCCCTGCCGGCGCAGCACTTCGTGGCAGCCGGCGATGCAGCCATGGAAATTGTTGGCCACGTCGAAGAAGGCCGAGTTGCAGTCGGTGACACGCGAATCCAGCGCCAGCAGTTCCGCGCCGGGCGCGCCGCCGTTTTGCGCCAGCTCGGTCTTGATGCGCGCCAGCTGGGCGACCGCGCTGGCCGTCCATACCGACCAATGCCCCAGCAGCCCGCCGCGGAATCTTACGCTGACGGCTTGCCCGCCGCGCATCGCCGTGAAAGGCAGGGCCAGATCCAGCACGATGTGATCGTCATTGCCGGTATACAGAAAGACGCGCTCTTCGGCGCGCGCGTCGACCACGCCGCGCACCACGTCCAGCGTGCGATAGCGGTTGAACGGCGCCACCTTGATGGCCAGCGCGTTGGGGATGAGGGCGAAGCGGCGCCAGAAATCGCTGGACAGCACCGGGCCGCCGACCGCGGTCTGCAGATAGAAGCCGATGAGCGGGATCTCGGCCGCCACGGCCTCGCAATGGGCGATGGCCTCGTCTTCGCCGGCGCCGGACAGCGCGGCCAGGCTGAGCAGCCCCGCATGGTAGCCCAGGGCCACGGCCGTGCGCGCTTCGGCGCGGGCCTGCGCCGTGCCGCCGCACAGGCCGGCGATCATCGCCATGGGGGCGGCCGCCCAGGCCTGCTGGTCTTCCATGGCGGCGCTCAGCACGGTTTCGTACAGGCCGTGCTCGCGTATGGAGAATTGGGTGGTGTGCACGCCCACCGCCAGTCCGCCGGCGCCGGCATCGATGTAGTAGCGTGTCAGCGCGCGCTGGCGGCGGCGGTCGAATTTGCGCTGCGCGTCCAGCGCCAGCGGGTGGGCGGGAATGACAGTGCCTTGCGCAAGCCTGGCCAGTATCTCGGCGGGCAGGTCGGATCGGTGCAATGGCATGAAAGCTCCTGAAGGACGCCGCTATCCGTATTCCGGACCGGCGATGGCATGGATGAAGGCGGGCAGGCCCTGGGGCGCATCTTCGCCCAGGGCCATGCGGGTGAAGCCGCGCTGGCGCGCGAAGCCGAGTTCCCTCAGCTTGCGGTGCAGCGTCGGACGGGCTTCCGGCACGTCGATGAAAATGGGTTCGGGCGTGCCCGCGCAGATGTCTTCCAGCAGGCTGGCGGCGGCCGCTTCGTCGTTGGCCAGCAGGGGGCCGACGTAGCGCGCGACACGCCCGGCCCGCACGATGGCGAAGGCCTGGGCCTGGCGCACAACCCGCGAGCCTTCTCGCGCGGCCAGGTCGGCCAGCACCTGGCCGCGCGAAAACCCCAGCGCCCGGGCGTCCAGGTCGGCCAGCGCCTGCAGATCGGGCGCGGGCTGCGGCGGGGCGGGCGCCGCATCGGGGGCGGCCGCGCGCGTCCAGCGGGCCAGCCGCCACAGCGGCGCGAAGCCGTATTGGCTGTACAGGCGCTCGCCCTCGGGCGTGGCGTCCAGCCAGGGCTTGCGGCCCATGTCCTGCACCGCGCGCAGGCTGTGCTCGAACACTGCCCGACCCAGCCCCTTGCCGCGCGAGGCGCGCTCCACCAGTATCATGCTGATCCAGGCCGCCCTGTCGCCCATGGGCAGCACGGCGCCGCTGGCCATGATGTGTCCTCCGGCATGGCGCACCACATATATGGCCCCGTGGCGCAGAAAGACCCGCCAGTCGCGCGGGGTCTGGTTCCAGCCGCTTTGCGCCACCAGATCGTCCAGCATGGACAGCGCTTCGGGCGTCAGCGCCGACAGAGGCCGCGGGTCGATGGGGTTGTCAGTATTTGCCATCCCGGGACTCGAATTTGGTGGGTTTGCCGTACAGGCGCTGCTCGCGCGATATCCAGTCGGCCACCCAGTCCATCAGCCTGGAAAGCGGTACGCGGGGATAGCCGAACAGCTTCTCGGCCTGGCCGGTGTTCATCAGCCATGCGGTGGGAGCTTCCTCGCCGCCGATGTGGGCGGGCTTGCCGAAGCGGCGCCCGAATTCCTCGGCGAGCCAGCGCACAGAGGTGGTCTCGGGGCCGCTGACGTTGATGGGCGAGGTGGGCACGGTGGCGGCGGCCAGGCAGCGCAGCGCCTGGGCGTTGGCGTCGCCTTGCCAGATGACGTTGACATGGCCCATGGTGACGTCGACCGCTTCGCCGCGCCATACCTTGGCGGCCACGTCGGCCAGGACACCGTAGCGCAGGTCTATGGCGTAGCTCAGGCGGAACAGGCGGCCCGGTGTGCCGTACAGCTTGGAAAAATACTGGAACAGGCGTTCGCGCCCCACGCAGGAGTTGGAATATTCGCCCGGCGGGTCGGGCGGCAAATCTTCCGGGGCCCCCTGGCCGATGACCGGCACGAAGGGGTACACGCAGGCGGTCGAGAAGGCCACGATGCGCGATGCGCTGAAAGCTTGCGCGACCATGGCGGGCACGTGCACATTCATGGCCCAGGTCAAGGGGTTGTCGGCATCGGCGCCGAATTTGCGCCCCGCCATGAACACCACGTTGGGGCACTTGGGCAGCGCAGCCAGGGCGGCAGGGTCCAGCAGGTCGCAGGCAATGGTCTCGATGCCGTGCGCCTGCAGCATGTCGCGCAGCTGCGGCTCGCTGAAGCGGGCCACGGCCAGCACGCGGCGATCAGCCGGCAGGGCGTTGCGCGCCAGGCGGGCCAGCGTGGGGCCCATCTTGCCGCCCACGCCCAGAATCATCAGGTCGCCCTCGGTGCGGGCCAGGTCATTGATCAGTTCCCGCGAGGGCGTGGCCAGGTAGTCGTCCAGCGCCTGTTCGGTGTCGAAGCGTTCCGGAAAAGCCAGTTCGTCCAGTACGGGGCCGGGGTGTGTCGGTGTGTTCATTGAATGCGTGCGTCCTGAGTGATGAAGTGCCGCTCCAGCAGCAAGACCAGCAGATAGAGCAGCACGCCGAGACCGGTGATGAGCAATACCGCCATGAAGACGGCAGGGGTATCCAGCGAGGCCTGCACCTGTATCATCAGATACCCCAGGCCCTTGTCCGAGGCGATGAACTCGCCCACCACGGCGCCGGCCACGGCCAGTATGGTGGCGACCTTCATGCCGGAAAAGACATAGGGCAGCGAGCCGGGCAGCTGTATGTAGCGGAAGGTCTGCCAGCGGGAGCCTTTCAGCGCATACACCAGGTTGAGCAGGTCGGGCTCGATCTCATTGAGTCCGCGTATGGTGGTCAGCAGGATGGGAAAGAAGCACAGGCTGAAGGTGATGAGGATGTTGGGCCAGACGCCATAGCTGAACCAAACGATGATGAGCGGCCCGAGCGCCACTTTGGGGATCATGTTCAGGGTGACCAGCAAGGGAAAGGCCAGCAGCATCAGCCTGCGGCTTGTGATGAAGAGCAGGGCGCAAAGAATGCCCAGCACGACGCCGAAGGCATAGCCGCCGAATACTTCCAGCGCGGTGACGCCTGTGTTGGCGGCCCAGCTGTAGTGGCCGTTGCCCAGCGTGGCCAGGATTTGCGAAGGCGCCGGCAGGATGAAGGACTGGATGCCGAAGCCGCGCACGGCAAGTTCCCACAGCACGATGCACAGGAGATGCACGCCCGCGATGGCCGACCAGCGCTGCCATGCGGGGCGGTCGGCGGATGAGGCGGCGGGGCTTGGCGCAACAGCGTCGTCGATGGCTGTCATGGCGTGCGGGTCTCGCAAAAAGGGCGGAAAAAAATCATAGGCTTTGAGCGCGGTTTCTGTCAACTACTTGGTTGATAATGGGCTGCGTGAATTTTGCCCGGCTGAATACGGGTCTTGCATGCCTTCTTCTTGCCTGCGCCGGCATTTGTTGTGCCGTGCCGCACGGGGCGTCGGACATTGGGTGGCATGTTTTCGGTCGCTTCGTTTCTGGGTTCGTGGTGGTGGTTCCATACATGGTCGTCAGGTATAGGAGTATCTGCTTCTGGTCGCTGTATTTCTGCGGCCGTCGTAATGGTTCTTGAGACGGCCATCGGTTACGGAGTATTGGGTTTTTAGACGGCCGCTGGCGCAGGCCATAGGGGATTGGTTCTTTAGACGGTCGTCGGCTACAGGGTGTTGGTTCTTTAAACGGTCGCCGGTCACAGGGTGCGGCGTCAACCGGTCGGTCGGCCGGTTCGGCGCCTGCGCGCCGAACACCGCATCGGCTCGCTCCTCCAGCGCGTACGCGCTTGCGTTCGCTTCCGCCTCGCTCGTGCCTCCAACGCCCGGCTGGCGCCACCCCCTGTACCCGCCGCCCTGCGGTGGGGTTTATTGAACCGTTGCTGCCACCGGTGGGGTGCTTGGCCTTCTGGCGTGTTGCCGGTGGGGCTTCAGAAGATCTCTTGCGCTCGCTGCGGCCGGCCCCTACGGCGGGCCGGCCTGCGCCTCGGGGCCGGGTAGGCCACGGGGTGGCGGTGGGGTGCCAAGGCCATGGGGAAGTGAATTCAGCGGCCTCGTGCCAAGGGCAATCGTTCTGATACAGGGCCAGAG
>Ga0180223_1000286_pt1 | contig 76159 bp, 69 predicted proteins | sample eDN5th30CKraftOP_FD_151337 | JGI IMG/M metagenome (GOLD analysis project Ga0180223, IMG submission 151337) | Enriched Organic Plus compost microbial communities from Emeryville, California, USA - eDNA 5th pass 30_C Kraft OP (version 2) (version 2) ...
TCATCGCGAACGACTGCGGCGGCTCCAATGCTGCGGACAGAATCGCAAGACGGCGGCGCGCGTCGGCGGCATGCGGGCCGTGCGGGTAGCGGCGCAGATACGACCAGTAAGCATCCGGCGTGTCGGTGCGATAGGTGCGCCGCCACGTGATCGCCTCGCGCCGCGCGGCAACAATGACACGCACGCGTTTGGCCATCGGGTCGCCGCCATAAGCGCCGAGGAAATCCTCATAGCCCTGCAACGTGTCGCGCTCGAGCGCGGCCGCGTAAGCATCATGCGCGCCCATGTCCTTGATCGGCTTGCTGCGCGCGGCGGCGGCCTGATCGGGCGTCGCCTGCGGCGGCGCATCCGGCGCGCGCTCGAAGAACACGAACGATGGATCGACCTTCTGCGCATCCCACGGCACCTGCGCGCCCTTGGTCGTCTCGTTGACGCGCAACCGCACCCGGTCGAACAATTCCGGCAGCGGCAGGCCGCCTGCGCGGATCATCTCGGCCAGCGCCTGCGCATACGCGCCGTAAGCGCCCTGCTCCTCCGGCGCGACGGTGCCCGGTGCCGCGTTGTATGCGATCAGCATTTTCGGCTCGGGATCGACCAGCGCCAGACCGCTCGCGATCTGCGCGTTGCCATCAATGAAAGGCTGCTGGCGCGCGATGTCGAGTACGACGATACCCGCCTTCAGCGGCAGTGCCGCAAGCTGGCGCATGTAGTCGGACAGGCGCAGCCCTTCGGTCGGAATGTCGGTATCGCGTTCGATCTTGGAATCGACCGGGATGAAGTAGTTCTCGCCCGCGAGTTGTAGCCCGTAGCCCGAAAGGTAGACCATCGCCACCGTATCGGGTCCGGAGGCTTCCGCCTTCTGGATGAAATCACGGAAGCTGCCGCGCAGCGTGTCGCCGTCGAGATCGCGCGCACCGATCACCTCGAAGCCCGCCGCCTGCAAGGTCTGGGCGACGAGGCCCGCGTCATTCGCGGCGGTGGCGAGCGGCGCCTTCACATAAGAGCCGTTGCCGATGACCAGCGCGATGCGCTTTTCCTGCGGCTGTTGCGATTGCGGTTGTGGCTGCTGCGGAGAAGGCTGCTGCGCCTGCCCCGGCTCCGGCAACGCCGTCACGACCAGCAGCGCAGCCGCAGCGAGCAATCCCACGATCCGAAACGCCATGACGATCTCCAATCCAAAGTATCGCATCATGGCATATTCGGCGGGTGCGCGCCTGAATATTGTTTGAACGGCCTCTAAAGCGTTTGTACATCCACCACGCCGGCGACGGCCTTCAGCGCGCCCGCGATCTGGGGCGACACTTTGAAGCGTCCGGGCAGCTTCATGTCCACCTCGGTTTCGAGATCGAGCATCATCACCACCGTGACCTCGCCGGCGCTGCCCGAGCGCGACGTGCCGTTCCCGCCCTGCCCGTGGGCTTCGAGGCGCCGCTTGATGGATTCGAGCGGCTTGTCGTCGCGCAGAAAGATTTTCAACGCCATCGATGTTTTCGCCGCCGCCTGATCGAGCAGTTCGACATTGTTGATGCGCGCACGCACGTCCTCGCCCTGCAGTTCGGCGGCCAACTGCAGCAGTACCACAAGCCCCGGCTCCAGCATGTCGCGGAACTGGCCGAGCGCCTCGGAGAACAGCACCGCTTCAAAATGGCCGGTGGGATCGGACAGGCCGATGATGCCCATCTTGTTGCCAGTCTTGGTACGGCGCTCCATGCGCGACACCACTGTGGCGGCAACTTTGCCCGCCGTGCGGCCGTTCTTCACCGCGCTGGAAAACTCCGCCCACGACTGCACGTTCAGCCGCTGCAGCACGACCTTGTAATCGTCGAGCGGATGGCCGGAAAGAAAGAAGCCGACCGCGCCGTATTCGCGCTGCAATCTTTCGGCGGGCAGCCACGGCTCGACATTGGGCAGGATCAGCGTCGGAGCGCCGCTCTGGCTGCCGAACATATCGCTCTGCCCGAGCGTGACCGCCTCATGCGCGCGCTGGCAGGCGGCGAGGATCGCGTCGGCGCCTGCGAACACCGCGGCACGGTTGGCGTTGAACTCATCGAACGCGCCGGCGGCAGCAAGGCTTTCCAGCACGCGCTTGTTGATTGCGCGGGGCGGCACGCGCGCGGCGAAATCCGCAAGCGAGGTGAACGGTCCGCCGTTTTTGCGCGCCTCGACGATCATCTCGACCGCCTGTGCGCCGACACCCTTGAGCGCCGCGAGCGAATAAAAGATCGTGTTCTCGCCGACGGTGAAGGTGCCCTCCGAGCGATTGATCGACGGCGGCTCGACCTTGATGCCGAGCCGCAGCGCCTCGGCGCGGAATTCGGACAGCTTGTCGGTGTTGCCGGTGTCGAGCGTCATCGAAGCAGCGATGAACTCGACCGGGTAATGCGCCTTCATGTAGGCGGTCTGGTACGACACCAGCGCGTAGGCGGCGGCATGGCTCTTGTTGAAGCCGTAGTCGGCGAACTTCGCCAGCAGTTCGAAAATCTGGTCCGCCTGCCCCTTGCTGATGCTGTGCTCAACCGAACCGGAGATGAAGCGCACGCGCTGCTTCTCCATCTCGGCGCGGATCTTCTTGCCCATCGCGCGGCGCAGGAGGTCGGCTTCGCCGAGCGAGTAGCCCGCCATCACCTGGGCGATCTGCATCACCTGTTCCTGATAGATGATGACGCCGAACGTCTCCTTCAAAATCGGCTCCAGCACCGGATGCAGATATTCCGGCTCCTCGTCGCCATGCTTGCGCGCGCAATAGGTCGGGATGTTCGCCATCGGACCCGGACGATAAAGCGCGACCAGCGCGATGATGTCCTCGAGCCGGTCGGGGCGCATATCGACCAGCGCGCGCCGCATGCCCTGACTTTCAACCTGGAACACGCCGACCACATCCCCGCGCGTCAGCATCTCGTAGGTCGGTTTGTCGTCGAGCGGCAGGTGCGCGAGATCGACATGGATATTGCGCTGCTTCAGGAGCTTCACCGCGACGTCGAGCACCGTCAGCGTTTTCAGGCCGAGGAAGTCGAACTTTACCAGGCCCGCAGGCTCCACCCATTTCATGTTGAACTGGGTCACCGGCATGTCGGATTTCGGATCGCGATAGAGCGGCACGAGTTCGGACAAGGGCCGGTCGCCGATCACGATACCTGCCGCGTGGGTGGAAGCGTGGCGTGTGAGACCTTCAAGGCGCATGGCGATGTCGAACGCCCGTGCAACGATGGGGTCTTCCTCACGGAAGGCCTGCAGTTTTGGCTCACCAGCGATGGCGGCGGAGAGCGTGACGGGTGCGGCGGGATTTTGCGGCACCAGTTTGGTCAACTTGTCGACCTGCCCGTAAGGCATCTGCAGCACGCGGCCCACATCGCGCAACACGCCGCGCGCCTGCAGCGTGCCGAAGGTGATGATCTGCGCTACATGGTCGGTGCCGTAGCGGCGCTGCACGTAGTCGATCACCTCGCCACGGCGGTCCTGACAGAAATCGATGTCGAAGTCCGGCATCGAGACGCGCTCGGGATTGAGGAATCGCTCGAACAGCAGACCGAACCGCAACGGATCGAGATCGGTGATGGTCAGCGCCCAGGCGACCAGCGAGCCTGCACCGGAGCCGCGCCCCGGCCCCACCGGAATGCCTTCCGACTTCGCCCACTTGATGAAGTCGGCCACGATCAGGAAGTAACCCGAATAATTCATCCGGGTGATGACTCCGATCTCGAAATCGAGGCGCTTGCGGTATTCCTCCTCGCTGAGGCCCTCGGCGAGGCCGTGGGCTTTGAGCCGCCGCGCAAGCCCCTCTTCGGCCTGCCGGCGCAGTTCGTCGTTTTCTTCCTTGACGGCGTCGGTATCGCCGTCATTACCCACCGTGAAACGCGGCAGAATCGGCTTGCGCGTTTTCGGGCGGAACGAACACCGCTGCGCGATCTCCACCGTCGAGGCGAGCGCCTCGGGCAGATCGGCGAACAGCACGGCCATCTCGGCGCGGGTTTTGAAACGATGGTCCGGCGTCAGATGCGTCCGCTCCGTCTCCGCGATCAGCCGTCCGCCCGCGATGCATAAAAGCGCATCATGGGATTCGTAATCGTCGGCGGAGGCGAAATACGGCTCGTTGGTCGCGACCAGCGGCAGGCCCTTGCCGTAGGCGATGTCGATCAGCGCGCTCTCGATGCGCCGCTCGTTGTCGAGCCCGTGACGCTGCAGTTCGAGATAGAGCCGATCGCCGAATAGACCCGCCAGTGTCTCCACCCGCCGCAGCGCCAATTCCGGCTGCTCGGCCAGGAGCGCCTGCGATACCGGCCCTTCCGGCCCGCCGGTCAATGCGATCAGACCACCGGCGTCCTCTCGCAGCCATTCGGACTTGAGATGCGGCATCTGCTGCGCGGGCATTTCGAGGAAGGCGCGCGAATTCAGCCGCATCAGGCTGCGGTAGCCCTCCTGGCTTGCGGCCAGCAGCACGATGCGGGCGGGACCGAGAGCGGCTGCGTTGCGCGCGTTCGGATCGATGTCGCCGAAATCGACCGCGAGCGCGCAGCCGACGATCGGCTGGATGCCCACGCCCGCAAGCTTCTCGGAGAATTCCAGCGCGCCGAACATGTTGTCACGGTCGGTCAGCGCCAGCGCGGGCTGGTGATCGGCCTTCGCAAGCTCGGCAAGCTTGGGAATCTTCATCGCCCCCTGCAGCAGCGAGTAAGCCGAGTGGACGTGAAGATGGATAAATCCGGGAGAAGCCATCCGGGCAAACTTTCGCGCGCTGGGGGAGTTATGGCCGCGTCAGGCGACTCAACTGCTTCAACGGTGCCGCCCGCGCACCGCCCTGTCCATGCATATGAGCATTCCGGGCGGCGCTATCATTCCTTTCCCCAGGCTCCGGCCACCGGCCCTTGTCACAGTTGAGGAATGAGGTGCGCCCACACCGCCACGGTTCCGACGAACAGTACAAGAGAGGCCAATGCGGCGGCTTCTTCAAAGAACATCTTCAACATGGTCGGCTCCTTGATCCCCGGAAGTGCCCGGAAAGCTTGGTTAGAACATATGAAGAACAATGTTCTATATCTGTTCTTTCGTCAAGACGCACGGAAGCGTGACCGAATAAACAGCCTTAACGAAGGTTTTACGGGAGAGACTAGGTCAACAACGAACCAGTGGCGCCGAAGTGTATTGACCGTACCACGGGACACGTTCACGAACGGGTCCAGACGATTCAGGAGATACCGATGCGCAAATTGCTTTTCGCGGCTCTCGCTCTCAGCGCGTTCACGAGCCTCGACATCGCCCCGGCTGCGGCACACAGCTATCCGTTCTGCATTCGCGGTCGCGACTATCCCGGCTTCGGCGATTGCAGCTACCCGAGCTATGCGGCCTGTGCAGCAACCGCGTCCGGCCTCTTCGCCTATTGTGAGGCCAACCCGTTCTACCGTCGCGCTCCCGACGCGCCCCGCCGGGCCCGGCGCGTTTATCGCGAGACCTACTGACCCTGAGCAGGCCGGTGCTGGAGGAATTCGTCATGAACGGCATGATCGGACGTCGATTATTCTTGGCCTTCTCCGCGCTCGGTCTTGCCCTGTTCATGGGCACGGCGACTCCTTCGCCTGCGCAGGCGCTCATCGAGTACCCCTACTGCATGAAGGTCTACATGCGCTTTTCGTACGAGGAGTGCAGCTATTCGACACTGGCACAGTGCCAGATGAGCGCCTCGGGCCGCTCGGCGGAATGCTACCGCGACCCGTTCTATGACGGCCCGCCCGGCAGCCCGTACGTGATCAAGCAGCCGCGCGTGCCCTATTCGCCGTTCGGCAGCAATATCGATCCCAATTACGATCCCTATCGGGTCGCACCGGCGCCCGGGCCGCATCGGCACGTCCGCCACAAGCACAAGCGCAAGACGCATCACGCGCGCTGAGGCGGGCGCTTAATCCAGCTCCACCACTTGCCCGTCCGCCAGCGACACGCGGCGGTCCATCTGATTGGCCAACTGCATGTTGTGGGTGGCAATCAGCATCGCGACCTGCGTCGCCTTCACGAGCTGCATCAGCGCATTGAAGACGTGATCGGCGGTGTGCGGGTCGAGATTGCCGGTCGGCTCGTCCGCGAACAGAACGCGCGGCGCATTGGCAACCGCGCGCGCGATCGCGACGCGCTGCTGCTCGCCGCCGGACAGTTCTGCCGGGCGATGGGTGATGCGGTCGCCGAGGCCGAGATAGGCCAGAATTTCCTTGGCGCGCTGCACCGTCTCCTTGCGCGGCAGACCGCGGATCATCTGCGGCAGCATAACGTTTTCCAGCGCCGTGAATTCCGGCAGCAAACGGTGCGACTGGTAGACAAAACCGATGTCGGTGCGCCTGATCTGGGTGCGGTCGGAATCCGACAGTGTCGAGGTCGGCGCGCCATTGACATAGACCTCGCCGGAATCCGGCTGCTCGAGAAGCCCTGCGATGTGCAGCAGCGTCGATTTGCCGGTACCGGACGGCGCCACCAGCGCCACCGACTGCCCCGCCCATAATGCGAGCTTGGCGCCGTTGAGGATGGTCAGCGTGGTTTCGCCCTGCCGGTACTGGCGATGAATGTCGTGTAGGAACACCACCGGCGCGTCGTTATCTCCGTCTTGCATCGGCGCGCTCACTCGTATCTCAGGGCGTCAATGGGATCGAGCCGCGCTGCGCGCCACGACGGGTACAGCGTTGCCAAAAACGACAGCGTCAGCGCCATGATAACGACCGCTGCCGTCTCGCCGATGCTGATCTCGGCCGGCAGCTTCGACAGGAAATAAAGCTCCGGCGAGAACAGTTCGGTGTTGGTCAGCCAGGAGATGAACTGGCGGATGTTCTCGATGTTGAGACAAATGATAACGCCGAGCAGGAAGCCGACCAGCGTGCCGACCACGCCGATGGCCGCCCCCGTAATCAGGAAGATACGCATGATCGAACCTTGCGTCGCTCCCATGGTGCGCAGGATCGCGATGTCGCTCCCCTTGTCCTTCACCAGCATGATCAGGCCGGAAATGATGTTGAGCGAAGCCACCAGCACGATCAACGTCAGGATCAGGAACATGACGTTGCGCTCGACCTGCAGCGCATTGAAGAACGTCGCGTTGCGCTGCCGCCAGTCCACCATGAAGATCGGCCGGCCCGCCGCCGCCGTCACCGCCTTGCGATACTCGTCCACATTGTCGGGATTGTCGGTATAGATCTCGATTGCGGTGACATCGTTGGGCCGGTTGAAATAGGCCTGCGCCTCCTTCAGCGGCATGAACACGAAGGAGGAATCGTATTCCGACATGCCGATCTCGAACACGGCGGCGACCTTGTAGGGCTTGATGCGCGGCGTCGTGCCCATCGGCGTCACAGCACCACGCGGCGCGACCAGCGTCACGGTATCGCCCGCATGCAGCGACAAACTATCGGCAAGGCGGCGGCCGATGGCGACGCCCTGCCCGTCGTCGAAGCCTTCGAGCGTGCCCTGCTTGATGTTCTTGGAGATCGAGGTGAGCTTTTCGAGATCGGCGGCGCGGATGCCGCGCACCAGCACACCGGAGGCATTGAACGGCGAGGACGCCAGCGCCTGCCCCTCGACGATGGGGGCCGCGAGGCGGATGCCCTGTACGCCGCTAATGCGGTCGGCGACTTCCTTCCAGTCGGTCAGCGGCGATTCCAGCGGCTGCACCAGAAGGTGGCCATTGAGGCCGAGGATCTTGTCGAGCAGTTCCTTGCGGAAGCCATTCATCACCGCCATCACGATGATCAGCGTGGCAACGCCCAGCATGATGCCGAGGAACGAGAAGCCGGCGATGACCGAGATGAATCCTTCCTTGCGTCTCGCCCGCAGATAGCGGGCCGAGATCAGCCACTCGAAGGCGGCGAAGGGGGCAGTCCGAACCGGCTCACTCATCAAATCTGTCCATCGCCCCGAATTCCATGCGAATCAGGCGAATTGTAGTCGAGGCCCACGCTTGCGCCGCCCCCGCAGCGCAATGATTCACCGCTCAATCGCGCCATTGCCGACACTGCGACCTTAAATATCGGTCATGTCAGTGGGCTGGCTTCCATTTCGCCTGGAAATGACGGGATGCCTCATCGAGGCTCATCATCTCGCGGCTGCCATCGGCGCGCTTCTTGATCTCGACCTTGCCTTCGGCGAGGCCCTTTGGCCCGATCAGAATCTGCCACGGAATACCGATCAGATCGGCGGTCGCGAATTTGCCGCCCGGCCGCTGGTCGGTGTCGTCGTAGAGCACGTCCACGCCCGCCGCCGTCAATTCCTTGTAGAGCTTTTCACAGGCGGCGTCGGTGTCCGCCGCGCCCTGCTTGAGGTTGAGGATCGCGACGCGGAACGGCGCCACCTCCTCCGGCCACTGAATGCCATTCTCATCGTGGCAGGCCTCGATGATCGCGCCGACGAGGCGCGAAACGCCGATGCCGTAGGAGCCGCCATGGATCGGCTTCTCCGCGCCGTCCGAGCCGACCACCATCGCCTTCATCGAATCCGAATATTTGGTGCCGAAATAAAAGATCTGGCCGACCTCGATGCCGCGCGTGTTGACGCGCTTCTCGGACGGCACTTCCTTCTCGTAGCGGGCTTCGTCGTGCACGTCCTCGGTCGCGGCGTACAACTCGGTCCACTGCTTGATGATCGGCGTGAGGTCGCCGTCGTAATCGACGTCCGCGCCCGGCACCGGCAGATCGAGCACGTCCTTGTTGCAGAACACACCGGATTCACCCGTCTCCGCCAGCACGATGAACTCGTGGGACAGGTCGCCGCCGATCGGGCCGGTCTCGGCCCGCATCGGGATCGCCTTCAAGCCCATGCGAGCGAAGGTGCGCAGATAAGCGACGAACATCCTGTTGTAGGACAGCCGCGCTGCCGCCTCGTCGATGTCGAACGAATAGGCATCCTTCATCAGGAATTCGCGGCCGCGCATCACGCCGAAACGCGGGCGCTGCTCGTCGCGGAATTTCCACTGGATGTGATAGAGGTTGAGGGGCAGGCTGCGATACGACTTCACGTAGGCCCGGAAAATCTCCGTGATCATTTCCTCGTTGGTCGGACCATAAAGAAGCTCGCGCTTGTGACGGTCCTGAATGCGCAGCATCTCGGGGCCGTAGGCGTCGTAGCGGCCGCTCTCGCGCCACAGGTCGGCGAGTTGCAGCGTCGGCATCAGAAGCTCGATGGCGCCGGCGCGGTCCTGCTCCTCGCGCACGATCCGCTCGATGTTCTTCAGCACCCGGAAGCCGAGCGGCAGCCAGGCATAGATGCCCGCCGCTTCCTGCCGCATCATGCCCGCACGCAGCATCAGCCGGTGCGAGACGATTTCCGCCTCTTTCGGTGTTTCCTTGAGGATGGGGAGAAAAAAGCGCGTCAGCCGCATGGGATACTCTGGAATCGTAAAGACCGGGAAGCCGTCACTGAAACCGGATTGGCGGGCAAAACACAAGGGCTCGTTGGCGCTCGGCTCGTCCCTTTAATCCCTCAGTGCTTGCCCGCGTCCTGGCCCGCCGCCCATTTTTCCAGATCGGGGATCGCCGCCGACCCCTCGATGGTCCGGGCCGAACCGTCCTTGCCGATCAGCACGGTGCGCGGAATATCCCCCTGCCATTTGGGATCGATTTCGTACCGCAGCCGCTCGGTAAAGGTGTCGCCGAACGCCCAGTTCTCGGCCGATGCGAGACCCGCCTGCGACACCATCGCCCGCACGGCGGCGGGCGTGTTCGGAACCAGATCGGCGTCGATCATCACGATGTCGATGCCGGGATGCGCCTTGGCGAACTGGCCGAGGTGCGGCAACTCGACCTTGCACGGCCCGCAGGTGACGCCCCAGAAATGCACCAGCGTCGGACGCCCGGCATGGGCCTGCCGGATCGCCTGCCAGCTTCCGCGCTCGAACGGCCTGACCTCGATGGTCGCATCGGCCATCGCAACGCCCGCGAGCATGGTCACGACTGCCGCGGCCAGCAGGCCGCGTGTCAGATACTGTCTCATGATCCCTGCCCGATCGGCTGGAAACGGTAGCCGTCCTTCTTCGTCATCCATGACAGAAATACATTGCGGCCATAACTCACCAGCAACGGATGATCCGAGGAATCTGCCGTTGTCGCGACTGTCTTCGGATCAAACCATGTATTGCCGTCATCGGCGGATCGCATCACCCGCACCGTGGTCTTTTCGCCATCGAACTCCTTCCACGCAACATATGTGCCTTGAGCCGTCGCCAGCACGAAGGCGCGCGATGGATTATGCGCGGGATCCCCGATGGCGACCGGATCGGAGAACGTCGCGCCGCCATCGGTTGAGCATGCGTAAAACAGGCCCTGACGATTTTTGCCGTTGGTGTACCAGGTGGCGTGATAGGTGCCGGTTGGGCCGACCGACAGGCTCGGCCCCTGATGCGGACAGGCGGAGATCTTCCAGTTGTCATTGCTGACGCGATAAATCTTGCCGGGCGTTTTCAGGTCGCTGAACGTGGTGATGGCATGATCGCGTACGCCGCCCTCGAAAATGTTGCGGAAGATCACGACCGGATGTCCATGCCCGGCGAACGCCACCCCGAGGCGGCAGCACTCGCAGGTGTTGTCATGAACGAGATGGGCCTGCGAATAGACCGTGCCGTTTTTTGAAGTCGCAAAAAACAGCCCTGCGCCGTCATAGGCCTCACCCTTTTTCTTCGCGGGCGCGCGGTTGCGTTTGTCGAGCCACGCCGCAAACACCGTGCCGTCGGTATCGAGAGCAAGCGCCTCGAACCGCTGGCTGACATTGTTCGGCGTGATCGGCTTGATGGGGGCAAACGTCTTGCCGCCATCGGTCGAACGCGTGATGAAGACCTCGCCATTGAATTTCTTGTCACGGAACGTCGAGAACGCGACGATCAGATCGCCCTTTTTACCGATCACGATCTTCGGCCGCGCATCGGGGCCCCAATCCATGTCGAGCTTCCGATCGGTGACGGCAACCGGCTTTGAAAAACTCTGTCCGCCATCCGTCGAGGATGCCACCGCGACCTTGCCGCCCGCCAGCATCGCGATCCAGAGCTTACCGTCCGGCCCGAATGCCGGCGTCACCTTGGTCGCGCACGCCAGCGTTACCTCGGCGCATCCTTCCGTCGCATGGCTGTGCATGCCATGCGCCAGCACGGGAGATTGCCACAGCATCAGCGTGGCTGCAGGCACCATCCATTTTTTCATGATGATTTGTTTCATCGGAACGCCACCTTCATGCCGGCGATGAATGCGCGCGGCGAGCCCGCGTAGATCGAACCTGTCTTGTTCGCCAGAATGCTCGCTTGGTCCTGAACACCCGCACTTGTCACGGTATTGCCGATATTGTTGGCCGACGCGATGTAGGTCTTATCGAACAGGTTACGGACCTCAAAGTAAACATTGAGTGTCTTGAAGACATCCGATTTCAGGTCGGTTGTGTAGTGCACATTGAGGTTCACCAGTTCGTAGCCCGGCGCCTTCAGCAGATTGGCATTGTCCATGTAGAAGGCATCCTTCCACTGGAATTCAACGAATGCGCCAAGCCCTGCATAGATGCCCGCCATCTCGTCGTAGCCGAGACGCGCGGTCAGCTCATTCGGAGAGATACCGGGGATCTTGTTGCCTGCACGATTGAAGCTGAATGTCGTGCCGCCGCCATTCAAAAGCTCCGTGTAGTCGGTGTAGATTTCATCGAGGTAGGTGTAGGCGAGCGTGGCACGCCAGCCGGGTTGGAATCGCCAGTCGGCGGCCAACTCGATGCCGCGATGCTCGGAGCGCGGCGCGTTGAACGTGAAACTGGAATTCGGTTGGTTCGGTGGCGTGGCCTGAGACACCAGTTCGTTGCGGAAGAATTCATAGAAGCCGCTGAGACTGACCTTCACCGTCTTGTTCGGCGTCCAGTCCACACCAAGATCGTAGCCAACGTTCCGCTGCGGCACGAGTTGCGTGTTGTTGCCATTCGTGCCGTCCGCAAGCACGAACAGGTTGCCGACTTGGGGCGTGCCGTAGCCGGTGCCGACGCGCGCCCGGCCCTGCCATTCATTGTTGAACTTGTAGAGCAGCGCGAATTCGGGGGCGACGTTGGTGAATTGCTTGTTCGCGCTGGTCGGCGTCGGGGTTGCGGTCGGATCGTTGAAGACAGGATAGTTCAATGCGGTGTTCACGCCTTTGAGCTGGGTATTCTCCCAGCCGATTCCGGCGATGGAGGTCAGTGCCTCGGTCAGCCGCAATTCCTCGCGCGCGCGCAGGCCGAAATTGGTATGTGTGCCGGTGACATTCGACTTCAGCAGGCCGAGCGTCGCGTCGCCACCCGGCATTACATTGTAAGTGTTCCCTGACCAACTCAACGTGTTGTAGAAGCCACCGAAGTAAGTCGTGGAATCGAAGCCGAACAACTGACCACGATGAACGATGTCGCTCATGAAATTGTACGAAGGATAATCGCCGATCGCGCTGGTCGTCCCCGTCGGCTGGTTGATGTTGCGGTCGTCGAACACCAACTGGTTGCGCCAGGTGGTCTGGTTGTCGAAATCGTGCTCCCAGCGCGCGCCGACGATAGTGCGGCGGTCGGTGCGGCCGAGGCCCGCCTGCTCTGCGGTTTGGGAACTTTTGTCACTTCCGGTGGTGCCGTTAAAGCCGTTATTGAACAGCGACACGGTCGCACAGCCCGCCGCAGCATTCGCGGCCGTTGCACAGCCGCGCTGAAACGGATTCTGATAAAACTGATTCAGTGACAACCGGATCGGCAGCCGCGCATCGACATTGTTGTTGATGATCTTCAGCGTGAAGCGGTCGTCCGGCGTCGCCTGATAGGTGCCGAGAAAATTCACCGTCTGGGTGTTGAACCAGCTATTGCCGGTGAAGCCGTCGCCGCGCGCGTCGCTTGCGAACAGCGAGGCTTCGAAATTGCCAGTCTTCTTTCCCACGGTGAAATAATTGTTGAGGTAGCCAAAGCTGCCGCCGTCGATGCCGTATTCGGCGCCATTGATGCTGCCGCCCGGACGGGTGCGGAAATTCAGCGCGCCGCCGGTGGCATAATTTCCATACAGCGCCGAGGACGGCCCCCGGATCACGTCGATCGCGCCATAGGCGTGCGGATCGATCAGATCACTTCGGGAGAGACCGTCCGGCTGCGTCACCGGGAAGCCATCGTCGAAGATCACCATGTTGCGGATGCCGAAGCCGTTGCGTGCGTTCGAGCCGCGAATCGAGATGCCGAAATCGCGCGGCCCGTTGCCCTGCTTCACCGAGATGCCGGGGCTGTCGCGGAGCACGTCGCTCACCGAAAACGACGGGCGATTGTCGAACTGGTCGTGACCGATGGTGGTCGCGGTCTGTCCGGTCGGCGATTGCGCAAGACCCGCAAGCGCCGCCGTCGGCGTGACGCTGCCGCCCGTGACGACCACCCGGGGAGGATTGGCCGGTGTATTGGCGGCGGATGTGCGCGAGGATCGCCTTGCCGTCGCCGCGCGCGCCTTTGGCTTGCGGGCTGGCTTGGCGCGCGCTGCACGCGGCGCATCAACCGTCACCTCGGGAAGGACATGACCTTCCTTGTGATCGGCAAAACTTGAAGAGGAGGCAGCGAAGAATGCGCCGCAAGCGGCGAGAAGTGTAACGCCACCCCGGGCGTTGGGCTTGAACATTGCAATATTCCCGATAACTGCCGGCGGCAGTCACTTTGAACAGGAGAACGGCAGGCGAAATTCCGCCGTCCGCGTGGGCTGTCTCAATCAGGAATAGGCAGGCGGGCCGCGCGCATGCGGCCGGTCATCGATTCCGCTATGGCGGAACGGTGTCTGGTTTTCGAGCCAGGCCACGCGCTGATAGATGCGCTGGATGGCGACATAAGGCGCAACGGGATGGCCGAGCGGCGGCGCGACATGCGCCAGAACGCAGAGCGGGCAGCAACTCGCATGGGTTGCGGCAGGTGCAGTATCGGAGGGGACACCCTCATGCCCGCCCGTACAGATCACGATACCGGCGAGCGGGTCGGAAGCTGCAGCGGCAGCAGCCCGCATCATCGCAATCGGTGCAAAAAGCTGCACCAGAACGGCGATCATCACGATGGGAACCAGACGTCCCAGCCGCTTGCGCATTGTTACCCCCACCGGATGAAAAAACCCGGTTATCTCTGAATAAGCACGGCAATCCCGAAATGTCGATATTGCCTGTTCCTTCATTTAGAACACCGCCGCGCAACAATAATTCAATGCCTGAGTCAAATAGGAATTTTGTTTCCAAAAATGATGACAGCCAGAAAATCTTGCGGTAGACAGGCTCGGTCAGTCAGGCAGGCGTATCGCCGGACCTGCTGTGGTCTAGGTCTTGGGAGGAGGCCCCGACGCGCACAACGCAGCGTCATCCCCGTCTAACAACGATAGATCGAACGTATCGGGGACACAGGGTCGCGACATTTAAGCAGCAGGGCTTCCGGCCCTGCTCTTTTTTTGCCTCATCCTTATGAGTTGCCCGCTGTTTGCTGCCCCATCCTTGGTTTCGTTTTCTCAAAGCCATCCTCGGCCCGCGAACACACGCGCGCATTGCGCTGGATCAACGCGCGAACAGCGGCGGACGGATGAGAGATGTCAACGAATGGATCGTCTGACGATCCATTTCCGCTTGGTCAGAACGGCAGGCCCAGCGCCTTACCGATGCGATCCAGATTTAGGAACCCAAGCCGGTATGCCAAAAACGCACTCCCGAAGATGATCGCCGAGATCAGCGTGGTCCACAGCAGCTTGCGGCCCATCCGCACCAGTGTCGGTGCGCCGGGTTCGGTGCCCATGCTCACCTCGCCGTTCTCCTGCTGCGTGCGTATGCCGAACGGCAGCACCGCGAACAGCGTGATCCACCAGACCACGAAATAGATCGCCAATGCGGAAGCGATTGACTGGGCCATGTTACGCCTCCTCGATCTCGATCAGCGTTCCCGAAAAATCCTTCGGGTGGAAAAACAACACCGGCTTGCCATGCGCGCCGATCCGCGGGTTGCCGTCGCCAAGCACACGCCTACCATCGGCAATCAACCTGTCCCGCGCCGCGATAATATCATCAACTTCGAAGCAAAGGTGATGAATGCCGCCATCCGGGTTGCGTTCAAGGAATTTTGAGATCGGCGACGCTTCGCCCAAAGGCTCGATGAACTCGATCTTGGTGTTAGGCAGCGTCACAAACACGGTCACGACGCCATGCTCCGGCTGGGCTGCCGGTGCGGACACCTCCGCGCCAGCCGCCGCATAGACGGCAGCAGCAGCCCGTGCGTCCTTCACCGCAATCGCCACATGGTTGAGCCGGCCCAGCATCGCGCGCCTCAGACCTCCAGAACGTGGACAACACAGACTGTCTTCTTGCCCCAGTGCTCGGCGATAGCGGAGCGCACTGCACGCCGCACCGCTTCGCCCACGGCATCGGAGTCGCGCCGCTTGGCGCGCGGCAGGTTGTCGAAGGTCGCGACCGCGACATCGTAAATCAGTTCGTCCATCAGTTCGCCTATGGCGTTGCGCTCGGGGACGCCGACCAGATCGACCTGTGGATCGTCCGCCAGTTCCCCCTGCTCGGTCAACGCCAGCGCCACGAACGCGCCGCCCGCGAATGCCAGCCGCCGCCGCGCTACCACGGCACGTGCGTTCTGGTCCTCGAGGATCTTGCCGTCTTTATACAGACGGCCCGACGGCACTTGCTCGACAATGGTCGGATCGCCCGGTGCGATCCGCACCCGGTCGCCGTTCTTGCACATCAACACTTTTGGAACGCCGCAGGAGCGCGCAAGCGCCGCATGTTCCGACAGATGCAGCGCCTCGCCATGCGCCGGGATCAAGAGTTGCGGCCGCACCCATGAGATCATCTCGCGCAACTCATCGCGGCGCGGATGGCCGGAAACATGGACCATGTGGGTGCGGTCGGTGATAACCTTGATGCCCTGACTAACAAGACCGTTGATGATCGTGCCGACCGCCTTCTCGTTGCCCGGAATGGTGCGCGAGGAGAAAATCACCGTATCGCCGCTGTTCAGCGTCACCTCGGGATGGTCGTCATTGGCGATGCGCGCCAGCGCCGCGCGCGGCTCACCCTGGCTGCCGGTGCACAGCGCCAGCACCTTGTTCGGCGGAAAGTGACCGTAGAGGTCGGCGCCGCGAAACGGCGCGATGCCATCGAGATAGCCCGTCTCGCGCGCGACCTGCGCGACGCGCTCCATCGCACGGCCGATCAGCACCACCTCACGATCCGCCTCGCGCGCGGCTTCCGCCACGGCGCGCATCCGCGAGACATTGGAGGCGAACGTCGTCACCGCCACTCGTCCCTTCGCAGCCTTGATGATCTCGGCAAGACCATGCGCCACTTCGCGCTCCGATGGCGAACGACCTTCGCGCACCGCATTGGTGGAATCGCCGATCAGCGCCAGCACGCCCTCATCACCGAGTTCGCGCAGCCGCTTCTCGTTGGTCGGCTCGCCGATCAATGGCGTCGGATCAAGCTTCCAGTCGCCGGTATGCAGCACGAGCCCTTCGGAGGTGCGGATCGCCAGCGCATGCGATTCCGGGATCGAATGCTGCACGGCGACGAATTCGACATTGAACGGGCCGATGTCGACCCGCCCGCCGGATTCGATCACAGTGACCGGAATGTTCGGCGGGCTGCGCTCGGCTGCGCACTTCGCCTCGAACAGCGCCGCGGAAAACTGCGTGGCATAGATCGGGCATTGCAGGCGCGGCCACAGATCGATGATCGCGCCGAAATGATCTTCATGGGCGTGGGTCAGCACGAGGCCGACGAGATTCTTCTTCTCGGATTCGAGAAAGCGAATGTCCGGCATCACCACGTCGATGCCCGGCAGATGCTCCTCGTTGCCGAACGACACACCGAGATCGACCGCGAGCCAGGAGCGCTGCTTGCCCTTGCCGAGGCCGTAGAGCGACAGGTTCATGCCGATCTCGCCGATGCCCCCGAGCGGCACAAAACTCAGTTCATCCGCGCGAGTACCCCGTTTCCGAAGTTCATCAGTCATCACAGCACATTCTCACATGAACTTCGGAAACTTAAGGGTACTCGCATATCTAAAATTTCAGTACCGTTTTCGATCTGGAATTCCTGAGGTCGAGCTTGCGTCGAATCGCGCAGGAATTCCAGATCGGCGGTACTGGCCATTACGCCGCTCCCGCGGACATCGCCGCACCGAAATAAACGTCGCCTGCCGCGACCTTGGTGGACTGCCCGTTGTGAGACACGACGAGGCGCCCGTCCTCATCGATCGTCTCGAACACCCCCAGAATCAGTTGCTCACCATGGCGCACCTCGACCGGCGCGCCGAGCCCGGCCGCGCGCGCGAGCCATTGCTCGCGGATCGCGCCGAACCCGTGGCCATGATCCCAGACCGTGAACCATTCGGCCCATGCATCGCTCAAAGCTGCGAACAACGTCTCCGCATCCGTGGTAATGCCCAATGCCTTGAGCGAGGTCGCGGGATACGGCGTGCCTTCCGGCGCGGCCACGACGTTGACGCCGATGCCGACGACCGCCGCAAGGCCATCTGAAGCTGGTTCTGCCTCGATCAGGATGCCCGCGAGTTTCTTGCCATCCGCGAGCACGTCGTTCGGCCATTTCAACTGGAACGCGACCGCATCGCCGCTGACCCGCCGCAGCGCCGTCTCCAGCGCCAATCCAGCCGCGAACCCCAGCGTCGCGGCGCCCGCATGGTCGGCCTCAACCGTCTCGATGATGCTGCAGGCGAGATTGCCCGGCGGTGAGATCCACGCCCGCTGCCGCCGCCCCACGCCCGCCATCTGGTGCGCCGTCGCAAGCCAGAGCTGCCCGCGCTCGCCTGCGCGCACGCGCGTCAGCGCCTCGGCGTTGGTCGAGTTTACAGTATCGAAGCTGACAAGGCGGTATTGTGCTGATCGTGCTCGGGGACCGAGCGCGAAACTCATCAGAACAGCGACTTCGCCGCGACCGTGGCCGCGCTGACCAGAGGACCGGGATAGGCGAAGTACAGCAGGTTGAAAATGCCCGCGAGCGTCAGCACGGTGCGCAGTTCGCCCGCCATCGGATCGACCGCGCCCTTGGCCTCGTCGAAGAACATGGTCTTGATGATCGCGAGATAATAGAACGCGCCCACCACGCTCGTCAGTACGCCGATCACCGCCAGCGGATAGAGCCCGGCCTGAATGGCTGCGAGGAAGACGTAGAACTTCGCGAAGAAGCCCGCGAGCGGCGGAATGCCCGCCAGCGAGAACAACAGCATCGCAAACATGAAGGCGAGATACGGATTGGTCCGCGACAGCCCCGCGAAATCGCTGATCTGCTCGAACGGCTGGCCGTTACGCTTCAGGCAGAGAATGAAGGAGAAACTGCCGAACGTCATCGCCACATAGATAGCCAGATAGATCAGCACGCCCTGCGCGCCCTGCGCCGTGCCCGCCGCGAGGCCGACCAGTGCGAAGCCCATGTGGCCGATCGAGGAATAGGCCATCAGGCGCTTGATGTTCTTCTGGCCAATCGCGGCGAAGGAGCCGAGCGCCATCGATGCAATGGAGACGAAGGTGACGATCTGCTGCCAGTCGTGCGTCACATTCGGGAATGCGGTGAGCAGCACGCGCACCAGCACCGCGAGTGCGGCGACCTTCGGAGCGGAGGCAAAGAACGCCGTCACCGGCGTCGGCGCACCCTCATAAACGTCAGGTGTCCACATGTGGAATGGCACAATCGAGATCTTGAAGCACAGTCCGACCAGCAGGAAGACGATGCCGAAGATCACGCCGATGCTGCCGGTCTTGGCGGCGGCGGCGATGCCCGCGAATTCCACGGTGCCGGTGAAGCCGTAGATCAGCGAGGCGCCGTACAGCATCATGCCGGACGACAGCGCTCCGAGCACGAAGTACTTCAGGCCTGCTTCCGTGGACTTTAGGTTGTCGCGATGGCTCGCGGCCACGACGTAGAGCGCAAGGCTCATCAGCTCGTAGCCGAGGTAAAGCGTAATCAGGTCGGTCGCCGAGATCAGCACCATCATGCCGACGCTCGAGAGCAGCACGAGGATCGAATATTCGAAAATCCGCGCCTGATTGGTCAGGTAACCGCGCGAGATCACCAGCGTCATTGCCGACGCCACCAGCATCACTGTCTTCAGGAAGCGCGCGTAATCATCGACCACGAAGCTGCCGCCGAAGGTGGTCAGCCGCCCGGCGGGCAACATCAATTCCAGCACCAGCGTCACGGCCAAAAGTACGATCGCCAGAATCGTGACGATGCGCACCGTGCGCTCGCCGCGATACGCGCCCAGCATCAGAAGCGCCATGGCGCCCAGCGCCAGCACGATCTCGGGCAGGACCGGAAGCAGCGAATAATCTGCGACGTTGACGTTCATTCGTGCGCCCTGCTCTTAAAATAGTGCCGCGGCTTTGACGGCATGAACCGCCGCGCCGTAATTCTCGACGAGTTGATGGATCGATGCCGCCGACATATCCAGCACCGGCTTCGGATACACGCCGAACAGAATAGTGAGGACGATGAACGGCACGAAGATCGCGATCTCGCGCCCGGTCATGTCCTTGATGCTGGCGAGTGATGCCTTGGTCAGTTCGCCGAACACGATCTTGCGGTACAGCCACAGCGCATAGCCCGCCGACAGGATCACGCCGGTGGTGGCGAAGATCGCGGTCGGGATCGACACCTTGAAGGTGCCGAGCAGCGTCAGGAATTCGCCGACGAAGCCGGAGGTGCCCGGCAGGCCGACATTGGCCATGGTGAACAGAAGGAACGTGAAGGCATACAGCGGCATGCGGTTGACGAGGCCGCCATAGGCCGCGATCTCGCGGGTGTGCATCCGGTCGTAGATCACGCCGACGCAGAGGAACAGCGCACCGGACACGATGCCGTGCGAAATCATCTGGAACACGCCGCCGGCGACGCCCTGCATGGTGCCCGCGAAGATTCCCATGGTGACGAAGCCCATATGCGCGACGGACGAATAAGCAATCAGCTTCTTCATGTCCTCCTGCATCAGCGCGACCAGCGAGGTGTAGATGATCGCGATCGCCGACAACGTCCACACCAGCGGTGCGAAATCATGCGAAGCCAGCGGGAACATCGGCAGCGAGAAACGCAGGAAGCCGTAGCCGCCCATCTTCAACAGGATCGCGGCCAGCACCACGGAGCCTGCGGTCGGCGCCTCGACGTGCGCATCCGGCAACCAGGTGTGGACTGGCCACATCGGCATCTTCACCGCGAAGGATGCGAAGAACGCCAGCCATGCCCACCGCTGGAGATCGTGCGGCAGGTTAGTCGTCATCAGCGTCGGGATATCAGTGGTCCCCGCCTGCGCATACAGCGCCATGATGGCGAGCAGCATCAGCACCGAGCCGAGCAGCGTGTAGAGGAAGAACTTGAAGCTTGCATAGACGCGGCGCGGGCCGCCCCAGACGCCGATGATGAGGAACATCGGGATCAGGCCGCCCTCGAAGAACAGATAGAACAGCACGAGATCGAGCGAGGAGAACGTGCCGATCATCAGCGTCTCAAGGAACAGAAACGCCATCATGTATTCGCGGACGCGGGTCTGGATCGATTTCCAGCTCGCGAGGATGCAGAACGGCATCAGCGCCGTGGTCAGGATCACGAATGGCAGCGAAATGCCGTCCACGCCCATGTGGTAGTTGATCGCGGCACCCAGCCACTGGCCCTTCTCGACGAACTGGAAGCCCGGCTGCGAGGGATCGAAATGCACCAGCAGCACCAGCGATACCGCGAAGGTGACGATGGTGGTCCACAGCGCGATCCAGCGCGCGTTTCGGGCAGCCGAGGCCTCGTTGCCGCGCGCCAGCAGATACAGCAGCGCGGCGCCGACCGCCGGCAGGAAGGTGGTGACGGAAAGAACGGGCCAGGTGGTCATTATTGCTGGCCCCCGAGACCGAACATGAACCAGGTGATGAGCCCCGCCGCGCCGATCAGCATCGCGAAGGCATAGTGATAAAGGTATCCGGTCTGCAGCCGGACGACGCCGCGCGTCACGTCCAGCACGCGCTTGGACACGCCGTCAGGCCCGAGCCCGTCGATGAGCATGCCGTCGCCCTTCTTCCAGAGGGTGTAGCCGAGCCACTTCGCCGGGCGCACGAAGATCACGTCGTACAGTTCGTCGAAGTACCATTTGTTGAGCAGGAACTTGTAGAGCAGCGGCTGCTGGTGTGCGAGTTCGACCGGCAGATACGGCTTGGCGATGTAAAACAGGTACGCCAGCGCGAGGCCGATCAGCATCATCAGGGTCGGCAGGAAGCCGATCCAGTGCGGGATGTGGTGCATCCCCTCCATCACATGTTCATCGACCTTCAGCGTAGAGCCGAAGAACTCACCGACGCCGTGCCCCGCGAACAATTCCTTGAACGGGAAACCGGCGGCGAAGGAGCCGATCGCGAGCACCGCCAGCGGGATCAGCATCACCAGCGGGCTTTCATGCGCCGCCTCGTAATGGTGCTCGTCATGCGGCTTGCCGTGGAAGGTCATGAAAATCAGACGCCATGAGTAGAACGACGTCAGGCCGGCCGCTACTACGGTGCAGAGGAAGCCGTAGAACGCGAACGGGTTGGCGCTGTCGGCGGCGAAAGCAGATTCGATGATCGCGTCCTTCGAGAAGTAGCCGGCGGTCAGCGGGAAGCCGGTCAGCGCCAGCGTGCCGATCACCATGGTGGCGTAGGTGAATGGAATTTTCCGCCACAGCCCGCCCATGTTGCGCATGTCCTGCTCGTGATGCATCGCGAGGATCACCGAGCCTGAGCCCAAGAACAACAGCGCCTTGAAGAAGGCGTGGGTGAACAGATGGAAAATGCCGACGGAGTAAGCCCCCGCCCCCATCGCCACGAACATGTAGCCGAGCTGCGAACAAGTCGAATAAGCGACGACGCGCTTGATGTCGTTCTGCACGAGGCCGATGGTTGCCGCGAACAGCGACGTGGTCGCACCGATCAGCATTACGAACGCCTTGGCGTGCGGCGCCAGTTCGAACAGCGGCGACAGGCGCGCCACCATGAATACGCCCGCCGTCACCATGGTCGCGGCGTGGATCAGCGCGGAGACCGGCGTCGGGCCTTCCATCGCGTCCGGCAACCATGTGTGCAGCAGGAACTGCGCGGACTTGCCCATCGCGCCCATAAACAGCAACAGGCAGGTCAGCGTCAGCGCATCGACGTTCCAGTGGAACAGATGGATGGTCTTGCCGACGAGCGCCGGTGCGCCCGCGAAGATCGTCTCGAAATCGGTCGAGCCGACCAGTGCGAAGATCGCGAAGATGCCGAGCGCGAATCCGAAATCGCCGACGCGGTTGACGACGAATGCCTTGATCGCCGCCGCGTTCGCCGATGGTTTCTGGTACCAGAAGCCGATCAGGAGGTAGCTCGCGAGGCCGACGCCTTCCCAGCCGAAGAACAGTTGCACGAGGTTGTCGGAGGTCACCAGCATCAGCATCGCGAAGGTGAACAGCGACAGATACGCCATGAAACGCGGACGGTTCGGGTCCTCGTGCATGTAGCCGATCGAATACAGGTGCACGAGCGAGGACACGGTCGTGACCACGACCAGCATCACCGCCGTCAGCGTGTCGACGCGCAGTGCCCAGTTTACCTTGAGGTCGCCGGAATCGATCCAGCTTGTCAGCACCACGCGCAGGTCGTGGTGCATCAATGCGACATCGACGAACGTAATCCAGGCCAGCGCCGCCGAGGTCAGAAGCAGCGCGGTGGTGAGGACTTCGGCAAACCGCGAGCCCGCCGCCGCAGGTTCGACCGGGCCATGATGGTCGTCGTGACCGTGGTCGGCTTCGTGATGAGCGTCGTGAGCGTGCGCAGCACCATGGGCATGATCGTCATGCCCATGCGCGTGATCCATCTCATCGCCGCTGGGGTTGCGGCCGTGGGCGCCGATCAACGTGATAATGCCCGCGATGAGCGCGCCGATCAGTGGCAGGAAAACAATCGCCTGAATCATAACCCTGTCAGCCCTTCATCAGGTTGATGTCTTCGACGGCGATGGAGCCGCGGTTGCGGAAGTAAACGACGAGGATCGCGAGGCCAATCGCGGCCTCGGCCGCCGCCACCGTGAGAACCAGCAGCGCGAACACCTGACCGACGATGTCGTGGAGGAAACTCGAGAACGACACCAGGTTGATGTTGACCGACAAGAGGATCAACTCGACCGACATCAGGATGACGATGACGTTCTTGCGGTTGAGGAAGATGCCGAGAATCCCCAGCGTGAACAGGATCGCGGCGACCGCGAGATAATGTCCGAGGCCGATCGTCATTTCACCCACTCCCCGGCGTCCTGTTCCTGCAGCCCCTGCCCCGACGGCACCTGACGCACCGCCATCGCGGTCGCCTTGCCGCGCGCGTTCTGGACACTGATGTTCTGGCGCTTGACGCTCGGCTTGTGGCGCAGCGTCAGCACGATGGCGCCGATCATCGCCACCAGCAGCACGAGGCCGGCCAACTGGAAGTAATGGATGTAGCGCGTGTAGAGCACGAGGCCGATCGCCTCGGTGTTGGTCACGGTCGCCGGGATCGGCGCGGTGATCGAATGCGCGACATTCGGGCTCAACACCCAGCCGCCCGCGACCAGCAGCAGTTCGGCGAGGAAGATCGCACCGATCAGGATGCCGACCGGCAAATATTCGATGAAGCCCTGCCGCAACTCGGCAAAATCGACATCGAGCATCATGATGACGAACAGGAACAGCACCGCGACGGCGCCGACATAGACCACGATCAGGATCATCGCGAGGAATTCAGCGTTCAGCAGCACGAACAGTCCCGACGCGTTGACGAAGGTCAGGATCAGGAACAGCACCGAATGCACCGGGTTGCGCGCGGTCACGACCATCACGGCCGAGGCGATGCAGACGCCGGCAAAGAGATAAAAGAACAGCGCGGGAAGGATCATGAGGCGTTACCTGTAGGGCGCGTCTTGTTCGATGTTCTTGGCGATCTCGCGCTCCCAGCGGTCGCCGTTCGCGAGCAGCCGGGCCTTGTCGTAGTAAAGTTCTTCGCGCGTCTCGGTGGCGAATTCGAAATTCGGACCCTCAACGATGGCATCTACCGGGCAGGCCTCCTGGCACAGGCCGCAATAGATGCACTTCACCATGTCGATGTCGTAGCGCACGGTGCGGCGCGTGCCGTCGTTGCGACGCGGGCCCGCCTCGATGGTGATGGCCTGCGCCGGACAGATCGCCTCGCATAGCTTGCAGGCGATGCAGCGTTCCTCGCCGTTCGGATAACGGCGCAGCGCGTGCTCGCCGCGAAAGCGCGGTGAGATCGGGTTCTTCTCGAACGGATAGTTCACGGTCGGCTTCGGCTTGAAGAAGTAGCGCATCGTCACCACGAAGGCAGCGGCGAATTCTTTCAGCAGAAGCGAATTGACGGCTGATGCTATTCCCATGATGCCCTCACTTCGGCGCCAACTGGAAGAATTGCAGGACGCCTGCAACAATGACGACCATCGCCAGCGACAACGGCAGGAACACTTTCCAGCCGAGGCGCATCAACTGATCGTACCGGTAGCGCGGCACGATCGCCTTCGCCATCGCGATCATGAAGAACATCGCGAACAGCTTGAGTGTGAACCAGATCACGCCCGGCACCCAGTTGAAGGGCGGCAGGTCCACCGGCGGCAGCCAGCCGCCCATGAACAGGATCGCGCCCATCGCGCACATGGTGCAGATCGCGACGTACTCGCCGAGCATGAACAGGAGATACGGCGTCGAGCCGTACTCGACCATGAAGCCTGCGACGAGTTCGGATTCGGCTTCGACCAAGTCAAATGGCGGACGGTTGGTTTCCGCGAGCGCCGAGACATAGAACACCACGAACATCGGGAACAGCGGCAGCCAGTACCAGTTCAGGATCGTCAGCCACGGCACGCCGAGCAGCGACGCAAGGCCGCGATGATGCTGCGCTTCGACGATGGCGGTGAGATTCAGCGAACCGACACACAAGAGGACGGTAATGACGACGAAGCCGATCGAGACTTCGTAGGACACCATCTGCGCCGCCGAGCGCAGCGCCGCCATGAACGGATATTTCGAGTTCGACGACCAGCCCGCCATGATGATGCCGTAGATAGACAGCGAGGAGATCGCGAGGATGTAGAGGATGCCCACATTGATGTCGGCTATCACCCAGTTGAGGTTGACCGGGATCACCGCCCACGCCGCCAGCGCCAGAACGCAGGAGACGAGCGGCGCGAGCAGGAAAATGCCCTTGTTGGCGCCCGCCGGAATCGTCGGCTCCTTCAGCACGAACTTCAGAAGGTCCGCGAAGGATTGCAGCAGGCCCCACGGGCCGACCACGTTTGGGCCGCGGCGGATCTGCACCGCCGCCCAGATCTTGCGGTCGGCGAGCAGGATGTAGGCAATCGCGACCAGGAGCACGACGAGCAACAACACGCTCTGTGCCAGCATCACGATCAGCGGCCAGAGGAAGCCGGTCCAGACAGAGCTTGCGAAGAATTCGGACATCAGTTCACTCCGCCGCGCTCAGGATTTGCCCGGATGCAAGACGCGAGCATTCGGCCATCACCGCGGATGCGCGGGCGATGGGGTTTGTCAGGTAGAAGTCTTCGACCGGGCTCTTGAACGCGGCCTTGTCGGCGGCCCCGCCGCGCGCAGCCAGCGCCTTCAGCGCCCCCGCCCCGTCCGACGCCTCGATCTGGTCGATGCGCATCAGGTGCGGCACGGTCTTGAACATCGCCTGCCGCAACTGCTGCAGGGAATCGTAAGGCAGCCGCTGCCCAAGCGTTTCCGACAACGCGCGAAGCACCGCCCAATCCTCACGGGCCTCGCCCGGCGGGAAGCCGGCGCGGTCCGCCATCTGCACGCGGCCCTCGGTGTTGACGTAGATGCCGCTCTTCTCGGTGTAGGCCGCGCCCGGCAGGATGACGTCGGCGCGGTGCGCGCCACGGTCGCCATGGGTGCCGATATAGACGACGAACGCGCCCGCAGGCACTTCGACCTCGTCCGCGCCGAGCAGGAACAAGACGTCCAGCGCGCCGGGTGCCAGCATCTTCGCGGCGGTCAATCCGCCCTCGCCCGGCACGAAGCCGACATCGAGCGCACCGGCTGCCGAGGCCGCCGTGTGCAGCACGCCGAACCCGTTCCAGCCGTCCTTCACGGCAGCAATGTTGGTGGCAAGCGTCGCCGCCTGCGCCAGCAACGCGGCGCCGTCGTTGCGGCCGAACGCGCCCGCGCCGACCAGCACGATCGGGTTCTTCGCGCCCTTGAGAATTTCAGCAAACGAATGCTTGCCCGCAACGATCTCCGCCAGCGTGTCGGCGCCTGCGCCGAGATGCTCGTACTTATAGGTGAGATCGGGCTTCTCGCCGATGACGCCGACCTTGAGCGCACCGGTACGCCAACGCTTGCGGATGCGCGCGTTGACGATCGGCGCTTCCTTGCGCGGGTTGGCACCGATGATGAGCAGCGCGTCGGCCTGCTCGATGCCCGCAATGGTCGGGTTGAACAGATAGGACGCACGTCCGAGCTTCGGATCGAACGCGGCGACGTTCTGCGCGGCAACATTGGCTGAGCCGAGCCGCGCCAGAAGATCCTTCAGCGCGAACATCTCTTCAACGGCGGCAAGATCGCCCGCGATAGCGCCGACGCGATTGCCCTTCGCCTTCTTCGCAGCGATGGCGGCGAACGCCTCGCTCCACGATGCCGCGCGCAGCCTGCCGTTCTCGCGAATATAAGGACGATCAAGCCGCTGGGTACGCAGGCCATCGACGATGTGGCGGGTCTTGTCGGAAATCCATTCCTCGTTCACCGCCTCGTTGACGCGCGGCAGAATACGCATCACTTCGCGGCCGCGGGTATCGACGCGGATCGCGGAGCCGACCGCGTCCATCACGTCGATGGACTGGGTCTTGCCCAACTCCCACGGGCGCGCAGCAAACGCATACGGCTTCGAGGTCAGCGCGCCCACCGGGCAGATGTCCACGAGGTTGCCCTGCAGTTCGGAGGTCAGCGCGCTTTCGAGATAGGTGGTGATTTCGACATCCTCGCCGCGGCCGATCAGGCCCATCTCCGGCACGCCGCACACTTCGTTGGCGAAGCGGACGCAGCGCGTGCACTGGATGCAGCGGGTCATCGAGGTCTTGACCAGCGCGCCGAGATACTTGTCCTCGACCGCGCGCTTGTTCTCGGCGAAACGGCTGGTGTCGATGCCATAGCCCATCGCCTGATCCTGCAGATCGCACTCGCCGCCCTGATCGCAGATCGGGCAATCGAGCGGATGGTTGATGAGCAGGAATTCCATCACGCCTTCGCGCGCCTTCTTCACCATCGGCGACTTGGTCTTGACCGACGGTAGTTCGCCGTTCGGGCCCGGACGGCAATCGCGCACGCCCCAGGCGCAGCTTGCGACCGGCTTCGGCGAACCCGCGACCTCGACGAGGCACATGCGGCAGTTACCCGCAATGGAGAGACGTTCATGATAGCAGAAGCGCGGAATCTCGGCGCCCGCCGCCTCGCACGCCTGCAACAGCGTGTACTCGGGCGGGACTTCGATCTCTTTTCCGTCGACGAGAAGCTTGGTCATCGCATTCACTCCGCCGCGACCATATGATCGGGGTCGAGAATGCCCTGATCGTCGAGTGTCGCCTTGCGCGAAAAATCATCGATGCGCCGTTCGATCTCCGGCCGGAAGGCGCGGATCAGGCCCTGGATCGGCCATGCCGCAGCATCGCCGAGCGCGCAGATGGTGTGGCCTTCGACCTGCTTGGTGACTTCCAGCAGCATGTCGATCTCGCGCTTGTGGGCGCGGCCCTCGACCATGCGCGTCAGCACGCGCCACATCCAGCCGGTGCCCTCGCGGCACGGCGTACACTGGCCGCAACTCTCGTGCTTGAAAAAGTAGGAAATGCGCGCAATTGCCGCGACGACGTCGGTGGACTTGTCCATGACGATGACGCCGGCGGTACCGAGGCTCGACTTGACGGCTTTGGTGCCGTCGAAATCCATGATCAGTTCTTCGCAATCATGCGCCGGGATCAGCGGGCACGATGCGCCGCCGGGAATGATCGCGAGCAGATTGTCCCAGCCACCGCGAATGCCGCCGCCGTGCTTCTCGATCAGTTCCTTGAAGGTGATGCCGAGCGCGTCTTCCACCACGCAGGGCGTGTTGACGTGGCCGGAGATGCCGAACAGCTTGGTGCCGACATTGTTGGCGCGGCCGATGGCGGCGAACCATGCCGCGCCACGGCGCAGGATGTCCGGCGCGACCGCGATCGACTCCACGTTGTTCACCGTGGTCGGGCAGCCGTAGAGACCGACGTTCGCCGGGAACGGCGGCTTCAGGCGCGGCTGGCCCTTCTTGCCCTCGAGGCTTTCGAGCAGCGCAGTTTCCTCGCCGCAGATGTAGGCGCCGGCGCCGTGCGTCACGTAAAGATCAAACGGCCAGCCGTGGATGTTGTCCTTGCCGATCAGCTTGGCCTCATAGGCCTGATCGACGGCGGCCTGCAGATTCTCACGCTCGCGGATGAACTCGCCGCGGATATAGATGTAGGCAGCGTGCGCGCCCATCGCGAAGCTCGCGAGCAGGCAGCCTTCCACGAGCAGATGCGGATCGTGCCGCATGATCTCGCGATCCTTGCAGGTGCCTGGCTCGGATTCGTCGGCATTGACGACGAGATAGCTCGGGCGCCCGTCGGTGGATTCCTTCGGCATGAACGACCATTTCATGCCGGTCGGGAAACCTGCGCCGCCACGGCCGCGCAGACCGGACGCCTTCATCTCGCTTACGATCCAGTCGCGGCCCTTTTCGATGATGGACTTGGTGCCATCCCATGCGCCGCGACGGCGCGCGCCTTCCAGCCCCCAGTCATGAAGGCCGTACAGATTCTTGAAGATGCGATCCTTGTCGTCGAGCATCACTTCTTGCCCTTCTTGGTCGCGTCGCCGCCGACTTCCTGCAGAACACGCGGCCCACCTTCAGGCGCCGAAAACTGGCGTCCGTTCTGCGGTCCCGGCTTCGGCGGATTGCCGGAGGCAAAACCGTCCAGCACCTTGTTGAAGCTCTCGGGTGTGAGATCCTCGTAGGTGTCCTTCCAGATCATCACCATCGGCGCGTTCACGCAGGCGCCAAGGCACTCGACCTCTTCCCACGAAAAATCGCCATCGGCGGAGACGTGGAACGGATCGTGATGGATGCGGTGCTTGCAGACCTCGATCAGGTCCTTGGAGCCGCGCAGCATGCACGGCGTGGTGCCGCAGACCTGCACATGCGCCTTCTTACCGACCGGCGAGAGCTGGAACATGGTGTAGAACGTCGCGATTTCCATGACGCGGATATGCGCCATGCCGAGCATGTCCGCGACCGCGCGGATCGCCGCTTCGGAAATCCAGCCGGCGTTCTGCTCCTGCGCGCGCCACAGGATCGCGATCACGGCCGACTGCTGCCGCCCCTCGGGGAATTTCGCGATCTGCTGCTTCGCCCACGCGAGATTTTCGTCGGTGAAGACGAAGCTCTCGGGTTGCAGTTCTTTCGGTGCCAAACGCCGAACGGACATTACATTCTCTCAATCGTCAGATTGCGGATACGCGCAGCCATCACCGGTCCACCTCGCCGAACACGATGTCGAGGGAGCCGAGGATGGCGGAGACGTCGGCCAAAAGGTGGCCCTTGCAGATGAAGTCCATCGCCTGCAAATGCGCGAAACCCGGCGCGCGGATCTTGCACTTGTAAGGCTTGTTGGTGCCGTCAGCGACGAGGTAGACGCCGAACTCGCCCTTCGGCGCTTCAACGGCGGCATAGACTTCGCCGGCCGGAACATGGACACCTTCGGTGTAGAGCTTGAAGTGATGGATCAAGGCTTCCATCGAGCGTTTCATCTCGCCACGGCGCGGCGGCGTGATCTTGTTGTCCTCGATGACGACAGGCCCCTGCCCGTCCGGCTCGCGCAGCTTGGCGATGCACTGCTTCATGATACGCACCGACTGATGCATCTCCTCGATGCGGATGCAGTAGCGGTCGTAGCAATCGCCGTTCTTGCCGATCGGAATATCGAAATCCATCTCAGCGTAGCACTCGTAGGGCTGCGCCTTGCGCAGATCCCACGCGGCACCCGAGCCGCGTACCATCACGCCGGAGAAGCCCCACTCCCACGCCTGCTCGAGCGTCACCACGCCGATGTCGACGTTGCGCTGCTTGAAGATGCGGTTGTCGGTGAGCAGCACTTCGAGATCGTCGACCTTCGCAGGGAAGGCGTCGCACCAGGCGTCGATGTCGTCGATCAGCTTCGGCGGCAGGTCCTGATGCACGCCACCGATGCGGAAGAACGCCGCATGCATGCGCGAACCGGAGGCCCGCTCATAGAACATCATCAGCTTTTCGCGCTCTTCGAAGCCCCACAGCGGAGGCGTCAGCGCACCGACGTCCATCGCCTGCGTGGTGACGTTGAGAAGATGCGAGAGGATGCGGCCGATCTCGGAATACAGAACGCGGATCAACTGGCCGCGGCGCGGCACGGTGATGCCCAGAAGCTTTTCCGCAGCCAGGCAGAAAGCGTGCTCCTGATTCATCGGCGCGACGTAGTCGAGCCGGTCGAAATACGGGATCGCCTGCAGATAGGTCTTCTGCTCGATCAGCTTCTCGGTGCCGCGATGCAGAAGGCCAATGTGCGGATCGACACGCTCGACCACTTCGCCGTCAAGCTCGAGCACGAGGCGCAGCACGCCGTGCGCCGCCGGATGCTGCGGGCCGAAGTTGATGGTGAAGTTGCGCGTGCCGGGGGTGTCGCGCAGCGCGTCGGATTCGGTGATGCTCATGCGGCTACTCCCGCTTTCGCGGCCTTTTCGGAAACCCGCGCCTTGAACTTGTCCCACATCACGGCGTAACGCTCGTGGCTGCCTTCGCCGATCACGTCGACACCGTCATGCGCCTTGACGTTGAAGCGCAGCAGCTTGCCCTTCACCTCGGTGCATTCGACATCGACGGTGACCGTGAGACCCGGCGGGGTCGCCGCGGTGTGATCGACGTTAATCCGGGTGCCGAGCGTGCCCTCGCCGTCTTCAAGGTGCGGTCGGATCATATCGATGCACGCCCACTCCATCAGGCCGACCATGTAGCCGGTGGCGAACACATGCGGCATGGCCTGAAAGTCGCGCGCTTCAGGATACAGATGCGGCACGGTCTTGTTCTCCGGCACGCGGTAGGTGAAGCGATGCGTCGATCCGGCGGTGAGCGAAGGCTTCATGGCGTGGATGCCTTCTTCTCTTCGCCCGGAGGGTTTGAGACGGCACCTGCCTTCTCGTCACCCCGCAGCAGATAGTCCGCGCCTTCCCACGGCGAGAGGAAATCGAACTTGCGGAATTCCTGGTTCAGCCGGACCGGATCGTAGACCACGCGCTTTTCCTGATCGTCGTAGCGAACTTCGACGAAACCAGTGGTCGGAAAATCCTTGCGCAGCGGATGACCCTCGAAGCCGTAATCGGTCAGCAGCCGGCGCATGTCGGGATGGCCGGTGAAGATCACGCCATAGAGGTCGTAGGTCTCCCGCTCGAACCAGTCGCAACCGGGAAACACGCCGATGATCGAGGGCACCTGCGTTGTCTCGTTCGCCTGCCCGCGCAGCCGCAGCCGCGCGTTCAGCGTCGGTGACATGAAGTGGTAGACCACGTCGAAGCGGTTCTCGCGGCCCGGATAATCCACCGCCGTGACGTCGATGATGTTGACGAAGCGGCAGCGCGGATCGGTCTTGAGGAAGCGCCCTACCTCGACGATCCGGGACAGATCGACCGAAATGTTCAGTTCGCCAACCTCGACCGCATGGCCGAGCGCGGCACCTGGCAGCGCACCAACAATCGTCTGACCGAGAGCGTCGAGTCTGGCGTCGTCCATCATTCAGCCTTAGCGTTCAATCGTTCCGGTGCGCCGGATTTTCTTTTGCAGGAGCAGGACGCCGTAAAGGAGCGCCTCCGCGGTCGGCGGGCAGCCGGGCACATAAATATCGACGGGCACGATGCGGTCGCAGCCGCGCACCACAGAATAGGAATAGTGATAATAGCCGCCGCCGTTCGCGCACGATCCCATCGAGATCACGTAGCGCGGCTCGGGCATCTGGTCGTAAACCTTGCGCAGCGCGGGAGCCATCTTGTTGGTCAGGGTGCCGGCGACGATCATGACGTCGGACTGACGCGGCGAAGCGCGCGGCGCGAAACCGAAACGCTCGACGTCGTAGCGCGGCATCGACACCTGCATCATTTCGACCGCGCAGCAGGCGAGACCAAAGGTCATCCACATCAGCGAGCCGGTGCGCGCCCATGTGATGAGGTCGTCGGCCGCCGCAACGAAGAAGCCCTTGTCGGACAACTCGTGGTTGATCTCGAGGAAATAGCGGTCATCCGCGCCGACCGGCTGGCCGGTGCGCGGATCGAGCACGCCCGTCGCCGCCTGCGAAACCTGCGGCGAACCGAATGACGAAACGGGGGTCGGGTTCAATCCCATTCAAGCGCACCCTTCTTCCACTCATAGGCGAAACCGATGGTCAGGACGCCGAGGAACACCATCATCGACCAGAAGCCAACCGCGCCGAGCTTGCCGAACGCCACCGCCCACGGAAACAGGAAGGCGACCTCCAGATCGAAGATGATGAAGAGGATCGCCACCAGATAGAAGCGGACGTCGAATTTCATGCGGGCGTCGTCGAAGGCGTTGAAACCGCATTCGTAGGCCGACAGCTTCTCCGGGTCGGGCTGCTGATAGGCGACCAGAAACGGTGCGATCAGCAGCGCCAGGCCGATGATGGCCGCTACTCCAATAAACACCACAAGTGGCAGATAGTTCTGCAAGATTCCGCCCATCGGAGACCCTCGGCTGTGGCGAGATCATGTCCACGGATTCGCGAACATTGGAATAATTCGAAGGGGGAATAGCGCAGCCCACCGGTAAGGGCAAGACAGGCATACCGCCTACCAGCAACGCTGCGCACACGGAAAATTCAGCCCAAATCAGAAGCCGAATTCATGTTTCCCCTGAAGGTGGCGCGGTTCAGCCGAGTGCGGCTGCGACCGCCTTGCCACAAGCCTCCGTGCCGGCGCGGCCACCGAGGTCGCGGGTGCGCAGTTTTTCCTCTGAAAGCACCCGTTCGATTGCCACAATGACGGCCTTGGAGGCCTCCGCTTCCCCCAGATGGTCCAGCATCAGGGCCGCCGACCAGATCTGCGCGATCGGATTGGCCACGCCCTGCCCCGCGATGTCAGGCGCCGAGCCGTGAACCGGCTCGAACAGGGATGGAAACTTGCGTTCCGGGTTGAGGCTCCCCGAGGGAGCAATGCCGATGGTGCCGGTGCAGGCCGGGCCGAGATCGGACAGAATGTCACCGAACAGGTTCGAGGCCACCACCACATTGAAGCGGTCCGGGTTCAGCACGAAATGGGCGGCCAGAATATCGATGTGATATTTGTCCCACTTCACATCCGGATAGGCCTTGGCCATCGCTTCCACGCGCTCGTCCCAATACGGCATCGTGATCGAGATGCCGTTGGACTTGGTCGCGGAGGTCAGGTGCTTCTTCGGGCTCTTTTGCGCAAGCTCGAAGGCGTATTTCAAAATCCGGTCGACGCCGATCCGCGACATTACCGTTTGCTGGGTGACGACCTCGCGATCGGTGTCCGGGTACATCCGCCCGCCGATGGATGAGTATTCACCTTCGGTATTCTCGCGCACCACGAAGAAATCGATGTCGCCCGGCTTGCGGCCCGACAGCGGCGAAGCCACGCCCGGCATCAGCCGCACCGGCCGTACGTTGGCGTACTGGTCGAACTCACGGCGAAACTTGATGAGCGAGCCCCACAGCGACACATGGTCGGGCACGATGGCGGGCATGCCGACCGCGCCGAAGAAGATGGCGTCGTGGCGGCCGACCTGTTCCTTCCAGTCATCCGGCATCATCTGGCCGTGCTTCTGGTAATAGTCGCAGGAGGCGAAGTCGAAATCGTCGAGATGTACCTCGAAGCCGAATTTCTTCGCCGCCGCTTCCAGCACCCGCACGCCTTCCGGCACGACCTCCTTGCCAATTCCATCGCCGGGAATGATCGCCAGGCGATACTTGCGGTTGGTGCCGGAGCGGGAATTGGTCATGCGTCTGATTCCTGGGGTCACGTGTGGCGGGTCGCGGAGATTTTCCGCGGCGGGATATAACGCCAATCACCGCCGCTCCGCGATAACAATCGGGTGCCCGGCATAGTGATCTGCCCAGCGTTGCACGCATAAAAGAAAACGCCACCCCGAAACCGCGCGAGCGGCTTCGGGATGGCGTTTGGCGAAAAAGCGTAAAGGCGCTTAGACGGCTTCCTTCAGTTCCTTGGCGGCGCGGAAGGCGACCTTCTTGCTGGCCTTGATGTGGATGGCTTCACCGGTGGCCGGGTTGCGACCCATGCGGGCAGCGCGCTTGCGGACCTGGAGGATGCCGAGGCCGACGATGCGGATGCGCTCGCCCTTCTTAAGGTGCTTGGTGACCTTGGTGACGAGGTCGGTCAGAATCGCCTCAGCGGTCTTCTTCGACAATTCATGTTCTTCCGCCAGAGCGGCGGCAAGGTGCTTGAGCGTCACGGTAGCTGGGGTAGCTGCTTTCTTCGCCATGATGACCCTCCTCGTGGTATTTTGGCTTTTAAGCTTTCAGGAACTCACTATCCCGCAAGGGTTAGTTGATTCGGCATGGATATGACCATGATGTTTTGCCCATAAACAGGGTCTTTTTTGCATCAATGGTGGAAAAAGGTCCGGCAGAAGGGGACATTTGCAATGTCCTTGACTTGGATTGTGGGCTCCTTTAAGTCCCGCCTCTCGCGGATCGATCTGATCGGCCCGCTGCGGGAGTAGCTCAGTTGGTTAGAGTGCCGGCCTGTCACGCCGGAGGTCGCGGGTTCGAGCCCCGTCTCTCGCGCCATTGTTTTCAATGGCTTAGATAACCCCAGTCAAAATCAAGATTCCAGACAAGCCCGGCAAGCCAAGGCTTTGCAGATTCGGGCTTTCCGTACATTCGATTCGCTGATGCTCATTCGGCGCGGGTAGCGAAGTCATTCCGGCCTTACCGGACGGGAACCAACATCATCGCATTACGTTGGGAACTTGATACTTTTGCTATCGATTCCCCCATCCGGGATGATCGTCGAAACAACATCAGGAAGCAGCATGAAGATGATGAAGTACCTTGCCCCCGCACTCTTTGCGTCGTTTTTCGCCATTGCCCCGGCATCCGCCATGCCGGCGTCCTCAACGACGGGATTGGACAGGGCGGCAGCCTCATCCATCGTTCATGTGCAGTATCACGGACATCATCATAGCGGCGCTACTCGTCGGCACCGCGCGGCTATCGCCGTTATGGCGCCCGGCCTTACGATTGGCGCGCCCGGCGCTGCGTGATGGTGGGGCCGGTCTGGTTCTGCCCATAAGCTGAATTCAAAAAGAAACCCCGGCCTCGTGCCGGGGTTTTCGATTCTCGAGTGCGCGCATTGCATATGCGCCCGGCGCCTTTCGGAAACATCCGCCGGATGCCTTGACCCTGCTCCGCTTCTTCTCAAGATTGATTCATCGATTTGCGCGGGTCGAATGCCGTGCCCTTTTAGTCCAGAGGTCCGGCATCCATGACCGCCACGCAATTCACCCACACCGTTCTCGAACGCTTCCTCCGCTATGTGCGCATCGACACGCAGTCCGATCCGGAATCGCCGTCCACGCCGTCCACCGAAAAGCAGAAGGACCTGGGCCGTGTGCTGGCGCAGGAACTGCGCGACCTCGGCTTGGCCGACGCCCATCTCGACGAATATGGCTACGTCTACGCCACGCTGCCCGCGACCAGCGACAAGAAAGTGCCGGTGGTGTGTTTCTGCTCACACATGGACACCTCGCCCGATTGCAGCGGCAAGGATGTGAAACCGCAGATCGTGCGCAACTATCAGGGCGGCGACATTGTGCTGCCGGCGGATTCGTCGCAAGTCATCCGCTTCACCGAGCACCCTGCTCTCGCCCACCAGATCGGCCACGACATCGTCACCACCGACGGCACCACGCTGCTCGGCGCCGACAACAAGGCGGGCGTCGCCGAGATCATGGACGCGGTGCAGGTGCTGCTCGCCAATCCGCAGATCAAGCACGGGCCGATCAAGATCCTGTTCACGCCCGACGAGGAGATCGGCCGCGGCGTCGACAAAGTGGATTTGAAGAAGCTCGGCGCCGATGTCGCCTACACCATCGACGGCGAAAGCGCGGGCTCGATCGAGGACGAAAGCTTTTCGGCGGACGCCGCGACCATCCATATTCAAGGCGTCAGTGCTCACCCCGGCATGGCAAAAGGCAAGATGGAGCACGCCATCAAGATTGCCGCGCGCATCGTCGATGCCTTGCCGCAGGACACGCTGACGCCGGAGACGACCGAAGGACGCGAAGGATTTCTGCATCCCGTCGGCATCGAAGGCGCGCTCGAGGAAGCGACGCTGCATTACATCGTGCGCGACTTCACCGTGGCCGGCCTGAAGGACAAAGAGGCGTTGCTGGAGCGCACGGTGCGCGACGTGATGAAGGACTTTCCGCGCTCACACTATCGCATCGACATCCACGAGCAGTATCGCAACATGAAAGAGATCGTCGACCGGCGGCCGGAGATCGTCGAGCACGCGATGGAAGCGATCCGTCGCGCGGGACTCAAGCCCGAACGCGGCAGCATTCGCGGCGGCACCGATGGCTCACGGCTGTCGTTCATGGGCCTGCCCTGCCCGAACATCTTCGCGGGCGAACACGCTTTCCACTCGCGGCTCGAATGGGTCAGCGTGCAGGACATGGAAGCGGCGGTACGCACCATCGTGCATCTGGCCGCGATCTGGGAAGATCGCGCCTAGACGCCCGTTGTTCTCAGCTTGAAAACGTTCCGGCACGATAGCGTGAATCGAACGTTAAATTCACCATCGCAATTGCGAACTCGCTTCTCTTTATCCGGTTAGGTTGACGAACGGACTTTCTTGCGCCGCCGCCAATCGCGGCTAAATCTTGGCGTAAATAAGAAGGAATGAAGAGGATGAAACCGTCTCTCCAGACCGCACTGGCGGCAACCGCGATCACCCTGATCGGCGTTCCCCTCGCAATGGCGGCTATCGTCGCCGCATCAATCATCAGCCTGTAACCTCCGCAGCAACATCCGACTTTCAGGAAATTGGAATGATGAGGATTTGCTGAAAGCACCTGCGATCCCGCGATGGTTGACAGTCGAGCCTCAAATTGCACGATATATTTCCAGCCCTCGTGCAACGGAGATCGATATGCGCCTGATCCTCGCATCCGCCATCCTCGCCGCTTCCTCGCTCAGCGCATTCGCGGCGCCTCCCGAAGGACAAAAGCTTTCGGAGATCATCGCCAAGATCGAACAGAATGCCGACGTGCAATATGTCGATGAGGCCGACTGGAGCCGGCGCGGCTACTACAAGATCGAATATGTCCGGAAGGACGGAGCCAAGGTCAAAATTAAGATCGACCCAAAGACAGGCTCTTCGGTGCGGTAGGCACAACGCCGTCTGGTCCGCCGCGATTCTCTTCAAGCGCAAGCCTTCGCAAATCTCGATAGTTTAGCTGCAAGCTGCTTGCGCCGCCGCCATTCCCAAGGCAAATAGAGCCCAACGGGCGGTTAGCTCAGCTGGTTAGAGCATCTCGTTTACACCGAGAGGGTCGGGAGTTCGAATCTCTCACCGCCTACCACGGCAAACAAAAACGGCGCCCCCTCGGGCGCCGTTTTGCATTGTGTTCGCATCCGCTCAATGCGCGGTCAGGCCGCCTGCGGCCTCGTCGGCAGCATCCGCCTTGGGAGGCACCGAATTATCCTCCTCCCAGACGATCGGCGTCGGAGCCCGCACCAGCGCCTTGGCCAGCACCTCGTCCATGCGGCTCACCGGAATGATCTCCATGCCGCCCTTGATGGCGTCGGAAATCTCGGTGAGATCCTTGGCGTTGTCTTCGGGAATGAAGACGGTCTTGATGCCGCCGCGGCCCGCCGCGAGCAGTTTCTCCTTGAGGCCGCCGATCGGCAGCACACGCCCGCGCAGCGTGATCTCGCCGGTCATGGCGACATCGTGCCGGATCGGAATGCCGGTCAGCACCGAAACGATGGTAGTGGCCATCGCGACACCTGCAGACGGGCCGTCCTTCGGGGTCGCCCCCTCCGGCACGTGAACGTGGATGTCGCGCTTCTCGAACAAGGGCGGCTCGATGCCGTAATTGATCGCCCGCGAGCGGACATAGGACGCCGCCGCCGAGATCGATTCCTTCATCACGTCGCGCAGATTGCCCGTCACCGTCATGCGGCCCTTGCCGGGCATCATGACGCTTTCGATGGTGAGCAACTCGCCGCCGACATCGGTCCATGCAAGGCCCGTGACGACGCCGACCTGATCTTCGTTCTCGATCTCGCCGTAGCGGAACTTCGGCACGCCGAGCATTTCCTCGACCACGGCTTCCGTCACCTTGACCGACTTTTTGTTCGACAGCGTCAGTTCCTTGACCGCCTTGCGCGCCAGCGTGGACAGCTCGCGCTCAAGGTTACGCACGCCCGCCTCGCGGGTGTAGCGCCGGATAGTCAACAGCAATGCCGCGTCGTCGATCGAGAATTCCTTCGACGACAGGCCGTGCTTGGAGATCGCGGTCGGGATCAGATGCTTGCGCGCGATCTCGACCTTCTCGTTCTCGGTGTAGCCGGCGATGCGGATCACCTCCATGCGGTCCATCAGCGGGCCGGGAATATTCAGCGTATTCGCGGTCGTGATGAACATCACGTTGGATAGATCGTAGTCGACTTCGAGATAGTGGTCGTTGAACGTGCCGTTCTGCTCGGGGTCCAAGACCTCAAGCAAAGCCGACGACGGATCGCCGCGGAAGTCCGCGCCCATCTTGTCGATCTCGTCGAGCAGGAACAGCGGGTTCGAGGTCTTCGCCTTCCGCATCGACTGGATGATCTTGCCGGGCATCGAGCCGATATAGGTGCGGCGGTGACCGCGGATTTCCGCTTCGTCCCGCACGCCGCCGAGCGACACGCGCACGAACTCACGGCCGGTCGCCTTCGCGATCGACTTGCCGAGCGAGGTCTTGCCGACGCCCGGAGGGCCGACGAGGCACAGGATAGGGCCGGTCAGCTTGTTGGCACGGCCCTGAACAGCCAGGTACTCAACGATGCGGTCCTTGACCTTCTCCAGACCGTAGTGATCGCTGTCGAGGATCTCCTGCGCGGCGCCGAGGTCCTTCTTGACCTTGGACTTCTTGCCCCACGGAATCGACAGCAGCCAGTCGAGATAGTTGCGCACGACGGTGGCTTCGGCGGACATCGGAGACATCTGCCGCAGCTTCTTCAATTCGTGCTGCGCCTTCTCGCGGGCTTCCTTGGAGAGCTTGGTCTTGGCGATCTTCTCTTCCAGATCGGCCAGCTCGTCGCGACCCTCGTCGTCGCCGAGCTCCTTCTGGATCGCCTTCATCTGCTCGTTGAGGTAGTACTCGCGCTGGGTCTTCTCCATCTGGCGCTTGACGCGCGAGCGGATCTTCTTCTCGACCTGCAGCACCGAGATTTCGCTCTCCATCAGGCCGAGCACCTTCTCCAGGCGCTGGGAGACGGACAGCGTCTCCAGGATGTCCTGACGGTCAGCGATCTTGACCGCGAGATGCGAGGCCACCGTGTCGGCGAGCTTGGCGAAATCGGTGATCTGCTGAACGACGCCCACCACTTCGGCGGAAATCTTCTTGTTCAGCTTCACATAGCTCTCAAAATCGGACACGACCGAGCGGCCGAGCGCCTCCGCCTCGACGCTCTTGGCGTCGGTGTCGGCGAGCGCGACGGCTTCGGCCTCATAGTAATCGGTACGGTCGGTGTATTTGGTGACGCGCGCGCGATCCAGGCCCTCGACCAGCACCTTCACGGTGCCGTCGGGCAGCTTGAGGAGTTGCAGCACGCTTGCGAGCGTCCCGATCTCATAGATCGAGTCCGCCGCCGGATCGTCGTCGGAGGCATTCTTCTGCGTCGCCAGCAAAATCAGCGCGTCGTTCTTCATCACGTCCTCGAGCGCGCGAATGGATTTTTCGCGGCCGACGAACAGCGGCACGATCATGTGCGGGAAGACGACGATGTCGCGCAGCGGCAGGACAGGGTATTGATGGCTTTCACCGGCGACGATGGTGGGACGAGGCTTGGTCGAGGCAGTCATGCCTTACTTCCTTTTCATTACGCCCCCTTGCACGCAGTCCATCGCATGATGCAACCGCAACAAGGTGCAGAGGTGCCGGAAAGCCAAGGGCTCGAATGAGCCATCCGCGCGTGGCAGCCTTTCCTTCCGGGTCGTGTTTTGCGGCGAATCTGCCATTCGACAGGCCCGCCGCTCTCATTAGGTGGCTATCACCACAGGGGGTGTCAAGCGGCTGGCAAACCCTAGTCACAACAGGCTTTTTCACGCCTGACACGAATCAAAAACGGCCGCCGGAAACCGGCGGCCGTTTGAAACTATCGGGTTCCGCGAATGAATCTTACGCGCTGGCGCTGGTCTCGCCCGCCCGGTCGGTCCGATCGGCGTAGATGTAGAGCGGCCGTGCGGTCGCCTCCACCACTTCGCGGGAGATCACGACCTCCTCGACGCCTTCCAGACCCGGAAGATCGAACATCGTCTCGAGCAGGATGCTTTCCAGAATGGAGCGCAATCCGCGCGCGCCGGTCTTGCGTTCGATGGCCTTGCGCGCGACCGCGCCCAAAGCCTCGTCGGCGAAGGTCAGCTCGATGTTCTCCATCTCGAACAGACGCTGGTACTGCTTCACCAGCGCGTTCTTCGGCTCGACCAGGATCTTCTTCAGCGAGGCCTCATCGAGGTCTTCGAGCGTCGCCACCACGGGCAGACGGCCGACGAACTCGGGGATGAGGCCGTACTTCAACAGATCCTCCGGCTCGACCTCGCGGAAGATTTCGCCGGTACGGCGATCTTCCGGCGCGAGCACGCTCGCCGCGAAGCCGATCGAGGTGGTGCGCCCGCGCGAAGAGATGATCTTCTCAAGCCCGGAGAACGCGCCGCCGCAGATGAACAGGATGTTGGTCGTATCCACCTGCAGGAATTCCTGCTGCGGATGCTTGCGTCCGCCCTGCGGCGGAACGGAAGCGACCGTGCCTTCCATGATCTTCAGAAGCGCCTGCTGCACGCCCTCACCCGACACGTCGCGGGTGATCGAGGGATTGTCCGACTTGCGCGAAATCTTGTCGATTTCGTCGATGTAGACGATGCCGCGCTGCGCGCGCTCCACATTGTAGTCGGCAGCCTGCAACAGCTTCAGGATGATGTTCTCGACATCCTCGCCGACGTAACCGGCTTCGGTCAGCGTCGTGGCGTCGGCCATCGTGAACGGCACGTCGAGGATGCGGGCGAGCGTCTGCGCGAGCAGCGTCTTGCCCGAACCGGTGGGGCCGATCAGAAGGATGTTCGACTTCGCGAGTTCGACGTCGTTGTGCTTGGTCTGGTGGTTCAGCCGCTTGTAGTGGTTGTGCACCGCGACCGAGAGCACCTTCTTCGCATGGTTCTGCCCGATCACGTAATCGTCGAGCACCTTGCAGATTTCCTTCGGCGTCGGAATCCCGTCACGCGACTTCACGAGCGAGGACTTGTTCTCCTCGCGGATGATGTCCATGCACAGCTCAACGCACTCGTCGCAGATGAACACAGTCGGGCCCGCGATCAGCTTGCGGACCTCGTGCTGGCTCTTTCCGCAGAATGAGCAATAAAGAGTGTTCTTGGAGTCGCCCGTACCGACCTTGCTCATTCCTGTCTCCGTCTTCCGCTTTCCGTCCGGCTGTTTCGATCTCCACCCGAGATAGGAACAAAGCACGTACCGAAAAGACGTTGCATTCGAGATATGCCCGAATCGTGACCCTACCCGAATCCCGACCCGAACCTGGCTCACCCTGCCAGCGAACCATGCTGGCACCCGAGGATCAAGAATTCACTAATCCCCAGAGGGCCGATTTGTTGATTCTAGCCTGATTTGCCGCGGTTTAACGACCGCCAAACCGTGATTTCACCCCGGCGTTGCGGGAATGACACGAGAAATCGGGAACGCTGCCCCGGCAGACCGGGGCCGTGGCCCCAGTTGCCAATGAGAAGCAGAATCGACTCAAAACAGTCTTATCAGGCCGCCTTCGCCACCGGATCGTCCGGCCGCTTGTCAATCACCTTGTCGACGATGCCGAAGTCCTTGGCCTTGTCGGCGGTGAGGAAGTTGTCGCGCTCCAGCGCGTCCTCGATCGTCTTGTAATCCTGCCCGGTGTGCTTGACGTAAATCTCGTTCAACCGCTTCTTCAGATTCAGGATTTCCTGCGCATGCAGCATGATGTCGGTCGCCTGGCCCTGGAAACCGCCCGACGGCTGGTGAACCATGATGCGTGAGTTCGGCAGCGAGAAGCGCATGTCCTTCTCGCCGGCGGCGAGCAGCAGCGAGCCCATCGAAGCGGCCTGCCCCGTGCACAACGTCGACACCGGCGGGCGGATGAACTGCATGGTGTCGTAGATCGCAAGGCCCGACGTCACCACGCCGCCCGGCGAGTTGATGTACATCGAGATTTCCTTCTTCGGATTCTCAGCCTCCAAGAACAGCAGCTGCGCGACGACCAGCGTCGACATGCCGTCTTCCACCGGCCCGGTGAGGAAGATGATGCGCTCTTTGAGCAGGCGGGAGAAAATGTCGTAGGCCCGCTCGCCTCGGTTGGTCTGCTCGACCACCATCGGCACAAGGTTCATGTAGGTTTCAACCGGATCGCGCATTGGTCACCTGGGGTTTTCGGAAATTCGTTAAATGGCCGGCACGCCGGTACCCGCCAAGATAAGCGAGGATTGCTCCCCGGCAAGGGATGTTCAAGCCGATTCGGCAGCATCCGGACAGCACCCATCCCGAAATGAGGTTAATGCCGGGAAGCCGCGGCACCTCACTGGACGTCATGGCCGGACTTGATCCGGGCATCCATCTTCAAAAAATTTTCAAAACAGATGGATTGCCGGGTCAAGCCCGGCAATGACAACTGAGCAAGGAATCAGGCCGCGTCCTTGTCGTCCTCTTCCTTGAGCAGTTCCTCGCGGGAAACCTTCTTCTCGGTCACCTGCGCCAGCTCAAGAATGAAGTCGATCACCTTGTCCTCGAAGATCGGCGCGCGGAGCTGCGCGACGGCGCCCGGATTGCTGCGGTAGTAATCCCAGACTTCCTTCTCGCGGCCCGGCATCTGGCGGGCGCGCTCGATCACCGCGCGGCTCACCTCGTCGTCGGTGACCGTGATCTTGTTCTTGTCGCCGATTTCGGAGAGCACGAGGCCGAGGCGCACGCGACGATCCGCGATCTTGCGGTACTCTTCCTTCGCCTTGTCCTCGGTGGTGTCCTCATCAGCGAACGTCTTGCCGGAGGATTCCATTTCCGACGTGATCGACTTCCACATCAGGTCGAACTCGTCGTTGACGAGCGATTCCGGTGCACCGAACTTGTGGGTTTCGTCGAGACGGTCGAGCAGTTCGCGCTTCAGCCGCTGGCGCGTCGCACCGGCGAACTCCTGAACCAGACGCTCGCGCATCGCTTCCTTGAGCTTGTCGAGCGATTCAAGACCGAGGGTCTTGGCGAACTCGTCGTCGATCTTGGCCTCCTGCGGCGCCTCGATCAGCGTCGCGGTGGTCTCGAACTCGGCATCCTTGCCGGCGAGGTTGGCTGCGCCGTAGTTCTTCGGGAACTGCACCTTCAGGGTCCGGGTTTCGCCCGCACCGATGCCGATGAGCTGGTCCTCGAAGCCCGGAATGAAGCTGTTGGAGCCGAGCACCACCGGAATGTCGCTGCCGGTACCGCCGTCGAACGCCACGCCGTCGATGGTGCCCTTGAACGACACTGTGACGCGATCATCCTTCGCAGCCTTGGCGCCTTCGGCCTTGGCCCCATAAGGGCGGCTCTGATCGGCGACACGCTTGAGCGCCTCGTCGAGATCGGCGTCGGTGACTTCGGCAACATGCTTCTCGACCTTGAAGGTCTTGAAGTCGGCGAGTTCGATCGGCGGCACGACCTCGATGGCGACGGAGTAGTTGAGGTCCTTCTTGCCGTCGAGAATGCCCTCGATCTCGGCCTGATCGGTCGGCATCGTCACCTTGGCCTCGTTGGCGAGGCGAAGGCCGCGATCGGTGAAGATCTTCTGGTTGGTCTCGCGGATCGTCTCCTCGAGGGTCTCGGCGGCAACCGACTTGCCGTAAACCTTCTTGAGATGCGCGACCGGCACCTTGCCGGGACGGAAGCCGTTGATGCGGACCTTGTCCTTCATGCCAATGAGGCGCTCGTTCACCTTGGCATCGATTTCCGCGGCCGGAATGCTGATCTGGAATTCGTGCTTAAGTCCCTCGGAGAGGGTTTCGTTCACCTGCATAGCGTCAATCTTCTTCCGGCTTGCCGATCCAATGTCGGCTGTTGTCTTTGAGATGCCGCGAAATGCCGCATCGTGAAAAGTTCAGTTCAGTGTCCATGTTCGGTCATGGCGGGCTGTACGTCTTGCCGAAACCGGCGGCGCGAACAACGGTGGTGCGCTCGGAGGGACTCGAACCCCCACATCTTTCGACACTGGAACCTAAACCCAGCGCGTCTACCAGTTCCGCCACGAGCGCGCAGCACACATCTTTAGTGTCCCGCCACAGCCGCGAGCGGCGGGCTTATAACATGGTGCCGGCCAATCGCGGCAAGAAAAAAAGCGCGATCCGCCGCAGGCTTCGCGGGTTTACTCCAACGTCCGAAAATGGTCCCCATCGGCCATGAAACTCTTATCGTTTTCGCATCCGCGACGCCGTTTTCTGGGGGCCCTGGCAGGGGCTGCGGTAAGCCCTGCCCTGACTGCCCCCGGCCGGGCGCAAACCTTGCCCGCACGCAAGGCCGGAAGCCCCATCGTGCTGCGGCTCGGCCCTCAATCCCTGTACCTGCACCCCGAAGGGGCGGCCACGCCGATCTGGCAACTGGGGGACGGCCTCTACAGCACCCGCATCACAAGCGCCGACCCGCCCCGGATCACCGTGACGAACGGCACGCCCTTCCCCTGCGCCGTGGTCCTGCATGGCCTCGAGGGAACCGCCAGCGCCGAACCACTGCTGGCGCAACCGCCCATGAAGCCGGATGCCTCCGTTACATTCGACCTGCCTGCCCGGCCCGGCACCTTCCTGATCGACCCGCGACTCCTGCCCAGTGACTCCGACCGCCCCGCGGTGCCGCGCGTGCTGGTGATCGAGGGCGGCGAAACGTTCGGCGCCGACCGCGAAGAGATCCTGCTGATCGAGGACTGGAAGATCGGCGCGGACGGCAAGCCGCAGATCGCGGGCCGCGACAGCCCGGACATGCCCTCGCTCTACACCCTCAACCGTAGAACCACCCATGACGTGACGGTGCGGCCCAACGAGCGCGTGCGGCTGCGGATCGCCAACGGCTGCCAGCGTCTCGTCGTCGCGCTGAAATTCACCGGCTGCGTCATGAGCGTCGTCGCTATCGACGGCCAGCCTGCCGAGCCGTTCGTCGCGCGTGACGGGCAGATCGTGCTCGCGCCCGGCACCCGCGTCGATGCCCTGCTCGACGCCACCCAGCCGGTCGGCACGCAAACCGAAATCCTTTTGCACGACGGCATCAGGCCGATGCCTGTCGGGCGCGTCCTGACAACGTTCTCCGCGCCGGGGCGCGCGGCACCGCTGCCCCCTCCCGCCGCGTCCACGCCGCCGCCGTCAAAGATCGACCTGAAGAACGCACAGCGGATCGAACTGTCGCTCGATCACGGGCAATGGCTTCCCGCCAGCGCATTCGCCGCAGGCCTGCCTCCGGTTTTCCGCACCGCTGCCAACAAAACGGTGGTGCTGGCGATCACCAATCCCGCAGCAACCGCTGCGACGTTTCATCTGCACGGCCATCACTTCCGGTTGCTCGACCGGCTCGACGACGGCTGGAAGCCCTACTGGCTCGACACGCTCGCGTTCAATCCCGGACAGACGCAACGGATCGCGTTCAACGCCGCCCGTCCCGGCAAGTGGCTGATGCAATGCATGAGCACGGCATGGAATTCGCCGCGGCGGCTGCGGTGGTATGAGGTCGGCTAAAGATTGACGTCGAACCGGCGATAGAGATCGCGGAAAATATTCGGCAGCACGTCCGCGAGGTCTTCCGCAATCAGCCCCGGCCCGAAGCGGCGCGCGGCTTCGCCGTGCATCCACACCGCAATGGACGCCGCCTCGAACGCCGGCACGCGCTGCGCCAGCATCCCGGCGATCATTCCCGCCAGCACATCGCCCGCGCCTGCGGTCGCGAGCCATGGCGGCGCATTCTCCGCGATCGATGCGCGGCCATCGGGGGCCGCAACCACCGTATCCGCCCCCTTGATGAGCACCACCGCATGCGATTCCTGCGCGGCCAGACGCGCACGCTCCAGTTTCGAGAGCGGATGATTCTTGTCCGCGAGCGATGAAAACAACCTCGCAAACTCGCCTTCATGCGGCGTCAGCACCGCCTGCGCGCCGGGCTGCGAGGCAATCGCATCGAACAGCATCTGCGGCTCATCGGCAAAACTCGTCAACGCATCGGCATCGAGCACTACGGCGCGCGGCCCCGACAAGGCCGTAAGCGCCATGTCGCGGGTGCGCATGCCGATGCCTGCACCGGGACCGATAACGCAGGCATTGAGCCGGGCATCCTCAAGGCAGGCTGCGAAATCGACCGCGGTGCCGATCTCGCGCACCATCACGGCAGTGAGCGCGGCGGCATTCACCGCCAGCGCATCGCGCGGCGAAGCGACCGTGACCAGCCCCGCGCCTGCGCGCAACGCCGCGCGCGCCGCAAGCCGCGCCGCACCCGTTTCCGCCATGCCGCCCGACACCACCACCGCATGACCGCGTCCGTATTTGTGACCGGCGATGCCCGGCACGGGAAAATGGCTGCGCCACCACGCAGGGACATTCTCGAAAGTCTTCGGATGAATCACATCGAGCATACGCGGCGGAATGCCGATGTCGGCAACCTTCACCTCGCCGCAATGAATGCGACCGGGCAGCAAGAGATGGCCGGGCTTCCTGCGGAAGAACGTCACCGTGCGGGTGGCGTTGACCGCAACACCCATCGCCTCGCCGCTGTTGCCGTTGATGCCACTCGGCAGATCGACCGCGAGCACCGCAGCACCACTCGTGTTGATCGCCTCGATCATCGTACGCGGCTCGCCTTTCACTTCACGATCCAATCCCGCGCCGAATAGCGCATCGATGATGAGCGCGGGCGCGCCGAGCGATCGGGGTTCGAACGGCAGCAGCGGGCCGCGCCATGCTTTCGCGGCACGCGCCGCGTCGCCTGTCAGCGTGTCCGGTTTACACAGCAGCGTCACCGCAACCTTGCGGCCCCGTGCGGCGAGATCGGCGGCCGCGATGAAGCCGTCGCCGCCATTGTTGCCGCGCCCGGCCACCACCACGATGTCTCCGTCAGGGGCGAGCCTTTGCGCGGCGGCGGCCACTGCCTGCCCCGCGCGCTGCATCAGCACGAAGCTGTCCCCGCCGTCTTCCACGGCGAGGGCATCGGCGCAGGTCATCTCGGCGACGCTCAGGAGTTCCATACTCATCCCTCGCCCAATACCGCCCGTCTTGGAGGCACGCCCGCCCAAAGCCGCGGCAGCTTGCCTGCCTTAAAAATGTGCATTTGCATATTTTAACGCCACAAGTCTCGTCAAAAGCTCCGGCGACGGTCGCAAGCAACAGATTAACAGTTTGATAATTCAATACAATCGACAGCCGCGCCAGTTGGCACGGACTCTGCTTTTAAGGGGCATCACCCGAGGCCGCTGAAGCGGCCCCGAGCGAGCCGTGCCGTGCCAGCGGCACCTTGAGTTCTGAAATGCCGGAGACGTTCAGGTGAAAAAAATCGAGGCGATCATCAAGCCGTTCAAGCTCGATGAAGTGAAGGAAGCCCTCCAGGAAGTCGGCCTTCAAGGCATCACCGTGACCGAGGCCAAGGGCTTCGGCCGCCAGAAGGGCCATGCCGAACTGTACCGTGGCGCGGAATACATCGTGGACTTTCTGCCGAAGGTCAAAATCGAGATTGTGATCGGCGACGACCTCGTGGACAAAGCCATCGACGCCATCCGCCGCGCAGCCCAGACCGGGCGCATCGGCGACGGCAAGATTTTCGTCTCCAACATCGAGGAGGCCATCCGCATTCGCACCGGAGAGTCCGGCGTCGACGCCATCTAACCGAACCATCAACCCGCCCGGCCCGCGCTCACCGCATCCAGCCGGACGACCTCATCCCACCGACCATTCTATCCAAGAAGCACAAGGGGTTTACATGAAGACCGCCCAAGACGTCCTGAAGGCCATCAAGGACAACGACGTGAAGTACGTCGACCTGCGTTTCACCGATCCGCGCGGCAAGTGGCAGCACGTCACGTTCGACATTTCGATGATCGATGAAGACATCTTCACCGAAGGCACGATGTTCGACGGCTCCTCGATCGCCGGCTGGAAGGCGATCAACGAATCCGACATGACCCTGATGCCCGACCCGGTGACCGCGACGATCGATCCGTTCTTCGCCGAGACCACCATGGTCATCACCTGCGACATTCTCGAGCCTTCGACCGGCCAGCCTTACAACCGCGACCCGCGCGGCATCGCCAAGAAGGCGGAAGCCATGGTGAAGTCGATGGGCGTGGGCGATACCGTGTTCGTCGGCCCTGAAGCCGAGTTCTTCGTGTTCGACGACGTGCGTTATCAGACCACGCCGTATAACACGGGCTTCAAGCTCGACTCCTCCGAACTGCCAACCAACTCGGACACCGAGTATGAAGGCGGCAACCTCGGCCACCGCATCCGCACCAAGGCCGGCTACTTCCCGGTACCGCCGCAGGATTCGATCCAGGACATGCGCTCCGAAATGCTCGGCGCGATGGCCCGCATGGGCGTGAAGGTCGAGAAGCATCACCACGAGGTCGCTTCCGCCCAGCACGAGCTCGGTATGAAGTTCGACACCCTGACGCTGATGGCCGACCAGATGCAGATCTACAAGTACTGCATCCATCAGGTCGCCCACATCTACGGCAAGACCGCCACCTTCATGCCGAAGCCGGTCTACGGCGACAACGGCTCGGGCATGCACGTCCACCAGTCGATCTGGAAGGACGGCAAGCCGACCTTCGCCGGCAACAAATACGCCGACCTGTCGGACACCTGCCTCCACTACATCGGCGGCATCATCAAGCATGCCAAGGCGATCAACGCTTTCACCAACCCGTCCACCAACTCCTACAAGCGTCTGGTGCCGGGTTATGAAGCGCCGGTGCTGCTCGCCTATTCGGCGCGCAACCGCTCCGCTTCCTGCCGTATCCCCTACACCGCTTCGCCGAAGGCCAAGCGCGTCGAGGTCCGCTTCCCCGATCCGATGGCCAACCCCTACCTCGCCTTCGCGGCGATGCTGATGGCGGGCCTCGACGGCATCAAGAACAAGATCGATCCGGGCCCGGCGATGGACAAGGACCTGTACGATCTGCCGAAGGAAGAGCTGAAGCAGATCCCGACGGTGTGCGGCTCGCTCCGCGAGGCGCTCGAGAACCTCGACAAGGACCGCGCCTTCCTCAAGGCCGGCGGCGTGTTCGACGACGACTTCATCGACAGCTTCATCGAGCTGAAGATGACCGAGGTCGAGCGCTACGAGATGACCCCTCATCCGGTCGAGTTCGAACTGTACTACTCGCTGTAAGCGGCAGCGGCTTTCCGCCGCATCGTCACAAGATCAAGGGGCGTCCTTCGGGACGCCCTTTTCGTTTTGCGTGGCTAAACCGCACGGCTCGTTTGATCTTACGGAAAAACCAGCGAGCGGTGGATGGTCGCGCCCGTCCATGCGCCGTCCGCGACCGCGAGCGAAACCGAATGCGGCACGCGCGCGGCATCGCCGCAGGCGAAGGCACCCAGAACGCTGGTTTCCTTCATATCGCTGGTGCGAATCTGGCTGCCGAACGGCGTCTCCGCCAGTTCGCAGCCGAGCGTCGATGCGACCGGCGTGGACGGCGCATTCCGCGAAGCCGTGAACAGGCCTGCGAACGCCAGGCGGCGGCCATCGGCAAGCAACACATCCGCCTCACCGTCGAGACGCTGGATTGAAGTTTCTTCAATCGTCACGCCGCGCGCGACGAGGTCCGCGCGCATCGCCTCGTCGAGCGTCAACGCGCCGTTCGTCAGGAACGTCACCTGCCCCCATTCCGGAATCAATTGCGCCTGATGAACCGACATCGGCCCCGTCGCGATCACGCCGATGGCTCCGCGGTCGAGTTCGTAGCCGTGACAGTACGGGCAATGAAACACGCTGCGCCCCCAGCGTTCGGCCAGCCCTTCAACCGGCGGCAGCGCGTCGCTCACGCCGACAGCGAACAGCAGCCTGCGCCCTTCGTGGCGGGCACCGTCGCCGGTCGTCACGGTGAACGAGCCTTTTTCTCCCGCAGCCGCCTCGGCGGCGCCTTCCATCCATGTCAGCGTTGGATATGCCTGAAGCTGCTTGCGCGCCACACGCGCAATCTCCGCCGGGTCGACGCCATCCTGTCCGAGAAATCCGTGCGCATGGGTGGCAAAACGATTGCGGCGTTGTCCCCCATCGATCACCAGAACGCTGCGCCGCGCGCGCACCAATTGCAGCGCGGCGGCCATCCCGGCATAGCTGCCGCCAATCACGATCACATCGTATGTCACGTTGATCCTTTCTTCTTGCGCCACGCCGCATGACGGCGGCCGAGATCGGCCACCAGATCAGCGAGCGTCACCTCAGCGAACCTCGCAAGCAGCAGCGCCTCGGTTTCCCTGAAAGCGCCGTCCAGCGCGGCATTCACAGCCTGCTCGACAAGGCACTCCGGCTCCGCGTTGCGATTGCCGATGGCGAAGATCGCGGGTTCGCCGAGCACATGGTGCAGATCGCGCAGCGTGATGCTTCCGAGATCGGCCCGAATGCGCCATCCGCCGGAATGCCCGCGCGCCGAGGTCACGATCCCGGCCTTGCGCAGCAGGCCCATCGTACGGCGCACGACCACCGGGTTGGTGTCCATGCATTGCGCGAGTGCTTCCGACGTCATCGGTTCCCCGTGCCCAACCATGTGCAACAGCGCATGCAGGACCGAGGACAAGCGGCTGTCCTTTTTCATGTAACTTCGATTATTACAATTTGGACGCCCCTGCAAGCACGGATTGCCGCGCTTTCTCCCGCGCCATGACGGCGCAACGCCCGATAAGCTCCGCGACCGCTCTTGATCCGGCACAACCTTTCAGAACAAAGTGCACCGCAACAGCTTCAAAAGGATCGCCCGTGAGCGTATCGGCCGAACGTCAGAAAACCCGCCAGGATTATGCCTGGGCCATCGCCGTCGGTGGGATCGTCGCCATCAGCTTCGCCGCGCTCCTGATCTTCGCCTGGGAATTCGCGGCGACCCTGTTCCTGATCTTCTCCGGAATCCTGCTCGGCGTGGCGCTGACCGCGATGACCAACCTTTTGAAGAAGGTGATGCCCGGCCCCCATGCGGGGCGGCTCGTGCTGATCTGCCTGCTGCTGGCCGCGATGATGGCCGGCATCTTCACGCTCGGCGGCACCACCATCGCCGAGCAGGCGACCGCCCTCAGCGGCACGATCAAGTCGCAGATCGTGAACCTCAAAACGTTCCTCGAATCGCACGGCATCGACACGAGTTATCTCGACCTCAACACCATTTCGTCGAACACGACGCGCACATCGGCGACAACAACGACCACACCTTCCCTGCCCAATGTGCAGCACAATTTGCCGAGCGCGGGCGCAATCGCATCCAGCGGCGGCGCCATCGTCAGCCAGACGCTGAAGCTCATCCTCGGCACCGTCGGCGCGGTCGGAAACTTCTTCATCGTGCTGTTTCTCGGTCTCGCCTTCGCCGCGCAGCCCGGCATCTATCGCAAGGGGCTGATCGCGATGTCGCCCAAGGCGATCCGCCCGCAGATGGAAACCGTGATCGACCGCATCGGCTTCACGCTGGAGCGCTGGCTGATCGCGCAGATGATCACGATGACGGCGGTGTTCGTCGTCACCTGGTTCGGCCTGCTGCTGATCGGCATTCCCGGCGCGTTCATCCTCGGCGTTCAGGCCGGATTGCTGACCTTCATTCCCACGGTCGGCGCCCTGCTCGGCGGCCTCATCATCGTGCTGGCGAGCATTTCCTCGGGCTGGGTCGCCATCGGCAGCGCCTTCGCGCTGCTGCTCGGCGTGCATGCGCTGGAAAGCTATATCCTCACGCCGATCATCCAGCGTGAGGCGATCGACATTCCGCCCGCGACGCTGTTCGCGTTTCAGATTCTGCTCGGCGTGGTGTTCGGCGTCTGGGGTCTGGCGCTGGCGCTGCCGGTGATGGCCGTGGTCAAGGTGATCCTCGTCTATCTGCGCGAGGATCGCCCGAAGCCCATCGAGGCGTGAACGGCGCTCAGTACTTGCCCACTGCCGTCATGTGCTCGACTTCCGGCGGGCTTGCGAAATGCGGCCCGACCAGCGCGCGCCATTCGGTGAAGTTCGGCCCTTCGCGGAAATCGACGATGTGGTTTTCCAGCGTTTCCCACTTGATGAAGAGGCGATAGCGCGACGGCTTCTCGATCGAGCGCTGAATTTCCAGGCTCTTCCAGCCCTTGCTGCGCTTGAAGACGGTCTGCGCCATCTCCACCGCCTGCTCGAAGTCCTTTTCCTGACCCGGCTTGACGTCGATCTGCACGATTTCGGTGATCATGGGCTCCCCCTGTGGCTACAGGAGGCTGTAGCGGACGAAAAGCCGCCGGATCAAGTCAAAATCAGGGGATGCGCCTTACAGCGCGACCAGCAGGATGCCCGACAGGATGAACACGCAGCCCAGCAACAGCATCGCGTGCCAGTCCCGCGCCTGCTGATAGCGGCCCTGCGCGCGGCGCTCCGCGATCAGTGCCCGCTCATATTCATCGGAGGTCGAGAACATGCAGGCGAAACCGGCGCGTGCGGAGACGGCGGCGGCTTCGAGGGCGGAGAGGTCGTTCTGGGCACGATCGATCATGCCCCGATGCTAAGCGGCGCATGGTAAACAGATCGTTTAGGGCCGACGCGATTTATCCGCTCAGGCGTGCGCTTCCGAGACAAAGGCATGCACGTCTGCGCGCTCGGGACGCGAGGTCTGGCTCATGCCGCCACGGCGGGGATGATCGAGCACCAGCGGTTCTTCGAGCACGGCCTCGACGCGGTTGCGGCCGCCGCGCTTGGCGCGATAGAGCGCGGTGTCGGCGGAGGCCATCAGCACGTCGAGTTCGGTGTTCGCAGGCCCGCCCGCAACGCCGATGCTGACAGTGGTGGCAAGCGGCGCACCGTCGATCGCCACGCCCGACTGCTCGAACGCCTCGCGGACACGCTCCGCCGCCAGCAAGGCCTCATCCATCGCGCACGGCAGCAGGGCTGCGAATTCTTCGCCGCCAACGCGACCCAAGAGATCGGTGATGCGCAGCGCGCCGACCGCGGTGTTCGCGAACACCTTGAGCACGTCGTCGCCTGTCGCATGACCGTAAGTGTCGTTGACCGACTTGAAATGATCGATGTCGAAAATCATCACCGTGATCGAACGTCCGGCCTTGGCCTCGCGCTCGATCATCCGCGCGGTCGCCTCGCCGAAGCCGCGGCGGTTCAAGAGGCCCGTCAACGGGTCGACCGAAGCCGCGGTCTTGTGAATCGCCAGCGTGCGCTCCGACACCAGCATGAAGATGATGAACACGGTGCCGATGGCATAGAACACCAGTTCGGCGGCAAACGCCGCGATCCAGATGCCGGCGTGCGGGTTCGTGCCCGGCCCATCCATGACATCGCCGAGAACGATCGGCAGCATCAGCACGGCGCCGTGCAGCACCGGCACGAAGAGCGCAGGCCAGCGCGAGCGCATCGACTTGCGCCGTTCGCGCCACAGTTCCGCAGCCGTCAGCGCGGCATAGATCGCAACGATGCCCGCGCCGAGCACGAGGCGCGCATGATCCGACAGCGGATCGGCCAGGATCACGGCGGCAAGCCAGACGATTGCACCCGCGACGACGCCGATGACACGCGGCTCGCGGCCGTGAAACACCCGCGCCGCATCCCACACCAGACCGCAGGCAATGAAGCCGACCGCATTGACCGCGAGCAGCAATCCAAGGCCGAGGTTGTCACCGCCGGCGATCCACAGCGCGATGGACGCCGCGCCTAGCAGATAGGCCGCGCCCCACCAGCCCAGCGCCTCGATCTTTTCCTGTCGCCAGAAAAAGATCAGCAGCGCGCCAAGCATCGCGGCGACGAATGTTGCAACCAGATAAAGGGTTGAGATGTCGAGTGACAGGCTATTGCCGGACATACGAACGTAGGCTCCGCTGGAGCGGCCGGAATAGCTCTCTCAGCAGGACGAAATTACCAGCCGGATATTGGCGATCTGTTTGTTTGCGACAGCAAGTTTTCTGGAAAATTGTCGACAGTTTACGACGATCTGGAACCGATCACCCGACGAAAAAGGGCGCCCCGAGGGGCGCCCTTTCGATTGACCGTCTGCGGTTGCAGACAAATTGAGCGAAGCTCTTAACGCTTCGAGAACTGGAAGGACCGGCGGGCCTTGGCCTTGCCGTACTTCTTGCGCTCGACGACGCGCGAGTCACGGGTGAGAAAGCCACCCTTCTTGAGCACGCCGCGCAGATCGGGTTCGAAATGCGTCAGCGCCTTCGAGATGCCGTGACGCACGGCGCCCGCCTGTCCCGACAGACCACCACCGGCGACGGTGGCGACGACGTCGTACTGGCCCTGACGGGCAGCGGCGACGATCGGCTGCTGGATCAGCATGCGCAGCACGGGGCGAGCGAAATAGGTTTCGACGTCGCGGGTGTTGACGACGATCTTGCCGGAGCCGGGCTTGATCCAGACGCGGGCGACCGCGTCCTTGCGCTTGCCGGTGGCATAGGCGCGGCCCTGCTTGTCGACCTTCTTCTCGCGCTTGGGAGCCTCAGGCGCCGCCGTCTTCAGCGACGACAGTTGATCGAGGGACTGCATGGTATCGGACATTACGCGGCCCTCGTATTCTTGCGGTTCAGTGAGGCAATATCGACGACTTCCGGGCTCTGGGCCTCATGCGGGTGCTCGGCACCCGGATAGACGCGCAGATTGCCCATCTGGATACGGCCCAGCGGTCCGCGCGGAATCATGCGCTCGACTGCCTTCTCGACGACGCGCTCGGGGAAGCGACCCTCGAGGATCGACTTCGCGGAACGCTCCTTGATGCCGCCGATGAAACCGGTGTGGTTGTAGTAAACCTTGTTGTCGCGCTTGCGCCCGGTGAGGACGACATGCGCGGCGTTGATGATGATGACATTGTCACCGCAATCAACGTGAGGGGTGTAGGTCGGGAGGTGCTTGCCGCGCAAACGCATGGCGACAAGAGTGGCGAGACGGCCGACAACCAGACCCTTGGCGTCGATAATCACCCACTTCTTGTTGACCTCGGCCGGCTTCGCCGAAAACGTCTTCATGTGAGAATATCCGTGAAAATGGCGTGCGGCGGTGTCGCCGGACTGGGCGTGGTTCTAGAGAACAGCCCTCACTTCGTCAACGCCCACACGCCAATATAAGTCTATATATTTCAATGACTTATAAATAAGGTATTTCAATACCTTATAAATCAGCCAGCATTCGGAATGGAATAACTGGCGCTTGCATGCGCAATCGGATCGGGCGACGTGCCGGACAGCAGGTTCACCTCGCCGAACGCCATCCGCTTGCCGACCTTGATGAGGCGCGCCGCGGCGACAATGTCCTGCCCCGGCTGGCCCTTGCGCATGAAGCTGATGCTGAGATTGGTGGTGACCGCGAGTCCGACCGGCCCGATCGCGGACAGCAGCGCCACGTACATCGCGAAATCGGCCAGCGCCATCAGCGTCGGCCCTGACACGGTCCCGCCGGGACGCAACATGCGTTCGCTGTAAGGCTGGCGCAGCAGACTGCTGGTGCCGTCGGCGCTCTCGATCATGATTTCGCCGGAGTTGAACGCCTGAGGAAATTCGCGGTGCAGAAATGCTTCGAGTTCTGCCACCGTCATTTTTGCATTCGTCATGCGGCCTGTTCCGTCGCCAGCCAAATTTATGACGGCTGTATCACCGCAGCGCGACAATAAAAACAAGATCGAAATTTGGGCCGAGCGACTAAAGATGAACATTTACCTCGTATTGCCGAAGGTTATTCGACCCAAATGTGCATTAATACCGTCACCAACAGTTCCTGATGCCGGTTTCGCGAAGAGAGATCCATGACTGAACGATTGCCCGGATTGTCCACCCTCGCCGTCCATGCAGGTATCCGGTCCGGCGCTGACGCCGGCCTGACTATCCCGGTTTATGAAACGGCAGACTTCGCATCCGGCGGCGACAACGCGCTCCCCGAACTGCCCGCCTTCGGCAACATCTCCACGCGCTTCGGCGATCCGGTGACGGCGGTGCTGGAAGAGCGCATCGCCGCGCTGGAGGGCGGTACCGCAGCCGTAGCCGCGGCGTCCGGTCCTGCCGCGCTGCTGATGGTCTTTCATACGCTGCTGCAACCGGGCGACGAATTGATCGCCTCGCGCCGTCTGCGTGACGAAGCGGCCCGGGCTTACAAAAGCTTCGGTTGGAACGTAGTGGAAGCGGATTCTAACGACATCGCCACGTTCGAGCGCGCCGTGTCGCCGCAGACGAAGGCAATCATCGTGGAATCCACCACCGGCGATGGCGCGATCACCGATCTCGAAGCGGTGGCGGAGGTCGCGCGCACGGCCAACGTGCCCTTCATCGTCGATAACACGCTGGCCACGCCCTGTTTGCTCAGGCCGATCGACCACGGCGCCGACATCGTCGTGCATTCGTCGAGTAAAATTCTCGGCGGTCATCGCGATTCACTCGGCGGCATCCTAGTCGATGCCGGCACGTTCGACTGGACTGCGAGCGGCCGCTATCCCCTCCTCAACGCGCCGCGCTCCGACTATCACGGCATCACGATGCAGGAGGCGTTCGGCAACTTCGCCTTCGCGATGGCCGTACGCGTGCTGGCGCTGCGCGATCTCGGTCCCGCGATCTCGCCGTTCAACGCCTTCATGATCCTGAACGGCATTGAGACGCTGGCGCTGCGCATGCAGCGTCATGCCGATAATGCCAAGGCCGTTGCGGAATGGCTGTCGCAGCATTCCGCCGTGTCATGGGTGAACTATGCGAGCCTGCCGGGCGACCATCACCACAACCTCGCGCGCAAATACATGCCGAAGGGCGCTGGTACAGTGCTCACCCTCGGATTGAAAGGCGGCCATGACGCAGGCGCGAGGCTCGTGTCGAACGTCAAGCTGTTCTCGCACCTTGCAGCTATCGGCGAGACCCGCTCGCACATCACCGCAACTTCCGACGCAGTGCGGCTGTCGGTCGGCATCGAGGACAAGGACGATCTGATCGCCGACCTCGAGCAGGCGCTTGCCGCACCCCACTGACGGCTACGCCGTGCGCGCGGCCTTGTCGCGCCGCACGAGACGGTTGTTGCGCCGGACGACTGCGAAGCTCGCCACCGCGAACAGGATCACCAGCAACTGCGCCGAGACTGCTTCCAGCGTCGGATTGAGGCCAATGGTTTCCATCCAGCCGAAACCAGGAAGCGGCGTGAACGACACAATGGTTTGCTCCTGGAATTCCTGCATCGCCTCGCCAATGAACTTGATGCCCATCAGGAACAGGAACGCCGAGGTGACGATGAACAAGGGCCGCAACGGAATCCGCTGCGCTACGAGATTGATGAAATAGAACAGCACCGCGAGCGCCAGTGCCGCGGCCAAAAGCCCGCCGAACAGGCCCGCGCTCCATCCGCCTTCGGTCGCGGCCAAGGCCGTGATGAACAGCACGGTCTCAGCTCCCTCGCGGAACACTGCGAGGAAGGCGAGCAGCCCCACAGCCCAGCCGGTGTCGCGCGCCAGAGCATAATCCGCTTTTTCGGCGAGGTATTCCTTCCAGCCTTTCGGGTCCTGCTTGTTCAACAGCCAGCCGCTGACATAGAGCATCAGGGCCGCGGCAACGAGAATGACGATGCCTTCCATCAGGTCGCTGTGCTCGCCGGAATTGAGCACGGCAAACAGCCACGCCGCGATCAGGCTCGCGCCAATGGCCGCGAGTGCGCCCATATAAAGCGCGCCGATGCGATGCCCGCCATCCACCTTGCGCAGATAAGCCGAGAGCGCCGCGATCACGAGCATGGCCTCGAGCCCCTCGCGTAGCAGGATGACGGCGGCCTGAATGAATGCGTTCGACATCGAATATGGACTCCGCAAACGCCCGAATTGTTTTACGCGCGCCTTCCGATGTAAAGGCGCTGACGTGCGACCGCGAGAGGCCGCCGTCTTAGAATTCGTCGAGAACGAAAACTAAAAACTAGTGGAGCGCCGGTACCAGCCCCTGCTCCACCGAGCTTGCCGCATGGTGCAGGCGGTTGGCCTGCAACAGCGTGAGCGTCAGCACCACGATGGCGGTCGCCTGATGCAACAGGCCGAGCGAGATCGGCACCTGATGCAGCAGCGTGAAAATGCCGAGCACCACCTGAATACACATCGCCGCCATCAGCCACGCCGCGCCCTGAATCGCGGCGGGTGCTGCCTTGCTGCGGATCACATCGATCAGATGCAAGAGCGCCACCGTGAACAGCGTGTAGGCGATCATCCGGTGGGTGAACTGCACCGTCAGCGTGCTGTCGAAGAAATTGCGCCACCATGGCTGCTCGAAGAACAGCCGTTCGGACGTGGGAATAAAGCTGCCGTCGATTTCCGGCCAGGTGTTGAAGACCTTCCCGGCCCGCAATCCCGCGACCAGCGCGCCAAAATAGAGTTGCAGGAACACAAGCCCGAGCAGAATCTTGCTGGTCAGCATGACCCGCGTACTGGCGACGACCTTCGCCGCGCGCGGTGAAAGGCCGCGCATGGTCCAGACGATCGCCGAAAAGATCAGCAGCGCGAGAAGGAAGTGAATCGCCAGCCGGTATTGCGACACGGAGACGCGCGCGGTCAGCCCCGATTTCACCATCCACCAGCCGACGGCGCCCTGCAGTCCGCCGAGCGCGAACAGCACCCACAGCCGCCGCTTCAGGGCGCTACCCAGCCCGCCGCGCATCAGAAAATACAGAAACGGAAAGAAGAACACCGCGCCGATGCTGCGCGCGAGCAGCCGGTGCGTCCATTCCCACCAGAAGATTGTCTTGAACTCGGACAGGCTCATGCCCGCATTCATTTCGCGATATTGCGGGATCTTCTTGTAGGCATCGAATTCAAGGTCCCATGCATGGGCGCTCAACGGCGGCATCATGCCCGAAACCGGATTCCACTGCGTGATCGACAGGCCGGATTCGGTGAGCCGCGTCGCGCCGCCCACCAGCAGCGTGCAGACGATCATTGCGGCCACAAATCCAAGCCAGATGCGGATCGGGCGCCGCGACGGCGTCGTGGCGGAACAGGTATCGTCAAGAGTGTCGGTCATAGGGATATAAGGTCCGCAGGGAGAGGCTTGATCGGCCGGACGCCGCCCTTATAGTCCCCCCGCCTTGCGGCGCAAGGCGCATCCACGCAGGCTCTCGATTTCATGAAGATCAGAACGCGAAAATTCATCGGAACCATAGGCTTGCTCGTTCTCGTGGTGGTGTGGTCGCTGCTCGGCATGGCGATCGCGCAGACGCCGTGGCTCGCCGCCTCGCGGCTGGCGCAGGCCATTTTCTACGTGGTCGCGGGTCTGGGCTGGGTTCTGCCGGCCATGCCGCTGATTGCATGGATGGCGCGGCCGGACGCGCCGACGGCTTAAGACGGTTCCGTAAACCCTGCCTCATTACCCTTTGTTGACGTTTGTTTGAAAAGGTCGGCCCATCTGGGGTGGCATTTTCCCCCGCCGATCCGTCCTGAAAACAAGGTCCGCAATGGCTAGCGTCGCCGAGCACGAAAACCAATCCGCCTATGCGCGTGTTGGTGCCGTCAGCGCCGTGGCCAGCGTTGCCATTTATGGCAGTCTCGCAGAGGCTGAGACGATCTGGCGCAGGATGGAAACGCCCGATTATCTCCATACGGGCTTTCAGCGGTACGATTTCCTGAATGCCTGGCAGACCCATGCCGGCCCACAACTCAACATCACGCCGTTCATTGCCGTCGCCTCGGATCGCGAGAGCCGCCCCCTTGTGCTGCTGCCGCTCGGATCGGCGCGGGAAAACGGCGTGCAGGTCGCACGCTTCCTCGGCGGCAAGCACCCGACATTCAACATGGGTTTGTGGCGGCGTGACTTCGCAGCCTCCGCCTGCAAGGCCGATATCGATACTCTCCTTGCCGCGATTGCAGCCCATCGCGGCGGCATCGACCTGTTGGCGTTGGCACACCAGCCGCAAATATGGAACGGCGTTCTCAATCCGCTGGCGCGGCTTGCGCATCAACCCTCCGCGAATGCCTGCCCGCTCTTGCGCATGCCATCCGGCGCCGCTCCGGAAGACATCATCAGCTCCGGCTTTCGCCGCCGCATCCGATCAAAGGAAAAGAAGCTGAAGGCGCTGCCCGGCTATCGTTTTTTCCTCGCCCGCACCGACGACGACATCACTCGCGTGCTCAATGCCTTCTTCGCCATCAAGCCATTGCGCATGGCCGCACAGAATCTGCCGAATGTGTTCGCCGACGCGGGCATCGAAAGCTTCGTTCGCACGGCCTGCCTGTCCAGGACATCCAGCGACGAGCGCGCCATCGCGATCCATGCGCTGGAATGCGACGACGAACTTCTCGCGATGTTCGCAGGCGTCGCCGACGGCAACCGCATCTCGCTGATGTTCAACACCTACACAATGTCCGAGAATGCCAAATACAGCCCCGGCCTGATCCTGCTTCGTAACATCATCGATCACTATGCCGGACTCGGCTATCGCGCATTCGATCTCGGCATCGGCTCGGATGAATACAAGCTTCAGTTCTGCAAGAACGATGAGCCGGTCTTCGACAGCTTCATCCCGCTCAGCGCCTATGGCCGCGTGGCCGCGCTCGGCATGTCATCGCTCAATCATGCCAAGCGGATGGTGAAGCAGAACCCGACGCTCGTGAGCATGGCCAACCGGCTGCGCGCGACCATCCACCGCTGACGGTTTTTCCCCGTAACGTCTGACGTCAAGCCGCCGCGACCTCTTCCGGCGCGGCTTCGTTTGCGGACGCGCGATTGAGGATGCTGACCGCGACAAACCCGGAGGCCAGCAACTGCGCACGCATCGTCGCCCGCGCGGCTTCTGGCAGGCCCGGCGCCGGCAGGATCACGGCATGAGCCTGCGAGGCGATCAGCGACGACGGAAGATCGACCGCAGTCCCCGCATCGAGCACGACATGGTCGTAGGTCTGCATCAGCGCATCGAGCGCCATCACGACGCGCGGCGAGGTCAGCAATGCACGGTCCGGCTGGATGCCCGCGCCGATGATATGCAGCGGCGAGCGCGTGTCACGGTTGATGATCTGGCCGAATGAGGCCACGCCTCTGGCAAGGTCGCTCAAGCCGGGCATCTGCGGCGCCGCATCTGCAGGCGCAGACACCAGGCCGATCAAAAGAACTTTTGAATCTCGCGACAACTGGCGCGCCAAGGCCAGCGCCGTGTTCGAGACATCCTCTGCAGCACCCGCGCCGATCAGCGTGATCTTGCGCGAGCGTTCGCCGCCGCCGCGCAATGAGGCCGCCAGCCGCTCGATCTGCGACTGCACCGACATCGCCGGCTGAGGATTGAACGATTCCATCACCTCGAACACATGATCGCGCGGCGGGCCCCAGGGCGCCGTCATGCGCAGAAGCTCGGCGGTCGCGATATAGCCGCTGGTCAGCATCAGCGTCATCATAGTGGCTATCAGCACGACGGGCAGCTTCTTCGGATAGGCCGGCGTGTTGGAGACAATGGCGCGAGAAATGATACGCCCGTCAGCAGGCGCGGAATCGATGCTCTCGCGCGCCGTGGCCTCGCGGTACTTCGCAAGATAGGTTTCCAGAAGATCGCGCTCCGCCTTCGCCTCGCGCTCCAGCGCCCGCAGCTGAACCTCCTCGCCGTTGCTGGAGGTCGCATGGAGCTTCAATTGATCGAGGCTCGCATTCAGGCTGTCCATGCGGGCGGCTGCGATCCGCGCATCGTTCTCGAACGCGCGCGACAATTTGCCGGCCTCCTCGCGGATCTGCCGGTCGAGATCGGCGATCTGCGCCTTCAATTCCTTGATGCGCGGATGACGGTCCATCAATGTAGACGACTGCTCGGCCAGTTGCGCGCGCAGCGTGACGCGCTGCTCGCTGAGGCGGCGCACCAGATCCGAATTCAAAACCTCGGAGGCTTCAATCGGCTTGCCACTTTGCAGCATGCCGCGGATCGCACGTGCCCGCGCTTCCGCATCCGCTTTCTGCGCGCGCGCATTGTTGAGCTGCGTATTCAACTCACCAAGCTGCTGGTTGGACAGCGTGGTGTTGTTGGTGCCGACAAACAAGTTCGACTTGGAGCGGAATGCCGCGACGCGATCCTCCGCCGCGGCGACCTTCTTGCGCAGGCCGTCGATCTCGCCGGACAGCCATTGCCCGGCGGCCTTGGCCTGCTCCTGCCGCCCAGCCTGCTGCATCACCAGATAGCCGTCGGCGATCGAGTTCGCGACCTTCTCAGCGAGTTTTGGGTCGCGCGACTGAAATTCGACGACCATGACGCGAGACTTGTCCACCGCATAGGCGGTCAGCCGCGCGTAATAGGAATCCAACACCCGCTCTTCCGGCGTCATGCGGAATGGATCGCGACCGATGCCAAACAGCGACAGCAGGGATTTCAACGGCGATATGCCGTTCAGCACCGGATCGAACTCCGGCAGCTTATCGAGATGGTTCTTCTTGATGACCTCAAGCGCGAGATCGCGTGACAGCAGCAACTGCACCTGGCTCGTCACCGCGGCATCGTCGAGCGCACCGCGTTCCTCGGCGCGTTCTCCGTTCGGACGCAGGAAGATGTTTTCCCGCCCATCGATCAGGATGCGGGCTTCGGACTTGTAGCGCGGCGTGACGATGTTGACGGCCACCATCGACAGCACGAATACCGCGGCCGTCGGCACCAGCACCCATTTGCGCTTATCGACGAGCGCCTGCCAGATCACTTGTAAATCGAGATCGCCGAGGCGCGGCTTGGATACCGGCTTGGGCGCCGGTTCGGGGGCGGTCGCGGGAGCCATGTACCGCCGAAAAGCGCCGACGGCACCTTTCAGCCGGTCACGCAAATACGCCACACGCATCAACAGCTCCCGCTACGCTCACACAACCGATACGGCGCGATTACAGTCCATTAAGGTTGCTGCGCGGTTAATATTGCGCCCATCATGCTTTTTAAACGCGGAAGCGTTATGCCAAAGCATGTCCTTTCCCGACCGCCCTCTCCGCATTCTGCATGCCGTCCGCGCCCCCGTTGGCGGCATCATCCGTCACATTCTCGATCTTGCGGACGGACAGGCCGAACGCGGCCATCAGGTCGGCATTCTGGCCGACAGCCTGACCGGCGGTGCGCGTGCCGACGAAGCCCTGAAAGCCATCGCGCCGAAGATGAAACTCGGCATCTACCGCCTTCCCATCCGCCGCGAACCGCATCCCGCCGATCCGGTCACCGCGATGCGGTTCCTGCAGCTCGCACGGATGCTCAAGCTCGATGTGCTGCACGGCCATGGCGCGAAGGCAGGCGCTTTCGTCCGCCTTAAAGGCGCATCGAAAGATACCATCCGCATCTACACCCCGCACGGCGGGTCGCTGCATTACCGGCCCGAGACATTGAAAGGCGCGTTCTATACGAGGCTCGAGCGCGCTTTGATGAACCGTACCGACCTGTTCCTATTCGAAAGCGGCTTTGCCCGCGATACCTACGAGCGCGTGGTCGGCAAGCCGTCAGGCCTTGTACGCTGCGTGTTCAATGGTGTCGGCGCCGACGAATTCGATCCTGTGCCGCTGGCCGAGGATGCAACCGATCTCGCTTATGTCGGCGAGTTCCGCCACATCAAGGGCGCCGACCTTCTGATCGAAGCGGTGGCGCGCCTGCGCGCCGGCGGCAGGCCGGTGACCCTCACCCTCGCAGGCGACGGCGAGGAAACGGCCAATCTGAAAGCTCTGGTCGCACGGCTCAAGCTTGGCGATGCGGTGCGCTTCATCGGCCACGTCAAGGCGCGCTTCGGTTTCTCGAAAGGCCGCCTCTTGGTCGTGCCCTCGCGCGGGGACTCGATGCCCTATGTGGTAATCGAGGCCGCCGCCGCAGGCATGCCGCTGCTCGCGGCCAATGTCGGCGGCATTCCGGAAATCTTCGGCCCCTTTTCCGATGCGATGTTCCCGCCCGGTAACGTCGAAGCCATGGCGGATGCCATCGCGGCGGCTCTCGACAAGCCCGACGCCACCCGAGAGCGCGCCAAGGCGCTGCGCGAGCGCATCTTCATGAACTTCTCGCAAAAGACGCTGGTCGATGGCGTTCTCGACGCCTATCGAGATACCTTTACCTCGCATTAAGCACCATTCAATAACGGATTCTTCTGATTTGTCCGGTATCCGGTCGGGATCGCGCAGAGCGCGTAAAAACGGATTTCAGGCGTGGAAACGAGTGACGTTCAGGCAAAAGCGGACTCGGCCGCAGCAAGTGCTGCGCCCGCGGTAGCCGGCCGGGCCTATCCGTTCGAGCGCCGCCGCAGGCTTTCGCCCGCGGCATTGGCGGTCGCCAACGAGAAGGTCCATTCCGCCTATTCCGGCATCGTCATCAACGGCGTGGTCCGCGTCGCCGATTTCGTCTGCCTCAGCATCGTCGGCGTCACCACCTATCTCGGCTACGTCGTGCCGATCGACGGCTTCTCCTGGACTCCGGTCTGGACGGTTCTGGCGATGTCGCTCGTCGCCGTCATCAGTTTTCAGGCCGCCGAAGTCTACGACATCGAGATCTATCGCGGACGGCTGCGCCAGTTCACGCGGCTGATTTCATCGTGGGCTTTCGTATTCCTGCTATTCATCGGCGTATCGTTCTTCGCCAAGTTCGGCGGCGTCGTTTCCCGCGTCTGGCTGGTGACGTTCTTTGTCCTCGGCTTCATCGTTCTCACTCTGGAGCGCACGGTGCTGCGCTCGCTGGTGCGCCGCTGGGCGCGCGAAGGCCGGCTCGGCCGCCGCACCATCATCGTCGGCTCCGACGAGAACGGCGAGCATCTCATCGAGGCGCTGCGCCAGCAGGACGATTCCGATCTCAAGCTGCTCGGCGTGTTCGACGACCGCAACGACACGCGCGCGCTCGACACCTGCGCCGGCCTGCCGAAGCTCGGCAAGGTCAACGACATTCTCGAATTCGCCCGCCGCACCCGCGTCGACCTCGTGCTGTTCGCGCTGCCGATTTCCGCCGAAGGCCGCATCCTCGACATGCTGAAGAAGCTGTGGGTGCTGCCGGTGGACATCCGCCTCTCCGCCCACACCAACAAGCTGCGTTTCCGGCCGCGTTCCTATTCCTACATCGGCTCGGTGCCGACGCTCGGCATGTTCGAGCAGCCGATCACCGATTGGGACATGGTGATGAAGTGGGTGTTCGATCGCTTCGTCGGCGCCATCCTTCTGGTCCTGCTCGCGCCGGTGATGGCGCTGGTCGCGCTTGCGATCAAGCTCGACAGCCCCGGCCCGGTGTTGTTCCGCCAGAAGCGGTTCGGCTTCAACAACGAGCGCATCGACGTCTTCAAATTCCGCTCGCTCTATCACCACCAGGCCGATCCGCTGGCGGCCAAGGTTGTGACAAAGAACGATCCGCGCGTGACGCGCGTCGGCCGCATCATCCGCAAGACCAGCCTTGATGAACTGCCGCAGCTTTTCAATGTCGTGTTCAAGGGCAACCTGTCGATCGTCGGCCCCCGCCCGCATGCGGTGCAGGGCAAGCTGCAAAGCCGCCTGTTCGATGAAACCGTGGACGGCTATTTCGCGCGCCATCGCGTCAAGCCCGGCATCACCGGCTGGGCGCAGATCAACGGCTGGCGCGGCGAAATCGACAATGAGGAAAAAATCCAGAAGCGCGTCGAGTTCGATCTGTATTACATCGAGAACTGGTCGCCGCTGTTCGATCTCTACATTCTGCTCAAAACGCCAGAGGCGTTGATCAAGGGCGAAAACGCTTATTAAGCGCACCGGCGGAGGCCCGGCGATGACCCTCGCCACCGATCACCTGCTTCCCGTTCGAAACCTCGCGCCGCCGCGCGTGCGCAGCGTTCAGCATGCCCTGATGTGGATCGTGGGCGTCGGCGGCTCACTGGTGTTCATCGAGCCGAGCCCCTACGAACTCGCCACGCTGGCAGCCATCGTTTTCTTCTATGCGACAGGCCTGCGGATGCGCCCGGTGTTCCTGCCGCTGCTCATCATGCTGGTGATGCTGAATTTCGGCTACACCATCTGCTCGATCTATCTGATGGACCAGTCCCTGATCGTGAACTGGATCGCGACCTCCTGGTACATGTCCATTACGGCGTTCTTCTTCGCACTGGTGCTTGCGGAAGACACTGCCCAGCGGCTCGATTTCCTGCAACGCGGACTGATTATCGGCGGCGTGATCGCGGGCGGCTCCGGCGTCGCCGGTTACTTCCATCTCGTGCCGGGCGGCTACGATCTTCTGACGCTGTACGGACGCGCACGCGGCACCTTCAAGGACCCGAACGTGCTGTCCGCCTTCCTCATCCTGCCCGCATTGCTGGCGCTGCAGAACGTCATCACGGCTTCATTCTTCAAATCAGCCCGCAACGTAATGGCGTTCGGCATCATCGCGCTCGCTCTGCTGTTGGCGTTCTCGCGCGCTGCATGGGGCCAGCTTGTGTTCACGTCGATCTTCATGGTGGCGCTGATGTATCTCACGAGCCGGTCGCGCCCGCAGCGCAGCCGCATCGTGCTGACAACCGTGGCTGCCATCGCCGCGCTGGCGCTCGCGCTCGTCGTGCTGCTGTCGTTCGATTCCATCGACACCCTGTTCAAGGAACGCGCCAGCCTGCACCAGACATACGACAGCGGCCGCTACGGCCGGTTCGGACGCCACATCCTCGGATTCCAGATGGCGCTGGACCTGCCGCTCGGTATCGGCCCGTTGCAGTTCAGGCGGTTCTTCCCTGAAGACACGCACAATTCCTTCCTCAACGCCTTCATGTCGGGCGGCTGGATTTCCGGCATCCTGTTCCCGACGCTCGTTTTCACCACAGTGGCGATGGGCTTCCGGATGATTTTCGTGCGCGTGCCATGGCAGCGCACCTATCTCGCATTCTTCTGCGCGTTCCTCGGTACCGTCGGCGAAGCCTTCATCATCGACGTCGACCACTGGCGACATTTCTGGCTGATGCTCGGCGCGATGTGGGGATTTGCGGCGGCGACCTACGAGCACAGAACCCGCAGCATGGCGGCGCAAGGCGAGGCGATGCTGTCACCGCCGTAGCGAAGGCAACCGCACCGACGACAGGCGCTCGCGCAATCGCGCAATCCTGCCCGTGAGACCCGCCGGCGGCTCGACCACGACGCCTTTCACGATCATCCAAATGCTCAACCCTGCAATCGTCAGCAACATGACGTACTGGACGATGATCGCATCGGGGCGCGTCACCGCGATGGTCGAACATGCGTACCCCCCGATGCGCACGATCAGAACGATCAGGACAAGCGAGGTGATCGCGAAATTCCGTCCCTGCCGCGTGGTGCGCGGCGGGCCGAGAAAGGCGAAGGCAAGGATCACGAACACGAACGGATAAATGCCGGCGAGCAGCCGGTCGTGCAGTTCGGCACGAAACTGGCCGAGGCTTTTTTGCACGTTGGGATCGTCCTTCGGCGGCGAAATCAATTCACCGATGAAGCGTTCGCGGGCGTTGTAATTATAGGTCTGCGGTGCCTGCGAGAATTGCGACATGTCGAAGGCGTAGCTCTTGAAGGCGACGATGATCGGATCCTTCTTGTCCGCCTGGAAGCGTTGCAGATTGCCGTCGCTGAGGACCAGGAACGATCCCTTGTCGGTTTTCTGCACCACGCCGCTCTGCGCGGTGATGTCGATGCGTTCCGCCGGATTGCGCTGATCGTCGATGAACACCCCGACCAGCACGCCGCCGGGCCTGCGCTCCTGCACGCGCAGCACCAGCTTGTCGAGCCGGATGAATTGCCCCGGCTGCAGCACGTTCGCCAGCACGTCCGCGCCGATCTCGGTGTGCCAGCGCCGCAGAGCGCGCAGGCATTCCGGCGCAAGGAAGACTGCAAGGAACGAGATCAGGCAGGCGACGACCACCGTCGAGACCATGAACGGCCGCAGGAACCGCCACGGCGACAACCCGGCGGCGTTCATCACGATCACTTCGGAATCGGTCGACAGGCGATTAAGTGTATGTGTCACCGCCAGCAGCATCGCGAGCGGCGCGATGATCAGCGCCAGCACCGGAATCGCAAGGCCGGTGATACCGAGAAACACAAGTACGGTCTGACCCTGCGCCGTCATCAGGTCGATGCCGCGCAGCGCCTGCGTCACCCAGATCACGCTGGTCAGCGACACCAGCACGATCAGGAACGATAACAGCGTCAGCCGCACGACATAGGCATCGATCGCGCCCAGCAGCCGCCGCGGGGATATGAGGGATAAAGCCGTCAGGATAAAACCCTGTCTGTTGAAGGCACCTGCTTCGCGCCGTCCAGTTCCGCCATCAGGTCGCGGACCGCCGTCAGCACCTCGTCATAGGGAATATCCGCCACGCGGGTCGCACAATGCAATGCCCGATATGGCACACCGAAAGGATACCATTCGCCGTTCGCCGTATAGGAGGCCATCAACGTCACCACCGGTTTGTTCAGTGCCGCCGCGATGTGCACGATCGAGGTGTCGGGGCTAATGACGAGATCGGCACAGGACAGCGCGGCCGCCATCGTCGAAAGATCGGAGGACGGCTCCATCCACTCGACCTCGGCGGCCTTGCCGATTGTTTCCATCCGCGCGAGATCCCACGGCGCACCGGCCAGGACAACGCGCACGGAGGGCGATTTGAGATCGCCGATGAGGCGGATAAAATTCTCGTCGGTCCAATACTTCGCCGCGGCCACCGACAGGTTGATGACGACCAGCCTCACACCGTCACGTTCCGTCAAGCCGAGCTTCTTGCGAACACCATCGGCGGCAGATTGTGGAAAGGCGACGGCGAGACGGATGTCCTCCGGCTTCACCTCTACCCCGAGCGGCGCGATCAGCCGCAACATCTGCACGCCCTGATGCTCGGGCGCAGCGGGGCGCGGAATGGTAATATCGTAAAATCCGGCGGCCTTGTCATCGAAGCCGACGTGGATGCGCGCGCCGGAGAGCGCCGTGTAGCTCGCCGCTGTCATGGAATCGCCGGTCAGCATGTCGATGGCGATGTCGTAGCGGCGTTCGCGCAACTGGCGAATGAGGCGCAACTGCTCGATCAGGTTTTTCTGTGCAACAAAGACGCCGTCGAGATGCGGCAGCAGCGGCGCCGCCGTGCCATTCTTCCGGCCGAGCACAATGTCGATCTGAGCGTCGGGAAACCGATTGCGCAGCGCCTTGAAGAAGGCGGTGGAGATGATGGCGTCACCGATCTTGTCGGTGCGGACGAGTAAAATTCGCTGAACGTTCGCAGCCGGATCGGACGCAGCACCCTTCGTTCGCGCAAATGCGCGGCGGGAGAGCAAATAAAGCTGTCTGGTCGATCGCCAGAGTGCCCGATCAAACCGGGAGAGCGCCATGGAACGATGTTATCCGCAGATCGCCTAATCCAAGGCCATGTGGCTATAGGTCATGGGCTTAAAACACAAGGCCGATCAACGCCATCCGGCACACATCAACGTTCCGGCCGAACGGCACGACGCCATTCGGCCGGTGTTCCCGAGATCGACACGCGAGCCTAGCGGCGCAACGAAATCGCAAGCCCGCTGAGGTCGGCATTCACCATCAAGCCGGCCTGACGGCCCTGCATGGTGAGCACCGCGCCCTTTTCGTTGGTCAGCACGATGGCGCTGACGCCGGGGCCGGCCGCGACGCCAGCGCCTGCAGCGCCATAGACGCCCGCGACATCCGACGGCCGCCGGATATTGCTGACGGTGCCGACCAGATCGGTCTTCGATGCGCCGAACACGAAGCCCGCGCTTAACCCGCCGATCGAGAGCGGATAGCGGCGGCCATGAAACACCAGCGTTCCGCTGCCGCCCGATGCGCCGATGAACCAGCCGCCCTTGAGCACGGAAATGCGGATCGTGCCGCTATCGGCATGGGCCGCGGACACAAAACTCGCCCCGAGGACGAGAGCCAACGCAACAACCCATTTTCGCAGCCGGATGGAGAGCATCGCTTTCACCTTCTGTTTGCGCGGGAGAATCGGACACCGCTGATGGCGAAGGATGGGCTGGTTCGGGAGTCGTGGCAACCGCCTCCAACAACCGCACCTCGGCAAAAACGACGGGCAAGAGACCGGCCCGGAACGGCCCCCAATACCATTTGGGCCGGTTCTGCCTTGCCTTATGTCGCCAATTTCCCTAATCAGTCGCTGATCGTCGGAGCGTGGCGCAGCCCGGTTAGCGCACTAGTCTGGGGGACTAGGGGTCGTGGGTTCAAATCCCGCCGCTCCGACCATTTTCGCAAGACCCTGCATGGCCCTTGAGCCGCCGGTTTCTCACCGAGGCGCCTCGCTCTTGCGAAACTCCGGATTTATGGCCTTCGCATTCCGTTCGATAAAGAACTTGGATGCCGGCCCCGTCAGGTGACCATCGTCCGGAGAGACCGGCACCCCGCCGCTATCGGGAACAGTAATCAGGCAGCCGTTGCGATTACACAACGTCGCCGCCGGCGAAATAAACGTCGCGTTTTCCACCTCGGCCACACGTTTGACCATGTCCTCGGCGGCGAACGCAGATCGATCGAGATAGGTCGAATCCCGTTCAGGCATTTTGTCGACATGAGCCTGACGCTTGAAGATATTGAACTGCAAATCCCGCAGCGGGATGACCGATGGCGCGAGCTTCCAGTGCGGAAACTGCCCGAACACGACAATGTGCTGCACTCCTGCAGCCTTCAGCCATTCAATCGTCCGGGTAAGTCGCTTTTCATCCATCAACGCATATCCGCGCGTTCCGTTATAAGCCGACCACCGCGCAGCAATGATAACTGTGTCCGGGCTCAACGCTTCGATCTTCTGTCGCGCGAAAGCATTGGCCTCGTTGCAGTAAGGCGGACTCGGCGCCAGCGCATCGGCCATCGGGGCACAGGCAAACGCAATGTAGCGCGCGAACCGGAAATCCTGCCGCTCCCGCTGCAGCGCGCTCAAGCCGGCAATCAGATGAAAGGCGTGTGAGTCACCCCAAAGCAAAACCAGTGGCGAGCCGGCAGAACCTGTCCCGTCGCACATTACAGATGGCCGCATGCCTGCGTCGTATCGGCACGCGTGAGCGTCCCGATCACCTTTGTCGTTGTTCATCACCCTTTTTTGGATGTCGCTCGGAAAGCGGTCCGGCAAACCATCTTTCGCATACACCGCCAAGCCCAGACATCCGCAAACGGCAAGAGCGGCGGCAAGCGTGATCGCTTTGGTGGAGAGATATCCGCGGGAGCGGATCGGGCGCTCGATCAGCCTGTAGGTGAGATGGGCCAGAACGCCGGATACAACGATCAGGCCGATCGACATGATGATCGTCGGTTCTTTCTGAAAGCGAATGATACGCGCGAAGACCAAAAGCGGCCAGTGCCACAGATAGAGCGGATAACTGACCAGCCCGATGTAAACCAGCTTGCGATGGCTCAAGAAAATGCGATTCGGCCGAGCCGTCTCCCCCGCAACTATCAAGAGCGTAGCACCTGCCACCGGCAGCAGCGCCCACCATCCGGGAAAAGCCTTGTCTCGATCGACCACCAGCATCGCCAGCACGAGTAGCGAGAGTCCGGCCCACCCTGCCCATTCCTTGCTGTGAGAAGGGCCACCGGCGCGGGCCTGAAACAGCGCGAGAACAGCCCCCGCCCCCAGCTCCCAGAAGCGGCTGAGCGGCAGGAAAAATGCGGAAACAGGATCGCTTGCGGTTTGTACAACATTGCCAGCGAACGATGCGATGGTCAGCCCGATCGCAACCAGAAACGCCGCGCGATGGCGCGCCAGCAACATCAGGATCAATGGCCAAACCAGATAGAACTGCTCCTCCACGCCCAGCGACCAGATGTGCAGCAGCGGGTTGAGCTCTGCACTCGGCGCGAAGTAGTCCTGTTGCACAAACAACGCGATGTTGGCGACAAAGCCCGCCGACGCCGCCGTATTGAGGCCCAGCATGCGGTAGGCACCGGGCAGCATGAACAGAAGGCCCACCGCCAGTGCAACCAACAGAACGAGGATGAGCGCGGGAAAGATACGCCTGATCCTTCGTCCATAGAACGCCGCGATGCTGAACTGGCCTGCAGCGACATCCTGATGGATCAGGCTGGTGATCAGAAAACCGGAGATAACAAAGAACACATCGACGCCGACGAAGCCGCCGCGAAACACCGATGGGAAGTAGTGGAAGCCGATAACGAACAGGACGGCAACTGCACGCAGGCCGTCAATATCCCGGCGATAAGGCAACGACACGTCGATCAATCCCGCAGGCGTGACGAAACCAATTCAGATCCACTCGGAATCGTCATGCGCGGGCTCAATCCGCGCATCCCTCAATAAAGAAGAGTCGTTTCAAGCAGATGCAGCGCTGGGTCAAGCCCGGTACAGGGCTCATTTCCATTAAAAGTGAAACTGCTCCAGGCCGTCAGCCGCCCATCGCCCGGTCGAGCAACGCCCGCGCGCCCAGAAGGTCATCGAGAACGGATTTCAGTTTGGCCTTGCCGTCGCCGCGAACCCTGCTCTGCTGGGCCCCGCCCTGCTGAAGAGTTTGGCGCACACCCGGCGGCGCATAGGCATCGGCGCCGTTGTGATGCGCGGTCGCCTGCATGGCGACAGGCCTTGTCACCGTCGCAATCGGGACTTCGGGGGCACGCTTCGCCGCGGCGGGCGGCATCGGGCCGATCCGCTCCGACATCGAAGGCACAAAATCCATCGACGGGCGCAGCGGCGGGCTGTCGGTCTCAAGCTCGACCTCGTCCGCCTCATCATCCGCTTCCGCGTCGTCGTCGATCTCTTCGTCTTCGAGCTCGGCGGTCTCGTCCTCGTCGGAGGTGAACTCATGGGCATCGTGTTGCGGCACCGGGTCGAAAGACGGGCCTGCAAACGACGCCGGTGCCAGCACCGCTTCTTCGAGATTCTGGACCGCCTTCACGCCATGCTCGCGCAGGATGCGCTGCACGCCGCGGATAGTGTAGCCCTCACCGTACAGCAGGCGGCGGATTCCGCGCAGCAGTTCGACATCGTCGGGCCGGTAATAACGGCGGCCGCCGCTGCGTTTCATCGGCTTGATCTGAACGAAGCGCGTTTCCCAAAATCGCAGCACGTGAGCCGGGATGTCGAGATCGTCAGCCACTTCGCTGATGGTCCGAAATGCGTCCGGTGCCTTTTCCAAAAGGCGAGCCCCCTGTCAGAATCACGCGATGAATCATCGCGCTTCTGAAAGCGTAACGCTTTTTCTGATTCCCGGAAACGATTCGGTGGCTTACCCGAAAGGCAAAGGCCACCCTGCCGCCGCTAGCCGGCTGCCGCGCTCGCAACGGAGCCGCTTTCCTCAGCACCGGCACCGTTGTTGATGCGCTGCTTCAGGATCGCCGAGGGCTTGAACACCATGACCCGGCGCGGCGAGATCGGAACCTCGGTCCCGGTCTTGGGATTGCGGCCGATCCGCTCGCCCTTCTTGCGCACCATGAAGGAGCCGAACGAGGACAGCTTCACCGTTTCGCCCTTCTCAAGGCAATCGGTGATCTCCTTGAGTACGAGTTCGACGAACGCCGCCGACTCCGTCCGCGACAGGCCGACCTTCTGGTAGACCGCCTCGCACAAATCGACGCGCGTGACTGTTTTTCCGCTCTCGCTCATGATCCGACCCCAGCTACAGCGTGCAAATTATGCTTAAAAATAAGAGGTTACTAGCAACGGGTCAACCATGCTCATCATGCAACCGCATGATATTCGGACATAATAATCCGCGGCATTCGACCTAAATTTTACCAACGGATGAGCGCGGAGCCCCATGTAAAGCCCCCGCCCATCGCTTCCAGCATCACCAGATCGCCTCGCTTGATCCGTCCGTCATCGGCCGCCGTCGCCAGCGCGAGCGGTATCGAAGCCGCCGACGTATTGCCGTGCAGATCGACGGTCAGCACCACTTTCTGCGGCGCGATATTGAGCTTCTTAGCCGACGCATCGATGATCCGCTTGTTCGCCTGATGCGGAACAAGCCAATCGATGTCGTCCGCGGTCGTTCCCGTCGCGGCAAAGGCATCGACGATGACATCCGTGATCATGCCGACGGCGTGCTTGAACACCTCACGGCCTTCCATGCGCAGATGGCCGACGGTCCGCGTCGAGGACGGGCCCCCATCGACGAACAATTTGTCCTTGTGGGTACCGTCCGAACGCAGATGCGTGGTGAGAATGCCCCGGTCGGCACTGGTGCCGGACTGCTGTTGCGCCTCGAGAACCACCGCCCCTGCCCCGTCGCCGAACAGCACGCAGGTGCCGCGGTCGTTCCAGTCGAGGATGCGGGAAAACGTCTCCGCGCCGATCACCAGCGCGCGCTTGTAGGTGCCGGCTTTGAGGAAATTATCGGCGGTCGCCAGCGCGAAAATGAAGCCACTGCACACCGCCTGGAGGTCGAACGCCGCACCATGATGGATGCCGAGCCCGTTCTGGATCTGCACGGCGGTGGCGGGAAAGGTATGGTCCGGGGTCGAGGTCGCCAGCACGATCAGGTCGATCGACTGCGCGTCGATTTTCGCGTCCGCAATCGCCGCCTGCGCCGCCTTGAGACCGAGATGGGACGTGAATTCACCATCCGCCGCGATGTGACGCTGGCGAATGCCGGTGCGCTGGACAATCCATTCATCCGAGGTGTCGACCTTGCCGGCAAGCTCGGCATTGGTCATCACGCGCTCAGGCAGATACGCGCCGTGGCCAAGCACAACCGAACGCATCACACTCACGAAACAGCCTCCTGCGCGGTCGGCATAAGGGTTAGCGACCCGCCGTCACGGTTGAGAGTTTGATTGATCTTTGTCAGGAGATCGTAGCGGACCATCTCATAGCCAACATCCACGGCGGACGCAAAGCCCTCGGCATCAGTGCCGCCATGGCTTTTGATCACAACGCCGTTGAGGCCGAGAAACACCCCGCCATTGACCTTGCGCGGGTCCATCTTGTCCCGCAGCGCCTTGAAGGCGCTCTTGGCGAACAGGTAGCCGAGCTTGGAACGCCAGGTCCGGCCCATCGCGCTGCGCAGATATTCCGCGATCTGGCGCGCGGTGCCCTCGGCGGTCTTCAGCGCGATGTTGCCGGAAAAGCCCTCGGTCACGATCACGTCGGCGGCTCCCTTGCCGATGCCGTCACCTTCGACGAAGCCGATGAAATCAAGTTCCGGCAGGTTCATGGAGCGCAGCAGTTCGGCCGCTTCCTTGACCTCCTCGACGCCCTTCACTTCCTCGACGCCGATATTGAGCAGCCCCACCGTCGGCCGCTCGATGTCGAACAGCACCCGCGCCATCGCGCCGCCCATGATCGCGAGCGAGGCCAGATGACGGGCGTCGCCGCCGATCGAAGCGCCGACATCCAGCACCACGGACTCGCTGCGGATCGTCGGCCAGACGCAGGCGATCGCCGGACGGTCGATGCCGGGCAGCATCCGCAGGTTGAAGCGCGACATCGCCATCAGAGCGCCGGTGTTGCCGGCGGACACGGCCACATCGGCCTCACCCTTGCGGACGGCATCGAGCGCGAGCCACATCGAGGAGGTCTTGCGGCCACGGCGCAGCGCCTGGCTCGGCTTCTCCTCCATGGTGATGGCGACATCGGTGTGTACGACCTTCGAGGCCGCCTTCATGGCCGGGTGCGCATCGAGCTGCCGGTTGATCGCGGCGCTGTCGCCGAACAGGATGAATTCCGTGTCGGGGTGCCGGGTCAGCGAGATTCCTGCGCCCGGAACCACCACGGGGGGACCGAAATCGCCGCCCATGGCATCGAGCGCAATACGAACCTTCTGGGCCATGGCCGATGTCAGAACCTGATTG
>Ga0180223_1000287_pt1 | contig 76033 bp, 75 predicted proteins | sample eDN5th30CKraftOP_FD_151337 | JGI IMG/M metagenome (GOLD analysis project Ga0180223, IMG submission 151337) | Enriched Organic Plus compost microbial communities from Emeryville, California, USA - eDNA 5th pass 30_C Kraft OP (version 2) (version 2) ...
CCGCCAACGGTTATACGCCCTACATTCCAGGCAACTTGTTTTACTTCCTGCTTTTCAATAAGTAACCCACTTATATCCGTTGCCTACCTCATTCATAGGAATACACCTACGACTCATCAGAAGTTTCCTAATATTCGAAATTTCAGGAAGCAGGGAGAATTCACCTACCGAAAAACCTGCAAGGAAAAACTCCATGAAAAGTCTCACTCTCCCCGCAGCCGTACTCCTCGCCCTGGCGGCCGGTGGCGCCCAGGCAGCGACCGGTGGCCAGATCAGCTTCACCGGCCACGTTATGGAAGACACCTGCGAAGTCAGCGTGAACGGTGGCGGCGCCGATGCCTCCATCAACCTGCCGTCGATCTCCACCAGCGACTTCGACACCGTGGGCTCCACCGCCGGCGAGCAGCGCTTCACCATCGCCCTGAACGGCTGCACCGTCGGCCAGACCTACAAGGTCGACTTCGCCTCGGCCAACGTCAACCCGACCACCGGCAACCTCGCCTTCAACGGCGAAGCCATGAGCATGTCCGGCATCGAGCTGCAGATCGCCAACGAAGAACTGGAAGCCATCGACCTGCGCACCAACGCCAACAACGTCAGTAAGCCCATGGACGAAGCCGGCCCGCTGGAATTCGCCTACTACGCCCGTTACGTGCAGACCTCGGAACTGGTATCGCCCGGTACTGCCGATACCGCCCTGCTGTATTCCATCCGTTACGACTGACAGCGGCCCCGGATGCATCCCCCTCCCCCATCGGGGGATGCACTCGGAATATTCATCACGCGCATGAACACATCGACGAAAGTTCATACACAGGCTGAATGAGTAAACGCACTTACAAGTTCTCCGGAAAACTTCACCGCCCGGGAACTTGCCAGTATGCCGGCCCCGCCTAGACTCCACCCAAAGTCCTTCTTTACAGAGAAGGAGGTTGCCCGATGCGTCCCGCTACCCACTTGTTCTTCCTGCTCGGTCTTTGCCTGCTGGCGTTCCAGGCCAACGCCAGCATCGTCATCACCGGCACCCGCGTGGTCTACCCGGCCGCCGAGCGGGACATCACCGTCAACATCCGCAACACCGGCAAGACGCCGTCGCTGATCAAGGCCTGGGTGGACAACGGCAAGGGCACGCCCGGCGCAGACAAGCAGGGGCGCTCGCCCTTCATCGTCACGCCGCCGGTCTCGCGGGTCGACCCGGACAAGGGCCTGCTGCTGCGCATCGCCAACATCGACCGCTCGCTGCCCCAGGACCGCGAATCGGTGTTCTGGCTGAACGTCCTGGAGGTGCCCTCGAGCAGCCCGGACAAGGCCGACGCGGCCGCCAGCAACAACAGCGCGGGCAAGCTGCAGGTGGCCTTCCGTTCGCAGCTCAAGCTGTTCTACCGCCCGGCCAAGCTCAAGGGCGTGGCCGCCGACGCGGCGCAGCAGCTGAAGTGGCGCATCGTTTCCGAGGGCGGCAAGAGCACGCTGCGCGCGGTCAACGACCTGCCCTACTCGGTGTCCCTGGCCCGCCTGCAACTGCGCTCGGGCGCCAGGCAATACGACAACGACGACCTGGATATGGTCCCGGCCAAGGGCAGCTACGGCATCGCCCTGCCCCGCGACGCGGCGGCCTGGGCCAGGCCCGGCGCACGGGTCCGCTACACCTGGATCAACGATTTCGGCGGCCTGATCGAAACCGAAGCCACCGTCGAGTAACCCTCCCTCGCGAGGTCCATCGTGTCCCCTTCGATACTGTCCCGCCTCCTGCGTCTGGGGTGCCTGGGAGGGCTCTTCTGCGCCCTGCTCCCGGCCCCGGCAGTGGCCGCCGAAGGCACCGGCGAAGTGCACTTCGACCGCGGCCTGCTGGAGACGCTGGGCATGAGCACGGACGTTTCCGGGTTCGAGAAGAATCCCTCGGCGCTGCCGCCGGGCACCTACTCCCTCGACCTGACCCTGAACAAGGTGTATTTCGGCCAGCAGGAAGTACGCGTGGTGCATACCGCCGAGCAACGCCAGGTCTACTGCTTCACCCAGGAACAACTGGAACAGTGGGGCGTGCTGCTGCCCGAGCCCGCCGCCGACGCCAAGCCCGCCAGTGGCGACTGCATCGACCTGCCCGAACGCGTGCCGCAGAGCCGCGTGGAACTGGACGGCGCCAGCGGGGCCATCCTCCTCACCCTGCCCCAGGCCTACGTCAAGCAGCGCCCGCGCAACTATGCGCCGCCGCAGAGCTGGGATTCGGGGATCAACGCCGGCTTCGTCAGCTACACCAGCAACTTCGACCGCTCCAGCAACAGCCAGGACACCCGCAACGACCTATTCCTCGGCCTCAACGGCGGCCTCAACCTGATGGACTGGCGCCTGCGCCACAACGCCACCTTCAGCCACGGCGACACCACCCGCCAGGGCAGCCACTACCGCACCCTGAACAACTACGCCCAGCGCGATATCACCGCGCTGTCCTCGCAGCTGACCCTCGGCCAGCACTTCACCGCCGGCGACCTGTTCGACAGCATCCCCTTCAGCGGCGTGCAGCTGGAGAGCGACGAGCGCATGCTGCCCGAGAGCGAGCGCGGCTTCGCGCCGGTGGTGCGCGGCATCGCCGACAGCAACGCGACCGTGAAGATCCACCAGGGCCAGCAACTGATCCACCAGGTCAGCGTGCCGCCCGGCCCCTTCGTCATCGACGACCTGTACAACACCGGCTACACCGAGGACCTGCTGGTCACGGTGATCGAGGCCGACGGCCGCGAGAAGAGCTTCAGCGTGCCCTATTCCTATGCCGCCGAACTGCTCAGGCCCGGCGCCTCGCGCTACCAGGTGGCCTCCGGCAGCTACCGCGGCGAGGACGTCGACAACCCGCTGAAGTTCGTCCAGGGCGGCTACCGCCGGGGCCTGAGCAACAACCTCAGCGCCTATTCCGGCGCAGTGATCGCCGACAGCTACATGGCCTCGCTGATCGGCGCCGCGCTGAACACGCCCTATGGCGCCTTCTCCCTGGACGCCACCCTGTCGCGCTTCGACGCCCTGCCCGCCGACGCCGCGGGCCAGGACATGCCCGACAACGGCGAAAGCTACCGCCTGGCCTACAACAAGTCGTTCGGCGGCACCAACCTGCAGCTGTCCTACCGCCGCTCGGACAAGGGCTACCTGGGGCTGGCCGCCGCGGCCGACGCCCTGGACACCGACAACGCCAGCCTGTTCCGCGAGCGCGACCGCGTCCAGCTCAGCCTCAGCCAGGCGCTGGCCGGCGGCAGCCTGTACATTTCCGGCGTGGGGCAGAGCTACTGGACCGGCGAGCGGCGCAGCCTGACCTTCAGCAGCGGCTTCAGCCGCACCTTCAACTGGGGCAGCCTGGGCCTGTCGGCGACGCGCTTCCAGAGCGTCGACGGCTACGACAACCAGTACCTGCTGAGCATCAGCATCCCGCTGGGCCGCGATGCCGGCGCGCCGCGCCTGAGCAGCACGCTGTCGCTGCAGGACGCGCACAACCGCTCGCTGCAGACCAGCCTCAGCGGCATCGCCGGCGAGCGCGGCCAGTGGAACTACAACCTGTACGGCAACCACAGCCAGGCCGACAGCGCCAGCACCCAGTCCTACGGCGGCAACCTCAACCTGCGCACCTCCGCCAGCGCCCTGGGCGCCAGCCTGGCGCGCGGCGACGGCTTCAGCCGCGAGTCGCTGTCGGCGCGTGGCAGCCTGGTGGCCTATTCCGGCGGCATCGCGCTGTCGCCGAGCCAGGGCGAAACCATGGCGATAGTCGAGGCCGAAGGCGCGGCGGGCGCCCTGCTGCCCCGCGGCCGCGTGCGCCTCGACGACGACGGCAAGGCCCTGCTCACGGGGCTCACGCCCTACCGCCACAACGAGATAGTGCTGGACGCCAAGAGCGCCAGCGCCGACGTCGAGATCAAGGAGAACATCCAGAAGACCGCGCCGCGCTACGGCGCCATCGTGCGGGTGCCCTACCGCACCCGCAGCGGCATCTCGGTGCTGCTCGAACTGCGCCGGCCCGGAGGCCAGGAGGTGCCCTTCGGCGCCGAGGTCGGCGGCGCCGGCGAAGTCCTCGCCTACGTCGGCCAGGACAACCTGGTCTACCTGTACCTGGAAAAGGGCCGCGACAGCTACCGGGTATCCTGGGGCGAGGCGAACGAGCAGCAATGCAGCTTCACTTACGCCATGCCGGCGAAGAAGGACAAGCAGGACAGCTACCGGGCCATCCCGGTCGACTGCCAGGCCGCCGCCGGCGGCCCGCCAAGCGAGGAAAGACCATGATCCACCCGCGCCGCCGCCCCCTGTTCCACTGCCTGGCCCTGGCCGCCTGCCTGCTGCAGGCGCTGCCGGCCGCCGCCGACGAGTGCCCGGTCGAGCCGAACCAGTGCTACTTCACCAACCAGCAGTTCACCTACGACGGCGAGACCTACATCAGCGCCGGCCTGCCGGTGGGCAGCGTGCTGGGCACCCTGAACCTGTCCCTGGACTACGCCTGCCGCCTGCAGGAATACCTGGCCGGGGACGCCGGGCGCTACATCGTGCTGGGCGTGGCCAGCGAGGCCAGCCACATGCAGGGCAACGACTTCGCCACCAACCTCAACGGCCTGGTCTACCGGGTGATTCCCTCGGGCAAGGACGGCGTCGGCGTCAAGCAGGTGGGCGGGGTGGCCGAGCGCATCCAGTTGGGCATCGTCGGCGACCGCAGCCTGGGCCCCAGCGAATGCGTCAGCGGCTCGCTGTCCAACAGCTTCATCGAGGTGCTGAAGAACGGCCCGATCGACACCCCGGGGGTGTACTCGATCAACTTCCGCGAGCCGGCGCTGTTCGTCGGCTCGCGCTGGAACAACACGCCGCCGGCCTACCCCATCGACCCCTTCCCGGGCGTCGCCCTGACCTTCCTGCCCACCACCTGCGAGATGACCGACGCGCCGACGCGGGTCGATTTCGGCAGTTTCAGCAAGAACCAGTTGCCCCTGCAGCGGCGTTTCGACTTTCATTGGCAGTGCGACGGCGGCGCGGTCATCCACACCACGCTGTCACCGGCCAACGGCCAGCTCCTCGACGGCAACACCGCGCTGCTCCACGAATCCGCCGGTTTGCTGCTGAAGATCAAGGACCTGCAGAACGAGCGGTACGTAGTCTTCAACCAGCCCGTCGAGCACGTGGTCCGCACGCCGCGCTCGCTGAGCTTCGACACCGCCTTCGAGGCCGAGCTGCTGGCGGGCGCCGAGGTCCGGCCGGGGCCCTTCGAGTTCGTCGTGCTCTACACCACCGAATACAAGTGAGCGCCCCATGTACCTCTGGTTGAAGCACCTGCACATCACCCTGGCAGTCCTCAGCAGCCTGCTCTTCCTCTGGCGCCTGGGGCTGAGCTGGCGGGGCCGGCGCCTGGCCGGCTGGCAGCGCTGGGCGCCGCACCTGGTGGACAGCCTGCTGCTGCTCAGCGCCCTGGGCCTGGTGCACCTGGCCATGCCCTGGCCGCTGCCGCTGTGGCTGCAGGCCAAGCTGGGGCTGCTGGTGGGCTACATCGTGCTCGCCGCCTTCGCCATGCGCAGCGCCGCGCGCGGGCCCAAGGCGCTGCTCAGCGCCCTGGCCCTGGCCTGCCTGGGCGGCATCTTCTACCTGGCGCTGAACAAGCCCTGGTGGTGATCAGCGCCCGAGCAGGCGCGCCAGGCCCTCGCCGATCGGCGTCGGCCGCTCCAGGCGGTAGTGCGCCAGCAGGCGGCCGTTGTCGGCGCGGGAATGGCGGATGTCGCCGGGGCGCGCCTCGGCGTGGCTCACCTGCGGCAGGCCGCCGACCAGCGCGCCGATCTCGCCCAGCAGCTGGTTCAGGCTGGTCACCTGGTTCAGCCCGACGTTGACCGCCCCTTCCGGCACCTGTGGTGCCTCCAGCGCCTGCACCAGCAACTGCACCAGGTCGGCGACGTAGATGAAGTCGCGGGTCTGCTCGCCGTCGCCGAACACCGTGATCGGCTGCCCGCTCAAGGCGCGCTGGGTGAAGATGCTGATCACCCCGGAATAGGGCGAGGACGGGTCCTGGCGCGGGCCGTAGACGTTGAAGAAGCGGAACACCGCCGGCTCCAGGCCATGCTGGCGGCGGTAGAAGTCGAAGTAGTACTCGCCGGCCAGCTTGTCCGCCGCGTAGGGCGTCAGCGGCGCCTTGGGCAGGTCCTCGACTATCGCCGTGCCCTGGCCGTTTTGGCCGTAGACGGCGGCGCTGGAGGCATACAGCACACGCTTCACCCCGGCTTCGCGCAGGGCTTCGCAGAGGTTCAGGGTGCCGATGAAGTTGCTCTGGTGGGTGGCCACCGGGTCGTCCACCGAGGCCTGCACCGAGGCCACCGCGGCCAGGTGCGCCACCGCCTGGCAGCCCTGCAGGGCGCGGCGGACCACGGCCGCGTCGGCGACGTCGCCGACCAGCAGCTCCACCTCTGCGGCGAGGTTCTCGCGCTTGCCGGTGGACAGGTTGTCCAGCACGCGGACCTTGAAGCCGCGCGCCAGCAGCGCGTCGGCCAGGTGCGAGCCGATGAAGCCGGCGCCGCCGGTGATGAGGATGGGGGCGGCGGATGCCGGGGAGATGTCAGCCATGACGGTAGTAACGGTCCAGCAGGGTCGGCAGCGCTGCACGCCAGGCGCGCGGCTTGATGCCGAAGGTGTGGAGGATTTTCTTGCAGGCGAGCACCGCGTGCTGCGGTTCCTCGCTGGCGTCCGGGCGCGCCGCGTGGGCCTGGGCGACGGGGTCGCGCAGGGCCTGGCCGGTGAGGGTGCGGGCCTCGGCGATGATCACCTGGCCCAGGGCCAGGGTGGTGGTGGCCTCCAGGCCGCCATAGTGGTAGGTGCCCCACAGCGGCGCCTGGCAGTCCAGCTGCTTGAGCACCGAGAGGATCACCCGCGCGGCGTCGTCCACCGGGGTGGGGTTGCCGCGGCGGTCGTCCGCCAGGTACAGCTCGTCCTCGCCCAGGGCGCGGCTGAGGAAGCGGTCCAGGCTGCCGCCCGGGCTGTCGTCCAGCAGCCAGCCGAAGCGCAGCAGCACGTGGCGCGGGCAGGTGGCGCGCACCCACTGTTCCATGCGCCACAGCGCCTGGCCGCGGCGGCCCAGGGGCAGCGGCTCGTCCTTCTCGCTGTAAGCGGTGGCGCGGGCGCCGTCGAACACCCGGTAGCTGGAAGGCTGCAGCAGGAGAATCTCGTAGTGCTGGCAGAGTTCGGCCAGGCGCTCCACGGCGCGTTCCTGGCCGGCCAGGCGGGCGTCGTCGACCTGCTCGGCCTGGAACCAGTCGTGGTAGTAGGCGAGGTTGATCACCGCGTCGGGGCGGGTCTCGTCCAGCAGCAGGGTCAGGCTGGAGGCATCCCAGCCCTGCTCGGGCGGGCGCGGGGCGAGGAAGCCGATGTCTTCCTCGGCTCCCAGGCGGATCAGCGCCTGTCCCAGGGCATTACCGCCACCCAACAGCATCAGGCGCATACGCATCTTCAGGGGGTCACTCGAATCGTGGGCCACGGCCGGCGGCGTTTCGCCGACGCTTTGCCGGCATTTTTCCTGCGCACCGGAACAGCGTCAAGCGCGGCGCCACGCGCGGCGCGGCGCGGGTCCCTGAAAGCGGGCGGTTTTCAGCGCCGGCGGAACAGCGGCCGCGGCTCGATTGCCGAGCGCCCGTAGAGCACGCTGAGCCCGGCCAGGCCCTTGAGCGCGTCCTCCACGGACTTGTCCGCGCGCACCGCGAAGGCGTCGAAACCGCACTGGCGCAGGTACGCCAGCTGATCGCGCAGCACCTCGCCCACCGCGCGCAGCTCGCCGCGCCAGCCCAGGCGCCGGCGCAGCAGGTAGGCCAGGCTGTAGCCGCGGCCGTCGCGGAAGCTGGGGAAGTCGATGGCGATGAGCGGCCATGCCTGACGCGGCGCATCTGATCCGGTTTTTTGCGGGAGACCTGAATCTGTTTCGTGCCCAGGGCGCTTCCTATAGTCGCGGCGCATCCCAAGCCTGATGGGCCACGACAATGAGCCAGAGAATCCCCGCGAAGATCGTCGAGATCGCCGCCCCGCAACGCTTCACCCCGCCGCCCAAGCCGCTCTCGGCGGTCACTCCGGCGGTCTACACCAAGCGCTTCCGCGGCCGCTTCCGCGACCTGCGGCGGCTCGGCGGGGCGCTGCTGTTCCTGCTGTTCTTCGGCACCCTGTGGCTGCAGTGGAACGGCCGCCAGGCGGTGCTCTGGGACCTGCCCGAGCGCAAGTTCTACATCTTCGGCGCGACCTTCTGGCCGCAGGACCTGATCCTGCTCTCGGCGCTGCTGATCATCGCCGCCTTCGGCCTGTTCTTCATCACCGTGCTGGCCGGCCGCGTGTGGTGCGGCTACACCTGCCCGCAGAGCGTGTGGACCTGGATCTTCATGTGGGCCGAGCAGGTCACCGAGGGCGACCGCAACCAGCGCATGAAGCTGGACAAGGCCCCGCCCAGCGCCGCCAAGTACCTGCGCAAGGGCGCCAAGCACGGGCTCTGGCTGCTGGTCAGCCTGGCCACGGCGCTGACCTTCGTCGGCTACTTCACCCCGGTGCGCCCGCTGGTGGCGGACCTCTTCACCCTGAAGCTGGACCTGGAAAGCGCCTTCTGGGTGGCCTTCTTCGCCGCCGCCACCTACGCCAACGCCGGCTGGCTGCGCGAGCAGGTGTGCATCCACATGTGCCCCTACTCGCGCTTCCAGAGCGTGATGTTCGACAAGGACACCCTGATCATTTCCTACGATGCCGCCCGCGGCGAATCCCGCGGGGCGCGGCGCAAGGACGCCGAGCCCAAGGCCCTCGGCCTGGGCGACTGCATCGACTGCCAGCAGTGCGTGCAGGTCTGCCCCACCGGCATCGACATCCGCGACGGCCTGCAGATCGCCTGCATCGGCTGCGCCGCCTGCGTCGACGCCTGCGACTCGGTGATGGACCGCATGGGCTACGCCCGCGGCCTGGTACGCTACACCTCCGAGCGCGCCCTGGAAGGCGGCCGCACCCACCTGCTGCGGCCGCGCCTGGTCGGCTACGCGGCGGTGCTGCTGGCCATGTTCGGCGCCTTCGCCTGGGCCCTGCAGGCGCGCCCGCTGATCGCCCTGGATGTGGCCCGCGACCGCGGCCTGTTCCGCGAGAACGCGGCCGGCGAGATCGAGAACGTCTACAACCTCAAGCTGATCAACAAGACCCAGCAGGCGCAGCGCTACCGCCTGGGCCTGGCCGAGGCCGGCGGCTACCGCCTGCAGGGCGCCCTCGACCAGCGCCTGGAGCCGGGCGAGATCCGCGACTTCGCCGTCTCGGTGGCGCGCCTGGAACTGAGCGGCAGCGGCGGCCCTGTGCCCCTGCACTTCCGCGTGAGCGCGCAGGACGGTGAGCAGGTCGAGGCGGCCAGCACCTTCGTCGCGCCGAGGCGCTGAGCGATGGCCCCGCGGCATGGCGGCGGCGCCGCGCAACGCCTAGAGTGGGAGCTCCCCAACGGCCCCCGGGACAAGATGAAGCGCTACGAGAAATTCGCCGACGAGATCGCCGAACTGATCCGCAACGGGGTGCTCGCCCCCGGGCAGAAGGTGCCCTCGGTGCGGCACGCCAGCCGCACCTACGGGGTCAGCGCCTCCACCGTGTTCCAGGCCTACTACCTGCTGGAGGACCGCGGCCTGATCGTGGCCCGCGCGCGCTCCGGCTACTTCGTCCGCGAGCACGTGCGCCGCGCCCTTGCCGAACCGGAGATCGCCCGCCACGAGGCGCAGACCACCGAGGTGGACGTCAGCGAACTGGTGTTCTCGGTGCTCAGCTCGATCAAGGACCCGGACACCGTGCCCTTCGGCTCGGCCTTCCCGGCCCCGGAGCTGTTCCCCCTGCCGCGCCTGGCGCGCTCCATGGCCCACGCCGTGCGCGACATGGAGCCGCGCGCCGCGGTGGCCGACATGACCCCGGGCAGCCACGCCCTGCGCCGGCAGATCGCCCTGCGCTACATGGTCAACGGCACGCCGCTGCCGGTGGAAGAACTGGTCGTGACCAACGGCGCGCTGGAGGCGCTGAACCTGTGCTTGCAGGTGGTCACCCAGCCCGGCGACCTGGTGGCCATCGAGGCACCGGCCTTCTATGCCACCCTGCAGGTGCTGGAGCGGCTCAAGCTCAAGGCCGTGGAAATCCCCGTGCACCCGCGCGAGGGCATCGACCTGCAGGTGCTGGCCGACAGCCTGGAGCGCCTGCCGATCAAGGCCTGCTGGTTCATGAGCAACTTCCAGAACCCGCTGGGCGCGAGCATGGGCGAGGACCGCAAGCGCGCCCTCGCCGGCCTGCTGGGCAAGCACCAGGTGCCGCTGATCGAGGACGACGTCTACGCCGAGCTGTACTTCGCCCAGCAGGCGCCCAAGCCGGTGAAGGCCTACGACGCCGAGGGCCTGGTGATGCACTGCGGCAGCTTCTCCAAGAGCCTGGCGCCGGGCTACCGCGTCGGCTGGGTGGCCGGCGGGCGCTTCCACGAGCAGATCGAGCGCCTGAAGCTGATGACCAGCCTGTCGGCCTCGGTGCCGGCCCAGGCGGCCATCGCCGACTACCTGCAGCACGGCGGCTACGACCGCCACCTGCGCAAGCTGCGCCACGCCCTGGAAAGCCAGCAGCACGCCATGCTCGCCGCGGTGGCCCGGCACTTCCCCGAAGCGACGCGGGTGACCCGCCCCAGCGGCGGCTACTTCCTCTGGCTGGAGCTGCCCGAACGGGTCGATGCGCTGAAACTGTTCCAGTTGGCCCACGCCCAGGGCATCAGCATCGCCCCCGGGCCGATCTTCTCCGCCACCCGCGGCTTCCGCCACTGCCTGCGGCTGAACTACGGCCATCCCTGGACGCCGCGCAGCGAAAAGGCCATGGAGACCCTAGGGCGGATCATCCAGTCGCTGTAGCGCTGCTCCGTACATTCGGACAGGATCTGTATCTGTGCGACAGATTGCCGCAGGCATAGTCTGTCAGACCAGACCCCGGACGAAGGACAGCGACCATGGATGCGGAAACCCTGACGATCCTGCTGACAGTGGGCACCGCCCTGGGCCTGCACCTGGGCGTGCGCTGGTACATCCGCCACGGCCTGCCCGGGCGTGGGCCGGATGATTGGATGGCGTAGGCATCATCGCGGATGAATCCGCTCCTACGGGATGAGCGAGCATGGCTCTTCGTAGGATGGTGTTGAGCGAAGCGATACCCATCAGCGCAACCGCATGGGTTTCGCAAGCTCAACCCATCCTACGAAGAGCGCCTCGGCGCAGACAGTTGCTCCTGCAAGGTGCGGAGAAACGCCGTCGTAGGATGGGTTGAGCGAAGCGATACCCATCGCCACGGCGGGGGGCTGTGGGGCCGGGTTTAAGAGCGCCCTCTCCCTAACCCTCTCCCTGAAGGGAGAGGGGACCGTTGGGCAGAGTTGGATGTGCTGCAGTTAGCCGGCTGTCTCGGCGGTTTCCGGCTGAAACCACTCCTCCTCTCGGCACGGACAAGCCCCCTCTCCCTTCAGGGCGGGGCGCGCAGCCGAGGGCTGGGGAGAGGGAAAGGCGCCACACCCAGCACCAGAGCATCCGGTTGGCACCATTCGCGAGCAAGCTCGCTCCTACAAACAAGCCCCAGCCATCTGCCGTCAATCCGGCCGATACAGATGCCCATGCCCCGCGCTATACAACGACGACTCGCCGCCCCCCTCCGCCGCCAGCACCCGCCCGACCAGAATCAGCGCAGTCCGCTTGAAGCCCTTGGCCCGGGCCTTGGGCAGTATGTCGCCAAGAGTGCCACTGACCTGGTCCTGGTCCGGCCAACTGGCGCGGTGGATCACCGCGATCGGGCAGTCCGCGCCGTAGTGCGGCAACAGCTCCTCGACGATCTTCTCCAGCTGCCCCACGCCCAGGTGGATGGCCATGCTCGCCCGGTGCCGCGCCAGGTCGCCCAGGGATTCCCCCTCGGGCATCTTCGTGCGGCTGGCGTAGCGGGTGAGAATCAGCGTCTGCGACACCTCCGGCAGCGTCAGCTCGCAGCCCAGCAGCGCGGCGCAGGCGGCAGTTGCAGTGACGCCGGGGACGATCTCGTAGGGAATGCCGAGCCGGCGCAGGTGCTGGATCTGCTCGCCGATGGCGCCGTACAGCGAAGGGTCGCCGGAATGCACGCGGGCCACGTCCTGGCCTTTCGCGTGGGCCTCGGCCAGCAGCGCGACTATCTGCTCCAGATGCAGCTCGGCGGTGTTCACCACCACCTCGGCGCCGTGCCCTTCGAGCACCGCCTCGGGCACCAGCGAGCCGGCGTAGAGGATCACCGGGCAGCTGCGCAGCAGGCGCTGGCCCTTGACCGTGATGAGCTCGGGATCGCCGGGGCCGGCGCCGATGAAATAGACCGTCATGGGCGTTTCGCTTCGGATCGGGAAAGGCGCAGTCTACCCCAGCCCGCTATCCCATCGGAGCCGGCGCCATGGCCAGCGCGCAGGTGGCGTTGGCGCTGCGCCGCTTGGGCACCACCAGCCGCGCCGGGCCCTCGGCCAGCGCTTCGGCCAATGCCAGGGCAGCAGCCTCAGCCACCCCAGCGCTGCCGGTGACCTGGCGAGCCCGCTCGGAAGTGGAAGTCAGGCGCTGCTCGTAAGGCGCCAGGCGCTGCGCATCCAGCAGTTCCAGGGGCAGGCGCAGTTGCCGCGACAGGTCGCGCAGGCCGCCCTCCAGGGCCTTGGCCTCGCTGCTGGCCAGGGCGCTCAGCGCCGCCTCGTCGAGGCCGGCCTCGCGCAGGCAGGCGCGCAGCAGGGCGAGCAGTTCGTCGGCGCCGCAGCCACGGCGGCACCCCAGTCCGGCAACCAGTATCACGCGGGCGATCCTTCCACGGGCAATCGCCGGGCAGCACAGCACGGCCCAGGCAGAGCGTCAACCGGCCGGCGGCGATTGACCGTCCGCCGGGCACTGCGTAGCCTTTGCCGCTTCGAGGTTCTCCGGCCCGGCGCCGGAGCTAAGAGGGAACGTGGTCAAGGCCACGGCTGCCCCCGCAACTGTGAACGGTCCAAAACCCTTCGAATGCCACTGCCCACGGGCGGGAAGGCGAAGGCCAGGCGCAAGCCGGATCGTGAGCCAGGAGACCTGCCTCGAACCAGCATTACCACAACCGGGCGGGGTGATCCGGTGGCGGCTTCCGACGCGCGGAACCTCCGTGCGCGCGCCTCTGCCTCCCGCCATCGCAGCGCAGAGGCGACCATGCAAACCCTGGCCAAGCTCCCCGTCACCATCGTCACCGGCTTCCTCGGCGCCGGGAAGACCACCCTGCTCCGGCACATGCTCGACAACGCCGAAGGTCGCCGCATCGCGGTGATCGTCAACGAGTTCGGCGAACTGGGCATCGACGGCGAAATCCTCAAGCAATGCTCCATCGGCTGCAGCGAAGAAGAAGCCGTGGGCCGCGTCTTCGAACTGGCCAACGGCTGCCTGTGCTGCACCGTGCAGGAAGAGTTCTTCCCGGTGATGCGCGAACTGGTGGCGCGCCGCGGCGAGCTGGACCAGATCCTCATCGAGACCAGCGGCCTGGCCCTGCCCAAGCCCCTGGTGCAGGCCTTCCAGTGGCCGGAAATCCGCAACGCCTGCACGGTGGATGCGGTGATCACCGTGGTCGACAGCCCGGCGGTGGCCGCCGGCACCTTCGCCGCGCATCCCGAGCAGGTGGACGAGCAGCGCAGGCAGGACCCGAACCTGGACCACGAATCGCCACTGCACGAGCTGTTCGAAGACCAGTTGGCCAGCGCCGACCTGGTGGTGCTGAACAAGGCCGACCTGCTCGACGCCGACGCCCTCGCGCAAGTGCGCGCGCACGTGTCCGAAGAACTGCCGCCAGCGGTGAAGATCGTCGAAGCCAGCGCCGGCCAGCTGCCGCTGTCGGTGCTGCTGGGGCTCAACGCCGAGGCCGAGCTGCACATCGACAGCCGCCCCACCCACCACGACCACGAAGGCCACGAGGATCACGACCACGACGAGTTCGACTCCTTCCACGTCGACCTCCCGGAAGTGCAGGAACAGGCCCTGCTCGCCGCCCTCGGCCAGTTGGTGGAGCGCCACGCGGTGCTGCGCGTCAAGGGCTTCGCGGCCATCCCCGGCAAGCCCATGCGCCTGCTGGTGCAAGGCGTGGGCAAGCGCTTCGACAAGCACTTCGACCGCAAGTGGCTGAGCGACGAACCCCGCGCCACCCGCCTGGTGGTGATCGGCCAGGAGCTGGACCAGGCCGCCATCGCCAACGAGTTGCGCACCGCGCTGGCATGAATACCCTCACCCCCAACCCCTCTCCCGGAGGGAGAGGGGGGCTGATCCGGCGCTTCGCCGATAGGCCGGCGCACGAGCACGGGCCGTGCCCATCGGTAAGCACAATGTCCGCGCGCACACCGAACCGGCCCCCTCTCCCTTCAGGGAGAGGGCTGGGGAGAGGGCGCTCCTGACCGAGCGAAAGAGGTCCCCCGCATGCACCTGCTGCGCACCCAACCCGGCGGCTTCGTCCCCGACGACGGCATCGCCCACCTGGCCCAGACGCCCGCCGAGCTGGTCATCCTCTGCAGCGGCGACTCGCACCTGGCGCTGCTCGCTGAGGCCGCCCGAGCACTGCCCGACGACTACCCGAGCCTGCGCCTGGCCAACCCCATGCAGTTGCAGAACCACGCCTCGGTGGACCTCTACGTCGACGAGGTGCTGCAGCACGCCAAGGTCATCCTCATCTCGGTGCACGGCGGCGTCGGCTACTGGCGCTACGGCATCGAGCAACTGGTGGCCCTGGCCGGGCGCGGCGCCACGCTGATCCTGGTGCCCGGCGACGACAAGCCCGACCCCGAACTCAGCGCGCTGTGCAACGTCGCCCCCGAGGAGGCCGAACGCCTCTGGCAGTACCTGCGCCAGGGCGGCCTGGACAACGCCCGGCAGTTCTTCGCCAACCTGGCCAGCCAGTACCTGGACCGCGCCTATCCCTGGAACGAACCCCGCGCCCTGCCCCGCGTCGCCCTGCACCATCCCGGCCACGCTGAAGCCACCCTCACCCACTGGCAGGCCGAGTGGAACCCCGGCTGGCCGGTGGCGGCGCTGCTGTTCTACCGCACCCACCTGCAGGCGGCGAACACCGGCTTCATCGACACCTTCTGCGCCAGCCTGCGCGCGCAGCAGCTCAACCCGCTGCCGATCGCCGTGGCCAGCCTCAAGGAAGCAGCCTGCCTGGAGCAGGTCGAGGCGCTGCTGGACGAGGCCTGCGCCGAGCTGATCATCAACACCACCGGCTTCGCCCAGTCCAACCCGGACGCGCCCCAGGCCCGCCCGTTCCGCCGCGACGTGCCGGTGCTGCAGGCCATCTGCTCGCTGGACAACCTCGAACTGTGGCGCGCCAACGCCCAGGGCCTGGGCCCGCGCGACCTGGCCATGCACGTGGCGCTGCCGGAACTGGACGGCCGCCTGATCACCCGCCCCGTCAGCTTCAAGGGCCTGGCCTGGCGCAGCGAGCGCAGCCAGAGCGACGTGGTCTGCTACCTGGCGCACCGCCCGGGCATGGACTTCGTCGCCGAGCTGGCGCGGCGCTGGGTGCTGCTGGCGCGCAAGGCCAACGCCGACAAGCGCGTGGCGCTGATCCTGGCCAACTACCCGACCCGCGACGGGCGCATCGGCAACGGCGTCGGCCTGGACACGCCCGCCGCGGCGCTGAACATCCTGCGCGCCATGGAAGCCTCGGGCTACCCGGTGGCCGGCCTGCCGGAGACTGGCGACGCGCTTATCCACAGCCTGCTCGGCGGGGTGAGCAACGACCTCGACACCCTCGACCTGCGCCCCTGCGCCCAGAGCCTGGCGCTGGCCGACTACCTGGCCTGCTTCGCGCGCCTGCCCGAGGCCAACCAGCGCGCCGTGCGCGAACGCTGGGGCGAGCCCGAGCAGGACCCGATGCACCGCAACGGGCGCATGATGGTCGCCGGCCTACGCCTGGGCCTGGCCTTCGTCGGCATCCAGCCGGCGCGCGGCTACCAGCTCGACCCGGCGGCCATCTACCACGACCCGGCGCTGGTCCCGCCGCACGGCTACCTGGCCTTCTACTTCTGGCTGCGTGAAGCCTTCGGCGCCGACGCGGTGATCCACGTCGGCAAGCACGGCAACCTCGAATGGCTGCCGGGCAAGGGCGTGGGCCTGTCCGAGGAGTGCTGGCCGGACGCGATCCTCGGCCCGCTGCCGAACCTCTACCCGTTCATCGTCAACGACCCCGGCGAGGGCGCCCAGGCCAAGCGCCGCAGCCAGGCGCTGATCATCGACCACCTGATGCCGCCGCTGACCCGCGCCGAGAACTACGGCCCGCTGCGCGACCTGGAGCGCCTGGCCGACGAGTACTACGATGCCTCGCTGCTGGACCCGCGCCGCGCCGTGCAGCTGCGCGGGGAAATCCTCGACGCGGTGCGCGCCGCCGCCCTGGACCGCGAGCTGGGCCTGCAACTCAACGACGACGAAGAAAGCTGGCTGCCGCAACTGGACGCCTACCTCTGCGACCTCAAGGAATCGCAGATTCGCGACGGCCTGCACGTGTTCGGCGAATCGCCGGCGGGCCAGCTGCGCCGCGACACCCTGCTGTCGCTGGTGCGCATCCCCCGGGGCGATGGCAAGGGTGGCAACGCCAGCCTGCTGCGCGCCCTGGCGGCGGACCTGCAACTGGGCCGCGACCCGCTGGACAGCAACTTCGCCGAACCCTGGGACGGCCCGCGCCCCGAGGTGCTCCGGCAAGTCAGCGACGACCCCTGGCGCAGCAACGGCGACACCCGCGAGCGCCTGGAACTGCTGGCCCTGCAATTGATCGAGCAGGACCTCGACGGCCCCGGCGAAGCCAGCGCGCTGGTCCTCCGGCAACTGCGGGAAAACGTCGCGCCCTTGCTGGATGCCTGCGGCGCCAACGAGATCGGCCAACTGCTCGCCGGGCTGAACGGCCGCTTCGTCCCCGCCGGCCCCAGCGGCGCGCCCAGCCGCGGGCGCCTGGACGTGCTGCCCACCGGGCGCAACTTCTTCACCGTGGACGTGCGCAACCTGCCCACGCCCACCGCCTACCGCCTCGGCTTCCAATCCGCCAGCCGCCTGCTGGAGCGCCACCTGCAGGACCACGGCGACCACCTGCGCCAGCTCGGCCTTTCGGTGTGGGGCACGGCGACCATGCGCAGCGGCGGCGACGACATCGCCCAGGCCCTGGCGCTGCTCGGCGTGCGCCCGGTGTGGCAGGCCGGCAGCCAGCGCGTGGAAGACTTCGAGATACTGCCGCTGAGCCTGCTCGACCGCCCGCGGGTGGACGTGACCCTGCGCGTCTCCGGGTTCTTCCGCGACGCCTTCGCCAACCTGATCCGCCTGTTCGACGCCGCGGTGCAGGCGGTGGCCGCGTTGGACGAGCCGGAAGACATGAACCCCCTGGCCGCCCGCGTGCGCGCCGAAAGCACGCAACTGCAAGCCAGCGGCGTGACCGAGGAAGAAGCCCGGCGCCAGGCCGGCTGGCGCATCTTCGGCGCCCAGCCCGGCGCCTACGGTGCCGGCGTGCAAGGAGTGATCGAAGAGCGCAGCTGGGAAAACCGCGCCGACCTCGCCGCGGCCTACCTCAACTGGGGCGGCTACGCCTACGGCGCCGGCGACGACGGCACCCCGGCCCGCGAACGCTTCGCCCAGCGCCTGGACGGCCTGCAGGCGGTGCTGCACAACCAGGACAACCGCGAGCACGACATCCTCGACTCCAACGACTACTACCAGTTCCAGGGCGGCATGCTCGCCGCCGCCGAGGTCATCCAGGAGCGCCGCGTCGCCAGCTACCACGGCGACCACAGCCAGCCGGACAACCCGCGCATCCGCACGCTGAAGGAAGAACTCGGCCGCGTGCTGCGCGCCCGCGCGGTGAACCCGAAATGGATCGCCGGGATGAAGCGCCACGGCTACAAGGGCGCCTTCGAAATGGCCGCCACGGTGGACTACCTGTTCGCCTTCGACGCCACCAGCGAGCTGGTGGAAGACCACCAGTATCAACTGCTGGCCGACGCCTACCTGCTGGACGAAGACACCCGCGAATTCATCCAGCGCCACAACCCCGAAGCCCTGCGCGACATGGCCGAACGCCTGCTGGAGGCGCAGCAGCGCGGGCTTTGGCAGGAGCCTGGGGAGTATCGCGAGGCGTTGGAGAACATTCTGGTGGATAGCGAGGAATCCTGAGGCGCGCGCTGGCTCTTCGTAGGAGCGAGCTTGCTCGCGAACAGGGGCTCGCCGGCAACTCCAGTGTTTTCGGCTGAGTCCGCCCCTCTCCCCAGCCCTCTCCCTGAAGGGAGAGGGGGCTAGTCCGCGCCGAGATGAGGAGTGGTTTCAGCCGGAAACCTTCGGCGCTGCCGGCTAACTCAGAAATACCCGAGCACACCGAACGGTCCCCTCTCCCTTCAGGGCGGGGCGCGCAGCCGAGGGTTAGGGAGAGGGCGCTCTCATACCTGGCACCGACACGACCGGGAGACTCCCTTCGCGAGCAAGCTCGCTCCTACAGGCATCCAGTAACGTAGGGCGTATAACCGTTCGCGGTTATACGCCCTACGCCGAGCCCATTACCCCCGCCGCAACCGCCCCGCCGCATCCAGCAACAGCGCCTCGGTCCCGCTCCACCCCAGGCACCCATCGGTAATGGAAACCCCGTAACGCAGCTCGCCCTTCAGCGGCTGGCAGCCGTCGAACAGGTGGCTCTCCAGCATCACCCCGCGCAGCGAGGCGTCGCCGCCCAGGCGCTGGTCGAGCACGCTGGCCAGCACCGCCGGCTGGCGCAGTGGGTCCTTGGCGCTGTTGGCGTGGCTGCAGTCGACCATGATCCGCGCCGGGATGCCCTGCTTCTCCAGCCCCTCGCGGGCCGCGCGCACGCTGGCCACGTCGTAGTTCGGCCCGCCGTGGCCGCCGCGCAGCACCAGGTGGGTGTCCGGGTTGCCGAGGGTCTGCACCAGCGCCGGGCGGCCCAGGCCGTCGATGCCGAAGTGCTGGTGCGGGTGCGCCGCCGAGCGCATGGCGTCGCAGGCGATACCGAGGCTGCCGTCGGTGCCGTTCTTGAAGCCCACCGGCAGGTCCAGGCCGCTGACCATCTCGCGGTGTACCTGGGATTCGCTGGTGCGCGCGCCGATGGCGGCCCAGCCCAACAGGTCGTCGAGGTAGCCGGCCACCAGCGGCTGCAGCAGCTCGGTGGCCACCGGCAGGCCGCGTTCGAGCATGTCCAGCATCAGCCGGCGCGACAGCGCCAGGCCCTCGGCCATGTCGCCGCTGCCGTCCAGGCGCGGGTCGTACACCAGGCCCTTCCAGCCGACGGTGGTGCGCGGCTTCTCGACGTAGGCGCGCATCACCAGCAGCAACTGGTCGCTCACTTCGGGGGCCAGGGCGGCGAGGCGTTCGGCGTAGTCGAGGGCGGAATCGGCGTCGTGCAGGGAACAGGGGCCGACCACCACCAGCAGGCGCGGGTCGCGGCCGTCGAGGATGGCGCGGATGGCCTGGCGGTCGTGCTGTACGCGTTCGGCCAGGGCGGCGGAAAGCGGCAGGCGCTGGCGCAGTTCGGCGGGGCTTGGCAGCGGCTGTTCGCGGCGGCGGGCGGAGGGGCGCGGCAGTTCGAGGACTTCGGCGGACTGCGGCAGGTCGTTGCGGATCAGGGCGGAAACGGAGGAATTCATGGGCTGGCATCCTTGGCCGGCGCGATCGTGGCCGCGCGCGGCGCTATCTGAGTGTTCGACTGAGTAGTTCGGGTGTGGCAGCGGTACGGCTGCTAAATCGCCAGTCGGAGGTGCGGTAATAGCGGTAGGTGGTGTAGGCGGTCATGTTTCGATCCTTTGGTTGAAGTGCTTTGGCCTTGTGGGCCGGAAAAACAAAAACCCCGGTCGGGTTGCCGACCGGGGTTTGCTGAAACTGTCTGGTTGGCGACCCTGCTTGCTGGGGCGCCTGTGGGGTATCAGGCGCGCCTGTGGCTAAACCAATACCCATAGAAGAAATAACCGGCGGCAGCGGCCAGCACCTGCGCGCGAACGACCGCGGAGCCGATGGCACCGGGGCGGGCGAGGGACTGGATGGACAGGCTGGACGGCATGGTTATCTCCACAAGATGCCGGCCAAGCTACCGCATCGGCGCGGGGCTTTCAATCATCCTTTCCTATCGCCTTCATCGACGGCGCCTCGCCCGGCCGCGCCGGCTTCGCTACCATTCGCCTTCCATGCACGCCCAAGCTCGCCGCAGGTAACGCCCATGCAACCGCACTTCCCCCTCGCCGCCGTGGTCGCCGCCGACGACCTGAAACTGGCGCTGTGCCTGGCCGCCATCGACCCGGCCATCGGCGGGGTGCTGATCGAGGGCCCGCGCGGCATGGCCAAGTCGACTCTGGCCCGCGGCGTGGCCGACCTGCTCGACGGCGGGCGCTTCGTCACCCTGCCCCTGGGCGCCAGCGAGGAACGCATCGTCGGCACCCTGGACCTGGACGCCGCCCTGGGCGAGGGCCGCGTGCGCTTCTCCCCGGGCATCCTGGCCAACGCCGACGGCGGCGTGCTCTACGTCGACGAAGTGAACCTGCTGCCCGACCATCTGGTAGACCTGCTGCTGGACGTGGCCGCCAGCGGCGTCAACCACGTCGAGCGCGACGGCCTGTCCCACAGCCACCCTGCGCGCTTCGTGCTGATCGGCACCATGAACCCCGAGGAAGGCGAACTGCGCCCGCAGCTGCTGGACCGCTTCGGCCTCAAGGTCGAGCTGGGCGGCACGCCGCCGCCGGCCGAGCGCGCCGAGATCGTCCGCCGCCGCCTGGCCTTCGACGCCGACCCACAGGCCTTCCTCGGCCACTGGCAGGCCGAGCAGGACGCCCTGCGCCAACGCTGCGCCCAGGCCCGCCAGCGCCTGCCGGGCATTCCCCTGGACGACGCCGCGCTGCAGGCCATCGCCGAGCGCTGTTACGCCGCCGGAGTGGACGGCCTGCGCGCCGACCTGGTCTGGCTGCGCGGCGCCCGCGCCCATGCCGCCTGGCGCGGCGCCGAGCGCATCGCGACGGAAGATATCGACGCCCTGGAGCCCTTCGCCCTCGCCCACCGCCGCCGCCATGCGCCGCCACCGCCAGCGCAGCCGCAGGCCCCCCAGGCCCCGGCCGCCAACCAGCCCGAACAAGGCGCGCAAAACGAAGGCCAGTGGGGCGAACTGCCGCCCCGCGCCGTGCCCGCCGGCGCCGCCCGCGAACTGCCGGGCTGGCCAAAAAAGCCCTGAGCATCCGCCCGCGCCCGGCCCCAGGCGCGGATGCCAGCCCCACACCCGGCCAACTCGCCGGCGGCCGCAGCGGCGCCCGCCGGCACGGCGCGCAGCCGCGCGTCGATTGGCCAGCCACCTTCCTGCGCGGACGCCCGAAAAGGCGTGACGACCTGGTGCTGCGCGCCCGCAGCGCCAAGCCCCGCGAACTCTGGCTGGTGATTGTCGACGCCTCGGCCAGCACCCGCCGGCACGGCGCCCTGGGCCAAGCCAAGGGCCTGCTGGCGGAAGTCTTCGAGCAGGCCTACCGGCAACGCGCACGCCTGGCCGTGCTGCACGCCGCAGGGTGCCAGCCGCGCTGGCTGTGGCAGGGGCAGAAGGCTTCGGCGCAGCTGCGCGACTGGCTGCGCGAACTGGGCGCCGGCGGCGGCACGCCGCTACCCGAGGCGCTGGCCCAGGCCGCCGACTGGCTGCAGCAGCGCCAGCGCCACAAGCCCGGCGAACGCCAGCGCCTGCTGATCGTCACCGACGGCCGCCTGAGCGACTGCCCGTCCCTGGCGCCGCTGCCCTGCGCCAGCCTGCTGGTGGATATCGAGAGCGGCCCGGTGCGCCTGGGGCGCGCCCGCCAGTTGGCCGCGAACCTCGGCGCCGAATACCGCGCCATCGGCGACCTGCCCCTGCGCTGAAGCAGGCTCAGGGCAGACCGTTGCAACCGTGCTCGCAGAACCCCGGACGCTGGCCCAGCCGCTGGTAATAGGCGGCCACGGCAGGCAGTTCGGGGCGCTGCATCGGCGTCATGAACCAGCGCTGCACCGACAGGCCGATGGCGACGTCGGCCAGGCTGAAACGCTCGCCGGCGACATGGGCGCCGGTGCGCTCCAGCTGGCGGTCGAGCAGCGCCATCAGCCGGCCCCATTCCCGCTCGCTCGCCGCGATGGCCGCGGCATCGGCATGGGCCGGGCTGTTGCGCACCCGCGCCATGAACACGTAGCGCCAGGCGTTGTTCAGCTCGGTGGCCTGCCAGCCCATCCACTGCTCCACCAGCGCCCGTTCGCGAGGCGCGGACGGTAGCAGCTCGTCGCGCGGGTACTGGCTGGCGAGGTAACTGCAAATGGCATTGCTCTCCCAGAGCACGAAATCGCCGTCCACCAGCACCGGCACCAGCGCATTGGGATTGAGCGCGAGGAATTCCTCCGAGTCGGTGGCGCGGAAACCGCTGCCCCAGTCTTCCCTACCGTAGGGAAGCTGCAGCTCGGCGCAGGTCCACAGTACCTTGCGCACGTTGATCGATGAGGCCTTGCCGAGGATTCGCAACATTCCGCCACTCCCTGTTCGCGTCGTGCGTATGACCGTTCGCGGTTATACGCCGGCGCCCCCCGCCGCGTCGATCGCGCCGGCTGACGCCGGACAACCCGCCCACGCCGAACGGCCCCCTCTCCCGCTTGCGGGAGAGGGTTGGGGAGAGGGGCTCTCATGCGAGTGGGCACAGCGCTGTCGATCCACCTCGGGCAGCTCCAACTTCGGCAGTGTGTCGGCGAACCCAGCCCTACAGAAGCGGCTCCAGCGCTGCCCATAGCACCTCGACGCTATCGAACTGCCGATCCACCTCGGGCAATTCCGGCCGCGCCAGGATCAGCACCGGCACGCCCCGCTCGCGCGCCACCTGCAGCTTCGGCTCGGTGGCCTGGCTGCCGCTGTTCTTGCTCACCAGCACGTCGGTGCCCAGGCGCGCGAACAGCTCGCGCTCGCCCTCCAGGCTGAAGGGCCCGCGCGCGCCCAGCACTTCGGCGCGCGCATCGCCCGGCAGGCTCTGCAAACAGCGCACGGTCCAGAACTGATGTTCGGGAATCTCGCCGAGGTGCTCCAGCGGCTCGCGCCCCAGGGTGAACAGCGGCCGGCGGAACGGCGCCAGCGCCGCGATCAGCTGCGCCCAGCCTTCCACTTCGCGCCAGTCGTCACCGGGCCCGGGCTGCCAGCCGGGGCGGCGCAGCGCCCAGCAGGGCACGCCGGCCAGCTGCGCGGCGCGGGCGGCGTTGCGGCTGATCTGCGCGGCATAGGGATGGGTGGCGTCGAGCAGCAGATCGTAGCCCTGCCCGGCGATGAAATCCGCCAGGCCCTCCGCGCCGCCGTAGCCGCCGACGCGCACCTGGCAGGCCAGGTCGTCCGGCACCTTGCCCAGGCCGGCCAGGCTGTACAGGTGGCCGGGACCAAGGCGGCGGGCGATGGCCAGGGCCTCGCCGATGCCGCCCAGCAGCAGGATGCGTTTGCCGCTCACGGCTTGCGCACCGCCAGCAGGGTGATCGGCAGGGCCGCGCGCCAGGTGTCGAAACCGCCCAGGGGCTGCGCCTGGGCCACCTGCAGGCGCACCAGCTCGCCGCCGTGGCGTTCGCGCCAGCCGACCAGGGCCGCCTCGCTCTGCAGGGTCACCGCGTTGGCCAGCAGCCGGCCGCCGGGCTTGAGGCAATCCCAGCAATACTCCAGCACGCCCGGCACGGTGACGCCGCCGCCGATGAAGATGGCGTCCGGCGCCTCCAGGCCTTCCAGGGCTTCCGGCGCGCGCCCGGCCACCAGTTGCAGGCTGGGCACGCCGAGGGCGTCGCGGTTGTGGGCGATGTGCCCGAGGCGGCTTTCCTCGGCCTCGATGGCGAAGGCCCGGCAACTGGGGTGCGCGCGCATCCACTCGATGCCGATGGAGCCGCAGCCGGCGCCGACGTCCCAGAGCAGTTCGCCCGGCTCCGGGGCCAGGCGCGTGAGGGTCACCGCGCGCACGTCGCGCTTGGTCAACTGGCCGTCGTGGCGGTAGGCGTCGTCGGGCAGGCCGGGGGTCAGCGCCAGGCGCCGGGCATCGGCGCCGGCCACGCAGTCGATGGCCAGCACATTGAGCGCGGCGGCCTCGTCCAGCGACCAATCGGCGGCCAGGCCGTCGATGCGCCGCTCGCGCTCGCCGCCCAGGTGTTCCAGCACGCTCAGCCGGCTCGGCGCGAAGCCGCGTTCGCGCAACAGCGCAGCCACCGCTGCCGGGCTGCGGCCATCGGCGCACAGCACCAGCAGGCGGCGCCCCGGATGCAGGCGCGCGTTCAGCGCCGCCAACGGGCGGCCCACCAGCGACAGCAGCTCCACATCCTGCAGCGCCCAGCCCAGCCGCGCCGCCGCCAGGCTCACCGAGGACGGCGCCGGCAGCACGCGCATTTCCGCCGCCGGCAGTTGCCGCGCCAGGCTTGCGCCCACGCCGAAGAACAGCGGGTCGCCGCTGGCCAGCACGCAGGTGGGGGTACCGCGCCGCGCCAGCAACGGCGCCATGTCGAAGGGGCTCGGCCAGCGCCTGCGCTGCGCGCCGATGCACGGCGGCAGCAGGGCCAGCTGGCGCTCGCCGCCGAACACGTCGCTGGCCGCCAGCAGGGCGCGGCGGGCGGTCTTGCCGAGGCCGGCATAGCCGTCCTCGCCGATGCCGACGATGGTCAGCCAGGGCGTCATGGGGGTTCCTCTGCGTTGCGACACTGCGCCGCCGGCGTTCCGACGGGCAGGGTTTTCAAGGGGTCGGGCAAAGCGGGCATAATACAGCCTTCGTCGGTGCCCATCAGGGCCGAAGAGGGAACGCGCAGGAGCCATCCAAGCGCGGCTGCCCCCGCAACTGTAAGCAGCGAGTCCACGCGTCATTGGCCACTGGGAGACCGGGAAGGCCGCGTCGGGCGACGACCTGCCAGCCAGGAGACCTGCCGACGGGACCAGTCGCGTGTGCAAGCATCGAGCGGGGTGTATCGATGTTGTAGATCCTCCCAATCAGGGGCGATCCGCAAGGTCACCGCGACCCAGCCATGGTGACCCTGTGCCGAATCTGCCGCCCGTTCCCCCTGTCGAAATCCGCCCGTCGCCCTGCCCGGGGCTGCTGCGCGTGGTCGCTTCCGGCGATGGCGGCATCTGCCGCATCAAGCTGCCCGGCGGGCGCCTCGACGCCGCCGGCGCCAGGGCCATCGCCCGCGCCGCCGAACGCCATGCCGACGGCGTGCTGGAGGCGACCAACCGCGCCAACCTGCAGATCCGCGGCGTGCACGAAGGCGCCGGCGCGGCGCTGTCCGCCGAGCTGCTGCGGGCCGGGCTGGGCCCGCGCATCGCCGCCGCCGACGACGTGCGCAACCTGCTGCTCAGCCCCGCCGCCGGCCTCGACCCGGCCCAGGCCCTGGACGTCGCGCCGCTGGCCGCCACGCTGCTCGACCTGCTGCAGGACGAGCCGCGCTTCCACGGCCTGTCGCCCAAGTTCGCCCTGCAACTGGATGGCGGCGAATCCCTGGCGATGCTCGAACACCCCCACGACATCTGGCTGTCGGCCATGGACGCCGGGCGCTTCGCCTTCGGCCTGGCCGGCTGCCCGCCGCTGCGCGCGCAGGACAGCCCCGCGCTCGCCGCCGTCGCCAGCGAACAGCTGCCGGCCCTGGTCGAGGAGCTGCTGAACCTGTTCCTCGACCTGGCCGGCGAAGGCGTCTCGCGCATGCGCCAGTTGCTGGCGAAGGTGCCCGCGCAAGACCTGCTGGCGCGCCTCGACCTGCCGCTGCAACAGGACGTGGCCGACTGGCGCCGCGCCGCCGTCGAGCCCTTCGCCCACCTGGGCATCCGCCCGCAGCGCCAAGGCGGCCTGTGCAGCGTCGGCGCCGGCTTCGTCCTCGGCCGCCTGCACAGCGAACTGCTGCGCGAACTGGCCAACCTCGCCGAACGCGAGGGCGACGGCAGCCTGCGCCTGACGCCCTGGCAGGGCCTGCTGCTGCCCAGCGTGCCAACCACTCGCGCCAGCGCCGTGCTCGCCGCACTCGACAGCCTGGGCCTGATCACCTCGGCCGCACAGCCGCTGTCCCGGCTCGTGGCCTGCAGCGGCTCGGCCGGCTGCGCCCGCGGCCTGGCCGACACCAAGGCCGACGCCCTGCGCCTGGCCGAACGCCTGGGCGCGCCGCTGCCCGCCGGCGTACACCTGTGCGGCTGCCCGCGCTCCTGCGCCGCCGCCCACGTGGCGCCGCTGACCCTGCTGGCCGTCGCCGACGGCCGCTACGACCTCTACCGCCGCGCCCCCGGCCACGCCGGCTTCGGCCAGCCGCTGGCGCGCGACCTGACCCTCGACGCCGCGGCCGACCGGCTGCGCGATCCCGGAGCCCTACCCGATGCTTGACTACATCCGCGACGGCCAGGCGATCTACCGCCAATCCTTCGCCACCATCCGCGCCGAGGCCGACCTCTCGGCCATTCCCGCCGACCTGGAAAAGCTCGCCGTGCGGGTGATCCACGCCTGCGGCATGGTCGACGTGGTGCAGGACCTGCGCTTCTCCCCCGGCGCCGGCGCCATCGGCCGCGCGGCCCTGGCGGCGGGCGCGCCGATCCTCTGCGACGCGCGCATGGTCGCCGAGGGCATCACCCGCGCGCGCCTGCCGGCGGCCAACGAGGTGATCTGCACACTCAACGAAGCGGACGTCCCGGCCCTGGCCCGCGAGCTGGGCAACACCCGCTCGGCGGTGGCCCTGGAGCACTGGCGCGAACACCTGGAAGGCAGCGTGGTGGTGATCGGCAACGCCCCCACCGCGCTGTTCTACCTGCTGGAAATGCTCGATGCCGGCGCGCCGAAACCGGCGCTGATCCTCGGCTTCCCGGTGGGCTTCGTCGGCGCCGCCGAGTCCAAGGACCTGCTCGCCGCCGACAGCCGCGGCGTGCCCTACGTCATCGTCCGCGGCCGCCGCGGCGGCAGCGCCATGGCCGCCGCCGCGGTGAACGCCCTGGCCACGGAGGTGGAATGATGACTGGCCGCCTGCTCGGCCTGGGCGTCGGCCCCGGCGACCCCGAGCTGATCACCCTCAAGGCCCTGCGCCTGCTGCAAGCCGCGCCCGTGGTCGCCTACTTCGTGGCCAAGGCCAAGCACCGCGCCGGCCACGGCGGCAACGCCTTCGGCATCATCGAGCAGCACCTGGGCGCGAGCCAGCAACGCCTGCCCCTGGTGTACCCGGTGACCACCGAGAAGCTGGAGCCGCCGCTGACCTACGAGGGCGTCATCAGCGACTTCTACGACACCGCCGCCGAACAGGTCGCCGGCCACCTGGAAGCCGGCCGCGACGTCGCGGTGATCTGCGAGGGCGATCCGTTCTTCTACGGCTCCTACATGTACCTGCACGACCGCCTGGCCGAGCGCTACCCGGCCGAAGTGGTGCCCGGCGTGTGCTCCATGCTGGGCAGCGCAGCGGTGCTCGGCGTGCCGCTGGTGTACCGCAACCAGAGCCTGTCGGTGCTCTCCGGCGTGCTGCCGGAGGACGAGCTGAAGCAGCGCCTGGCGGCCGCCGACGCGGCGGTGGTGATGAAGCTCGGGCGCAACTTCGACAAGGTCCGCCGCGTGCTCCGCGAACTGGGCCGCGACGGCGGCGCGCACTACGTGGAGCGGGCGACCATGCGCGAGCAGCGCATCGTGCCGCTGGACGAGGTGGACCCGATGGCCTCGCCCTACTTCTCCATGGTGGTGATCCCCGGGCAGAGGTGGCGCGGTTGATGAACGCCTCCCCCGCCATCGTCATCCTCGGCGCCAGCGCCCTGGCCACCGCCCGGCGCCTGCAGGCGCTTTATCCACAGGCGCGCATCCACGGCCTGCAAGGTCGCGTCGACGGCGCCGAGGAAAGCTACCAGGACTTCGGCGACACCCTGCGCGCGCTCTATCGCAGCGGTACGCCGATCATCGCCCTGTGCGCCGCCGGCATCGTCATCCGCAGCCTGGCCGCGGCGCTGCAGGAAAAAGGCGCGGAGCCGCCGGTGCTGGCCGTGGCCGAGGACGGCAGCGCGGTGGTGCCGCTGCTGGGCGGCCTGGCCGGGGTCAACCGCCTGGCCCGGGAGATCGCCGCCGCGCTGGAAGTGGCGCCGGCCATCACCACCAGCGGCGAGCTGCGCTTCGGCACCTGCCTGCTGGAGCCGCCGCCAGGCTATGCCCTGGCCGACATCGAGCAGGGCAAGCGCTTCGTCGCCGACCTGCTCGGCGGCGAAAGCCTGCGCATCGACGGCGACGCGCCCTGGCTGGCCGCAGCGCGCCTGCCGCTGGCCGAGGACGCCCGGCGCAGCGTGCGGGTGACCTGCGAGGCACGCCCGGCGCAGCGCGACGAACTGCTGATCCACCCGCGACAGGTGCTGGCGGAGGTCGCCGCGCCTGTGGACGACCTTGCCGAACGGGTCCGCCAGGCCTTGCGCGCATCCGGGCTGGCGGAGGCCGCCCTGGCCGCCCTGCTCGCCCCGCGCCGGCACATGGCCGATGCGAGCCTGGCCGAAGCCGCAAAAGCGCTCGACGTGCCGCTGCGCTTCATCGATGAGCAAGCCTTGCCGGCGGCGCAGGATGGCATCCACCTGCGCCTCGCCGACTCCCCCGAACAGGCCGCCGGCATCGGCCGCCCACGCGGGCGCCTGAGCGTGATCGGCCTCGGCCCCGGCGCCGCCGAGCACATGACGCCGGCGGTGCGCCGCGCCCTGGACGAAGCCCAGGACCTGCTCGGCTACGAGACCTACGTGAAGATGGCCGAGCCGCTGCGCGCGGACCAGGTGCGCCACTGCAGCGACAACCGCGAGGAGATGCAGCGCGCCCGCCACGCCTTCGAACTGGCCGCCGGCGGCCGGCGGGTGGTGGTGGTGTCGTCCGGCGACCCGGGTGTGTTCGCCATGGCCGCGGCGGTGGTCGAAGCGCTGCATGAAAGCAGCGATGCCGAGTGGCACAACGTCGAGCTGGAAGTGCTGCCCGGCGTTTCCGCCGCCCTGGCTGCCGCGGCCAAGGCCGGCGCGCCGCTGGGCCACGACTTCTGCCTGATCTCGCTGTCGGACAACCTCAAGCCCTGGGAAGTCATCGAAAAGCGCCTCGACCACGCCGGCGCCGCCGACCTGGCCATGGCCTTCTACAACCCCATCTCCAGGGCCCGCCCCTGGCAGCTGGGCCGCGCCCTGGAGATCGTCCGCCAACACCGCGCGCCGCAAACCCTGGTGGTGCTCGGCCGCGACATCGGCCGCCCGGCCGAGGCGCTGCGCACGCTCACCCTCGGCGAGTTGCAGCCGGAGATGGTGGACATGCGCACCCTGGTGATCATCGGCTCGTCGCTGACCCGCCGCTTCCCGCGGGCCAGTGGCGGCGATTGGGTGTACACCCCGCGGTGGTATCGCTGAGGCAGGCCAGGCGGCGGATAACCGCGAACGGTTATGCGCCCTACATCATGGTCGGGTCTGGCGTAGGGCGCATAACGCCTACGGCGTTATCCGCCGTTTGGCCTTGGTCCCCGGCGGCTCCGGGGTTGACCTGGGCGTTGGCTGTGGCTTCGGTGTATCGGCGGATAACCGCGAACGGTGATTCGCCCTACGTCCCTGGAAGTTCGGCGCCCGCTTGCAAATGGCCATTGCGTTGATGAAAATGCGACGAATTATCATTCTTCATCTTTCCCGGCGCCCATGGCCTCCTCCACCCTCGACATCGACCAGCTGTACAGCGACCACCACGGCTGGCTGCACGGTTGGCTGCGCAGCCGCCTGGGCAACGCCGCGGATGCCGCCGACCTGGCCCAGGACACCTTCCTGCGCGTGCTGCTCAAGCAGGAGCTGCTGGAGCTGCGCACCCCGCGCGCCTTCCTGCGCACCATCGCCCGCGGCCTGGTGATCGACCACTGGCGCCGCGAGGAACTGGAGCGCGCCTACCTGGAGTCCATCGCCCACCTGCCGGAAGCGGAAGCGCCCTCGGCGGAAACCCGCGAAATGCTCCTGGAACTGCTGGAAAGCATCGCCCGCCTGCTCGACGGCCTGAAGCCCAAGGTGCGCAGCGCCTTCCTCCTGGCCCAGTGCGAGGGCCTGCCCCACGCGCAGGTCGCCGAACGGCTCGGGGTTTCCGTGCGTTCGGTGGAGCGCTACGTGGCCGAGGCGCTGTTCCACTGCTACCAGGCGCGCTACGCCGAATGAACGCCAGCGCCGAACTGCAACCCGACGCCCGGGTGGTCAAGCAGGCCATCCAGTGGATGCTGCGCCTGTCCGGCGGCGCCGACCCGGCCGCGCAGGAAGCCTGCGCCCACTGGCGCGCCCAGCGCGCCGAGCACGAGCTGGCCTGGCAACGCGTGCAGTCGCTGAACCAGGAACTGCGCAGCGGCCTGCAGAGCGTACCGGGCAGCCGCGTGGCCCTGGAAACCCTGGAGAAAGGCAGCCAGCGCCTGCAACGGCGCCAGGCCCTGAAGCTGCTCTCGGTGGTCGCCCTGGGCGGCTCCGCCCTGTGGCTGAGCCGCGACCTCGGCCCCTGGCAGCGCTGGAGCGCCGACTACGCCAGCGGCATCGGCGAACGCAAGCGCTTCGTCCTGGCCGACGGCAGCAAACTGCAACTGAACACCGACACCGCCGTCGACGTCTTCTTCGCCCCGCAGCAGCGCCTGCTGGTCCTGCAGCGCGGCGAAATCCTCGTCAGCACCGCCAAGGACCCGGCCCGGCCGCTGCGCGTGCGCAACCGCGACGGCCTGTTCGAAGCCCTGGGCACCCGCTTCGTGCTGCGCCAGAACGCGAGCGACACCCTGCTCAGCGTGCAGCAGGGCGCCGTGGCCATCGCCCCGCGCCGCCTGGGCCAGACCAGCACACTGGCCGAGGCCGGCCAGCGCTACCTGGTCGACGCCAACGGCGCCACCCCGCTGGCCGCCAGCGGCATGGACAGCGGCGCCTGGGCCGACGGCCTGATCGTCAGCCGCGACATGCGCCTGGCCGACTTCCTCGCCGAGGTCGCCCGCTACCGCCACGGCCACCTCGGCTGCGACCCGCGGGTGGCCGAGCTGCGCCTGTCCGGCGTATTCCGCCTGGACGACACCGACAAACTGCTCGACCTGCTGCCACGCACCCTGCCGGTACGCGTCATGCGCCGCAGCGATTGGTGGGTGACCGTCGAGGCCCGCACCTGAACCGGACTCCCCTGTACCTGTAGGAGCGAGCTTGCTCGCGAATGGAGTTTCCAGGTGGTTTAGGTGTTTTGGTTTTGGTTTGACTCCGTCCCCTCTCCCCAGCCCTCTCCCTGAAGGGAGAGGGGGCTATCCGTGCCACCGGTGATTTTCGTGCCATCCGGCAACACCTGAGTGTCCGGCGAGCGCCGAAATCACGCTTCACACCGAACGGTCCCCTCTCCCTTCAGGGCGGGGCGCGCAGCCGAGGGTTAGGGAGAGGGCACTCTCATGCCTGGCACCGCCACGACCGGGGAACTCCATTCTCGAACAAGCTCGCTCCTACGAAGAACCGCATGGGCGCCATCGGAAACCTTTTCGCGGATGAGAATTATTTTTGTCGGGTTTTCCGCACTGGCCCGGCATGGAGATAAACCCTCCCATTTCCCGCCCTGACGGATACCTCTCCATGCGCGCAGTCCCGGCCCGATCACCCGCCCCGAACTCCCCCGCCAGCCGCCTCTCCATCGCCGTGCGCGGCGCCCTGCTGTGCGCCGCCCTGGGCAGCGCCCTGCCCCTGACGGCCTGGGCCGCCGACACCGCCAGCGTCACCCGCAGCCGCGCCTACGCCATTCCCGCCGGGCCCCTGGGCGAGGTGCTCAACAGCTTCGCCCGCGAGGCCGGCATCACCCTTTCGGCCACCCCGCAGCAGACCGCCGGGCTGCAGTCCGAAGGGCTCAACGGCACCTACTCGGTGGACCAGGGCCTGGCCCGCCTGCTCGCCGACACCCCGCTGCAGGCCGAAGACCAGGGCGACGGCAGCTACGTGCTGCGCAGCGTCGCGCCCCAGGACGCCCTGGCCATGCCGGCCACCAGCGTGTTCGCCCTGGGCAACGCGCTGGGCAGCGAGGACGGCTACCTGGCCACCCACAGCCAGATCGCCACCAAGACCTCCAAGGCCCTGCTGGAAACCAGCCAGAGCGTCTCGGTGGTGACCCGCGAGCAGATCCAGGACCAGGGCTCGAAGACCGTGCAACAGGCGATCCGCTACACCCCCGGCATCTTCACCGGCCAGGTCGGCGCCTCCAACCGCTACGACTACATCGTCATGCGCGGCTTCGCCGACAACAGCGTGGACAACATCTACCTGGACGGCCTCAAGGCCATGGGCGACAGCGGCACCTTCAGCTCGATGCAGGTCGACCCGTACTTCCTCGAGCGCATCGACGTGCTCAAGGGCCCGTCCTCGGTGCTCTACGGCCGCAGCCTGCCCGGCGGCCTGGTGGCGCTGACCAGCAAGAAGCCACTGTACGAGGACTACCACCAGGTCACCGCCAGCGTCGGCAACATGCAGCAGCGCGAGCTAGGCTTCGACTTCAGCGGCCCGCTGGACGAGGAGAAACGCATCGCCTACCGCGTGGTCGGCCTGGGCAAGGGCGCCGACACCCAGTTCGACCACACCAAGGAAGAGCGCTACGCCATCGCCCCGAGCCTGGCCATCGACTTCAGCGACGACACCACCCTGACCCTCCAGGGCTACCTGCAGCACGACCCCAACGGCGGCTACCACAGCGGCGTGCCGGCCGACGGCGCGCTCTACCACCACAACGGCCGCAAGATCGACCGCGACTTCTTCGACGGCGAGCCCAGCGTCGACGACTTCGACCGCACCCAGCGCATGTTCGGCTACCAGCTGGAGCACCGCATCGACGACGTCTGGTCGGCGCGGCAGAACTTCCGCTACCTGGAGTCCGACGTGAGCCTGGCGCAGGTCTACGGCTACGGCTGGACCGCCCCGGACAGCAACGAGCTGACACGCTACTTCTCCGGCGCCCGCGAGCGCCTGGAGGCCTACATCATCGACAACATGGCCCAGGCCGAATTCGCCACCGGCGCGGCGCAGCACACCCTGCTGATGGGCCTGGACTACCAGCGCCGGCACACCTCGGTGGACTGGTCCTCCGGCTCGGTGGCGCCCATCGACGCCTTCGACCCGGTCTACGGCAACGCCGCCATCAGCCACTACCCCGACGACAACCACACCCGCCGCCTGGAGCAGACCGGCGTCTACGCCCAGGACCTGATCGACCTGGACAACTGGCGCTTCTCCCTGGGCATGCGCCAGGACTGGGTGACGGTGGAAGACAAGAACCGCAGCAGCGGCAGCAAGGCCGACGACGACTGGAAGAAATTCACAGGCCGCGCCGGCGTGCTCTACCTGTTCGACAACGGCATAGCGCCCTACGTCAGCTACTCCGAGTCGTTCAACCCCAACGCCTACTCCGACCAGAACGGCACCCCGCTGGAACCCACCGAAGGCAAGCAGTGGGAGCTTGGCCTGAAGTACCAGCCGCCGGGCAGCGCCAGCCTGTACACCGCCTCGCTGTTCCACATCACCCAGGAAAACGTGGCCACCAAGGAGCCGCAGGACAACTTCTACACCTCGGTCGGCGAGATCCGCTCCCAGGGCCTGGAACTGGAAGCGCACATCCAGGCGACCAAGAACCTCAAGCTGCTGGGCAGCTACACCTACACCGACATCACCTACAGCAAGGCGCTGGACGGCAACCAGGGCCACACCCCGAACCAGGCGCCCAAGCACATGGCCTCGGTGTGGGCCGACTACGCCTTCGACGCAGGCCCCCTGGACGGCCTGAGCCTCGGCGGCGGCGCCCGCTACGTCGGCGAAACCTGGGCGGACAAGGAAAACACCCTGCGCGTGCCCGACTACACCCTGGTCGACGCCCGCATCGGCTACGACCTCGGCAAGCTCGGCATGAAGGGCCTGGACGTCAGCCTCAACGCCAACAACCTGCTGGACAAGGACTACGTGGCCTCCTGCTACAACCTCGACTACTGCTACTTCGGCGAGAAACGCAACGTCACCGCCACGGTCAACTACCAGTTCTGAGCCCAAGCCGCCCGCACCGCGGGCGGCCCCTCACCCCAGCCCTCTTCCGCCCGCCGCATTCCCTCCCCAAGACCGGACGCGCGGGAGAGGGCTGGGGTGAGGGCGCCATTCCCTGTAGGAACGAGCTTGCTCGCGAACCGCTTCCGCAGCGGGGCCCGTTCGCGAGCAAGCTCGCTCCTACAAAGTCCCCCTCTCCTTCCCGCCGCGCGCCCTTGGTGGCGCACTGATAGGCAGCAGCATCAACCGCCCGGCGCGCTGGCTGTTCGACACCTTCCGCCTGGACGTGCAGGGCCGCTACCAGCAGTTCAGCCTCGACGCCGGCTACTGGTTCCAGGACCGCAACAAGCGCGCGGTCGACCGCGCCTACCTCGGCTACCGCTTCGACAAGCGCTCCGACCTGCAGGTCGGCGCGCCGGCCAGGCCCTTCGGCCTGCTGCCCTACCCGCAGTTCGGCTGGAGCTACCACATCCCGTTCTTCCTCGGCTTCGGCGTGAATACCGGCACCGGACTGAAGTACGGCTACAAGGACAGCGACTGGGACTTCCAGGCCGCCTACTACCCGCGCATGCTGCCGTCGAGCATCCGCTACGCCCCGGAAGTCGGGCGCTACGCGGACCTCAAGGACAACGCCATCCCGGCGCTGCACGGCCGCCAGGACAACGAGAAGCGCGACCAGGTCAACCTGCGCCTGGCGCGCAGCTTCCAGGCCGGCGACTGGAACAACGAGGTGGGTGCATCCCTGGCCGCCTCGCGGCTGTACAACGCCACCACCGACGACAACGGCAGCTTCTGGGCGGCCGGCGCCCACGGGGTGTTCAAGAACGGCCCCTGGACGATCTCGAGCCAGGCGATCCGCTACGAATACGATCCGAAGAACCCCGGCGGCGTCAGCGACGATTCCGTGCTCATGGGCGGCAACGGCCTGACCCCGGCCTTCCTGGTCGCGGCCAAGGGCAGCATCGGCGGGCTCAACGTCGGCTACGACCTCGCCACGCCCTGGCTGGGGCCGGTGAAGAAGGTGAAGCTGTACAACGACTACAGCCGGCTGTGGAAGGACAAGAGCGGCTGGGACGACTCGCAGATGTACACCGCCGGCATCCAGTTCTTCGCCCTGCCGGTGATGGCCTGGCTGGACTTCACCTGGGCGCGCAACGCCAACCCCTGGGGCGGCGCGGAGAACGGCACGGGCTGGACCTCGACCACCTCCTCGGGCAGCAACGACTGGTACTTCCGCACCAACCTGAACATCGGCTACTACTTCTGAGCCGGGCGGCGGGGCCAGGCCGGCGCCTGGCCCCGCGGGCCGCTCAGAACCGCTCCGCGTCCCGCGCGTGGCGCTGCACCTCTTCCCGCTCCAGGTTCTCGCGGTAGGCGTGGGCCTCCTGCTCGCTGTGGAACACGCCGACCAGCAGGCCCTGCTGGTGCACGTCCCAGCAGCGCCGGCCGAGGGCACGGAATTCGCGGGATTTGTGGTCTTCGTCGCGCTCAGTGACAACTACGCTCATGGGTTCTTCTCCGTTGTTTGACTTGCATCAAGGCGGAGTCAGAATCACTTAATTAGCCAGCTAACGAAATAGCCGAGTCAGCAAAGGTTTTTTGCGAAAAACGTGGGGAACGCGAGGCAATTGCCGTGCCCACCGCGCCGGGGCGCTTTTCGTAGGATGGGTTGAGCCTGCGAAACCCATGCGGCGGTGGCGATGGGTATCGCTTCGCTCAACGCCATCCTACGAGGTGTCGATAGCCGGACGATCCGGCGCGGATCGCGGATGAGATCCGCTCCTACGCTGCCCCACCCGTACCATTCCCCCGTAGGAGCGCGCCCTGCGCGCGAAATCGCGGGCAGGGCCCGCTCCTACAATTTGCTGTGAGGTATGGAGTTTCCTCGTAGGAGCGGACCTTGTCCGCGATAGCCGGACGCCCCGGCGCGATTCGCGGATGAGATTCGCCTACGCCGCCCCACCCGCGCCATTCCCATGTAGGAGCGCGCCCTGCGCGTGAAATCGCGGGCAGAGCCCGCTCCTACAGGTTGCCGGCAGGCACGGTATGCCTCCCCCGTAGGAGCGGACCTTGTCCGCGATAGCCGGACGCCCCGGCGCGGATCGCGGGCCGAGCCGGCAAGACAGCCGACGCTCTGCAGGTGGACATGAAAAAGCCCGGCATCCCCAAAGGGAATGCCGGGCTTTTTCGGACCTGTCCGACGCTTAGAACGGAATGTCGTCGTCGAAGCTGTCGTAGTCGGCGGCCGGTTGCGGGGCCGGGGCGGCCTGTTGTTGCGGCGCCGGGCGCGGGGCCTGTTGCGGGCGCTGCTGGGGTTCGCGCGGCGCGCGCGGGGCGTCGTCGCCACCGGCGCCCGGACGGCCGCCGAGCAGTTGCATGTTGCCGTTGATGTCTACCACGATCTCGGTGGTGTAGCGGTCCTGACCGTCCTGGCCCTGCCACTTGCGGGTGCGCAGGCTGCCTTCGACGTAGATCTGCGAGCCCTTGCGCACGTACTCGGCGACGATCTCCGCCAGGCGGCCGAAGAACACCACGCGGTGCCATTCGGTACGTTCCTGCTGCTGGCCGGTCTGCTTGTCCTTCCAGCTCTCGCTGGTGGCCAGGGTGACGTTGGTCACCGCGTTGCCGTTGGGCAGGTAGCGGGTTTCCGGATCGCCACCGACGTTACCAACCAGAATGACTTTGTTAACCCCACGGGCCATGACGCTCTCCTAAAGGCTTCAGCACGTCGCCGGCTCGACGCCTGCCAGGCGTTCGAGGGACGTGCGATCCACTTGTTGGGAATCTACTTTGACATAAGCGGCGGCCTCTTCGGCGACCACCATCACATCGCTCACACCGGGCAATGCCTTGAAACGCTCGGCCAACGAGGCATCGCCCAGCGCCTCATCGGACAGGGGCAGGCGGATGCTCGTTACATACGGCGGTTCGCGCATGGTAACAGCAATCGCCAGCCATATGGCAGCCAGCACGGCGCAGCCGATGAACACCCCGTCCAACCCGCCGTGCTGGAACATCCAGCCGCCGAGGATGCCGCCCACGGCGGCGCCGAGGAACTGGCTGGTGGAGTACACGCCCATCGCCGTGCCCTTGCCGCCGGCCGGCGAGACCTTGCTCACCAGAGACGGCAGCGAGGCTTCCAGCAGGTTGAACGCGGTGAAGTAGACGACGATGCCGAACAGCAGTTCCTTCAGGCTGTATCCGAATTCCCAGAAGAACAGCTCGCAGAGCATCAGGGTGGCCACCGCGCCGGCCAGCACGCGCTTCATCTGGCGCTTCTTCTCGGCGTAGATGATGAACGGCACCATGCCGAAGAAGCCCACCAGCAGCGCGGTCAGGTAGACCCACCAGTGTTCTTCCTTGGGCAGCCCGGCGCGCTCCACCAGGGCCAGCGGCAAGGCCACGAAGCTGGCCATGAGGATCGCGTGCAGCACCAGGATGCCGGCGTCCAGGCGCAGCAGCTCGGCGTTCTTCAGGGTCGGCAGCAGCGCCTGGCCGGCGACGCTGGACTCGCGGTGCTGCAGGCGGTGGTCCGGCGTCGGCACGAAGAACAGGATCATCAGCAGGCCGACCAGGGCCATGCCGGCGGTGAACCAGAACAGCCCGTGCAGGCCGAACAGGTGCGTCAGCACGGGGCCGGCGACCATGGCCACGGCGAAGGACACGCCGATGCTCATGCCGATGGTGGCCATGGCCTTGGTGCGGTGCTGCTCGCGGGTCAGGTCCGAGAGCATCGCCATCACCGCCGCGGAGATCGCCCCGGCGCCCTGGATCACCCGCCCGGCGATCACGCCCCAGATGCTGTCGGCGTTGGCCGCCACAGCCGCGCCTAGGGCGAACACCAGCAGCCCGACGACGATGATCGGCCGGCGGCCGATGCGGTCGGACAGGGTGCCCAGGGGAATCTGCAGGATGGCCTGGGTCAGGCCGTAGGCGCCGATGGCCAGGCCGATCAGCGCCGGGGTCGCGCCGGCCAGGTCCTGGCCGTAGGTGGCCAGGACCGGCAGGACCATGAACATGCCGAGCATGCGGAACGCGAAGACCAGGGAAAGGCCGACGGCCGCGCGGGTTTCGGTGCCACTCATGCGCTCAGTGTGGGTGTCGTGCATAAGTCCCTCAGGGGAATGACTGGAGCGGGCTGTGCTTCTTGCCCCCGCAATGGCGTGCCCATCCGTTCCCGGATGGCCGGCTGCCGCCGACGCCGAAAAATAGCCGGGCATTCTAGCAGCCCAGCCGCCCGGAGGCACAGACGCGCCACTTTGCCGCGTACTGCCGGGGAAACGTATACTCAACGGTTTTCGCCCGCCATGCGAGGCCGCTGTGGACAAGATCCTCATCCGTGGGGCACGTACCCACAACCTGAAGAACATCGACCTGACCCTGCCGCGCGACAAGCTGATCGTGATCACCGGCCTGTCCGGCTCCGGCAAGTCGTCCCTGGCCTTCGACACGCTCTACGCCGAAGGCCAGCGCCGCTACGTGGAATCCCTGTCGGCCTACGCCCGGCAGTTCCTCTCGATGATGGAAAAACCCGACGTCGACACCATCGAGGGCCTGTCGCCGGCGATTTCCATCGAGCAGAAGTCCACCTCGCACAACCCGCGCTCCACCGTGGGCACCATCACCGAGATCTACGACTACCTGCGCCTGCTCTACGCCCGCGTCGGCATCCCGCGCTGCCCGGACCACGACATCCCGCTGGAGGCGCAGACCGTCAGCCAGATGGTCGACCAGGTGCTGGCGCTGCCCGAAGGCCGCCGGCTGATGCTGCTGGCCCCGGTGATCCGCGAGCGCAAGGGCGAGCACCTGGCGGTGTTCGACGAAATGCGCGCCCAGGGCTTCGTCCGCGCGCGGGTCGACGGCAAGCTCTACGAGCTGGACGAGCTGCCCAAGCTGGACAAGAAGCAGAAGCACTCCATCGACGTGGTGGTGGACCGCTTCAAGGTCCGCGGCGACCTGCAGCAGCGCCTGGCGGAATCCTTCGAGACGGCCATCAACCTGGCCGACGGCATCGCCCTGGTAGCCCCCCTTCCCGACGAAGATGACAAAAAGCAGGGCGAAGAAGGCGAGGAGATGATCTTCTCCGCGCGCTTCGCCTGCCCGGTGTGCGGCCACTCCATCAGCGAGCTGGAACCCAAGCTGTTCTCCTTCAACAACCCCGCCGGCGCCTGCCCGACCTGCGACGGCCTGGGCGTGAAGCAGTTCTTCGACGCGCGCCGGGTGGTCAACGGCGAGCTGACCCTGGCCGAGGGCGCCATCCGCGGCTGGGACAGGCGCAACGTCTACTACTTCCAGATGCTCGGCTCGCTGGCCGCGCATTTCGGCTTCAGCCTGGAGGTGCCCTTCCAGGAACTCTCGCCCGAGCACCAGAAGTTCATCCTCGGCGGCTCGGGGCGCGAGAACGTCGAGTTCCGCTACCTCAACGACCGCGGCGACATCGTCAAGCGCGCGCACCCCTTCGAGGGCATCCTGCCGAACCTGGAGCGCCGCTACCGCGAGACCGAGTCCATGACCGTGCGCGAGGAGCTGGCCAAGTTCCTCAGCACCCAGCCCTGCCCGGACTGCCACGGCACCCGCCTGCGCCGCGAGGCGCGCCACGTGTGGGTGGGCGACAAGACGCTGCCGGCGGTCACCGCGATGCCGGTGGGTGAGGCCAGCGAATACGCCGCCGGCCTGACCCTGACCGGCCGCCGCGGCGAGATCGCGGCGAAGATCCTCAAGGAAATCCGCGAGCGCCTGCAGTTCCTGGTCAACGTCGGCCTCGACTACCTGACCCTCGACCGCAGCGCCGACACCCTGTCCGGCGGCGAGGCCCAGCGCATCCGCCTGGCCAGCCAGATCGGCGCGGGCCTGGTGGGGGTGATGTACATCCTCGACGAGCCCTCCATCGGCCTGCACCAGCGCGACAACGAACGCCTGCTGGCCACCCTCACCCACCTGCGCAACCTGGGCAACACGGTGATAGTGGTGGAGCACGACGAGGACGCCATCCGCCTCGCCGACTACGTGGTCGACATCGGCCCCGGCGCCGGCGTGCATGGCGGGCAGATCGTCGCCGAAGGCACGCCCGAGCAGGTCATGAGCCACCCGGACTCGGTCACCGGCAAGTACCTCTCCGGCCGCCAGAAGATCGTGGTGCCGGCGCAGCGCACGCCGCGCAACAAGAAGCAGTTGCTCAAGCTCAAGGGCGCGCGCGGCAACAACCTGCGCAACGTCAACCTGGAGCTCCCGGTCGGCCTGTTCACCTGCGTCACCGGCGTGTCCGGCTCGGGCAAGTCGACGCTGATCAACAACACCCTGTTCCCGATCACCGCCACCGCGCTGAACGGCGCCACCAGCCTGGAAGTCGCGCCCTACGATTCCTTCGACGGCCTGCAGCACCTGGACAAGGTGGTGGACATCGATCAGAGCCCAATCGGCCGCACTCCGCGCTCCAACCCGGCGACCTACACCGGCCTGTTCACCCCGATCCGCGAACTGTTCGCCGGCGTACCGGAAGCCCGCTCCCGCGGCTACGGCCCGGGGCGCTTCTCGTTCAACGTCAAGGGCGGCCGTTGCGAAGCCTGCCAGGGCGACGGCGTGATCAAGGTGGAGATGCACTTCCTGCCGGATATCTACGTGCCCTGCGACGTCTGCAAGGGCAAGCGCTACAACCGCGAGACGCTGGAGATCCGCTACAAGGGCAAGAGCATCACCGAGGTGCTGGACATGACCATCGAGGACGCCCGCGCGTTCTTCGACGCCGTGCCGGCCATCGCCCGCAAGCTGCAGACGCTGATCGACGTGGGCCTGTCGTACATCAAGCTGGGGCAGAGCGCGACCACCCTGTCCGGCGGCGAGGCGCAGCGGGTGAAGCTGTCCCGCGAGCTGTCCAAGCGCGACACCGGCAAGACCCTGTACATCCTCGACGAACCAACCACCGGCCTGCACTTCGCGGACATCCAGCAACTGCTCGACGTGCTGCACCGCCTGCGCGACCACGGCAACACGGTGGTGGTGATCGAGCACAACCTGGACGTGATCAAGACCGCCGACTGGCTGGTCGACCTCGGCCCCGAGGGCGGCTCCAAGGGCGGCCAGATCATCGCCAGCGGCACGCCGGAGCAAGTGGCGGAGATGGAGGCCTCGCACACCGGGCGCTTCCTCAAGCCGCTGCTGGAGCGCGATCGGGCCTGACCGCTGAAAGGGGCTGTCCGTGCCCCCGGGGCGTCCGGGGGCCGGTGAGTCCAACATGGCAATGTCATAGCCTGGGCGGCGTAGGAGCGAGCGTAGCTTTTCGTAGGATGGCGTTGAGCGAAGCGATACCCATCACCGATGGCCGCATGGGTTTCGCAAGCTCAACCCATCCTACGAAAAGCACCTCGAAGCAGCCGGCAACCCACATGAAAATGCCGCTTCCCCGTAAAAGGGAAACGGCATTTTCTTTCAAGTGGCCACTGCTACCGCCAAAGCGGCGCCTTTTCTTCCCAGCCCAAGAACATCAGGCCAGATCGAAGCGGTCCAGGTTCATCACCTTGGTCCAGGCGGCGACGAAGTCCTTCACGAACTTCTCCTTGGCATCGCTGCTGGCATAGACCTCGGCCAGCGCCCGCAGCACCGAGTGCGAACCGAAGATCAGGTCGGCACGGGTAGCGGTCCACTTCAGCTCGCCGCCCTTGCGGGCCCGGCCTTCGAAGACCTCCGCGGAGCCGTCCACCGGCGCCCAGACGGTGCCCATGTCCAGCAGGTTGACGAAGAAGTCGTTGCTGAGCACGCCGGGCCGGTCGGTGAACACGCCATGGGCGCTACCGTCGTAGTTGGCCCCCAGCATGCGCAGGCCGCCGACGAGCACGGTCATTTCCGGAGCGGTCAGGGTCAGCAGCTGGGCCTTGTCGACCAGCAGTGCCTCGGTGGACGCGCCGGGATTGGCACTCTTGTAGTTGCGGAAGCCATCGGCGATGGGTTCGAGCACCTCGAAGGACTCGACGTCGGTCTGGTCCTGGCGGGCATCCGCGCGGCCCGGAGCGAAGGGCACCTCGATGTTCACGCCGGCAGCCTTGGCGGCCTGCTCGACGCCCACGTTGCCGGCCAGCACGATCACGTCGGCCAGCGAGGCCTTGCCGGAGAACCGCTGGATCTCGTCGAGCTTGGCCAATACCTTGGCGAGCTGCTGCGGATTGTTGACCTCCCAATCCTTCTGCGGCGCCAGGCGAATGCGCGCGCCATTGGCGCCGCCGCGCTTGTCGCCACCGCGGAAGGTGGAGGCCGAGGCCCAGGCGGTGGACACCAGCTCGGCGATCGACAGGCCGGACTCGGCGATCTTCGCCTTCAGGTCGGCGATGTCCGCGGCGCTCGGGTTGTGCGTGGCCGGCGGCAGCGGGTCCTGCCAGATCAGGTCTTCCTTCGGCACTTCCGGGCCAAGGTAGCGGGCCTTCGGCCCCATGTCGCGGTGGGTCAGCTTGAACCAGGCGCGGGCGAACGCATCGGCGAAGGCCTGTGGGTCATCGAGGAAGCGCTTGGAGATTTTCCCGAATTCCGGATCGAAGCGCAGCGTCAGGTCGGTGGTGAGCATGGTGGGCTTGCGCTTCTTCGACGGATCGAAGGGATCGGGAATGATTTCCGGCGCATCCTTGGCGACCCACTGGATGGCCCCGGCGGGCGAGCGGGTCTGTTCCCATTCGTACTTGAACAGGTTCTCGAAGAAGAAGTTGCTCCACTGGGTGGGCGTTTGCGTCCATACCACCTCGATGCCGGAGGTGATGGCGTCGGCGCCGACGCCGGAGCCATAGCTGCTGGCCCAGCCCAGGCCCTGCTGCTCGAGGGGGGCGTCTTCCGGGGGAGCGCCGACGTGGTCCGCCGAGCCGGCACCGTGGGTCTTGCCGAGGGTGTGGCCACCGGCGATCAGGGCGACGATCTCTTCGTCGTTCATCGCCATATTGCCGAAGGTCGCACGGATGGCGGGCGCGGCCGACAACGGGTCACCGCTGGCATTGGGGCCTTCGGGGTTCACATAGATCAGGCCCATCTCGGTGGCCGCCAGGGGGTTCTTGGCCAGGGCCTCGGGGTCGCGGTGGACGAGCCAGGTCTTCTCGTCGCCCCAGTTGACGTCGTTGTCCGGCTCCCATACGTCTTCGCGGCCGGCGCCGAAGCCGAAGGTACGGAACCCCATGCTTTCCAGGGCCACGTTGCCGGCGAGCACCATCAGGTCGCCCCAGGAGATCTTCTGGCCGTATTTCTGCTTGATCGGCCACAGCAGGCGCCGCGCCTTGTCCAGGCTGACGTTGTCCGGCCAGGAGTTCAGCGGGGCGAAGCGCTGTTGGGCGCGGCCCACGCCGCCGCGGCCATCGGCGATACGGTAGGTCCCGGCGGCGTGCCAGGCCATGCGGATCATCAGGCCACCGTAGTGGCCCCAGTCGGCCGGCCACCATTCCTGGGAATCGGTCATCAGGTGCTTCAGGTCGGCCTTCAGGGCCGAGTAGTCGAGTTTCTTGAACTCGTCGCGGTAGTTGAACTTCTCACCCAACGGGTTGGATCTTTCCGAATGCTGGTTCAGTAGGTCCAACTTCAGTTGATTCGGCCACCAGTCCTCGTTGGTAGTACCGCCACCAGCAACATAATGGAACGGGCATTTCGATTCATTCGACATTGCTTTCTCCTTTGTCCTCATCGGGTCGGTCTGGTCGACAGCTGCCGACGGTGGATTAAGACTAGTACCGCTCCGCTGGGGGGACCAATTTATGAAAAGCAACGGCACGATAGTTTTTGTCTCTTAGCAGAACCGTGCGCGATAGCCTCCCGAACAACGGAAATACAGCACCGGAATCCTCCCCCTGGCGCGCCTGGTGGAAACAAAAAAGCCCCTGCGACCGATAGGCGCGAGGGGCTTCTTTCATTGCAGACGAAACCTCATATCTGCGACTGCAGGTAGTTCTCCAGGCCCATCTTGGCGATCAGCCCGAGTTGCTGCTCCAGCCAGTAGGCGTGGTCTTCCTCGGTATCGGCCAACTGGACCTTGAGCATGTCGCGGCTGACGAAGTCCTTGTGCTGTTCGCACAGCGCGATGCCCTTGGCCAGGGCCGCACGCACCTGGCGCTCCAGCTTTAGATCGGCTTCGAGCATTTCCGGCACGGTACGGCCCGGGTGGATATCGTCGGGACGCATACGCGGCGTGCCTTCCAGCAACAGGATGCGGCGGATCAGGGCGTCGGCGTGCTGGGTTTCCTCTTCCATCTCGTGGTTGAGGCGCTCGTAGAGCTTGGCGAAGCCCCAGTCCTCGTACATGCGCGAGTGGATGAAGTACTGGTCGCGCGCGGCCAGCTCGCCGGTCAGCAGGGTATTGAGGTAGTCGATTACTTCAGCATGGCCTTGCATCAGTCAGCTCCATGAGTCCGGTGAATAATTGAAGAGAATTTGGTCCTCGACGACCATGACCCGCATCAATTCGAGGATAGTCCCGCCGGCGCGAGAGTGCCTTGCAAGACGCGCGGATCCTGGGCCGAAGGGAACGAGATACATTTCCAGCGGGCAATAAAAAACCGGGCCTGAGCCCGGTTTTTCATGAGTGGCGTTCGCCTTACTCAGCAGCTTCGACCGCTTCGCCGCCGACAGCACGATCAACCAGCTCGACGTACGCCATGGGGGCGTTGTCGCCAGCGCGGAAACCGCACTTGAGGATGCGCAGGTAGCCGCCCGGACGGTTGGCGTAGCGCTTGCCCAGCTCGTTAAACAGCTTGCCTACGGCAGCCTTCGAACGGGTACGGTCGAAAGCCAGACGACGGTTGGCGACGCTGTCTTCCTTGGCCAGGGTGATCAGCGGCTCGGCAACGCGACGCAGTTCCTTGGCCTTGGGCAGGGTGGTTTTGATCAGTTCGTGTTCGAACAGCGACACAGCCATGTTCTGGAACATAGCCTTGCGGTGCGCGCTGGTGCGGCTCAGGTGACGACCACTTTTACGATGGCGCATGGTTCAATTCCTTTCCAAACTTTACGTTCGGTAGCTACGACGATCAGGCAGTAGCCTTGTCGTCTTTCTTAAGACTTGCCGGCGGCCAGTTGTCGAGGCGCATACCGAGGGACAGACCGCGAGAGGCCAGAACGTCCTTGATTTCGGTCAGGGACTTCTTGCCCAGGTTCGGAGTTTTCAGCAGCTCTACTTCGGTGCGCTGGATCAGGTCACCGATGTAGTAGATGTTCTCCGCCTTCAGGCAGTTGGCCGAACGAACGGTCAGCTCCAGGTCATCGACCGGACGCAGCAGGATCGGATCGATCTCGTCTTCCTGCTCTTCAACGACGGGTTCGCTGTCGCCCTTGAGGTCCACGAACGCTGCCAGCTGCTGTTGCAGGATGGTAGCGGCGCGACGGATAGCCTCTTCGGGGTCCAGGGTGCCGTTGGTTTCCAGATCGAGGACCAGCTTGTCCAGGTTGGTACGCTGTTCGACACGGGCGTTCTCGACCACGTAGGCAACACGACGCACGGGGCTGAACGAGGCGTCGAGCTGCAGACGGCCGATGCTGCGGCTTTCGTCTTCATCGCTCGAGCGGGCATCAGCCGGCTCGTAGCCACGGCCACGAGCGACTTTCAGCTTCATGTTCAGCGCGCCGTTATCGGCCAGGTGGGCGATAACATGGTCACCGTTGACGATCTCGACATCATGATCCAGCTGAATATCGGCAGCGGTCACCACACCCGAGCCCTTTTTCGCCAGGGTCAGCGTCACTTCGTCACGGCCGTGCAGCTTGATGGCCAGACCTTTCAGGTTGAGCAGGATTTCGATGACGTCTTCCTGAACACCTTCGATCGCCGAGTACTCGTGGAGTACGCCGTCGATCTCGGCCTCGACCACTGCACAGCCAGGCATGGAGGACAACAGGATGCGACGCAGCGCGTTGCCCAGGGTATGGCCGAAGCCACGCTCGAGAGGCTCGAGCGTGATCTTGGCGCGGGTTTGGCTGACCACCTGCACATCGATGTGGCGGGGGGTCAGGAACTCATTTACCGAACTCTGCATGGATGCACCTATTTTCTAGCCCTTACTTGGAGTAGAGCTCGACAATCAGGTTTTCGTTGATGTCGGCGGACAGGTCGGCACGAGCCGGAACGCTCTTGAAGGTACCGGCCTTCTTGTCGGTGTCCACTTCGACCCACTCAACGCGACCGCGCTGGGCGCACAGTTCGAGGGCTTGAGCGATACGCAGCTGGTTCTTCGATTTCTCGCGAACAGCAACGACGTCGCCGGCCTTCACCTGATAGGACGGGATGTTGACGGTCTGACCGTTTACGCTGATGGTCTTGTGGGACACCAGCTGACGGGATTCCGAACGGGTGGAACCGAAGCCCATACGATAGACGACGTTGTCCAGACGGCATTCCAGCAGTTGCAGCAGGTTCTCACCAGTGGAGCCCTTGCGGCGGGAAGCCTCTTGGTAGTAGCCACGGAACTGACGCTCCAGCACGCCGTAGATGCGGCGGACTTTCTGCTTCTCACGCAGCTGCAGACCGTAGTCGGACAGACGGCCACGGCGAGCGCCGTGCTGGCCAGGAACCTGTTCGGCCTTGCACTTGGAGTCGAGCGCGCGAGCGCCGCTCTTCAGGAACAGGTCGGTGCCTTCACGGCGAGACAGTTTGCATTTGGGACCAATGTAACGAGCCATTTCTCACTGTCTCCTATTACACGCGACGCTTTTTCGGCGGGCGGCAGCCGTTGTGCGGGATCGGGGTTACGTCGGTGATGCTGGCGATCTTGTAACCGCAGGCATTCAGCGCACGAACAGCCGATTCGCGACCCGGGCCCGGGCCTTTGACGTTGACGTCAAGGTTCTTCAGACCGTATTCCAGAGCAGCCTGGCCGGCACGCTCGGCCGCTACCTGGGCAGCGAACGGGGTGCTCTTACGCGAGCCGCGGAAGCCCGAACCACCGGAAGTGGCCCAGGACAGGGCGTTGCCCTGACGGTCGGTGATGGTAACGATGGTGTTGTTGAAGGACGCGTGGATATGCGCGATCCCGTCGACCACCGTCTTTTTGACTTTCTTGCGAGGACGAGCAGCAGGTTTTGCCATGACTATATTCCTAAGCGATTACTTGCGGATCGGCTTACGCGGGCCCTTGCGGGTGCGCGCGTTGGTCTTGGTACGCTGACCGCGAACCGGCAGACCGCGACGATGACGCAGACCGCGGTAGCAACCGAGGTCCATCAGACGCTTGATGTTCATGTTGATTTCGCGGCGCAGGTCACCTTCGGTGGTCAGCTTGGCCACCTCGTTGCGCAGCGAATCGATCTGCTCTTCGCTCAGGTCCTTGATCTTCACTACCGGGCTGATGCCCGTGGCAGCGCAGATGCTCTGTGCGGTGGTGCGACCTACACCATAGATGTAGGTCAGCGAGATAACAGTGTGCTTGTTATCCGGAATGTTTACGCCTGCAATACGGGCCATTCAGAAAAACTCCAATTGACAGCTACCCGGCGCCCAGGAAGCCAAGAAAGGGCGCGGATATTAGCGCTGTAATAACAAATAATCAACCCGGCAGCGCACTAGCTGCCGGGCTATAACGCGTGGATCACACTCAGCCTTGGCGCTGCTTGTGACGCGGCTCCGCGCTGCAGATCACGCGAACGACGCCTTCGCGACGGATGATCTTGCAGTTGCGGCACAGCTTCTTAACCGATGCACGAACTTTCATCAGTGACTCCTACTAACCTTACGGGCCGGTCAGCGCAGCATGCTGCTGCCGCCATAACCCTTCAGGTTGGCTTTCTTCATGAGGGATTCGTACTGGTGAGAAACGAGGTGCGATTGTACTTGGGCCATAAAGTCCATCACAACCACGACCACGATCAGCAACGAGGTCCCGCCGAGGTAGAACGGAACGTGGGCAGCCACCACCAGGAACTGGGGCAACAGGCACACCGCCGTCATGTACAGGGCACCGAACATGGTCAAACGGGTCAGCACGCCATCGATGTAGCGAGCGGACTGTTCGCCCGGACGAATACCCGGAATAAATGCACCGGACTTCTTGAGGTTTTCCGCCACGTCCTTGGGATTGAACATCAGCGCTGTGTAGAAGAAGCAGAAGAAGATGATCCCTGCACTAAACAGCAGAATGTTCAGCGGCTGCCCCGGAGCGATCGCTTGCGCGACGTCCTGCAGCCAACCCAGGCCCTCCGACTGACCGAACCAGGCGCCCAGGGACGCCGGGAACAGCAGGATGCTGCTGGCGAAGATGGCCGGGATCACGCCCGCCATGTTCACTTTCAGCGGCAGATGGCTGGTTTGCGCGGCAAACACCTTGCGACCTTGCTGGCGCTTGGCGTAATGCACGGCGATGCGGCGCTGACCGCGCTCGATGAACACCACGAACGCGATGATCGCGACGGCCAGCAGGCCTACGGCGATCAGGGCGAAGATGTTGATGTCACCTTGACGGGCGGACTCGAAGGACTGCCCGATGGCGCGCGGCAGGCCGGCGACGATCCCGGAGAAGATCAGCATGGAGATACCATTGCCGACGCCCCGCTCGGTGATCTGCTCGCCCAGCCACATCATGAACAGCGCACCCGCCACGAAGGTGGTGACTGCCACGAAGTAGAAGCCGAAGTCATTGGAGAAGGCCACGCCCTGGCTGCCCAGACCAACGGCCATGCCGATGGCCTGGACGAGCGCCAGGACGAGCGTTGCGTAGCGGGTGTACTGGCTGATCTTGCGACGCCCAGACTCACCCTCTTTCTTCAACTGCTCCAGCTGCGGGCTGATAGCGGTCATGAGCTGCATGATGATCGACGCCGAGATGTACGGCATGATCCCCAGTGCAAAGATACTCATGCGCTCCAGCGCGCCGCCGGAAAACATGTTGAAGAGGCTAAGAATGGTCCCCTCGTTCTGCCGGAACAGTGCCGCCAAGCGATCGGGGTTGATGCCCGGAACCGGGATGTGCGCACCTATCCGATAGACGATGATCGCCAGGAACAGGAAACGCAGACGTGCCCAGAGCTCGGACAGACCGCCACCGTTGCTCAGCGCAGAGAGAGCACCTTGCTTAGCCATTTAGTCCTCGATTTTGCCGCCAGCTGCTTCGATAGCCGCACGAGCGCCCTTGGTGGCGCCGATGCCTTTCAGGGTGACCGCGCGGGCAACTTCACCGGACAGCACGACTTTGACGCGCTGTACGTTGCGGTTGATCACGTTGGCATCCTTCAGGGCCTGCACGGTGACGACTTCGCCTTCGACCTTGGCCAGCTCGGAGGTACGAACCTCGGCGCGATCCAGGGCTTTCAGGGACTTGAAGCCGAACTTCGGCAGACGACGGTGCAGCGGCTGCTGGCCACCCTCGAAGCCCGGGGCGATGGTGCCGCCGGAGCGCGAGGTCTGACCTTTGTGACCACGGCCACCGGTCTTGCCCAGACCGCTACCGATGCCACGGCCCGGACGCAGCTTCTCGCGACGGGCACCCGGCGCGGAACGCAGATCGTTCAGTTGCATGGATTAACCCTCCACACGCAGCAGGTAGTAGGCCTTGTTGATCATGCCGCGGTTCTCAGGAGTGTCCTGAACTTCGACGGTATGATTGATGCGACGCAGGCCCAGGCCTTTGACGCAGGCCTTGTGATTGGCCAGACGGCCGTTCAGGCTTTTGATCAGGGTAACTTTGACAGTTGCCATGGTTAGAGAATCTCCTCGACGCTCTTGCCACGCTTGGCCGCTACCGACTCAGGGGACTGCATGTTCTTCAGGCCCTTGAAGGTGGCGTATACCACGTTGACCGGGTTGGTCGAACCGTAGCACTTGGCCAGAACGTTCTGCACACCGGCCACTTCCAGGACGGCACGCATGGCGCCGCCGGCGATGATGCCGGTACCTTCGGAAGCCGGCTGCATGTACACCTTGGAGGCGCCATGGGCGGACTTGGTCGGGTACTGCAGGGTGGTGCCGTTCAGATCCACCTGGATCATGTTGCGGCGAGCAGCTTCCATGGCCTTCTGGATGGCGGCCGGCACTTCACGCGCCTTGCCACGACCGAAGCCAACACGGCCCTTGCCATCGCCAACCACGGTCAGCGCGGTGAAGGCGAAGATACGGCCACCTTTTACGGTTTTGGCGACGCGGTTAACTTGAACCAGCTTCTCGATGTAGCCTTCGTCGCGCTTTTGATCGTTGTTTGCCATAACTTAGAACTCCAGACCGCCTTCGCGAGCGGCATCAGCCAGGGCCTTGATGCGGCCGTGGTACTTGAAGCCAGAACGGTCGAACGCCACCTGAGTGACGCCGGCAGCCTTGGCGCGTTCGGCGACCAGTTGACCAACTTTCTTGGCTGCGTCGACGTTGCCGGTGGCACCTTCGCGCAGTTCCTTGTCCAGGGTCGAGGCGCTGGCCAGGACCTTGCCGCCGTCGGCCGCGATGACCTGGGCGTAAATGTGCTGGGAGGAGCGGTACACGCAAAGGCGTACGGCTTCCAGCTCGCGCATCTTCAGGCGTGCCTTGCGAGCGCGACGCAGACGGGTTTCTTTCTTGACGCTCATTTGCTATGCCCTACTTCTTCTTGGCTTCTTTACGAAGTACGACTTCGTCCGAATACCGCACGCCCTTGCCTTTGTACGGCTCCGGCGGACGGAAATCGCGGATCTCCGCGGCAACCTGGCCGACCAGCTGCTTGTCGATGCCCTTGATCAGGATATCGGTCTGGCTGGGGGTTTCGGCGACGATGCCGGCGGGCAGTTCGTAATCGACCGGGTGGGAGAAGCCGAGGGCCAGGGACAGCACTTGGCCTTTGGCCTGCGCCTTGTAACCAACGCCGACCAGCTGGAGCTTGCGCTCGAAGCCCTGGCTGACGCCGATCACCATGTTGTTGACCAGGGCGCGGGTGGTACCGGCCATGGCACGGGTCTGCTGGTCGCCGTTACGGGCGGCGAAACGCAGCTCACCGTTGTCCTGGATGACTTCTACGGACGGGTGGACTTTCAGCTCGAGGGAGCCTTTGGAGCCCTTGACCGAGAGTTCCTGACCAGCCAGCTTGATTTCGACGCCGGCGGGCAGTTTGACGGGGTTCTTAGCAACGCGAGACATGCTGATTCCCCTTAGAACACAGTGCAGAGCACTTCGCCACCAACGCCAGCGGCACGGGCTGCGCGGTCGGTCATCACACCTTTGTTGGTGGAGACGATCGACACACCCAGACCACCGCGAACTTTCGGCAGCTGATCTACGGACTTGTACTGGCGCAGGCCAGGACGGCTGATTCGCTTCACTTCTTCGATGACGGGTTTGCCTTCGAAGTACTTCAGCTCGATGGACAGCTGAGGCTTGGCCTCGGCGCTGACCTGATAGTCCGCAATGTAACCTTCGTCCTTGAGGACTTTGGCTACTGCCGCCTTCAGCTTGGAAGACGGCATGCTCACGACGGTCTTCTCAGCCATCTGGGCATTACGGATGCGAGTTAGCATGTCTGCTAACGGGTCCTGCATACTCATGGGCTTAATGCTCCTGATACAAAAGATAAGCCTTCAACGATACTCACCCTCAAAACGCAGGGTGAGAAAAACCCAGGCTCAGGGGAGCCGGGTATTCTAGAGACCGCTCAAAAACGAATCAAGCCCCACGAGGGGGCTTGCTTCGCAAAGCGATCAACGGAGCCGTTGCCGGCCCCGTCTCGACCGACTTACCAGCTGGCTTTCACCAGGCCCGGTACGTCGCCGCGCATGGCGGCTTCACGCAGCTTGTTACGGCTCAGGCCGAACTTGCGGTAGAAGCCGTGCGGACGACCGGTCAGGCGGCAACGGTTACGCAGGCGGCTGGCGCTCGCGTCACGCGGTTGCTTCTGCAGGGCGACCTGCGCATTCCAACGCTCTTCCTGGGAGGAGTTCGGATTAGCGATGATCGCTTTCAGCTCGGCACGCTTCTGGGCGTACTTGGCGACCGTGCGCTGACGCTTCAGCTCACGGTTTTTCATGCTCTCTTTGGCCATGTTCCTACTCCAATCAGTTGCGGAACGGGAAGTTGAAGGCGCGCAGCAGAGCGCGACCTTCATCGTCCGTACGGGCGGTGGTGGTCAGAGTGATGTCCATGCCGCGCAGAGCATCGATCTTGTCGTAATCGATTTCCGGGAAGATGATCTGCTCTTTCACGCCCATGCTGTAGTTGCCGCGGCCATCGAAGGACTTGGCATTCAGGCCGCGGAAGTCACGCACGCGCGGCAGGGAGATGGAGAGCAGGCGGTCCAGGAATTCGTACATGCGGTCGCCACGCAGGGTGACCTTCACGCCGATCGGCCAGCCTTCACGGATCTTGAAGCCGGCGATGGACTTACGAGCGTAAGTCACGACCGGCTTCTGGCCTGCGATCTTTTCCAGATCGGCCACGGCGCTCTCGATGACTTTCTTGTCACCGACAGCTTCGCCAAGACCCATGTTCAGGGTGATTTTGGTAACGCGCGGAACTTCCATCACGTTCGCCAGCTGAAGCTCTTGCTTCAGCTTGGGCGCGATTTCCTTCCGGTACAGTTCTTTCAATCGTGCCATGGTATCTACCTACTCCCTCAAGCCTGGACCGGTTTCTGGGTCGACTTGAAGACACGAACCTTCTTACCGTCTTCTACCTTGAAGCCAACGCGGTCAGCCTTGCTGGTTTCCGGGTTGAAGATGGCGACGTTGGAGACGTGCAGAGGCGCCTCCTTCTCGACGATCCCGCCTTGCTGGTTGAGCATGGGGTTGGGCTTGGTGTGGCGCTTGATCAGGTTCACACCGCCGACGACCAGACGGTCGTCAGCGAGAACTTTCAGCACCTTGCCACGCTTGCCCTTGTCCTTGCCGGCAATGACGATGACTTCGTCGTCACGACGAATTTTTTGCATGACGGCTACTCCTTACAGCACTTCAGGGGCGAGCGAGACGATCTTCATGAACTTCTCGGTACGAAGTTCACGAGTCACGGGCCCGAAGATACGGGTGCCGATCGGCTCCTGCTTGTTGTTCAGCAGGACGGCGGCGTTACCGTCGAAGCGGATGATGGAGCCGTCGGTGCGACGAACGCCGTGCTTGGTGCGAACGACCACGGCAGTCATGACCTGGCCTTTCTTCACCTTGCCGCGCGGAATCGCTTCCTTGACGGTGACTTTGATGATGTCGCCAATGCCGGCGTAGCGACGGTGGGAACCGCCGAGCACCTTGATGCACATTACGCGACGCGCGCCGCTGTTATCAGCGACATCGAGCATGGATTGAGTCTGAATCATTATCTATCTCCGACCCTTAGACTTCCACTGCGCGCTCGACGATATCAACCAGGGTCCAGGCCTTGGTCTTGGCCAGCGGACGGGTTTCGCGAATGGTGACCAGGTCACCAATGCGGCACTGATTGGTTTCGTCGTGGGCGTGCAGCTTGGTCGAACGCTTCACGTATTTGCCGTAGATCGGGTGCTTGACGCGACGCTCGATCAGAACGGTGACGGTCTTGTCCATCTTGTCGCTGACGACGCGGCCGGTCAGCGTACGGACGGTTTTCTGAGCTTCAGCCATGTTCACTTACCTGCTTGCTGATTGAGCACAGTTTTGACGCGAGCGATGTCGCGCTTCACCTGCGAGAGCAGGTGGGACTGCGCCAACTGGCCAGTTGCTTTCTGCATACGCAGATTGAACTGGTCGCGCAGCAGGCCGAGCAGTTGCTCGTTCAGCTGCTCCACGGATTTCTCACGAAGTTCATTCGCTTTCATCACATCACCGTCCGCTTAACAAAGGAGGTGGCGAGCGGCAGCTTTGCAGCAGCCAGGGCGAATGCCTCACGCGCCAGCTCTTCGGATACACCCTCGATCTCGTACAGGACCTTGCCCGGTTGAATCTGGGCTACCCAGTACTCGACGCCACCCTTACCTTTACCCATACGAACTTCGAGGGGCTTCTTGGTAACCGGCTTGTCGGGGAATACGCGGATCCAGATCTTGCCGCCACGTTTTACGTGACGGGTCAGCGCACGACGTGCGGACTCGATCTGACGCGCGGTGAGACGGCCACGGCTGGTCGCCTTGAGGGCGAACTCGCCGAAGCTGACTTTGCTACCGCGATGAGCCAGGCCACGGTTGTGACCGGTCATTTGCTTGCGGAACTTCGTACGCTTAGGTTGCAGCATTTGCGTACTCCTTACTTAGCAGCTTTTTTACGAGGAGCGGGCGCTACCGGCTTGAGCTCTTCCTGGCGGCCACCGATGACCTCGCCTTTGAAGATCCAAACCTTGACACCGATCACACCGTAGGTGGTGTGCGCTTCGTAGGTTGCATAGTCGATATCGGCGCGCAGGGTGTGCAGGGGCACACGACCTTCGCGATACCATTCGGTACGAGCAATTTCAGCGCCGCCCAAACGACCGCTCACCTGGATCTTGATGCCCTTGGCACCAATACGCATGGCGTTCTGCACGGCGCGCTTCATGGCGCGACGGAACATGACGCGGCGTTCCAGCTGCTGAGCTACGCTCTGCGCAACCAGCATGCTATCGAGTTCCGGCTTGCGGATTTCCTCGATGTTGATGTGCACGGGCACACCCATTTGCTTGGTCAGGTCCTGACGCAGCTTCTCAACATCTTCACCTTTCTTGCCGATCACGATACCGGGACGGGCGGTGTGGATGGTGATACGTGCGGTTTGAGCCGGGCGATGGATATCGATACGGCTTACGGACGCGCTTTTTAGTTTGTCTTGGAGGTACTCACGGACCTTCAGGTCGGCGAACAGATAATCGGCGTAAGTGCGCTTATCTGCGTACCAAACGGAGGTGTGCTCCTTGACGATACCCAGGCGGATGCCATTGGGATGTACTTTCTGACCCATCTGATCGACTCCGTTACTTGTCCGCAACCTTGACAGTGATATGGCAAGACCGCTTGACGATGCGATCAGCACGGCCTTTGGCGCGCGGCATGATGCGCTTGAGCGAACGACCTTCGTTGACGAAGACGGTGGAGACCTTCAGGTCGTCCACATCGGCGCCTTCGTTGTGCTCAGCGTTGGCAACAGCCGACTCCAGCACTTTCTTCATGATCTCGGCGGCTTTCTTACTGCTGAAAGCCAGGAGGTTGAGCGCTTCGCCCACCTTCTTCCCGCGGATCTGGTCGGCGACCAAGCGGGCTTTCTGGGCGGAGATACGAGCGCCCGACAGCTTAGCGGCTACTTCCATCTTCCTTACCCCTTAACGCTTGGCTTTCTTGTCCGCAGCATGCCCACGATAAGTGCGGGTAGCAGCGAACTCGCCGAGTTTGTGACCGACCATGTCTTCGTTGACCAGGACCGGCACGTGTTGACGGCCGTTGTGGACAGCGATGGTCAGACCAACCATATGCGGCAGAATCATCGAACGACGCGACCAGGTCTTGATCGGCTTACGGTCGTTCTTTTCCACCGCCACTTCGACCTTCTTCAGCAGGTGAAGATCGATAAAAGGACCTTTTTTCAGAGAACGCGGCACTGTCGTATCCCTCTATTTACTTGCGGCGACGGACGATCATGTTATCGGTACGCTTGTTCGCGCGAGTCTTCTTACCCTTGGTCTGAAGACCCCACGGCGATACCGGATGACGACCAGCAGAGGTACGACCTTCACCACCACCATGCGGGTGGTCGACCGGGTTCATGGCGACGCCACGAACGGTCGGGCGAATGCCGCGCCAGCGTTTGGCACCAGCTTTACCCAGCGAACGCAGGCTGTGCTCGGAGTTCGAGACTTCGCCCAGGGTCGCACGGCAGTCAGCCAGGACTTTACGCATTTCACCGGAACGCAGACGCACGGTTACGTAAGCGCCTTCACGGGCTACCAGCTGGGCCGAGGCGCCAGCGGAGCGAACCAGCTGGGCGCCTTTGCCCGGCTTCAGCTCGATACCGTGGATGGTGCTACCAACCGGGATGTTGCGCAGCGGCATGTTGTTGCCGGGCTTGATCGGAGCGCCGATACCGGAGATCAGTTGATCGCCAGCCACCACGCCTTTGGGGGCGATGATGTAACGACGCTCACCGTCCGCGTACTTCAGCAGAGCGATGTGCGCAGTGCGGTTCGGGTCATATTCCACGCGCTCGACGATGGCAGGGATGCCATCCTTGTTGCGGCGGAAGTCGACCAGACGGTAGTGCTGCTTGTGACCACCGCCGATGTGGCGGGTGGTGATACGACCGTTGTTGTTACGGCCGCCCGACTTGGACTTCTTCTCGACCAGGCCAGCGAACGGAGCACCCTTGTGCAGGTTCTGGTTCACGACCTTGACGACGAAGCGACGACCAGCGGAAGTCGGTTTGCATTTAACGATTGCCATGATGCACCCCTTTACTCAGCGCCAGCTGCGAAATCGAGATCTTGGCCGGGCTGAAGGGCGATGTACGCCTTCTTCCAGTCGTTACGCTTGCCCAGGCCGCGAACGGTACGCTTGGTCTTGCCCTGAACGTTCAGGGTGGTGACGCGACGTACTTTCACGCCGAACAGGCTTTCGACGGCCTTCTTGATTTCCAGCTTGGTTGCATCAGTGGCAACCTTGAAAACGAATTGGCTCTTGCCGTCCGCCAGCCCCGTGGCTTTCTCGGAGACATGCGGGCCCAGCAGCACTTTGAATACGCGTTCCTGGTTCATGCCAGCAGCTCCTCGAACTTCTTCACGGCGGACACGGTGACGAGCACCTTGTCGTAGGCGATCAGGCTGACCGGGTCGGAACCCTGGACGTCGCGTACATCGACGTGCGCCAGGTTGCGCGCAGCCAGGTACAGGTTTTCATCAACGCCATCGGTGACGATCAGCACGTCTTTCAGGCCCAGGCCGTCCAGCTTGCTGACCAGACCTTTGGTTTTCGGTGCATCGACGGCGAAGTCGGCAACGACAACCAGGCGGTCCAGACGGACCAGCTCGGAGAGGATGGAGCGCAGGGCTGCGCGGTACATCTTCTTGTTGAGCTTCTGGGAGTGATCCTGCGGTTTGGCGGCGAAAGTGGTGCCGCCCCCACGCCAGATGGGGCTGCGGATGGTGCCAGCACGAGCACGACCGGTGCCCTTCTGACGCCACGGCTTCTTGCCGCCACCGGAAACTTCGGAACGAGTCTTCTGAGCACGGGTGCCCTGACGGCCGCCAGCCATGTAGGCGACGACAGCCTGGTGAACCAGAGTCTCGTTGAATTCGCTGCCAAAGGTACGCTCGGAGACTTCGATAGCCTGAGCGCCATTCACATTAAGTTGCATCTCAGCTTCCCCTCTTAACCGCGAGCCTTGGCTGCCGGACGCACGAGCACGTCACCGCCGGTAGCGCCAGGAACGGCACCCTTGACCAGCAGCAGATTACGCTCGGCATCGACACGCACGACCTCAAGGGATTGAACGGTTACACGCTCAGCACCCATGTGACCGGACATTTTCTTGCCCTTGAACACTCGACCAGGAGTCTGGCACTGGCCGATCGAACCCGGGACGCGGTGGGAAACGGAGTTACCGTGGGTATTGTCCTGACCACGGAAGTTCCAGCGCTTGATGGTACCGGCGTAGCCTTTACCCTTGGACTCGCCGGTAACGTCTACCAGCTGGCCTGCCTGGAACAGATCGACGGAGATGGAATCGCCTGCCTTGAACTCCTCTTCGCCCAGACGGAATTCCCACACGCCGCGACCGGCGGCGACATTCGCCTTGGCAAAGTGACCGGCCTGAGCCTTGGTCACGCGAGAAGCACGACGCTCGCCGGCAGTTACCTGCACAGCGCGATAGCCATCGGTCTCTTCGTTCTTGAACTGGGTGACGCGATTCGGCTCGACCTCAATGACCGTGACCGGAATGGAGACACCATCTTCGGTGAAAATGCGGGTCATGCCGCACTTACGACCGACAACACCAATTGTCATCTTAAGAACCTCTTTAGTGTACGGGGCTTTCACCCGCTATGGCCGCCCATTTCAGAGCGTTACACGACCAATGCCGAAGGCATTAGCCGAGGCTGATCTGTACTTCGACGCCAGCAGCAAGGTCGAGCTTCATCAGCGCGTCGACGGTCTTGTCGGTCGGCTGAACGATGTCGAGCACACGCTTGTGGGTACGAATTTCGTACTGGTCACGAGCGTCCTTGTTGACGTGCGGGGAAATCAGCACGGTGTAACGTTCCTTGCGGGTCGGCAGAGGAATCGGACCACGCACCTGAGCCCCAGTACGTTTCGCGGTTTCCACGATTTCCTGGGTAGACTGGTCGATCAGGCGATGGTCAAAAGCCTTCAACCGAATACGGATTTGTTGATTTTGCATTTGACCTCAGACTCCAAGTTGCCATTCCCAACGGGCGGACTCCGCCCGTTAAAAGGAGGCGCAATTGTACGGATGCCCCTGGAGGGTGTCAATATTTAACCAATCCAACGAAAAAGGGGCCCCGAAGGGCCCCTTTTCCTCATGCGCTAGATCGGTCGATTACTCGATGATCTTGGCAACCACGCCGGCGCCAACGGTACGGCCGCCTTCGCGGATAGCGAAGCGCAGGCCGTCTTCCATGGCGATCGGAGCGATCAGGGTGACGGTCATCTTGACGTTGTCACCCGGCATTACCATCTCGACGCCTTCCGGCAGCTCGCAGTTGCCGGTCACGTCGGTGGTACGGAAGTAGAACTGCGGACGGTAGCCCTTGAAGAACGGGGTGTGACGACCACCTTCTTCCTTGGACAGCACGTACACTTCGCACTCGAACTTGGTGTGCGGCTTGATGGTGCCCGGCTTGGCCAGAACCTGGCCACGCTCTACGTCTTCACGCTTGGTGCCGCGCAGCAGGACGCCGACGTTCTCGCCAGCACGACCTTCGTCGAGCAGCTTGCGGAACATTTCAACGCCGGTGCAGGTGGTCTTGGTGGTCGGACGGATGCCGACGATTTCCACTTCTTCCTGGACCTTGACGATACCGCGCTCGACACGACCGGTTACCACGGTGCCGCGGCCGGAGATCGAGAACACGTCTTCGATCGGCATCAGGAACGGCTGGTCGATGGCACGAACCGGCTCGGGGATGTAGGAGTCCAGGGTTTCCACCAGCTTGCGCACGGCGGAAACGCCCATCTCGTTGTCATCCTGGCCGTTCAGGGCCATCAGCGCGGAACCGATCACGATCGGAGTGTCGTCGCCCGGGAAGTCGTAGGTGTTCAGCAGGTCGCGAACTTCCATCTCGACCAGTTCCAGCAGCTCGGCGTCGTCAACCATGTCGGCCTTGTTCAGGAACACGACGATGTAGGGAACGCCTACCTGACGGGACAGCAGGATGTGCTCGCGGGTCTGCGGCATGGGGCCGTCGGCAGCCGAGCAAACCAGGATCGCGCCGTCCATCTGGGCAGCACCGGTGATCATGTTCTTCACGTAGTCGGCGTGGCCCGGGCAGTCTACGTGAGCGTAGTGGCGTACCGGCGAGTCGTATTCGACGTGCGAAGTGTTGATGGTGATACCACGGGCTTTCTCTTCCGGCGCGTTGTCGATCTGGTCGAAGGCGCGAGCGGAGCCACCCCAGGTCTCGGAGCAGACCTTGGTCAGAGCAGCGGTCAGAGTGGTCTTACCGTGGTCGACGTGGCCGATGGTGCCAACGTTGACGTGCGGTTTGTTACGTTCAAATTTTTCCTTAGCCACGACAGTAACCTCTTAACTTAAAGGGCTGAATCAAGCTTGTTTTTTAACCAGCGCTTCGACGATGTTCGACGGAGCTTCGGCGTATTTGGAGAATTCCATGGAGTAGCTCGCGCGACCCTGGGACATGGAACGTACGTCGGTCGCATAACCGAACATCTCGCCCAGCGGAACCTCGGCACGGATAACCTTACCGGAAACCGAGTCTTCCATCCCCTGAATCAGACCGCGACGACGGTTCAGGTCGCCCATCACGTCGCCCATGTAGTCCTCAGGAGTCACCACTTCCACTTTCATGATCGGCTCGAGCACCTTGCCGCCGCCCTTCTGGGCCAGCTGCTTGGTCGCCATGGAAGCAGCGATCTTGAACGCCATCTCGTTGGAGTCGACGTCGTGGTAGGAACCATCGAACACGGTGGCCTTCAGGCCGATGAGCGGATAGCCGGCGACGACGCCGTTCTTCATCTGCTCTTCGATGCCCTTCTGGATCGCCGGGATGTATTCCTTCGGAACCACACCACCTACGACTTCGCTGGTGAACACCAGGCCTTCGGTGATGTTGCCCTTCTCGTCCACATCCGGAGTCGAGAAGCGGATCCAGCAGTGACCGAACTGACCGCGACCACCGGACTGACGAACGAACTTGCCTTCGATCTCGACGTTGTCCTTGGAGATGGTTTCGCGGTAGGAAACCTGCGGCTTGCCGATGTTGGCCTCGACGCCGAACTCGCGCTTCATGCGGTCGACGAGGATGTCCAGGTGCAGCTCACCCATACCGGAGATGATGGTCTGGCCGGTTTCTTCGTCGGTCTTGACGCGGAACGACGGGTCTTCCTGGGCCAGCTTGCCGAGGGCGATGCCCATCTTCTCCTGGTCAGCCTTGGTCTTCGGCTCGACAGCGACCGAGATGACCGGCTCCGGGAAGTCCATGCGCTCGAGGATGATCGGCTTCTCGATGTCGCACAGGGTGTCACCGGTGGTGACGTCCTTCATGCCGATCAGAGCCGCGATGTCGCCAGCGCGCACTTCCTTGATCTCGTCACGCTGGTTGGCGTGCATCTGCACCATACGACCAACGCGCTCTTTCTTGCCCTTCACGGAGTTGATGACCGACTGGCCGGACTCCAGAACGCCCGAGTAGACGCGGACGAAGGTCAGGGTACCGACGAACGGGTCGGTAGCGATCTTGAACGCCAGAGCGGAGAACGGAGCGTTGTCATCGGCCGGACGCTCGTCGTGGATCTCGTTGTCATCGGTGCTGTCCGGGTGGACGCCCTGGATGGCCGGGATCTCGGTCGGAGCAGGCAGGAAGTCGATGACGGCGTCCAGAACCAGGGGCACGCCCTTGTTCTTGAAGGACGAACCGCAGACCGCCGGAACGATTTCGCAGGCGATAGTACGCTGGCGCAGGCCGGCCTTGATCTCTTCGATCGACAGCTCGCCGCCTTCCAGGTACTTGTTCATCAGCTCTTCGTTGGCCTCGGCAGCAGCCTCGACCATGTTGTTGCGCCATTCGTTGGCCAGGTCCAGCAGCTCGGCGGGAATCTCTTCCTCGCGGTAGCTGGTGCCCTTGTCGTCTTCGTTCCAGTAGATGGCCTTCATCTTCATCAGGTCGATCTGACCCTGGAAGTCATCTTCTGCACCGATGGCCAGCTGAACCGGGACCGGGGTGTGGCCCAGGCGGTTCTTGATCTGACCGACGACGCGCAGGAAGTTGGCGCCGGCGCGGTCCATCTTGTTCACGTAGACGATACGCGGAACGCCGTACTTGTTGGCCTGACGCCATACGGTTTCGGACTGCGGCTCAACGCCGGAGGTGCCGCAGAACACCACGACAGCGCCGTCCAGTACGCGCAGGGAGCGCTCGACTTCAATGGTGAAGTCTACGTGGCCGGGGGTGTCGATGACGTTTACGCGGTACTTGTCGTACTGGCCGCGCGAACCTTCCCAGAAGGTCGTGATCGCAGCGGAGGTGATGGTGATACCACGCTCCTGCTCCTGCACCATCCAGTCGGTGGTAGCAGCGCCGTCGTGTACCTCACCCATCTTGTGGCTGAGACCTGTGTAGAACAGGATCCGCTCGGTAGTGGTGGTCTTGCCCGCGTCGACGTGGGCGCAGATACCAATGTTCCGGTAGCGGTTAATTGCTGTAGTACGAGCCATAAAGCCCTCGCAAAAGAATGGAAGCCGCGATTAGAAGCGGTAGTGGGAGAAGGCCTTGTTGGCTTCAGCCATACGGTGCACGTCTTCACGCTTCTTGACGGCGGCGCCTTTGCCTTCGGCGGCATCCAGCAGTTCGCCGGCGAGGCGCAGGGCCATGGACTTCTCGCCGCGCTTGCGGGCGTAGTCCACCAGCCAGCGCATGGCCAGGGCATTACGACGGGACGGACGTACTTCGACCGGAACCTGGTAGGTAGCACCGCCGACACGGCGGGACTTCACTTCGACCAGCGGAGCGATGGCGTCGAGAGCTTTCTCGAAGAGTTCCAGGGGGTCACCTTTACTGCGCTCTTTGACCTTGTCCAGAGCACCGTAAACGATACGCTCGGCAACGGCTTTCTTGCCGCTTTCCATCACGTGGTTCATGAACTTGGCCAGAATCTGGCTTCCGTATTTCGGATCGGCCAGGATCTCACGTTTGGCCGCTACACGACGTCTTGGCATTGATAAGCCCTCAAACGGTCTTCAGGTTAGCCCGGGACTGCAACACTTTGGTTACGCGCCCGACCTTACTCTTATCGACTCAGCAAATAGGAAAAACGATTACTTCGGACGCTTGGCGCCGTACTTGGAACGACCCTGCTTACGGTCTTTGACACCCGAGGTGTCCAGCGAACCGCGCACGGTGTGGTAACGCACACCCGGAAGGTCCTTTACACGACCGCCACGGATCAGCACTACGCTGTGCTCTTGCAGGTTGTGACCTTCACCACCGATGTACGAAGTAACTTCGTAGCCGTTGGTCAGGCGAACACGGCATACCTTACGCAGTGCCGAGTTCGGCTTTTTCGGCGTGGTGGTGTATACGCGGGTGCATACGCCACGACGTTGCGGGCAGTTCTGCAGCGCCGGCACGTCGCTCTTGTCGACCATGCGCTTGCGCGGCTTACGCACCAGCTGGTTGATAGTTGCCATCTATAGCTCCACTGATTGTCTTACGACACTTAAACGAAATGGCAGAGCATGCGCCCTGCCAATTTTCGGGGTACAAAATACTAAAGAGCTTCCAGCACCCCGTCAAGACAAAGCCCCGGCTGTCAGGACAGCCGGGGCTTCGCTCAAGGCTTAATTGCCACTCAGGTTGAGCGCTTCGGCCAGTGCTGCTTCGGCTTCGCTGGCGCTCACGCGCTGCGGTTTGCCGAGTTCGCGCTGACGCTTGCGCTCGCTGTGATAGGCAAGGCCGGTACCCGCCGGGATCAGACGACCGACCACCACGTTTTCCTTCAGGCCGCGCAGGAAGTCGCGCTTGCCGGTGACCGCCGCCTCGGTGAGGACGCGGGTGGTCTCCTGGAAGGAAGCCGCGGAGATGAACGACTCGGTCGACAGCGAGGCCTTGGTGATACCCAGCAGGACGCGCTCGTACTTGGCCGGGAACTTGTCCACGGTGGCCAGTACTTCGTTCTCTTCCAGCACCTGGACCAGTTCGACCTGGTCGCCCTTGATGAAGGAGGAGTCGCCCGACTCGGCCACTTCGACCTTGCGCAGCATCTGCCGCAGGATGGTCTCGATGTGCTTGTCGTTGATCTTCACGCCCTGCAGGCGGTACACGTCCTGGATCTCGTTGACGATGTACTTGGCCAGCGAGCTGACGCCCAACAGACGCAGGATGTCGTGCGGGTTGCTCGGGCCGTCGGAGATGACTTCGCCGCGGTTCACCTGTTCGCCTTCGAACACGTTCAGGTGACGCCACTTCGGAATCAGCTCCTCGTACGGATCGCTACCATCGTTCGGCGTGATGACCAGGCGGCGCTTGCCCTTGGTTTCCTTGCCGAAGGAGATGGTGCCGCTGATTTCCGCCAGGATCGAAGGCTCTTTCGGACGACGAGCCTCGAACAGGTCGGCAACGCGCGGCAGACCACCGGTGATGTCGCGGGTCTTCGAGGTTTCCTGCGGGATACGTGCAACCACGTCACCCACGCGCACCTTGGCGCCGTCGGTCAGGTTGACCAGGGCGTTGGCGGGCAGGAAGTACTGCGCCGGCACGTCGGTGCCCGGCAGCAGCAGGTCCTTGCCTGCGGCGTCGATCAGCTTCACCGCCGGACGGATGTCCTTGCCGGAAGCCGGACGGTCTTTCGGATCCATCACCTCGATGTTGGTCAGACCGGTGAGTTCGTCGGTCTGGCGCTTGACGGTGATGTTCTCTTCCATGCCGGCGAAGGCAACGGTACCGTCCACTTCGGTGACGATCGGGTGGGTGTGCGGGTCCCACTTGGCGACGATGGCGCCCGGGTCGACCTTGTCACCTTCCTTCACGGAGATCACGGCGCCGTACGGCAGCTTGTAGCGCTCGCGCTCGCGACCGAAGTCGTCGGCCACGGCCAGCTCGCCGGAACGGGAAACCGCCACCAGCGCGCCGTCGGCACGCTCGACGTGCTTCAGGTTGTGCAGGCGGATGGTACCGCCGTTCTTCACCTGGACGTTATCCACGGCGGAGGTCCGGCTGGCCGCACCACCGATGTGGAAGGTACGCATGGTCAGCTGGGTACCCGGCTCACCGATCGACTGCGCGGCGATGACGCCGACCGCTTCACCGATGTTCACCTGGTGACCACGGGCCAGATCGCGGCCGTAGCACTTGGAGCAGATGCCGTGACGGGTTTCGCAGGTGATCGGCGAACGGACCAGGACTTCGTCGACGCTCATCTGCTCGAGGAAATCGACCCACTTCTCGTCGATCAAGGTGCCGGCCGGCACGATGACGTCGTCGCCACCGGGCTTGAACACGTCGCGCGCGACCACACGGCCGAGCACGCGCTCGCCCAGCGGTTCCACCACGTCGCCGCCTTCGATGTGCGGCGACATCAGCAGGCCGTGCTCGGTGCCGCAGTCGATCTCTGTCACCACCAGGTCCTGGGCCACGTCGACCAGGCGACGGGTCAGGTAACCGGAGTTCGCGGTCTTCAGTGCGGTATCCGCCAGGCCTTTACGAGCACCGTGGGTGGAGATGAAGTATTGGAGTACGTTCAGGCCTTCACGGAAGTTCGCGGTGATGGGGGTCTCGATGATCGAGCCGTCCGGCTTGGCCATCAGGCCACGCATACCGGCCAGCTGACGGATCTGGGCCGCGGAACCCCGCGCACCGGAGTCCGCCATCATGTACATGGAGTTGAAGGACTCCTGGTCGACTTCCTTGCCCTCGCGGTCGATGACCTTCTCTTTCGAGAGGTTGGCCATCATCGCCTTGGACACTTCGTCGTTGGCCTTGGACCAGAGGTCGATCACCTTGTTGTACTTCTCGCCCTGGGTTACCAGGCCGGAGGCGTACTGGGTCTCGATCTCCTTCACTTCCTCGGTGGCGGCATTGATGATGCGCGCCTTCTCGTCCGGGATGACGAAGTCGTTCACGCCGATCGAGACGCCGGAGATGGTCGAGTAGGCGAAGCCGGTGTACATCAGCTGGTCGGCGAAGATGACGGTGTCCTTCAGACCCACCACGCGGTAGCAGTGGTTGATCAGCTTGGAGATCGCCTTCTTCTTCATCGGCTGGTTGACCACGTCGTACGGCAGGCCTGCCGGCACGACCTGGAACAGCAGCGCGCGGCCGACGGTGGAGTCGACGATGCGGGTGTTGGCGGTCAGGCTGCCGTCTTCGTTCTTGATCTTCTCGTTGATCCGTACTTTCACGCGGGCGTGCAGGGACACCTGGCCGCTGCGGTATGCGCGGTCGACTTCCTGCAGGTCGGCGAAGGCCATGCCCTCGCCCTTGGCGTTGATGGCTTCACGGGTCATGTAGTACAGACCCATCACCACGTCCTGCGACGGCACGATGATCGGCTCGCCGTTGGCGGGCGAGAGGATGTTGTTGGTCGACATCATCAGCGCGCGCGCTTCCAGCTGGGCCTCGAGGGTCAGCGGAACGTGGACGGCCATCTGGTCACCGTCGAAGTCGGCGTTGTACGCCGCGCACACCAGCGGGTGCAGCTGGATGGCCTTGCCTTCGATGAGCACCGGCTCGAACGCCTGGATACCCAGACGGTGCAGGGTCGGCGCACGGTTCAGCAGCACGGGGTGTTCGCGGATGACTTCGGCGAGAACGTCCCAGACCTCGGGCAGTTCGCGCTCGACCATCTTCTTCGCGGCCTTGATGGTGGTGGCCATGCCACGGGCTTCGAGCTTGCCGAAGATGAACGGCTTGAACAGCTCGAGGGCCATCTTCTTCGGCAGGCCGCACTGGTGCAGGCGCAGGGTCGGGCCGACGGTAATTACCGAACGACCGGAGTAGTCCACGCGCTTGCCGAGCAGGTTCTGACGGAAGCGACCTTGCTTGCCCTTGATCATGTCGGCCAGGGACTTCAGCGGGCGCTTGTTCGAGCCGGTGATGGCGCGACCGCGGCGGCCGTTGTCCAGCAGGGCGTCGACGGCTTCCTGCAGCATGCGCTTTTCGTTGCGCACGATGATGTCCGGAGCGGCCAGGTCGAGCAGGCGCTTCAGACGGTTGTTACGGTTGATCACCCGGCGGTACAGATCGTTCAGATCCGAAGTCGCGAAGCGGCCGCCATCCAGCGGAACCAGCGGACGCAGGTCCGGCGGCAGCACCGGCAGGACGGTCAGCACCATCCACTCCGGATGGTTGCCGGAGCCCTGGAAGGCTTCCATCAGCTTCAGGCGCTTGGACAGCTTCTTGATCTTGGTTTCCGAGTTGGTCTGCGGAATCTCTTCGCGCAGGCGGCCGATCTCGTGCTCCAGGTCGATCTGGTTGAGCAGCTCGCGAACGGCCTCGGCGCCCATGCGCGCGTCGAAGTCGTCACCGAACTCTTCGAGGGCCTCGAAGTACTGCTCGTCGTTCAGCAGCTGGCCCTTCTCCAGGGTAGTCATGCCCGGGTCGATCACCACGTAGCTCTCGAAATAGAGCACGCGCTCGATGTCACGCAGGGTCATGTCCAGCAGCAGGCCGATACGGGACGGCAGGGACTTCAGGAACCAGATGTGGGCGACCGGCGAGGCCAGCTCGATGTGGCCCATGCGCTCGCGGCGCACCTTGGCCAGGGCGACTTCGACGCCGCACTTCTCGCAGATCACACCGCGGTGCTTCAGGCGCTTGTACTTACCGCACAGGCACTCGTAGTCCTTCACCGGGCCGAAGATCTTGGCGCAGAACAGGCCATCGCGCTCCGGCTTGAAGGTACGGTAGTTGATGGTCTCCGGCTTCTTAACTTCGCCGAACGACCAGGAACGAATCATCTCGGGCGAGGCCAGACCAATACGGATGGCATCGAACTCCTCGATTTGACCCTGGTTTTTCAACAGATTGAGCAAGTCTTTCAAGGCCTTTCCTCCTCACGGACCCGGTGCGGCGGCTAGCCGCCGCACCGTTTATCGTCACGTGTTATTCGGTTTCCAGTTCGATATCGATGCCGAGCGAGCGGATCTCTTTGATCAGCACGTTGAAGGACTCGGGCATGCCGGCCTCCATGCGGTGATCCCCGTCCACGATGTTCTTGTACATCTTGGTACGGCCGTTCACGTCGTCCGACTTCACGGTCAGCATTTCCTGCAGGGTGTAGGCGGCGCCGTAGGCTTCCAGCGCCCAGACCTCCATCTCCCCGAAACGCTGGCCACCGAACTGCGCCTTGCCACCCAGCGGCTGCTGGGTGACCAGGCTGTAGGAGCCGGTGGAACGTGCGTGCATCTTGTCATCGACCAGGTGGTTCAGTTTGAGCATGTACATGTAGCCGACGGTGGTCGGACGCTCGAACTGGTTGCCGGTGCGGCCGTCGAACAGGCGCATCTGGCCGCTCTCCGGCAGGTCGGCCAGCTTCAGCATGGCCTTGATCTCGCGCTCCTTGGCACCGTCGAACACCGGGGTAGCCATGGGCACGCCGCCCTTGAGGTTGTTGGCCAGAGCGACGATCTCGTTATCGGACAGCTCTTCCAGGTTCTCCTGGCGGCCACCGATCTCGTTGTAGATCTCGTTCAGGAACTGGCGCAGCTCGGCGATCTTGCGCTGCTCTTCGAGCATGCGGTTGATCTTCTCGCCCAGGCCCTTGGCCGCGAGGCCCAGGTGGGTTTCGAGGATCTGACCGACGTTCATACGCGAGGGTACGCCCAGCGGGTTCAGAACGATGTCCACCGGCGTGCCGTTGGCGTCGTGCGGCATGTCTTCGACCGGCATGATCACCGAGACCACGCCCTTGTTACCGTGGCGGCCGGCCATCTTGTCGCCCGGCTGGATGCGGCGCTTGATGGCGAGGTAGACCTTGACGATCTTCAGCACGCCCGGAGCCAGGTCGTCGCCCTGCTGCAGCTTGCGCTTCTTGTCCTCGAACTTGTCGTCGAGCATCTGACGGCGGTCGCTGAGGTAGGCCTGGGCCTTCTCCAGCTGCTCGTTCAGGGCGTCTTCGGCCATGCGCAGCTTGAACCACTGGCCGCGCTCGAGGCCGTCGAGGTACTCGTCGGTGATCTCGGTGCCTTTCTTCAGCGCCGGGCCGCCATCGGCGACGGCGCCGACCAGGGCCGAACGCAGACGCTCGAAGGTGGCGCCTTCGACGATGCGGAACTCTTCGTTGAGGTCCTTGCGGATCTCGTCGAGCTGCATCTTCTCGATGGACAGGGCGCGGCTGTCGCGCTCCACGCCGTCGCGGGTGAAGACCTGGACGTCGATCACGGTGCCCTTGGTGCCGGTCGGCACGCGCAGGGAGGTGTCCTTAACGTCGGACGCCTTCTCACCGAAGATCGCGCGCAGCAGCTTCTCTTCCGGAGTCAGCTGGGTCTCGCCTTTCGGGGTGACCTTGCCGACCAGAATGTCGCCGGCCTGTACTTCGGCGCCGACGTAGACGATGCCGGCTTCGTCCAGCTTGTTCAGCGCGGCCTCACCCACGTTCGGGATGTCCGCGGTGATTTCCTCTGGGCCGAGCTTGGTGTCACGGGCGACGCAGGTCAGTTCCTGGATGTGGATCGTGGTGAAACGATCTTCCTGGACCACGCGCTCGGACAGGCAGATGGAGTCTTCGAAGTTGAAGCCGTTCCAGGGCATGAACGCGACGCGCATGTTCTGGCCCAGGGCCAGCTCACCCATGTCGGTGGACGGACCGTCGGCGAGGATGTCGCCGCGGGCGATCACGTCACCCTTGCTCACCAGCGGACGCTGATTGATGCAGGTGTTCTGGTTGGAACGGGTGTACTTGGTCAGGTTGTAGATGTCGACGCCGGCTTCACCGGTCTCGACCTCATCATCCGCCACGCGCACCACGATACGGCTGGCGTCGACCGAGTCGATCACGCCGCCGCGGCGAGCCACCACGCAGACGCCGGAGTCACGGGCGACGTTGCGCTCCATGCCGGTGCCCACCAGCGGCTTGTCGGCGCGCAGGGTCGGAACGGCCTGACGCTGCATGTTCGAACCCATGAGCGCACGGTTGGCGTCGTCGTGCTCGAGGAACGGAATCAGCGAGGCAGCGACGGAAACGACCTGCTTCGGCGATACGTCCATAAGGGTGACGTCTTCCGGCGCCTTCACGGTGAATTCGTTCAGGTGACGTACGGCGACCAGCTCGTCGATCAGGCGGCCCTTCGCGTCCAGGGTCGCGGAGGCCTGGGCGATCACGTGGTCGGCCTCTTCGATGGCGGAGAGGAACACGATCTCGTCGCTGACCAGACCTTCCTTCACCACGCGGTACGGGCTTTCCAGGAAGCCGTACTTGTTGGTGCGGGCGTAGGTCGCCAGGGAGTTGATCAGACCGATGTTCGGACCTTCGGGGGTTTCGATCGGGCACACGCGGCCGTAGTGGGTCGGGTGTACGTCACGGACCTCGAAGCCCGCGCGCTCACGGGTCAGACCGCCCGGGCCGAGTGCGGAGACACGGCGCTTGTGGGTGATCTCGGAGAGCGGGTTGTTCTGGTCCATGAACTGCGACAGCTGGCTGGAACCGAAGAACTCCTTGATCGCGGCGGCCACCGGCTTGGCGTTGATCAGGTCCTGCGGCATCAGGCCTTCGCTTTCGGCCATGGACAGGCGTTCCTTGACCGCGCGCTCGACGCGCACCAGGCCAACGCGGAACTGGTTCTCGGCCATCTCGCCGACGCAGCGGACGCGACGGTTGCCCAGGTGGTCGATGTCGTCGACGATGCCCTTGCCGTTACGGATGTCGACCAGGGTGCGCAGTACGTCGACGATGTCTTCCTTGCTCAGCACGCCCGGACCTTCGATCTCGCTGCGGCCGATGCGGCGGTTGAACTTCATGCGGCCGACGGCGGACAGGTCGTAGCGTTCGGCGCTGAAGAACAGGTTGCCGAACAGGGTCTCTGCGGCTTCCTTGGTCGGCGGCTCGCCGGGACGCATCATGCGGTAGATCTCGACCAGGGCTTCCAGCTGGTTGCCGGTGGAGTCGATCTTCAGCGTGTCGGAGATGAACGGACCGCAGTCGATGTCGTTGGTGTACAGGGTTTCCAGGCGCACGACCTGGGCCTTGGCGATCTTCGCCAGGACGTCGACGGTCAGCTCGGTGTTGCACTCGGCGATGATCTCGCCGGTAGCCGGGTGCACGACAGCCTTGGCCACGGTACGGCCAATGAGGTAGTCGAAGGGCACTTCCAGCTCGGTGATGCCAGCCTTTTCCAGCTGGTTGATGTGGCGCGCGGTGATACGGCGGCCCGCTTCGACGATGACCTTGCCGGCGGCATCCTTGATGTCGAAGCTGGCGATCTCGCCGCGCAGACGGTGCGGCACCAGCTCCAGACGCAGACCTTCGCCCTTGATGTGGTAGACGTTGGTCGCGTAGAAGGCATCGAGGATCTCCTCGGTGCTATAGCCCAGCGCGCGCAGCAGGACGGACGCCGGCAGCTTGCGGCGACGGTCGATACGGACGAACACGCAGTCCTTCGGATCAAATTCGAAGTCCAGCCAGGAACCGCGGTAAGGAATGATGCGCGCGGAGTACAGCAGCTTGCCGGAGCTGTGGGTCTTGCCACGGTCGTGGTCGAAGAACACACCCGGGGAACGGTGCAACTGGGAAACGATGACGCGCTCGGTACCGTTGATGATGAAGGTACCGTTCTCGGTCATCAGGGGGATTTCCCCCATGTAGACTTCCTGTTCCTTGATGTCCTTGATCGCTTTGCTCGACGACTCTTTGTCGAAGATGATCAGGCGCACTTTCACCCGCAGCGGGACGGCGAAGGTCACGCCGCGCAGCACGCACTCCTTGACGTCGAAGGCCGGCTCACCCAGGCGATAACCGACGTATTCCAGGGCAGCGTTGCCGGAATAGCTGATAATCGGGAAAACGGACTTGAAGGCCGCATGCAGACCGATGTCGCGGATCTGATCCTTGCTTGCACCTGCCTGCAGGAATTCGCGATAGGAATCCAGCTGGATGGCCAGCAAATACGGCACATCCATGACGTCCGGCAACTTGCTAAAGTCCTTGCGGATACGTTTTTTCTCAGTGTATGAGTAAGCCATCAGCGTTCCCCAGCTTGGTCACCTGCTTGTTTGGCCTCTCCCACGGGAGCAGCCGAAAAATCGTGCAAACCTGGCGTTTGCGCCACCCCTGAGGGTGGGAGTTTTCCATTATGGGAAGGGGCCTGTCGGCACCCCACCCAGAACGGAAAAAGGCCGGTGGCAAAAGCCACCAGCCATCAGCCTGTCGCTTGACGCTCGGGCTGTAGACGCAAGGGGCGAGCTTACTTGAGCTCGACCTTGGCGCCAGCTTCTTCCAGGGCTTTCTTGGCAGCTTCGGCCTCTTCTTTCGAAGCGCCTTCCTTGACCACGCCCGGGGCGCCGTCAACGACAGCCTTGGCTTCTTTCAGGCCCAGGCCGGTCAGTTCACGAACGACCTTGATCACGTTCACTTTCTTGTCGCCGGCTTCGGCCAGGACGATGGTGAACTCGGTCTGCTCTTCGGCAGCGGCAGCGGCAACAGCCGGGCCAGCGGCAACAGCGGCAGCAGCGGTAACGCCGAACTTCTCTTCCATCGCCTTGATCAGTTCAACGATCTGCATGACGGACATTTCGGATACGGCGTTGATGATGTCTTCGTTGGTCAGAGCCATGACTCTAATTCCTGTATTGGGTGACGGCGCTCGCGCCATCGATTAAACAAAAAAGGTTTGAAAGCGTACCGGTTGCCTTAGGCAGCGGCGGCTTCTTTCTGGTCGCGAATAGCCGCCAGAGTACGAGCCAGCTTGCTGGTGGCGCCTTGGATCACGCTCATCAGCTGTGCAACGGCTTCGTTGTAGGTCGGCAGGGTCGCCAGAACGTCGATCTGATTGGCTGCGAGGAATTGACCCTCGAACGCGGCCGCCTTGATCTCGAACTTGTCCTGACCCTTGGCGAACTCCTTGAAGATACGGGCGGCAGCGCCCGGATGTTCGTTGGAGAAAGCAATCAGGGTCGGGCCCTTGAACGTGTCGTTGAGCACTTCGAACTGAGTGCCTTCAACGGCGCGCTTGAGCAGGGTGTTACGTACGACTTTCACGTACACACCAGCTGCGCGGGCCTCTTTACGGAGTCCGGTCATTGCGCCGACGGTCACGCCACGGGCATCAGCCACGACAGCGGACAGACCGGCTTTGGCAGCCTCGTTGACTTCAGCGACGATGGCCTTCTTGTCTTCGAGTTTAATTGCCACGGGTTTACTCCTGGATGTTACCGTTTCGTCCAGCCGGAGCCGGACGGCGTTTTGGTGTCTGATCCGGTTAACGAATCGGGAGCACCATCTGCGTAGGCTTGTGGTTTAAGGCTTGCGCCGCCTACGGTCTTGGACAGCCCCCGCCAGGCAGGGACCCCAATACCTGCGGGTGATGGGCCAGGCCCACCACCCGACTTTGTCCTATCAGCCTTCCAGGGAAGCCTGATCGATCTGCAGACCCGGGCCCATGGTGGTGCTCAGGGTCACGCGCTGAACGTACACGCCCTTCGAGGAGGCGGGCTTCAGGCGCTTCAGGTCAGCCAGCAGAGCTTCGACGTTCTGCTTCAGCTTGACCGGCTCGAAATCGATCTTGCCAACGGAGGCGTGGATGATGCCGTTCTTGTCGGTACGGAAGCGAACCTGACCAGCCTTGGCGTTCTTCACGGCAGTGGCTACGTCCGGGGTCACGGTACCGACTTTCGGGTTCGGCATCAGGCCGCGCGGGCCGAGAACCTGACCCAGCTGACCGACAACGCGCATCGCGTCCGGGGAGGCGATGACCACGTCGTAGTTCAGGTCGCCGGCCTTCATCTCGGCAGCCAGCTCGTCCATACCGACCTTGTCGGCGCCTGCAGCCAGAGCGGCTTCGGCAGCCGGGCCCTGGGTGAAGACGGCAACGCGGACGCTCTTGCCGGTGCCGTTCGGCAGAACGGTGGCACCACGAACGACCTGGTCGGATTTACGCGGATCGACGCCCAGGTTGATGGCGATGTCCACGGACTCCTTGAACTTGATGGTCGACAGCTCGGCCAGCAGTTTGGCGGCGTCTTCGAAGCCGTATTGCTTGCCGGCTTCGATTTTCTCGGCGATAGCCTTTTGGCGCTTGGTCAGCTTAGCCATTACACACCCTCCACGTTGAGGCCCATGCTACGCGCGGAGCCGGCGATGGTACGCACGGCCGCATCCATGTCAGCTGCGGTCAGATCGGCCTGTTTGGTCTTGGCGATCTCTTCCAGCTGAGCACGGGTAACGGTGCCCACTTTCTGGCTGTTCGGACGGCTGGAGCCGCTGCTGATACCAGCAGCTTTCTTCAGCAGTACCGAAGCCGGGGTGCTCTTGGTTTCGAAGGTGAAGCTGCGGTCGCTGTAAACGGTGATGATCACCGGAGTCGGCAGACCGGGCTCCATGCCCTGGGTCTTGGCGTTGAACGCCTTGCAGAACTCCATGATGTTCACGCCGTGCTGACCCAGAGCGGGACCGACCGGCGGCGACGGGTTGGCTTGACCAGCCTTTACCTGCAGCTTGATGTAAGCCTGAATTTTCTTAGCCATGTGCTACTCCAGTTACGGGTTCTAGCGCCACAAGGGCTCCCCGGTTGCTTTCGCGTTTATCCCAAGGACGACAAAACCCCGCAGCCTATGGCTGCGGGGTGTGGGATGCATTGTGCAAGTCAGACTTTCTCGACTTGGCTGAACTCCAGCTCTACCGGGGTAGAGCGACCGAAAATGAGCACTGCGACCTGGATCCGGCTCTTTTCGTAGTTGACCTCTTCAACCACGCCATTGAAGTCCGCGAAGGGACCGTCGATGACGCGAACGGTTTCACCCGGCTCGAAGAGCGTCTTCGGCTTGGGCTTGTCGCCGCTGTCGGCGACACGACGCAGGATGGCCTCGGCCTCCTTGTCGGTGATCGGAGCCGGCTTGTCGGCGGTACCGCCGATGAAGCCCATGACGCGAGGAGTGTCCTTGACCAGGTGCCAGGTACCCTCGTTCATTTCCATCTGGACCAGCACATAGCCGGGGAAGAACTTGCGCTCGCTCTTGCGCTTCTGGCCGTTACGCATTTCCACGACTTCTTCCGTGGGAACCAGAATCTCGCCGAACTCGTCTTCCATGCCGGCCAGCTTGACCCGCTCGATCAGCGAGCGCATGACATGCTTCTCGTAACCCGAGTAGGCATGCACTACGTACCAACGCTTAGCCACGGAACACCCTTAACCTACGATCATGGAAACCAACCAACCCAGCAGGGAGTCAAGCCCCCACAGCAGCAGCGCCATAACCAGCACTACAGCGACCACGATCATGGTGGTCTGAGTCGTTTCTTGGCGAGTCGGCCATACGACCTTGCGAATCTCGGCACGCGCCTCTTTCGCCAGGGTGAAGAAGGCACGACCCTTGACGGTCTGCAGGGCCACGAAGCCAGCTACAGCCGCAAGAACCAGGATACCGAGCACGCGATAGAGGAGCGGTTGAGCGGAGTAATACTGGTTGGCGACGACGCCGACCACGACAACCACTGCGACCAAGAGCCACTTCAAGATATCAAAACGCGACTCGTTGGCTTCTGCCTTCGCATTCATCTGCTGGGAATCCCGTTGAAGAAATGCCAAATTCCGTCGAGAAATTTGGCAGGCCAGGAGGGAATCGAACCCCCAACCTGCGGTTTTGGAGACCGCCGCTCTGCCAATTGAGCTACTGGCCTAGAACAAAGTCAGGCCGACCATTATGCCGGCCTGAGAGGGAAAGATCAATCGATTATTCGATGATCTTGGCAACCACGCCGGCGCCAACGGTACGGCCGCCTTCGCGGATAGCGAAGCGCAGGCCGTCTTCCATGGCGATCGGAGCGATCAGGGTGACGGTCATCTTGACGTTGTCACCCGGCATTACCATCTCGACGCCTTCCGGCAGCTCGCAGTTGCCGGTCACGTCGGTGGTACGGAAGTAGAACTGCGGACGGTAGCCCTTGAAGAACGGGGTGTGACGACCACCTTCTTCCTTGGACAGCACGTACACTTCGCACTCGAACTTGGTGTGCGGCTTGATGGTGCCCGGCTTGGCCAGAACCTGGCCACGCTCTACGTCTTCACGCTTGGTGCCGCGCAGCAGGACGCCGACGTTCTCGCCAGCACGACCTTCGTCGAGCAGCTTGCGGAACATTTCAACGCCGGTGCAGGTGGTCTTGGTGGTCGGACGGATGCCGACGATTTCCACTTCTTCCTGGACCTTGACGATACCGCGCTCGACACGACCGGTTACCACGGTGCCGCGGCCGGAGATCGAGAACACGTCTTCGATCGGCATCAGGAACGGCTGGTCGATGGCACGAACCGGCTCGGGGATGTAGGAGTCCAGGGTTTCCACCAGCTTGCGCACGGCGGAAACGCCCATCTCGTTGTCATCCTGGCCGTTCAGGGCCATCAGCGCGGAACCGATCACGATCGGAGTGTCGTCGCCCGGGAAGTCGTAGGTGTTCAGCAGGTCGCGAACTTCCATCTCGACCAGTTCCAGCAGCTCGGCGTCGTCAACCATGTCGGCCTTGTTCAGGAACACGACGATGTAGGGAACGCCTACCTGACGGGACAGCAGGATGTGCTCGCGGGTCTGCGGCATGGGGCCGTCGGCAGCCGAGCAAACCAGGATCGCGCCGTCCATCTGGGCAGCACCGGTGATCATGTTCTTCACGTAGTCGGCGTGGCCCGGGCAGTCTACGTGAGCGTAGTGGCGTACCGGCGAGTCGTATTCGACGTGCGAAGTGTTGATGGTGATACCACGGGCTTTCTCTTCCGGCGCGTTGTCGATCTGGTCGAAGGCGCGAGCGGAGCCACCCCAGGTCTCGGAGCAGACCTTGGTCAGAGCAGCGGTCAGAGTGGTCTTACCGTGGTCGACGTGGCCGATGGTGCCAACGTTGACGTGCGGTTTGTTACGTTCAAA